>VOFB01001131.1_pt1:0-70000 | contig 368549 bp, 346 predicted proteins | sample 5384141 | NCBI WGS metagenome assembly VOFB01 (sample SAMN12384721, study PRJNA508395) | human gut metagenome | isolation source: healthy gut A | host: Homo sapiens
GATTACCGCCATTTCCGATGTGTATGATGCCATGATTTCCCAGAGAAGTTATAAGGAATCCATGATTCCTTTTGATGTGTTGGAGAAATTTAAAAAGGGCGAATTTCCGGGACTGGATGAACGCCTGGTAGACTTATTTGTGAAAAATATGGTGGCAAATTACCGGGATGTAAAGGTACAGATGTCCGATGGAAGAATCGGTGTGGTGCGTTACATTCCACCAAATGACCTGAATCATCCGATTATCAACTGTAATCATGATGTCAGTCAGACAGATGATAAATGGTATTGCGTCTGCATTGCAAATCAGACAGGAAAATAGATTTTGCATAAATAAAAACCTCTTTACCAGAAAACTGGTAAGGAGGTTTATTATTTATAGGCTTTGTTTCAGGCAGGTTTTGATATCATCGGAAGCATTGCTGATTGGCTTTATGTGGAAGGTATCGGTAAGATACTGCAGCACATTTGGACTGATGAAGGCAGGAAGCGTTGGACCTAAATAAATATCATGAATGCCAAGGCTTAAAAGGGCAAGCAGGTCAGCAACCGCTTTCTGTTCATACCAGGATATAATCAGTGACAGTGGAAGTCCGTTTACGTCCGTTTCAAAAGCATCTGCAAGCGCAGTAGCAATGCGGATGGCAGAGTAGACATCATTACATTGTCCCACATCCAAAAGACGTGGCAGTCCGGCTACTTCACCAAAATCTAGTTTATTAAAACGGTATTTTCCGCAGGCAAGCGTTAGAATCATACAGTCAGATGGAACCATTTGGGCAAAGTCAGTGTAGTAATTTCGTCCCGGACGGGCACCGTCACAGCCGCCGATAAGGAAGAAATGGCGGATTTGTCCGCTTTTAACAGCTTCCACAAGCTGTGGGGCATAGCTTAAGGCAGCGTGGTGTCCGAAACCTACCAGAATCTCTTTTGCCGGCTGGTCTTCCTGGAAACCGCCAAGTTCAATTGCCTGTTTTATGATTTCACTGAAATCTTTGTCTCCATTTTCTTTCCGACCGACATGTTTCACACCATCCCAGCCTACTACATTCGTGCTGTAAATCCTGTCTTTGTAGGAATCTCTCGGGCGCATCAGGCAGTTGGTGGTCATCAGGATACAGCCTGGAATGTTGTCAAACTGTTTCTGCTGATCCTGCCAGGCTCCACCGAAGTTACCTACAAGATGAGAATATTTTTTCAGTCCATCATAACCGTGGCAGGGCAGCATTTCACCATGGGTATAGATGTTGATGCCGGTGCCTTCCGTCTGCTTCAACAGCATTTCCAAATCATTTAAGTCGTGGCCGGAGACAATGATAAATGGCCCTTTTTTAATAGTAACATTTACCTTATGAGGGGAAGGATTGCCATAAATAGTGGTATTGGCATCGTCCAGTTTTTTCATGACTTCAATAGCCATTTCACCGGTACGCATGGTCAGACGGATCAGGTCTTCGACAGTCAGCCGGTCATCGGTAATGGCTTCTAATGCCAGTATATAAAAGTCATCCACTTCATCACTGAAGTAACCTAATTCTCTTGCCTGATGACCATAGGCACTGATACCTTTTAAACCGTAGAGAATAGTTTGACGGAGGGAGCGGATGTCTGGGTCTAAGGATTTGTCATACATAATGCCCGCCATAGGAGCATCCTTTAACATATCCGTTTTTGAATCCGGCAGATGATAGGTGGCATGGAGTGTGGAATTCGAAATTTCACCTACCAAATTGTGAAGTTCTTCTTTGATTTGCTGTGATTGCCGGAGCAGTGCCACATGAACATCTGCATCAAAATTTACATTGGTAAGTGTCGTAAAAAGTACATTTTCAATAAAGCTTACAATCGATTTGTCCATATGTTGTCCCTGCTCCACCAGCACTTTTCCGTAGCAGCTGATCCCCTTTATCTGAAAAATAAGTAAATCCTGCAGGTTGGCAATTTCCGGTGTCTTTCCGCATACGCCAAGCTTTGTACAGCCTTTGCCACCGGCTGTCTGTTCACACTGATAGCAGAACATTTCATAATTTAAATCCATGTTATTTCCCATACGATAATCTCCTTTTATAGAAAATTTTTTGGACGATTGCGAAAAGATATATTTTTCTTTCAAAATTTTTACTATAGAAGGGCATTTCAGCACAAATTACTTCCAATGCCCTTCTATATTTAAAATTTTTGAAATAAATTCTTACGTTCTTTTTCATAATCGCCTAAGAAAAGTTTAGATATCGGCATTAGCATGAGCCGGGAAAAGGAATATTATGCATGAAGAAATAGAGTAGATAAAATAGAAAGTTGACAATGGAATAAAATCTGACTAAAATACTTAGGAACCGAACTAATTAGAAATAGTAATAAGTTTAAAGAAAGGAACAGATTTGCCATGGAAACAGGAAAGGTAATTAATAAAATATCCAACCGGCTCCGCAGACGTTCTAAGAAAATACAGGAATCTATCGGAATCAGCGGAGCAAAGGGTAACATTTTAAATTATATTCTGGTGGAATCAGAAAACCATCCGGTATACCAGAAAGAGATTGAGGAAGAATTTGGCTTGCGTCCGTCTACTGCAACAGAGACTTTAAAGAATCTTGAGCAGGCAGAACTAATCTGCCGGGTGCCGGAATCAGAGGATGGAAGATATAAGAAGATTGTTTTTACAGAACAGGCGCGGAAGATTGAACATATTCTGCGAAAGGAAATTACGGAATCGGAAGAACTTTTATTACAGGGAATTACGGAAGAAGAAAGAAAAGAATTTTTAAGAATTGCAGAGAAGATGCTTCGGAATCTGGAATGAGAAATTTAAAGTTACAAGAGGTCGATGAGTGGCTTTGGAAAGCAGATTTTACCGGCAGAAAGGAAGGGTTACAATGGACGAAAATGAATTGATGGGCAGCATGAAGGTGTCGAAGGCAGTAGCAAAGATGGCAATTCCAAGTGTCATCAGCAGTCTGGTTACTGTCGTTTATAATATGGCGGATACGTTTTTCGTAGGGCAGACAGGGGATCCGTTGCAGGTGGCTGCGGTCAGTCAGACGAATCCGATTTTTATATTATTTATGGCATTTGCCAATATGTTTGGTATGGGCGGAAGCGCAGCGGCATCTATGGCATTGGGCGAAAAGAAGGAAAAAGAGTAAAGCAGGTTTCTTCTTTTATTACCTATGCATCACTTATCGTGGGAATTGTTTTTGCTGTAATTTTACTGGATGGAATGCAGCCGGTTTTACAATTGTTTGGAGCAGATGCAGATACTTATGAACTGGCGAAAGGATACACAACATACATTTCTTATGGTGCACCGTTTATTATCTGGTCTGCGGCAGCAAGCTTTGTTGTGCGTGCGGACGGAGCCAGCCGGGAAGCTATGACAGGAAGTATGATAGGAACCGTGGCCAATATTATTTTAGACCCGATATTTATCAGTGGATTTGGTATGGGTGCAGCAGGCGCAGCCATTGCAACGACTATTGGAAATATAATGGCGAGTGTATATTATCTTTGGTATTTCTGTAGAAAGAGCAGGAACATGTCTATGGCATTCCGGTATTTTAAATGTGGGGACAGAATTCTGTCACAGGTATGCTCGGCAGGACTTCCAACAGCTATTTTTTCTGCATTGATGAGTATTTCTACGATTATTTTAAACCAGATTCTGGTGGCATATGGAAATGCACCGGTAGCGGCTATTGGAATTGTATTTAAGGCAAATATGTTTATCACATTTTTACAGATGGGACTGGCAAATGGGGTACAACCGTTATTAGGCTATAGTTACGGTGCAGGGAACAGGGAGCGTTTTATTGCAGTGGAACGTTATACGAAGAAATGCTGTCTGATTGTAGGTGTATTGGCGACAGCACTGTTTTTCTTTTTCCGGGAGCCGATTATCCGCCTGTTTATTTCTGATACAGAGGTCATAAATTATGGTGTGGAAATGCTGATTGCTTATATGATTTCCGGTCCGGTCATTGGCATTTTATTTATGAATATGAACTGTATGCAGTCTACCGGAAATGCACTTCCGGCAACGATTCTTTCTATATTGAGACAGGGCGTACTTTTGATTCCGGTGCTTTACGGCTTGAATGCATTGCTCGGTCTGCACGGTGTTATCTACGGACAGGCACTGACGGATTATGTGGCAGTTCTCCTTTCTATTGTAATCTGGCGGTGGAAACGCAGGAAAACTTTATAGGAGAAAACGGTCAGGTTGCCTTTTTCACAGGTTGGTGCTATGCTGACGATAGTAGATTGGCAGAGTAAGTGGAGGAGAAGGCATGGAGCAGAATGTTCAGAAAGCAGAACAGATGAAATACCGGCTGGCAGATGCCATGAAGCAGTGTATGGCGAAGATGCCGATAGAACGGATTACAGTCAGGCAGATTGTGGAACTGAGCGGAACGACAAGACAGACATTTTATCGTCATTTTCAGGATAAATATGATCTGATAAACTGGTATTTTGACAAAATTTTAGCAGAATCCTTTGAACATATGGGAGAGGGAAAGACGGTATACGAGGGGCTGGTAAAGAAATTTGAATATATTGAGCAGGAAAAATTGTTTTTCAGGGCTGCATTTAAATCAGACAGCCAGAATTGCTTAAGAGACCATGATTTTGAACTGATTACCCTGTTTTATACGGATAAGATAGAAAAGAAATCAGGACAGAAATTATCGGAGCATCTTCATTTCCTTCTGGAAATGTATTGCCAGGGTTCAGTTTATATGACGATTCAGTGGGTGCTTGGAAGAAAGAAGACTACACCGAGGGAACTGGCAAAGGCACTGACGGAAGCGGTGCCGGCGGAACTGAAAGCGGTATTTGAAAAATTGCAGATGATATAGTGGTGACGGATGATGATTGAGAGTGGAATTTGCCCATGACAGATATTGAAAAATCAAGTGACAGAGTTGGCCTTTTGTAACTTTTTATTTGTCTCTTTCATTGGTAAAATAGAGGTATCAATAAAGGACAAAGGAGAAGATAAAATGGCAAACAGAATTATGTTAAACGAGACTTCCTACCATGGCGCAGGAGCAATTAAAGAAATCGCAAACGAGGCAAAGGCAAGAGCATTTAAGAAAGCATTTGTCTGTTCCGACCCGGATTTGATTAAGTTTGGTGTAACATCCAAAGTAACCGATGTATTGGATGAAGCAGGACTTGCTTATGAAATCTATTCAGATATTAAGGCAAATCCTACCATTCAGAACGTACAGCATGGTGTGGAAGCATTTAAAGCATCAAAAGCAGATTATATCATTGCAATTGGTGGTGGTTCTTCTATGGATACGGCAAAAGCGATCGGCATTATCATCGCAAATCCGGAATTTGAGGATGTCAGAAGCTTAGAGGGTGTTGCGCCGACAAGGAAGCCTTGTGTGCCGATTATTGCTGTACCGACAACAGCCGGAACTGCAGCAGAAGTTACCATTAACTATGTAATTACAGATGTAGAGCGTAAGAGAAAATTTGTATGTGTAGACCCGCATGATATGCCGGTTATCGCAGTAATTGACCCGGAGATGATGTCATCTATGCCAAAGGGACTGACAGCTTCCACCGGAATGGATGCACTGACACATGCCATTGAAGGATATACTACAAAGGCTGCATGGGAAATGACGGATATGTTCCATTTGAAAGCGATTGAAATTATCAGCAGATCTTTAAGAAGTGCAGTTGCCAATGAAAAAGAAGGCCGTGAAGGAATGGCATTAGGACAGTATATTGCAGGAATGGGATTTTCTAATGTAGGACTTGGAATTGCACATTCCATGGCACATACATTAGGTGCTGTATATGATACTCCACATGGAGTTGCCTGTGCAATGATGCTTCCAATCGTAATGGAATACAACGCAGAATGCACTGGTGAGAAATATCGTGAGATTGCAAGAGCAATGGGTGTAAAAGGCGTTGATGATATGTCTGTAGAAGAATACAGAAAGGCAGCCATTGATGCGGTACAGCAGTTATCTGTAGATGTTGGAATTCCAACAAAATTAGAGGCGTTAAAGGAAGAAGACTTAGAATTCCTTGCAGAATCCGCTTTTGCTGATGCCTGTGCACCGGGCAATCCAAAGGATACAAATGTAGAGGATTTGAAGGCTTTATTCCGTAAACTGATGTAATCAGAATCTTGGAAAATATATGATAGAAGAAAAAGATAACAGACTCCCGGAGCATCGGAAAAACGATGTTCCGGGAGTTCTTTATGAAAAATTTATTTGCGTCTGATAGGATGGAACCGTATAATGAAATTGGATTGATATTCAATAGAGCATACTTTGTGAAGGGTTTGAGAGAGGAATCGGAAACAAAGGAGGCTATTAATCTGAACAGCGAAATTACAAATGCAGTAAAAGCTGCAAGAAATCGGGCACAATATGATGAATGTGCCAAAAGACTCTTAGGACAAAAAAGTATTCTGGCGCATATTTTGGTGAATACTGTGGATGAATTTAAAGGTATGAATCCCAAGGATGTGATACCGTATATTGAAGGAGAACCACAGGTTGGTGTTGTGCCCATAGAACCGGGACTTACAAATGCAAGCGATATGGCAGGACATATTGGCGGATTTAATTCAGAAAATGCAGAAATAAATGAAGGAACGGTCAGGTTTGATATTGTTTTTTATGTGCGCATGAGAGATGGAATTTCTCAAATTATAGTAAATATTGAAGCTCAGAAGAACAAACCTGTTACATATAAAATATTGAACCGGGCGATATTCTATGTAAGCAGGCTTATTTCATCCCAAAAGGAACGTGATTTTTGGCATTCGGATTATGATGACATAAAACGGGTATTTAGTATCTGGATTTGCATGAATATGGATATGAATTCGCTGAGTTATATTCATCTGATGAAAGAAGATATCGTAAATGAATATGACTGGGAAGGAAATATAGACCTTTTGAATATTGTATTGCTTGGTGTAACAAATGAAGTTCCCAAAAGAGAGAAACGCTATGAGCTGCATCGGCTGATAAGCACACTTTTGTCAAATGAAATAGAAGCAGAAGAAAAATTAAATATGATAGAACTGGAATATCAGATTCCGGTAAGTGAAGAATTGAGAGAGGAAGTGAACCTGATGTGTAATCTGAGTGAAGGAATAGAAGAAAGAGCAGCAGAAAAGACATTAAGAGAAACAAATAAAAAAGTAATTACCAATATGCACAGGAAGGGCTATACCTTAGAACAGATAGCAGAGATTGTGGAAATCAAACCGGAGGAAGTAGGAAAAATCATAGAAGAAGAATCTATGTCAGTATAGAATAGAAAGAAGAAGTAGAAAAATGGCAGCACAATTAGCGTTTGCAAGTGATTATATGGAAGGAGCTCATCCGGCAATTCTCAAGAAGTTAGCGGAGACAAATCTGATAAAAAGTGCCGGATACGGACTGGATGAATATTCGGAAACTGCAAGGGAAAAGATTCGGAAGGCCTGCAATGCACCGGAGGCAGAGGTGCATTTTCTGGTGGGAGGAACGCAGACCAATGCCACGGTAATTGGTGCCCTGTTAGCATCCTATCAGGGAGTGATTGCGGCAGAGACCGGACATGTCAGTTCCCATGAGGCAGGAGCTATTGAAGCGGGTGGACATAAAGTGTTGACAATTCCGCAGACAGACGGAAAAATCAGCGTAGAAAAGGTAGAAGAAGTTTTAAATACATTTCAAGAGGATGGCAACCGTGATCATATGGTGATGCCGGGAATGGTATACATTTCCCAGCCGACAGAATATGGAACCTTATATAACCGGCAGGAATTAGAAGCATTGAGTAAAGTGTGCCGCAGCAATGGTGTTCCACTTTATTTAGATGGAGCAAGACTTGCTTATGCACTGGCATGCCCGGTGAATGATGTGACATTAGAAGATATTGCAGCATGCTGCGATGCCTTTTATATCGGAGGAACAAAATGCGGTGCATTGTTTGGAGAGGCGGTGGTATTTCCAAAGCCGGGGCTTATTCCGCATTTCTTCACCATTGTAAAACAGCATGGAGCACTGCTTGCCAAGGGACGGATACTTGGCATCCAGTTTGATGTGTTATTTGAAAATGATTTATATGAGCATATCGGAGAGCCGGCAATTGCAGCGGCAGATAAGATTCGGGAAGGCTTAAAGGAAAATGGAATCGAACTTTATCTGGATGCTCCCACCAATCAGGTCTTTTGCGTGGTAGAGAATGCATTTATGGAAAAGCTTGCGCAAAAAGTTGAATTCAGCTTCTGGGAGAAAAAGGATGAGACGCATACGGTAATTCGTTTTGCAACCAGTTGGGCAACGACAATGGAAGACGTGGATGAACTGATAAGATGGATTGAACAGAAGAAAAATAGAAATTAACAAAAATTGTCTGAAAATTTTAGCACTCACCTCTTGACAGTGCTAATAACACGTGCTATATTTATGCTTGGAAACAGAAATAACAGGAATTCGTTCATAGCACAGTGGGAAATGAGGTGAAAGATATGAACATTCAGAAATTTACACAGAAGTCAATGGAAGCAATCCATGATTGTGAAAACTTGCATATGAATATGGCAATCAGGAAATCGAGCAGGAACATCTTTTAGTGGCATTACTGCAGCAGGAAGATGGACTGATTTTAAAACTGATAGAGAAAATGGAAATCCAGAAGGAGCATTTTGTAGACAATGCAATCCGCCATCTGGAAGCAAGAACCAAGGTGTCCGGCGGCCAGGTTTATGTCGGCCAGGCATTGAATAAGGTATTGATTAGTGCAGAGGATGAGGCAAAGCAGATGGGAGATGATTATGTCTCCGTAGAGCATCTGTTTTTATCCTTGTTAAAATATCCGAACCCTGCATTAAAGGAAATTTTTAAGGAATATGGTATTACAAGAGACCGTTTCCTGCAGGCACTGTCTACGGTGCGTGGCAACCAGCGTGTGACCTCCGATAATCCGGAAGCTACTTATGATACCTTAAATAAATATGGTTATGATATGGTAGAGAGGGCGAGAGACCAGAAGCTGGATCCGGTCATCGGACGAGATGCAGAAATCCGGAATGTAGTGCGTATTTTGTCCCGTAAGACGAAAAACAATCCGGTACTAATTGGCGAACCCGGTGTAGGTAAAACCGCAGTTGTAGAGGGACTGGCACAACGGATTGTACGTGGTGATGTTCCGGAAGGATTAAAGGATAAGAAGCTCTTTGCACTGGATATGGGTGCATTGGTAGCCGGAGCAAAATACCGTGGTGAATTTGAGGAACGTCTGAAAGCAGTATTGGATGAAGTAAAGAAATCCGAAGGACAGATTATCCTCTTTATCGATGAGTTGCATACCATTGTCGGTGCAGGAAAAACCGATGGAGCCATGGATGCCGGACAGCTTTTAAAACCAATGCTTGCCCGTGGAGAACTGCATTGTATCGGTGCTACCACATTGGATGAGTACCGGGAATACATTGAAAAGGATGCCGCATTGGAACGAAGATTCCAGCCGGTTATGGTAGACGAACCAACGGTAGAAGATACTATTTCTATCCTGCGTGGATTAAAGGAGAGGTATGAAGTATTCCATGGAGTAAAGATTACCGACAGTGCACTGGTTTCCGCAGCAGTGCTTTCGAACCGTTATATCTCAGACCGGTTCTTACCGGATAAAGCAATCGACCTGGTGGATGAAGCCTGTGCACTGATTAAGACAGAGCTTGATTCCATGCCGACCGAGTTAGACGAACTGAACCGTCGTGTCATGCAGTTAGAGATTGAAGAGACTGCATTGAAAAAAGAGGATGACCGTCTGAGCCAGGAGCGTCTGGCAGACTTACAGAAAGAGTTAGCAGAGCTTCGGAGTGAGTTCCAGAATAAGAAAGCACAGTGGGACAATGAAAAGAAATCTGTAGAGAAAGTCCAGAAGCTGCGTGAGGATTTGGAAAGCCTGAAAAATGAAATCCAGCAGGCAGAGCAGAGCTATGATTTAAATAAAGCGGCAGAATTAAAATATGGTAAGCTGCCGCAGTTACAGCAGCAGTTGGAAATTGAAGAAGAGAAAGTCAAAGGTGAAGATTTATCACTGGTACATGAAAGTGTCAGCGAAGAAGAAATCGCAAAGATTATCTCCCGCTGGACCGGAATCCCGGTAGCAAAACTGACTGAGAGCGAACGAAATAAGACACTGCACCTTGATGAAGAACTGCATAAACGTGTCATTGGTCAGGACGAGGGTGTCACAAAAGTGACAGAAGCCATCATCCGTTCCAAAGCCGGAATCAAAGACCCGAGCAAACCAATCGGTTCTTTCCTGTTCTTAGGACCTACCGGTGTAGGTAAGACAGAGCTTGCCAAAGCATTAGCAAGCTGCCTTTTCGATGATGAATCCAATATGGTCCGTCTCGATATGAGCGAGTATATGGAGAAATATTCCGTTTCCCGTCTGATTGGAGCACCTCCTGGATATGTAGGCTATGATGAAGGTGGTCAGCTGACGGAGGCAGTCCGCCGGAAACCGTATTCCGTAGTCCTCTTTGATGAGGTGGAAAAAGCACATCCGGATGTCTTTAATGTACTGCTTCAGGTACTGGATGACGGACGAATTACCGATTCTCAGGGACGTACCGTAGACTTTAAGAATACCATTATTATCATGACTTCTAACTTAGGCTCCATGCATCTGTTGGAGGGCATTGACGAAAATGGCGAGATTCGTCCGGAAGCAGAAGAAGCTGTCATGGAAGAACTGAAGGGTAACTTCCGGCCGGAATTTTTAAACCGTCTGGATGAAATCATTATGTTCAAGCCGCTGACAAAAGACAACATCGGCAACATTATCAAGTTACTGATGGAAGATCTGAATAAACGTCTTGCAGACCGTGAACTGAAAGTGGAACTGACCAAGGCTGCCGAGGATTATATTACCGAGAAAGGTTATGACCCGGTATATGGTGCAAGACCACTGAAACGTTTCCTGCAGAAATATGTGGAGACATTGGCAGCAAAATTGATTCTTGCAGATAAAGTCAGAGAGGGAGATACCATTCTTATCGACCTTACCGATGGAGAACTGACTGCCAGCGCAAAACCGGCGACCGCCTGAAATGGTTCAAGCCTGACATAATAAGAAATGCAGTTGCTGCATATATTGTCAGGAGAGCAGAAAAGTAACGGTGTAAAATGAGTCGAATCCGAAAAGCATTGATATGGATGAATCTGGCACTGGCGGTATTGGTAATTGCCGCCGGAGCCTGTCGGATCCGTGTCAATCATCTGGTAAATGCAGAGAGCATGAATATAAAGAAAACAAGTGGAATAAAAGAGGTTGCATTGACATTTGACGATGGACCAAGCCCGGAATGTACGAAAGATTTACTGGAAGGGCTGAAGGAGCGCAATGTCAAAGCAACCTTTTTTGTAATCGGAGAGAAAGCAGAGGCATATCCGGATTTGATAAAGAAAATTCAGGATGATGGGCATATCATAGGAAATCATTCCTATACCCATGTGAACCTTGGCATCTTATCAAAGAAAGATGCCTGTGAGCAGATTCGAAAGACCAATGATGCCATTTATCAGATTACCGGGGAATATCCGCAGTTTTTGCGTTCTCCTTTCGGAAGCACCCAGAAGAATCTGGACTGTCAGATGAATATGATAGAGGTGCTCTGGGATGTAGACCCAAGGGACTGGGAGGTGCAGAATAAGGAAAAAGTCGTCAATAAAGTAATGACGGATGTCAAAGATGGTGATATTATTTTATTACATGACGGTTATGACAGCAGTATGCTGGCAGCCTTTGAGATTATTGACCGGCTGCAGGCACAGGGTTATGAATTTGTAACGGTAGATAAGCTGATATTTGAGTTACCTTGAGAAAAAAGAATGTTTCAATGGATTTTTTGTGTGTTTTCACTGGAAAATCGAGAAAAAATACCAGAATAGACTTGTCAAAAGGCAAAAATTAAGGTATGGTATCTTAGGATGAAATGAATTATTTTAAAGCTCAAATGTCATTTTGAAACCCAAAAAGTATAAAAATGAAGAAAAATAAGAGTAAAAATGCAAGATTCGTTTTGAAATTATGCAAGGAGCAAAAATGGATTTATTTGATTACATGCGGGAACAGAATATGGAAAAAGAGTCTCCCCTTGCGGCAAGACTTCGTCCCACGACCTTAGACGAAGTAGTCGGGCAGGAACATATTATCGGAAAGGACAAGCTGTTATATCGTGCCATTAAAGCAGATAAGTTAAGTTCTATTCTTTTCTATGGACCGCCGGGAACCGGAAAGACCACGCTGGCAAAAGTGATTGCCAATACCACCAGTGCTGAATTCCTTCAGATGAATGCTACATCTGCAGGAAAGAAGGACATGGAGGAAGTGGTGCAGCAGGCAAAGAACAATCAGGGAATGTATGGAAAGAAAACGATTCTTTTCATCGACGAGATTCATCGTTTTAATAAAGGACAGCAGGACTACCTTCTGCCTTTTGTAGAAGACGGAACGATTATCCTGATTGGTGCCACAACGGAAAATCCATATTTTGAAGTCAATGGAGCTTTACTATCCCGTTCCATTATTTTTGAACTGCATGCACTGGAAAAAGAAGATATTAAGAAGCTTTTGGTGCGGGCAGTTACTGATAAGGAAAAAGGAATGGGTGCATATCAGGCAGTCATCGATGAGGATGCACTGGAATTCATGGCAGATGTAGCCAATGGAGATGCAAGGGCAGCCCTTACCGCCATTGAACTTGGAATCTTAACCACACCACGAAGCGAAGACGGACTTATCCATATTACAATCGATGTGGCACAGGAATGTATCCAGAAGCGTGTAGTGAAATATGATAAGGCAGGCGATAATCATTATGATACGATTTCTGCATTTATCAAAAGTATCCGTGGAACAGACCCGGATGCAGCCCTTTATTACCTTGCAAGAATGTTGTATGCAGGAGAAGATATCCGTTTCATCGCAAGAAGAATCATGATCAGCGCGGCAGAGGATGTTGGTACAGCAGACCCGATGGCATTGAATGTAGCGGTTTCTGCAGCACAGGCAGTAGAACGCATCGGTATGCCGGAGGCACAGATTATTCTTGCAGAAGCAGTTGCCTATGTGGCAAGTGCCCCAAAGAGTAATGCATCCTATATGGGACTGAATCGCGCGATGGATGTGGTAGAACATACCAAAACGGCACCGATACCAAATCACTTAAAGGATGCACATTACAAATCCGCCGGAAAATTAGGACATGGTCTGGGTTATCTTTATTCCCATGATTACCCGCATCACTATGTCAGACAGCAGTATCTTCCGGACGGGCTGACGGATTCGGTATTTTATGAGCCGACCGACAATGGAAAAGAAAAAGAAATCGCCCAGTGGCTTCACTGGTTAAAAGAAAATGATGAATGATACAGGAGGAAGGAATAAGATGCAGTCTTATCAGGAAATGTCAAAAGAAGAATTGTATAAGGTAAAGGAAGGTCTTGAAAAAGAGTATGCAAAATACAAGGGAATGGGTCTTTCTTTAAATATGGCAAGAGGAAAGCCGGCAGCAACCCAGCTCGACCTTGTCATGCCGATGCTGGATGTATTAAACAGCAGCAGTGAATTAATTGCAGAAGATGGTACAGATTGTAGAAATTATGGAGAATTAAAAGGAATTCCGGAAGCAAGAAAATTAATTGCAGATATGGTAGGAAGCACACCGGACCATGTTTTTGTATACGGTAATTCCAGTTTAAATGTTATGTACGATACCGTATCCCGTTCCTTTACCCACGGTGTCATGGGAAGTACACCATGGTGCAAACTGGATAAAGTAAAATTCTTATGTCCGGTACCGGGCTATGACCGTCATTTCGGAGTAACAGAATTTTTCGGTGTAGAAATGGTAAATGTACCGATGACTTCCGAAGGACCGGATATGGATATGGTAGAGCGTCTGGTAAGCAGCGATGATTCCATTAAAGGAATCTGGTGTGTACCAAAATATTCCAATCCTCAGGGAATCACTTATTCCGATGAAACTGTCCGCCGTATGGCAGCATTAAAGCCGGCAGCAGAAGACTTCCGTATTTACTGGGACAATGCCTATGTAGTACATCATCTCTATGAAGATGAGCAGGATGACCTTTTAGATATCATCAGCGAATGTGAGAAAGCCGGCAACCCGGATATGGTATATGAATTCTGCTCTACATCAAAGGTAAGCTTCCCGGGAAGCGGTATTGCAGCAATCGTAACTTCCAAGGCAAACCTTGACTTCATTGAAAAACAGTTTACGATGCAGACCATCGGACATGATAAGATTAATCAGCTTCGTCATGTACGTTATTTCAAAAATATTGACGGAATCAATGCACATATGATGAAACAGGCAGCAATTATGCGTCCGAAGTTTGAAATGGTAGAAAGAACATTGCAGGATGAATTAGGCGAGCTTGGAATCGGTTCCTGGATTAGCCCGAAGGGTGGATACTTCATCTGCTTTAATACTTTACCGGGATGTGCAAAGAGTGTTGTTGCCAAAGCAAAAGAAGCAGGCGTTGTTTTGACACCGGCAGGAGCACCTTTCCCTTATGGAAAAGACCCGGAGGATTCTGTTATCCGTATTGCACCAAGCTTCCCGACTATGGAAGAACTTGAGACAGCAACTAAAATTTTTGTACTTTGCGTCAAACTTGCAAGCGTAGAAAAACTGCTTGCAGAATAGAAAGAATCATATGAAACAGGAAAAAAGACAGGGAATTTTATTTATTATAGGAGCAGGCTTCTTCTTTGCACTGATGACATTTTTTGTCCGGCTGTCAGGAGACCTGCCTACGATGGAAAAGGCTTTTTTCCGAAATGCAGTAGCTGCCGTTGTGGCAGCTTTTCTGCTCATCCGGGCAAAAGAGCCATTCTATGCACCAAAGAAAAGCTGGGGCGGACTCTTCATGCGAAGCTTCTGCGGAACGGTAGGATTAATCTGTAATTTCTATGCCATTGACCGGCTGAATATTGCAGATGCCAATATGTTAAATAAGTTATCGCCTTTCTTTGCAATTATTATGTCAACCTTTATCTTAAAGGAAAAGGCAAATAAAGTAGAATGGGGAGCAGTCGTGCTGGCATTTACCGGAGCACTGCTTGTCATTAAGCCATCCTTTGATATACAGTTTGTTTACGGACTGATTGGAGCACTGGGCGGACTGGGTGCAGGAATTGCTTATACCTATGTGCGTAAATTGGGGAAAATGGGAGTGAAGGGACCGGTTATCGTCCTTTGTTTTTCACTCTTTTCCTGTGTTGTCACATTGCCGTTTTTTATCATCGGATATAAGCCTATGAGCATGACACAGTTTGTCTGCCTTATGCTGGCTGGCGTATGTGCAGCAGGCGGACAGATCTGCATTACCACAGCATATACGAAAGCACCGGCAAAAGCGATATCTGTTTTTGATTACACCCAGATTGTCTTTGCGGCACTTCTTGGCATTCTGTTCCTGAATCAGATACCGGATGTCCTCAGTATTGCAGGCTATATTGTTATCATTGGAACTGCCATATTTAAGTGGCAGTATAATATGAAATACGACACCTAGAAAAGGGAACTGGAAAAGATATCTGAAAATGCACTTTTTTACGGTAATGCGTAAAAATACTGTTGCGTTGAATCAGGCTATCACTTATAATGATACTCAAAGTAAATTTATTGGGCGATTGCGAAATTGGATAGATGTACTTTCTGAAATTTTAGATATAAAAGGGTATTTGAAGTTATTTGTACTGGAATGCCAGCAGTTCTTAAGTGTATGTTTTGTGTGATTGTAAACTGTCTTTCCGTTGCTTTGACAGGGTCGCTGTACTGTCCGTCAACTGCGGATGCAGCATAAAGTCTGCAAGGGGCACTAAGAATTTCGGTATAATGCCATATGTTCCGGCAACCGGCGCAAATTCACATCCATGTTCAATTGCGCCTCGCTGGCACGTCCCTGTGCCAGCGTTGCCAAAGAACAGACGAAATTCTAAGTGCCCCTAACAGCTCTTATCATGCATCTGAAGTTGACGAACAATGCAGCGACGATGTCAAACATTGGAAAGACTGTTTTTATCGCGTTACGCAAAACATACCTTTTAGAACTGCGGGATTTCAGTGCAGACTTCAAATACCCTTTCATAGCAAAATTTTGAAAGAAATGCTGTCCCCTTTCGCAATCGCCTAAAGAAAATCACATAGAGAAGGAGAAGAAACATGTATACATAAGAAGATATTCAGGCAGTGGACATGGAAGTTGCAGATGCCATTACCAAAGAATTTGACCGTCAGAACAGCCACATTGAGCTGATCGCATCTGAGAACTGGGTAAGCCCGGCAGTAATGTCAGCAATGGGCAGTGTAATGACTAATAAATATGCAGAAGGCTATCCGGGAAAGAGATATTACGGCGGATGTGACTGCGTTGATATTGTAGAGAACCTGGCAATTGAGAGAGCAAAAGAGCTGTTTGGCTGTGACTATGTAAATGTACAGCCACATTCCGGTGCACAGGCAAATATGGCTGTACAGTTTGCTATTTTAAAACCGGGTGATACCGTAATGGGAATGAACTTAGACCATGGTGGACATTTAACACACGGAAGTCCGGTAAACTTCTCCGGAACATATTTCCATATTGTGCCTTATGGTGTAAATGATGAAGGCTTCATTGACTATGACAATGTTATGCAGATTGCAATGGAATGTAAGCCAAAGATGATTATTGCAGGTGCATCCGCATATGCAAGAACCATTGATTTCAAGAAATTCCGTGAAATTGCAGATGCCTGTGGTGCAGTTCTTATGGTTGATATGGCACATATCGCAGGACTTGTTGCAGCAGGACTTCATCCAAGCCCAATCCCATATGCAGATGTTGTAACAACAACAACCCATAAGACATTAAGAGGACCAAGAGGTGGAATGATTCTCTGCAATCAGGAAGCAGCAGATAAATATAACTTTAATAAGGCTGTATTTCCGGGAATCCAGGGTGGACCTTTAATGCATGTCATTGCAGCAAAGGCAGTCTGCTTAAAAGAAGCGTTACAGCCGGAATTCAAGGTATATCAGCAGGGTATTATTGATAATGCCCAGGCACTTTGCAAGGGATTATTAAGCCGTGATATCAAGATTGTATCCGGCGGAACTGACAACCATCTGATGTTAGTAGACCTTACTAATTATGATTTGACAGGTAAGGCAGTAGAAAAATTATTAGATGCTGTAAACATCACATGTAATAAGAATACTATTCCGAATGATCCGAAGTCTCCATTCGTAACCAGTGGCGTTCGTCTTGGTACTGCAGCTGTTACATCAAGAGGCATGAATACAGAAGATATGGACAAGATTGCAGAGGCAATTGCCATGATGATTAAAGAGGGCGAGGCAGCTTCTGAGAAAGCAAGAGCAATTGTAGCAGAATTAACTGCAAAATATCCTCTGAAATAAATCGTAAAAATTTTTGTCGGGAAATTAATGATTTCTTAAGAAATCTTAGGAATTATCCACGCTGTATTTCGAATAAGAAAATGATAAAATAGTCGTAAAGTATGAAAGCTTTACGGCTATTTTTTTCGAAGTCAGGCACCCATAAAAAGCTGCCAATGGCAGTTTCTACAGGTAAAAGGCAGGAAAAAGGAATTATTCAGGAGGAGACAGATGAGCAAAAAGAAGGTAGGCATTATTATTGGAGTTATTGCAGCGGCAGTAGTTGCAGCCGGAGTAGGATTCTATTTCCTAAAGGGAAGAAGCAGCGGTGGAAATTCTGCAGACAAGGTATATGTAGAAAAAGTATCTGCAATTATGAACCAGTCAGCAGGAATCAATAATCGTTACAGTGGTGTGGTAGAACCACAGGAGACCTTAGAGATAAATAAGGATTCCGAACGTAAAGTAAAGGAAGTATACGTTTCTGTTGGTGATGAAGTAGAAGAGGGAACCGTATTATTTTCTTATGATACAGAAGAACTGCAGATGCAGATAGACCAGGCAAAGCTTGAGATGGAAGGCATTGCAAATGACATTTCCAATTCAAATGCACAGATTGCAGAATTGCAGAAAGAAAAAGCAAGCGCACCGGAAGACCAGCAGTTTGAATATACCACACAGATTCAGACACTGCAGACTTCCATTAAGCAGTCAGAATACAACAAGAAAAGCAAACAGGCAGAGATTGACAAATACCAGAAATCCATCGACAACTCAGAAGTAACCAGTAAGATGGCTGGTGTTGTAAAAGAAATCAATGAAAACGGGGTGGATTCCAATGGAAATACTGCAGCATATATGAAAATATTAGCTACAGGCGAGTACCGTGTAAAAGGAACGATTGATGAGACTTCTGTAGGAACAATTTCAGAGGGAACACAGGTTATTTTACGTTCCAGATTAGATGAGACGCAGACCTGGACAGGAAGTATTTCCAAGATTGATACTGAAAGCACTCAGACGGACAGTAATTCTTCTTATATGTATGATGGAGGCAGTTCTGGAGATTCTGCGTCTAAGTATTCATTCTATGTTACTTTGGACAGTACAGACGGACTGATGTTAGGACAGCATTTATATATAGAGCCGGATTACGGACAGGGCGAGGTTGAAGAAAAGGAAGGAGTCTGGCTGTACGGCTATTATATTGTGCAGGATGATGGAGACCCATATGTATGGGCAGCAGACAAGAAGAACAGACTGGAAAAACGCAAGGTAGAATTAGGCGAGTATGATGAGAATCTCGATGAATATGAGATTAAATCCGGACTTTCTGAAGATGACCTGATTGCATTCCCGATGCAGGGACTGTATGAGGGTGTAACAGCAGTTACCAATATGGAAGAAGTAGATTATTCTTCTCCGTTATATAATCAGGAATCTACAGATGATTCTGGTATGGACGAAGGAATGTATGATGAATACGGAACTGAATCTATGGATGAAGGCATGTATAATACTGACGGAACCGAATACATGGACGAAGGAATGTATGATGAAGCCGGAACTGAATTTACAGATAGCGGCGAGTCAGGTGCGACAGATTCGGAGGTGGTTGAATGATTCTGAATCTGCAGCATATCTATAAAGATTACAATCAGGATAAACTGGTAGTTCCGGTATTGAAGGATGTATCTTTACAGGTAGAAGAAGGAGAATATGTTGCTATCATGGGACCGTCCGGTTCCGGGAAGACAACATTGATGAATATTATCGGGTGTCTGGACAGACCGACTTCCGGAACCTATGAACTGGCGGGAAAGGATGTCTTAAACTTAAAAGACCGCGAGATGTCTGCTGTCCGACTGAACAGTATTGGATTTGTATTTCAGAGTTTTCAGCTGATGCCAAGGGAAAGTGCACTGGATAACGTATCACTTCCACTGAGCTATGCCGGTGTAAAGAAGAAAGAACGGAAAGAAAGAGCACAGAAGGCATTGGAGCGTGTAGGATTAGGAGACCGTTCCGGGTTCCGTCCGACACAGCTTTCTGGTGGACAGAAGCAGAGAGTAGCAATTGCCCGTGCCATGGTAAATAATCCGAAGATTTTACTGGCAGACGAGCCGACCGGAGCATTGGACCAGAAATCCGGTAAACAGATTATGGAATTGTTCCAGAGCCTGAATGATGAGGGCGTTACCATTGTCATGATTACCCACGATATTAACATTGCAAAACAGGCAAAGAGAATCCTCCATATAGTAGACGGAGAAATATTTACAGACGATGAGGAGGGCAAGGCATGAAAAAGAAAGTTGTAATTGCAATTCTAATCGTAGTTTTAGCCGGAGGTGGAATCACCGGAGGAGTAGTAGGATACCGGGCATACCAGAATAGTAAGCTGGTAGCAGAGGTACAGTCAGTATCCATGTTAAATACTGGTTCCTGGGGTGACAGCATGGAAAGTGACGGAACCGTGACCAATGGACAGCAGCAGGATGTTTATGTCAGCACAGAGCAGACCATTCAGAAAGTGTTTGTAACAGAAGGACAGGAAGTATCCGAAGGTGACCCGCTGTTACAATATGATATGACCAATATTGACCTGGCAATTGAGATGAAGAAATTAGACATCCAGACAATCGAAAATAATAGTGCTGTAGCACAGAAGGAATTGGAAAAGCTTAAAAATACCAAGCCAATCAGCAATGCCACAACAAGTGCACCGTCTACAGACAGTGTGGCACCACCAGCACCGGAAACACCATCTACGGATACTTCTGTAACCACACCGGATACGGTAGAAGAGAAGAACGGAGATGCCTATAATTATATTTCAACAACGGCGCAGCCATATACCGGAGATGGAAGCCAGGAGAATCCATACCGCTTCTTATGTACAAAGGAAGCATATGTCTATGGAAGCTATCTGAATACATTGAAAAGTGAGGGGAAGGTTGCGGTATTTGAAATTCATGACGGAAATACCGTAGCCGGAACCTTAATCAGTGCATGGACAAAAGTCGGTGCAGCTTTAGAGGAAGCAGACCCGGATGCAAAATGGTATGTTATTGATGGAAGTAAAGTAATTAATGAGCCGGATGTCCCGGATACCCCGGTCGAACCGGTTGTACCGGATACACCATCTGTACCGGATGATAACCAGCAGAGCGGATATACGGCAGATGAACTGGCAAAAGAGATTGCGGATAAAGAAAAAGAACTGACTAAGCTTGATCTGGATAAAAGAAAAGCGGAGCTTGCGTTGAAACAGATGGAAAGCCAGTCAGAAGATGGAATGGTTTATGCTGAGTTTAATGGTACCGTAAAGAAAGCAGGAAATCCGGATAATCTTCCAAATGATGGAAGTGCATTTTTGACACTTTCCGGTTCAGATGGTCTATATGTAAAAGGAACTCTAAATGAGCTTGCATTGGAACAGGTGAAAGTCGGACAGAGTGTTACAGCAACCTCCTGGAGCACCGGAATGGTATTTGATGCAACAATAACAGAGATTAATGATTACCCGGAGGATTCCAATGGCTATTATTATGGCAATGGCAATCCGAATGCATCCTATTATGGCTATACCGCATATATTGAAGACAGTACTGGACTTAGCAATGGAGACAACTTAAGTCTTTCCATTAATCTTGGTGGAGATGAAGATTCTTCCGATAAGATTTATCTGGATAAAGCATATGTGCGTAAGGAAGATGGTAAGAGCTATGTCATGAAGGATGATGGAACTGGTCATCTTGTAAAACAGTATGTGAAGACAGGAAAGACCATATACGGATATGCAGTAGAAATTAAATCCGGAGTTACAATGGATGATTATCTTGCTTTTCCATATGGTAAGACAGCAAAAGAAGGAGTCAAAACCAATAAGGATGAAGATTCCGGAACTGTAATGTATTAGTAGGAGGGACGAACATGTTAGAAAATTTAAGATTATCTTTTCAGGGTATCTGGTCACACAAGATGCGTTCCTTCTTAACTATGCTGGGTATTATTATTGGTATTGCAGCGATTATTGCAATTGTATCTACGATTAAAGGAACGAATGAACAGATTGAGCAGAACCTGATTGGCGCAGGTGATAACAATGTTACAGTGCAGTTGTATCAGGGAGATTATTCCATGGATTTTTCCTATGGAAGTGTACCGGGTGGAATTCCGGTAATTACAAATGAAGCACTGGAGCAGATTAAAGATCTGGATGAAGTAGAGGATGCATCTTTATTCCTTTCCAGACAGGATTATGATGGAGCATACTATAAAAATACTTCTCTTTCCGGCGGTTATATTATGGGAGTAGACAATGGCTACTTTAATACTGCGGGAATGATTATGAAGAGCGGACGCTGCTTTACCGAAGAGGACTACAGTGATTTTGCAAAGGTCGCAATCTTAGATGAAGATTCTGCAGAAGCATTATTTCAGGGTGAGAATCCAATTGGAAAGACCATTGAGATTAAGCAGCAGCCATATATTGTTGTAGGAATTGCAACCAAGAGCGAGCAGTTCGAGCCGGTTATCAATTCCATTGATGATTATTATACTTATTCCCAGGACAGCAGTGGTAAGATTTATGTACCATCTGTAACCTGGCCGATTATCTATCGTTATGACGAACCACAGCAGGTTCTCATTAAAGCAAAGAGCACCAGTGATATGACCAATGCAGGAAAGAAGAGTGCCGATATTTTAAATGGCTATCTTGCAACATCGGATGATACCATTAAGTACAAATCCGAAGACTTACTGGAGCAGGCAAAACAAATTCAGCAGTTGAGCCAGTCCACCAATACCATGTTAATCTGGATTGCCGGAATTTCCCTTCTGGTTGGCGGTATCGGTGTAATGAATATCATGCTGGTATCCGTAACGGAGCGTACCAGTGAGATTGGTCTGAAGAAAGCAATCGGAGCAAGAAAGTCTGTTATCTTAGGACAGTTCTTAACCGAGGCAGCAGTACTTACCAGTTTAGGCGGATTGATTGGAGTTCTGGTGGGAATCATATTAGCTGAGATTATCTCGAAACTGAGTACCACACCGGTTGCCATCAGTGCACCGGCAGCCGTAGGCGGCGTGGTATTCTCCATGATTATCGGAATTATTTTCGGTCTTCTGCCATCCTATAAGGCAGCAAACTTAGACCCAATCGAGGCATTGCGTCACGAGTAAAAAATAGAAAAAGTGTAAAAAAAGAGGAAAATTCAGATTTCATTGAATTTTCCTCTTTTTAGATTTTACTGTCATGGTGTAAATGAGCTGTTTTTATATCAGAAAGACCAAGAAAATAATCAGAAGAAACTTGATAGTAATGGCAAAGCTTCAGAAGATGGCGGATAGGAAGCTCGTTAGCACCACGTTCATAGCGGGCGTACATGGTCTGGGAAGTTCCGAGAACGTCGGCAATTTCCTGCTGGGTTTTGTCATGGTCTTCACGTAAATTACGCATTCGCTGTATATAATCCATATAATCTCCAAATCTGAAAATAAATCCGGAATTTTTCAAAAATAAATTTATATAATTCTCAAAAAATCCAGAATATATCCTAAAAATAATATGTCTTGCAGAGGACTTTTTTAATTTATCATAATAAAGATGTTTACTATTGATTTTAGTAAATATATGTACTAAAATAGAGAGCAGTTCAAATGATAAAAGGAAGATAAACAGGAAAGGCGGACATTTATGAAAAACAGAAAGATTTCAACAGCAATAGCGGAAAAAGTTATGACAGGAGTATTAACGATACTTATGGCAATATCAGTTACAGCCTGCGGTAGCACGAAGGAGCAGGAAAATTCAGCTGCCACAGAAGTGACCGAAGCAGTTGTCGCAACTGAGACAGAGAGCGAGACAGCAACGGAGGCAAAGGTAGAAAATGAGAGCGTGACAGAGACCAAGGCTGTGACGGAGACGGCAACGGAGGAGCCGGTGCTGTTTCGGGTGAAGGTTACGAATTCAAATGGAGCATATTTAACAGACCAGCCAAGCAGTGAAGTATATAGTGAATACTTTTTGGTGGAAAATGGAACAGAGTTTGATGTATTAGAAGTTTTTGAAAATGATACAGAGGCGGCTACCTTTTATGGGGTTGATTGGAATGGACATAGAGAGTTTTTGTGGGATAGAGATGCAACAGTTATCGACTAACCATACATTCATCACATTTTTCAGCAACACAGTATTTTAGATATAAAGAACTGCAAAAATTTTGTTAAAAGAAAAATCGCTTAGACCGTGAATGTGCCAAGGCACATTCTTTTTCCAGAAATGAACATGGATATAGTAAAAAGTAACAAAAATTCCTTCCGAACTGGTTGTCCAGTAAAGAGGGTACATATCAATTTTGTTATGGGTTTTATGGTTTTATGATGGTTTACGATGGGTTTACGAATGGAAAACTTGATAACATAGTCAAATCATGATATGATGTGACTATAATATAGGCGGAGGTGTTTTTTATGCATGCATTACAGGAAACAATACGACCATCTGCAGATTTAAGAAATCATTATAGTGAAATTTCAAAACAATGCAGAGAAGAAAATGAAGCGGTTATAATCACAGTAAACGGTCGTGGTGATACAGTCTCTCTTTCGTATGAGGAATATAAAAGAATGAAGTCAAGAATAGAACTTTTGGAAATTCTTACAGAAGCGGAAGATGATGTAAAGAATGGTAGAGTAGCACCGGTTCGTGAAACATTTGATGATTTAAGACAAATGCTTGGGGAGGAATAGAATTATTGAAATATGAAGTTGTTCGTACAGAAACGGCAGATGCGCAGATTAGAAAAATCGTATTGTATATAGCCGAAAATTTTGGTAATAAGGTTGCACTGGAAAAATTAGAAGAACTGGAACAGAATATTCTTGATTTGGCAGTTCATCCATTAAAGGGGGGAGAACCGCATTATCTGGTATTGAAAAGACAAGGGTATCGGGTGTTGATATTGGAAAAAAATCTGGTTTTCTATAAGATAGATGAAGAAAATAAAAGGGTTATAATCTATGCTGTTGTTGACCAACGCCAGGATTACTTAAATATAATCAGAGGATTGTAGAATCCCCTTGCGTAAATCCACTCCCCGCGCTATAATAGGAAACAGAGTAAAAACAGCGTTTGACGAAAGCTAAGATTGACGGAATAATTCAGAGAGCCGGCGGCTGGTGTGAGCCGGTATTAGGAAGCAATTGGTCCACTTTCGGAGGCTGGTGGTGAAAGCCACGGGTTCGTACCCCTTATGATACGCAATGAAGTGGTCGCAGGCAAAGAAGAGAAGACGTAAAAAGAGATGCGGCAAAATGGGTGGCAACGCGGAACGGTAGATAAGCCTTTCGTCCCATGTATGAAAATGCATGGGATGGAAGGCATTTTTTACGCGAGTAGCGAGAAAAACCGCATGCTTACGAATCAATCCTATAAAATTTTCAAAAAAAGCACATGATATCAAAGAAGGAGAACAAAGATGATTGATTTAAAATTCTTACGGGAAAATCCGGACATCGTAAAAGAGAACATTAAGAAGAAATTCCAGGATCACAAATTGCCACTGGTAGACGAGGTAATTGAGTTAGATGAGCAGGCAAGAAGTGCACAGCAGGAAGCAGATGCATTACGTGCAAACCGTAACAGTATTTCCAAGCAGATTGGTGCATTGATGGGACAGGGCAAGAAAGACGAAGCTATGGCATTAAAAGAGCAGGTAAGCAAAGATGCGGCCCGCCTTGCAGAGTTAGAAGAGCAGGAAAAAGATTTACAGGAAAAGATTACCAGGATTATGATGACAATTCCAAACATCATAGACCCGTCCGTTCCGATTGGAAAAGATGATTCCTGTAACGTAGAAATTGAAAAATTTGGTGAGCCGGTTGTTCCGGATTTTGAAATCCCATATCATACCGATATCATGGATCGTTTCCATGGTATTGATTTGGACGCAGCAGGAAAAGTTGCAGGAAATGGCTTCTACTATCTGATGGGAGACATTGCAAGAGTACATTCTGCAGTTATTTCTTATGCAAGAGATTTCATGATTGACCGTGGATTCACATACTGTGTACCACCATTTATGATTCGGAGCAATGTTGTAACCGGTGTTATGAGTTTTGATGAAATGGATGCCATGATGTATAAAATCGAAGGTGAGGATTTGTATCTGATTGGTACTTCTGAGCATTCCATGATTGGTAAATTCATTGATACCATCAATGATGAAGAAAAACTTCCATATACCCTGACCAGCTACTCTCCATGTTTCCGTAAAGAAAAAGGAGCACATGGTATTGAAGAACGTGGTGTATATCGTATCCACCAGTTTGAGAAGCAGGAAATGATTGTTGTATGTAAGCCGGAAGAATCCAAAGCATGGTATGACAAGCTCTGGAAGAATACCGTAGATTTGTTCCGCAGCTTAGATATTCCGGTACGTACCCTTGAGTGCTGTTCCGGAGACTTAGCAGACTTGAAAGTGAAATCCTGTGACGTAGAAGCATGGTCTCCACGTCAGAAGAAATACTTCGAAGTAGGAAGCTGCTCTAACTTAGGCGATGCACAGGCAAGAAGACTGAAAATTCGTGTCAAAGGCAAGGATGGAAATAAATATTTCGCACATACCTTAAATAATACTGTAGTTGCACCACCTCGTATGCTGATTGCGTTCTTAGAGAACAACCTCAATGCGGACGGAAGCGTAAATATTCCAAAGGCATTGCAGCCATATATGGGTGGAAAAGAAAAACTGATTCCACTGGATTAATTGAAAATAAGAATTTTGGAAACTGATTTTGAAAAAATAAGTTTCAAATAGTGAGAAAATCAAAAGAAACAGGAAACTGTGTTTTGTGTATAAAATTCACAAGACACAGTTTCTTTTTTATGAAGAACTATTGTGAAAAGTGTGATAATTATTGATAAAAATAACCGGATATTGTATAATATATACAAATATTGTAATGGATCACGGCAAAAAACAACCTGTGAGGGGAGCAATACAGGTATCATACAAAGGAGGGGCACATGGCAGAACCAAGAGAATTGATTCTGAAACTTGGTCAGAAGATTACAGACCGAATCGGAGTAAAAGTTACGGAAAATGACCCGGAATACTGGGGCTTGGCAAGTGTAGTGACGGATGAGATGGCAGAAGTTGCATTGGCAATGAAAGTCAGAGTACCGGCTACCGCAGCAGAAGTAGCAAAGAAATGTAAGAAGAGTGTAGAGCGGACCGAAGAACTCTTAGAAGAAATGAGTGTCATCGGAGTCATTGAGTACAACTGGGAGAACGAAGACCATCACAAACAGTATGTACTTCCAATGTTCGTACCGGGATGCGCAGAATTCATGGTAATGAACAAAGAGCAGGTGGAAGAGCATACCGAAATCGCAGATTTCTTTGAGCAGATGGCAAGACTTCCACTGGAGAAAGTAACACCGATGGTTCCGCTGGGTGGAGCAGGAATCGGAATGCATGTTATTCCGGTAGAGAAAGCAATCCCGGCAAACCAGCAGTCGGCAAGCGTGGAGCATATTTCCCACTGGCTCAATAAATATGATAAATATTCCGTTGGCGCATGTTCCTGCAGACGGCAACAGCGAATCCGTGGGGAGGGAACCGGAGACTTAGAGGATGATTTATGTATTGGTGTCGGTGATATGGCAGATTACTGTGTAGAGACCGGAAAGGGCCGTTACATTGATTATGATGAAGTAATGGAGATTCTGCAGCGAGCAGAGGATAATGGCTATGTCCATCAGATTACCAATATTGATGGAGAAGATAAAATCTTTGCAATCTGTAACTGTGCAGTCGGTGTATGTAATGCATTGCGTACATCCCAGCTTTTCAACACACCGAATATGTCACGCTCCGCATACCGTGCCAGCGTAGAGCCGGAGAAATGTGTAGCCTGCGGAAGATGTGTAGAGTACTGTCCGGCTGGTGCAGCAAAGCTCGGACAGAAATTATGCACCAAAGATGGCGGACATATTACCTATCCGCAGCAGGAGCTTCCGGATACCACCAAGTGGGGACCGGAAAAATGGAATCCAAATTACAGGGATGATAACCAGATTAACTGTTATGACACCGGTACCGCACCATGTAAGACAGCATGTCCGGCACATCTTCCGGTACAGGGATATATTAAAATGGCATCTCAGGGAAGATATCTGGATGCATTGAAGCTGATTAAGACGGAGAATCCGTTCCCGGCAGTATGTGGAGCAATCTGTAACCGCCGCTGCGAAGATGCATGTACCAGGGGAACCATTGACCAGGCAGTAGCTATTGATGAAATCAAGAAATTCATTGCGGAACAGGAGCTTCATGCAGAGAAGCGTTATATTCCACCAATGTTGAATTATTCCGGAAAGCCTTTTGAGGAGAAGGTAGCAGTAATCGGAGCAGGACCGGCAGGGATGTCAGCCGCATTCTATTTAAAGAAAATGGGTTATCCGGTTACTGTATTTGAAAAAGAAAAAAGACCGGGTGGTATGCTGATGAATGGTATTCCATCTTTCCGTCTGGAAAAAGATGTGATCAATGCAGAAATCGATGTGCTGCGCGAGATGGGGGTAGAATTCAAGTGCGGCGTAGAAGTTGGCGAGGACATTACCATAGCACAGCTGCGTGAACAGGGGTATAAAGCATTTTACATAGCAATTGGTGCACAGGGCGGACGTATGACCGGAGTACCGGGAGAAGATGCCGTAGGCGTAGAAACCGGAGTAGACTTCTTGCGTCGTGTCAATTTAAATGAAGAAGGCGTGAAATTATCTGGCAAGACCGTAGTAATCGGTGGAGGAAATGTAGCAGTAGACGTTGCAAGAACCGCACTTCGTACCGGATCTTCCGATGTATCCATGTTCTGTCTGGAATCAAGAGATATTATGCCGGCAGCCGATGATGAGGTGGCAGAGGCAGAAGAAGAGGGCATTGTGGTAAATAATTCCTGGGGACCAAAGGAAATCCTTACCGAGAATGGCAAAGTAACCGCAGTAGTATTCAAAAAATGTATCTCTGTTCTGGATGAGAATAAACGGTTTTCACCAAAATATGACGAAGAAGAATTATTAACCGTTCCTTGTGACCAGGTATTATTATCCATTGGACAGTCCGTTAAGTGGGGGGCTTTATTAGAAGGAACCAGAGTGGAATTTAATCCGACCGGAACCTTAAAGGCAGACCCGGTAACATACCAGACTGCAGAGCCGGATATTTTTACCGGAGGAGATAACTATACCGGACCAAGATTTGCTATTGATGCTATTGCAGCAGGAAAAGAAGGCTGTGTATCTATTCACCGTTTTGTCCATGAAGGACAGAGCCTTACTTTGGGACGTAACAGAAGACAGTTCATTGAACTGGATAAAGACAATATTAAAGTTGAGACCTTTGACAATGCAAAACGTCAGGTGCCGGGACATAAGGCTGGAGATGCAAAGCATACCTTCCGTGATTTACGAAGCACCTTTACCGAGGAGCAGGTACAGAAAGAAGCAAACCGCTGCTTAGGCTGTGGTGCTACCGTAGTAGACCCGAATAAGTGTATCGGCTGTGGAATCTGTACAACGAAGTGCGAATTTGATGCCATCCACTTAAGCCGTGACCTGCCGGATGCAAGTCGCATGGTAAAATCAGAAGACAAGTTAAAGGCAATCTTCCCATATATGTTAAAGCGTGAGATTAAGATTAAATTCAAAGGCAGGAAGAAATAAAAAGCAGGATGTGAGTGTATGCATGAACTGGGAATTATCATTCATATTTCCAAAACATTAAAGGAAGTAGCAGAAGAAAATGAAGTGACGAAGATAGGTTCTGTTACTTTGGAAATTGGAGAAGTCAGTGGAATTGTCCCGGAATACCTTTTAGACTGCTGGGACTATTACCGGAAGAAATCGGACCTGTTATCGGAATCGGAATTGCGTATCGAGACGCTTCCGGCGGTAACCATGTGTGAGAATTGCAAAAAAACTTATCCGACTGTAAAATTCGGCAGACAATGTCCGTACTGTAAGAGTGATGACACCTATCTGCTGACGGGAAATGAATGCAGTATCAAAGAAATGGAGGCCTGCTGAGGCAGGCTTTCGGATAAAATATTTATCAAAGAAAGAAGGGGTTAAAATGTTGTTTCATGTTTATGGAGGAAATGGAATTTATCAGTGGATTGCCATGCTGGCAGTCTTAGCCGGACTTATTTTATTAAATGAGTTTGCAAGAAGAACCAAGTTTGGTGGACTTATGATGTTTGGAATTATTCCGCTGGCACTTACCGTTTACTTTATTGTAATTGCAGTATGCGCAGGACAGGGCGTAGAATGGGCAGTAAATAACCAGACACATCTTTATATGAATGGATGGTTCCATTATGCAAAACTGTATGCAGCACTTGCCGGATGTATCGGCTTTATGATGATTAAGTATGAATGGGGTATTGGAAAGAAACAGTGGTTCCGCGCATTCCCATTTGTAATCGTAGCAATTAATATTTTGATTGCAGTAGCCAGCGATTTCGAATCCGCAATCAACGGCTGGTATTCCTGGTGGTTATCTTCCGAAGATGTATGGCTTTATGGTGGCTGGCACAATGTAATGAACGGAATCGCAGGAATCTTAAATATCCTTTGCATGACAGGCTGGTGGAAAGTATATTCCTCCAAAGACAAGAAGGATATGATCTGGCCGGATATGATCTGGGTTTACATTGTAGTATATGATATCTGGAACTTCGCTTATACCTACAATTGTCTGCCAACCCACTCCTGGTTCTGTGGTGTAGCACTGCTTTTAGCACCTACTATTGCAGCATTAATCTGGAACAAGGGTGGCTGGATTATGAACCGTGCAAATACACTGGCAATCTGGTGTATGTTTGCCCAGATTTTTCCACTGTTTCAGGAGACTACTGCCGATGGAACAACCTATTATCCATGGGCAACCGTTTCCAGACAGTATGCAGACGGAACGGTAAATGGCATTGTAGCAGGAACTTCGAACAACGCAGATCCGACCGCAATGACCATCGTCAGCGCACTGGCACTGATTGTAAATGCCATTGCATTAGGATACATCATTTACAAATCGGTAAAGAACAAGAAGAATCCGTATACCAACGAAGTATTTACAGACTTCAAGTATTATAAAGATGCACTGGCAAGAGCAGATGTAAAATAAGATATAATTGAGGAACTGGAAATGAAAGTAATTGAAGTAAAAAGAAGTATATTTGAAAATAATGATAAGGATGCTGCCAGCTTAAGAGAACAGTTAAAGGGAGAGAAAACATTTCTCTTAAATCTGATGTCTTCACCGGGAAGTGGCAAGACTTCTACCCTGGTGCCAACGGTCAATGAGTTATTAAAGGACTACCGGGTAGGAGTCATGGAAGCGGATATTGATTCCGATGTGGATGCATGGACGATTGCTGATAAGACAAAGGCAAAGGTTGTGCAGCTTCATACCGGCGGTATGTGCCATCTGGATGCAGACATGACCAGACAGGGCTTGAAGGAGCTTGGCACTGAGGATGTAGATATTGCTATCCTTGAAAATGTAGGAAACCTTGTCTGCCCGGCAGAGTTTGATACCGGAGCAGTGAAGAATGCAATGATTTTGTCCGTACCGGAAGGACACGACAAGCCATTGAAATATCCATTAATCTTTACTGTATGCGATGCACTTATTATCAATAAAATTGATGTGCTGCCATATTTTGACTTTGATATGGATAAGGTAAAGGAGTATGCATGGAAACGGAATCCGAATCTTAAGATATTCCCAATCTCCGCAAAGACCGGAGAGGGAATGGAAGCATGGTACTCCTGGCTGAAAGAAGAAGCTGATAAATGGATGAAATAAAGCATCCTTTGGGTGAGAAAACAGCCGGAAACATCACAAAAAAACTAGCAAAAGAACAAAAAATAATTAATTGATTTAAAAATGCCCTTGCAATATGGATAAAAAAGTGCTATAGTCCTAGCTGTAGACGAAGATGTCAAAAACACGGAAACGTGTTTTTGGCATCTTTTTTTTACTTTACAGGAAATTGTTTTCCTGTAAAGTAAAAAACGCTCCGCGAGGATGCGCACTGCGGCGTATAAGGTAGATATCGCAAGCGACCGCCGCAGGCGCGAGAATGTGCCAAGGCACATTCTTTGTTACGTGCGCTACTCGCATAAAGAGTTTCTCAAGTGAAAAGAAGGAGGATTAGATATGAATACTGGAGATACAGCCTTTATGCTGATTGCAACAGCACTTGTGTTTTTTATGACACCGGGACTTGCATTTTTCTATGGAGGTCTTGTACGAAGAAAGAATGTATGTAACACGATGATGGCATGTGTGGCAATCATGGGATTGTCGGTAGTGCTTTGGACACTGTTTGGTTATTCACTTGCATTTGGTGGCAACCACGGAGGTATCATCGGAGATTTCCGTTGGATAGCTTTGAATGGTGTAGGCTGGGAGGCAGGACCTTATGCAGATACCATTCCACATCTTGTATTCTGTGCATTTCAGATGATGTTTGCCATGATTACACCGGCACTGATTACTGGTTCCTTAGTAGGAAGAATGAAGTTTAAGGCACTGTTTCTCTTTGTAACACTATGGTCCTTTGTTGTATATTATCCACTGGCACATATGGTCTGGGGAGAAGGCGGACTTTTAGCAGCGATTGGCTCTGTTGACTTCGCAGGAGGAGATGTGGTACATATCAGTTCCGGAATCAGCGCACTGGTTCTGGCAATCATACTTGGAAGAAGACGTGGCTATGAGCAGGTAACTTATCGTATTCATAATATCCCGTTTGTTGTATTGGGAGCATCCCTTTTATGGTTTGGCTGGTTTGGGTTTAATGCAGGAAGTGCACTGGCAGCCGATGGACTGGCAGCCCATGCATTTATGACATCTGCAATTTCTGCAGCAGCAGCTTTATTATCCTGGATGTTTATTGATGTTGTAAAAGAAGGAAAACCAACCCTGGTAGGCGCATCCACCGGACTTGTAGTAGGACTTGTGGCAATTACACCAGGTGCAGGATTTGTTCCAATCTGGTCAGCATTTATTATCGGAGCTTTGGTCAGCCCGATTTGTTACTTCGGAGTTGCACTTATTAAGAAAAAACTGAAAATTGATGATGCGCTGGATGCATTTGGATGCCATGGAATCGGCGGTATCTGGGGTGGAATTGCTACCGGAATTTTTGCACAGAAATCCATTAACAGTACTGCAAAATGGGATGGTCTGGTGTTTGGAGATTACCGCCTTTTCCTGGCACAGCTGGAAGGAATTTTAATTACCATTGTAATTGCAGTGGTTGGTACCCTGCTTTGTGTAGCAGTGGTAAGAATCTTTACTCCGCTTCGTGTGAGCTTAAAAGAAGAACAGCTTGGACTGGATGTAACACAGCATGGAGAAAATGCTTACCCAAGCTTCAACGGATTAGACCAGTAGGATAGAAAAGGAGATAATCAGATATGATGATTAAAATAGATGCAATTGTGCGGGAAGAAAAATTCGAAGATGTAAAAGCAGCATTAAATGCCATCGGAGTCAACGGTATTACGGTATCGCAGGTTATGGGCTGTGGTGTGCAGAGAGGATATAAGGAAATCGTCCGGGGCATGGAAGTGGCAGTGCAGATGCTTCCGAAAATCAAATTTGAAATCGTAGTATCTTCCGAAGAATGGGAACAAAAGACCATCGAAGCCATTCAGAAGGCAGCCTTTACCGGAGAAGTCGGCGATGGCAAAATCTTCAGCTATGAGATTCGCTCCGCCCAGAAAATCCGTACCGGAGAGACCGGCTATGACGCATTACAGAGCAACGATTAAAGGAAGGATAGATTAAAAAAGTAATACAAAATTGATTAAATTTAGACCTTGACATTAAATTTAAAAGGGAGTAAAAACAATAATTAAATAATTCATATGAGGAGGAAATTGAAAATGAATGGTTTAGTTATTGTATTAATAGCCATCGTATTGTTGGCTGCCGGTTATTTACTTTATGGACGCTGGCTGGCTAAGAAATGGGGAATCGACCCGAAAGCTGAAACCCCTGCAGTAAAATATGAAGACGGAGAGGACTTTGTTCCTTCATCCAGATTTACCGTATTCTCACATCAGTTCTCATCTATCGCTGGTGCAGGCCCTGTAACGGGACCAATCCTTGCCAGTGTGTTCGGATGGGTACCTGTATTCTTATGGATAGTAGTTGGTGGATTGTTCTTCGGAGCAGTACAGGACTTCGGTGCTCTGTACGCATCAGTTAAGAATGAGGGAAAATCCATGGGTATGATTATTGAAAAGTACATCGGTAAGATGGGAAGAAAACTTTTCATGTTATTCTGCTGGTTATTTACCCTTTTGGTAATCGCAGCATTTACAGATATGGTTGCCGGAACCTTCAATGCATATCCGGCAGGTGATGGTAATGCTGTATATGCTAACGGTGCAGCAGCAACCGTTTCCATGTTATTTATTGGTGTTGCAGTTATCCTTGGTATTATCTTAAAGAAAGCACCAAAGATGAACGAAATCGTAAAAGGTATCGTTGCAATTGCATTAATCGTAGTAATGTTTGCAGTAGGTATGAAACTTCCAATCTATACCAATAAGACCATGTGGATCTACATTATCATGATTTACTTATTCTTGGCATCGGTACTTCCAATGTGGCTTTTGATGCAGCCAAGAGATTATATGACAACCTTTATGCTTCTTGGTATGATTATCGGTGCAGTTGTTGGTGTAGTAGTAGCACATCCTGCAATGCAGTTAAATGCATTTAACGGATTCGTTTTAACCGGAGCAGACGGAAGCAAATCTTATCTGTTCCCGACCTTATTTGTAACCATTGCCTGCGGTGCTGTTTCCGGATTCCACAGTCTGGTATCTTCTGAGACATCATCTAAGACCATCCGCAATGAAAAAGATATGCCTATGGTTGGTTATGGTGCAATGGTAGTAGAGTCATTACTTGGAATTATCGTATTGGTCGTTGTTGGTGCAGTAGCTGTAAATGGTACAAAACCAGATGGAACACCATTTGCAATCTTCTCATCCGGTGTTGCCGGTTTCCTTGAAATGTTAGGTGTACCCAATGATGTGGCAACTGTATTTATGACCATGTGTGTATCTGCATTAGCACTTACTTCACTGGATTCTGTAGCACGTATCGGAAGAATGTCCTTCCAGGAATTATTCTATGAGGATACAACAGACCCTGCAAAAATGGGTGGTGTCCGCAAAGTATTAACCAATAAATATTTTGCAACAATCGTAACCTTATTCTTTGGATACTTATTAACACTGGGCGGATACAACAATGTATGGCCGCTGTTTGGTTCCGCAAACCAGTTGCTTGCAGCACTTGTTCTGATTGCACTGGCTGTATTCTTAAAGACTACCGGGCGTACCGGCTGGACGTTGTATGTACCAATGGTAAGCATGCTGGCAGTAACCTTTACTGCACTGGTTCAGAAATTCATTGCACTGGTAAGTAATGTAATGAATGGAACTGCAGTATTCTTAGTAGATGGTTTGCAGCTCATTGTTGCAGTTCTTCTGATGGTATTAGGTGTTATGGTAGCAGCAAGCTGCTTTACCAAACTATTAAAGACCAAAAAACAGGAAGAAGCATAAATTGAATAGAAATTAAATTGAAATTTTTAAATGGAAATTACATTTACTTCTTTTCAAATGGGGAAAAATAAGATACAATCTTGAGTTATGAGATAGTAAAGGAGCAAATGACGATGATTAAGGTAGTTAAATTTGGTGGAAGTTCACTTGCAAGTGCAACGCAGTTTGCAAAAGTAGGCAGGATTATCACATCAGACCCGGAACGCCGCTATGTTGTACCAAGTGCACCGGGAAAACGAAATTCCAAAGATACCAAGGTAACAGATATGTTATATGCATGTTATGCTCTGGCGGAAAATGATGAGGATTTCGATAAGGAATTAAAAAAGATTGCAGAACGTTATGATTCCATTATTAACGGATTGAACTTAAAGCTTTCTCTGAAAGATGAGTTTGAAGTAATTGAGAAGAACTTTGCAGCTAAGGCAGGTTCTGATTACGCAGCTTCCAGAGGCGAATATTTAAATGGTATTGTAATGGCAAACTATTTAGGCTATGAATTTGTGGATGCGGCAGAAGTAATTTTCTTTGATAAAGATGGTAACTTTGATGCAGACAAGACAGATAAAGTGTTGAGCAAACGTCTTTCCAAGGTTGAACGTGCTGTAGTTCCTGGATTTTATGGTTCCATGCCGGACGGAAGTGTTAAGACCTTCTCCAGAGGCGGCTCTGACATTACAGGATCTATTGTTGCAAAGGCTGTTCATGCTACAGCATATGAGAACTGGACTGATGTATCCGGTTTTATGATTGCAGACCCAAGAATTATTGATAATCCGGAACCAATTAAAGTAATTACATACCGTGAGTTAAGAGAGCTTTCCTACATGGGAGCAAGCGTATTACATGAAGATGCAGTATTCCCGGTCCGTAAAGCCGGTATTCCAATCAACATCCGTAATACCAATGCACCGGAAGATGAGGGAACATGGATTGTGGAAACAACCTGTCACCAGTCCAAATATACCATTACCGGTATTGCCGGAAAGAAAGGCTTCGTATCTGTAAATATTGATAAAGATATGATGAATTCAGAAGTTGGTTTTGGGCGTAAAGTGCTTTCTGCATTTGAAGAAAACGGTATTAATTTTGAACATATGCCATCTGGTATTGATACCATGACCGTATTTGTACATCAGCCGGAATTTGAAGGCAAGGAACAGGCAGTTGTATCTGCAATTCACCGCCTTGCAAAGCCGGACAGCGTAGAATTAGAGTCTAACATCGCCCTGATTGCAGTTGTAGGACGCGGTATGCGTTCCACCAGAGGAACATCCGGAAGAATCTTCTCAGCACTGGCACATGCAAATGTCAATGTTAAGATGATTGACCAGGGGTCATCTGAGTTAAATATTATCATTGGAGTAAGTAATTCTGATTTTGAAAATGCCATCAAGGCAATTTACGATATTTTCGTAACAACGCAGTTATAAGAAAACTGAAGAAAGTATATAAAGAAGATGTAGAAAAAGAGACCTGTTATTTTGCAGGTCTTTTTTTACTTTACAGGAAATGCTTTTCTGTAAAGTAAAAAACGCTCCGTGAGGATGCACACTGCGGCGTATAAAAATGTCTGGTAAATAAATTTAAGGAGTTTAATAAAAAGCAGGTGGAAAGTTGGAATATTTGTGGTAAAATAAAAGAAATATGCTGGAGGGAACATAATGGAAGAACTGGGTAATATTGCAGTCTTTTTAGCTGGATGGAATAGTGAATATCAGACCAGATTAATCAATGGTATTATTCGTAAGGCAAAGGAAGCAAACTATGCAATCTCTATTTTTTCCTGTCAGGCAGGGAGTGAGATTTCGGACAAGCATGTGCTTGGAGAAAATAAAATATATTCGCTGGCTAATCTTTCGCGTTTTGATGGCGTAATTCTTGCAACCAATACAATTTGGGAGAAACCAACAAAAGAGGAAATTATTCGAAGAATACATCACGCTGGCATTCCTGCAGTAAGCTTTGAGGAAAAGGTAGAAGGCTTAAGCCTGATTGGAATAGATAATTATAAGGCAATGCGGGAGATGATAGAGCATGTTGACAGTCATGGCTATCATCCAATTCATTTTGTAGCTGCAAATGCAACAAATGAAGAGAGTAATATCCGCCAGAAGGCATTTGAAGATTTTGTGGAAGAAAAGAACTATTCAACAGAAGATTATGCGGTATGGCATGGGGATTTTTCCTTTGACAGTGGCGTACAGGTAGTGGATGCCATGGAAGAGGCTGGAAAGATACCACGGGCACTTTGCTGTGCCAATGATGAGATGGCATTAGGCGCCTGCAACCGTTTGAAACAGTTGGGATATCAGGTGCCACAGGACATAGCAGTAACAGGATTTGATGGCTCTTATGATACCCAGCGCTATATTCCGGGAATTACTACGGTAGCCAGACCAAAGGAGACACTGGGCTATACCGCTATGCAGTTACTTTTGCAGGAAATTGAGACAGGGAAGAAACAGGAGCTGATTTTATCTTCCCGTGTTGCAGTGCATGAAAGCTGTGGCTGTGTTTTAGAGGATAAAAAGCGCGTGGTATCTGCGATAGAAACGTTATACTTTGAAAAAAAAGAAAATGAAAAATATACTTATCAGATACGCAATATGGAAGATGAGATGATGGAGTGCGAATCATTGGAAGAATTAATCTTCTGTATCCGCCAGAATATTGGAAAGTTTACGACAGAGGATGTATATCTGTGCCTGAATAAGAGTATTTATTATGAGATGACCGGCCGTGGTAACAGCATTTTACGCAACCGCACAATTACCCGGGATTATGAAAACAAGATATACATAACCAAATTAAATAATGAGGACGGCATGCCGGAATTTTATTCTTTTACCAGTGAGCAGATGTTCCCGGCAATGTGGAATGGCAGAGGTTCAGGGGAATATCTCTATATGCCGGTTCATTTCAGGGATAATTGCCTGGGATATATGATACTGACCGGTACATTGGATACAAAACATATTCCGAATTATTATGTCTGGATTCGTAATATCAGTAATGCATTGGAAAAGTTAAAGAATGTATCAGAACTTCGGAATGCTGCCCGTAACATTGATAATATGGCAGTCCGCGACAGCCTGACAGGAGTTTATAACCGGATGGGAATCAACCGTTTTGTGGTAGATATGGTAAAACAGGCAAATACCAGCAGACGTCGATTGTTATTTATCTTTGCTGATATGGACGGGTTAAAGAAAATCAATGATGAGTTTGGTCATGAAGCGGGTGACCAGGCAATCTGCTTTGCAGCAGAGGCATTACAGGAGGCGTTCTGTGAAAAGGAACTGATTATCCGTTATGGAGGGGACGAATTCTTAGTGGTTTCTGATGCTTTATGCTGGGAACAGGCTGAAGAAAAGAAAGCTCAGATAACAGCCTTGTTAAAGCAGTGGCAGAGGGATGAGAAGCTGCCGTACCGTCTGTCTATGAGTATTGGTTATTACCAGAAGGAGCCGGATACCGAGGCATCCATGGAACAGTATATTAACTGGGCAGATGAGCGAATGTATGAGATGAAATGTAAGAACCGTGAGCAGCGAAAATAAATAATAAGTATAAAAAGCATGAAAGGCATTGGAGCAGAAAAATTTCCTGTTCCGATGCCTTTTTGACAGTTGCAATGCATCTGCAGGTTAAGCCATTTGATTTGCAGTTTTATAACGGTAAATCATTTCTGCATGCTGCTGTTCTTCCGTCTGGATATGGTTTAAAATCTGACGGACTTTTGGAGAAGCAAAGCTGAATAAATCGTTGTTGTATGCGGAAGATACATACTTTTCACTGGAAATGGAATCACTGCACAATAATGCATCATGCTTCTTGTCGGCATTTTCACTGGATGCATGGTAAGCAGCTTTTGGCTGATAGTTCTTCGGGGCAGCTATACCAACATCAGGCGTATCACCGGAAAGCAGACTGCTGATGGTGTCATAGTGTTCTGCTTCTTCTTTCTGAATGACCTCAAATAACTGTTTTAATTCAGGGTCTTTTGCTTCGCTGCTGTAAAAGGCATATTTGTCGCGGCAAAGTTCTTCCTGCTGTTTTAAATCATTTAACAGCATAGTCTCTTGTTCGGTTAAAATCATTTTGTCATCACCTCATCCGTAATATAACCCTAAAGGAGTATTTTTATACAAATTATGCAAAAAAAAAGATAGAATTATTGATTGCACTTGATAACTGTGCTATGCTAAAGTGTATTTAACCATTTAAATTGGAATCAAAAGAGAATAGGAGCGAATAAAAATGTTAGACCAGATTAACAACATTCTTGGTAAAATTGATAATTTTGTCTGGGGTGTACCACTTATTGTATTGATCCTTCTAGTGGGAATTTTTCTTACCATCCGCCTGAAGGGACTTCAGATTAGGAAATTACCATTAGCAGTAAAATATTTGTTTGAAAATGAAAAGAGTGGCGAATCCGGTGAAGTATCCAGTTTTGCAGCACTTTGCACTGCATTATCAGCAACCATAGGAACCGGAAATATTGTCGGAGTAGCAACTGCATTGGTAGAAGGTGGACCGGGTGCGTTATTCTGGATGTGGATAGCAGCACTGGTAGGAACTGCCACAAAATATAGTGAGTGTCTTCTGGCAATCAAGTACCGTGTGGTGGCAGAAGATGGTCATATCATCGGCGGCCCATTTTATTATATTGAAAAAGGAATGGGACCAAAGTGGAAATGGCTTGGAAAATTATTTGCCTTCTTTGGTGTAGGTGTAGGCTTATTTGGAATCGGAACCTTTACACAGATTAATGGTATTACCAGTGCAGTAAAGGGTTTCTTTGACCCGGATACCATCTGGACAGTTGACCTCTTTGGAAGAACTTATTCCTGGACTGTAATTATTGCAGGTATTATTCTTACCATCTGTGTGGCGCTTGTTATCATCGGTGGAATTAAGAGAATCTCTACAGTATCACAGGTCATTGTACCATTTATGGCACTGACTTATGTGCTAGTTGTATTAATTATTATTGTGATGCATATTACAGAGGTTCCAGCAGCATTTGCAACCATTATAAAGAGCGCCTTTGGATTTAAGGCGGTAGCCGGTGGTGCAATGGGAAGTATTATTGTAGCAATGCAGAAAGGTATTGCCCGTGGTATTTTCTCAAATGAAGCAGGACTTGGTAGTGCACCAATTGCGGCTGCAGCAGTCCAGACCGATTATCCGGTAAAACAGGGACTGGTTTCCATGCTTGGAACTGTAATTGATACACTGATTATCTGTACCATGACAGGTCTTGCAATCGTACTTACAGGTACATGGGACATGGGCTTGGAAGGTGTTGCCGTTACAACCAAGGCATTCCAGCTCGGACTTCCGTTCCCAAATCAGGTAGCATCCTTTATCCTGATGGTATGTCTGGTATTCTTTGCATTTACCACAATCTTAGGATGGGATTATTACAGTGAGCGCTGTCTGGAGTATCTGACCGGACATAAGAAGGCTGTTGTAAAGGCATACCGCTGGTTATACATCTTAGCGGTATTTATCGGACCGTTTATGACAGTATCTGCTGTATGGACAATTGCAGATATTTTCAACGGACTGATGGCTCTGCCGAACCTGATTGCAGTTACTGTATTGAGCGGTGTGGTTGTGGCTGAAACCAAAGTTTATATGGATGGATTAAAAAAAGATAAGATTCAACCATAGAAAGATAGGAAAAAGGGAATATTAGGTGATCACTAATTAGGAGCAGGTACAGTGAGAAAGTTATTGCGTTTTTTAAAGGATTACAAAAAAGAGAGCATTTTAAGTCCATTATTTAAATTATTAGAGGCATCCTTTGAATTGTTTGTGCCTTTGGTTATGGCAGCAATCATTGATACCGGTATTGACAATAAAGATGGCGGATTCATCTTGAAAATGTGTGGCATCTTGATTTTGCTGGCAATAGTGGGACTGACCTGTTCCATTACTGCACAGTATTTTGCGGCAAAAGCGGCAGTAGGTTTTGCAACTAAGGTACGTCATGCATTATTTGACCATATTCAGAAATTGTCCTATACAGAGATGGATACCGCAGGAACGGATACCATGATTACCAGAATGACCAGTGATATCAATCAGGCACAGTCCGGTGTCAATATGGTACTCCGTCTGTTTTTGCGTTCTCCTTTTATTGTATTTGGTGCCATGATTATGGCATTTACCATTGACGTAAAGGCAGCGCTTATCTTTGTGGTAACGATTCCTGTTTTATCCGTTGTGGTATTTGGAATTATGATAATTACAATTCCGTTGTTCCGCCGGGTGCAGGCATCTTTAGATAAAGTCCTTGGAGTAACAAGGGAGAATCTGACCGGAAGCCGTGTTATCCGTGCCTTTAATAAAGAGCAGGAAGAAATTGCAGATTTTGATGAGAGTAATGAGAGGCTGACGGATGTACAGCTCTTCGTAGGAAAAATTTCAGCATTGATGAATCCGCTTACCTATATTATCATCAACGTGGCACTGGTTATTCTTATCTGGACAGGTGCAATTCAGGTAAATATCGGAAAGATTTCACAGGGTGAAGTAGTAGCACTGGTAAACTATATGTCCCAGATTCTGGTGGAATTAGTAAAGCTTGCAAACCTGATTATTACGGTAACCAAGGCAATTGCCTGTGGAAACCGTGTGCAGAGTATTTTTGAGATGGAGACTTCCATGGTGGATGGAAATGGAAGCAAAAAGGAAGATACCGGATATACCGTAGAATTCCGCAATGTTTCCATGCGTTATAAAGGTGCCGGAGCAGATACCTTAACCGGCATTGATTTTAAAGCAAAGCCAGGAGATACCATTGGTATTATCGGTGGAACCGGTTCCGGGAAGTCCTCTGTGGTCAATCTGATTCCTCGTTTCTATGATGTCACGGAGGGACAGGTTATGGTAGATGGCATGGATGTCCGGGAATATAAGATTACGGATTTAAGAGATAAGATTGGTATTGTGCCGCAGAAAGCAGTGCTGTTTGCGGGAACCGTCCGAAGCAATCTTGCCTGGGGCAAAGAGGATGCGACGGAAGAAGAGATGCAGCAGGCACTTTCCGTTGCACAGGCAGCAGAAGTTGTAGATAAGAAAGACGGTAAGCTGGATGCGGAAGTAGAACAGGGTGGAAAGAATTTCTCCGGTGGACAAAAGCAGCGTCTTACAATTGCCAGAGCACTGGTAAAACAGCCGGAAATCCTTATCATGGACGACAGCTCATCTGCACTGGATTATGCTACCGATGCTAAACTGCGTCAGGCAATTCATAATATGCCAAACCGTCCGACCGTATTTATCGTATCACAGCGTGCTGCATCCATTATGTATGCCGATAAGATTATCGTATTAGATGATGGAACTGTTGCAGGAACCGGCACCCATGAAGAGCTGTTAAAGGATTGCAGCGTATATCAGGAAATCTATTATTCGCAGTTTAAGAGGACGGAAGGAGGACACTGATATGAAAAAGGAATCAAGACAGAAGGAAAGCCTTGGAAGAATCCTTAAGTATATGAAAAAGTACTGGTTATTCTTAGGTTTGTCCATTGCATTAGCGGTGATCAGTGTAATTTTAACCTTATACATTCCGATTCTTACCGGAGATGCCATTGATTATATCGTAGACAAAGGAAAAGTAGATTTTACTTATATTACACCAATCCTTAAGAAAATGGTGGTAGTCATTCTGATTACAGCAGTTGCCCAGTGGATTATGAATGTCTGCAACAATAAGATGACTTATAATATTGTCCGGGATATCCGTAAGGATGCTATCCGTAAAATAGAAATTCTTCCACTGAAATATTTAGATGCTCATTCCTATGGTGAAATAGTCAGCCGTGTAATTGCAGATGTAGACCAGTTCGCAGATGGACTTCTGATGGGTTTTACCCAGTTGTTTACCGGTGTGGTAACAATTATCGGAACTTTAGGTTTTATGTTGAGCGTCAATGTAAAGATTACGGCAGTGGTCGTATTTTTAACACCGTTGTCTTTTGTGGTAGCAGGATTTATTGCAAAGAAAACATTCTCCATGTTTAAGCTGCAGTCGGAGACAAGAGGAGAACAGACTGCTTTAATCGATGAAATGATTGGAAACCAGAAAATTGTCCAGGCATTTTCCCATGAAGATGAGGCGTTGGAAAGTTTTGATGAAATTAATGAAAGACTGGAAAAATATTCCCTTCGTGCCTTATTCTTTTCCAGCATTACCAATCCGAGTACCCGTTTTATCAATGCGTTAGTTTATGCAGGTGTTGGCGTGTTTGGCGCAGTTTCGGCTATCCATGGTGGAATCAGTGTTGGGCAGTTATCCTGTTTCTTAAGTTATGCAAATCAGTATACGAAGCCTTTTAATGAGATTTCCGGTGTCGTAACTGAGTTACAGAATGCACTGGCTTGTGCAGCAAGAGTATTTGAGCTGATTGATGAAGAGGCACAAGTACCGGATGCAGAAGATGCAGTGGTATTAGAGGAAGTAAAGGGAGATGTGGATTTAGAGCATGTTTACTTCTCTTATGAGCCGGGGCAGAAGCTGATTGAGGATTTTAATCTCCATGTCAATCCGGGTGAGCGTGTGGCAATTGTCGGACCGACCGGATGCGGTAAGACAACATTGATTAATCTTCTGATGCGGTTCTATGATGTCAACAGCGGAACCATCCGTGTCAGCGGCGTGCCGGTGAAAGATATGACAAGAAGCAGCCTGCGCAGCAGCTATGGTATGGTATTGCAGGAAACCTGGTTAAAGGAGGGAACCATTCGTGAGAACATCTGTATGGGAAAACCGGATGCTACCGATGAAGAAATCATGGAGGCAGCAAAAGCTTCCCATGCCCATAATTTTATCAAACGTCTGCCCAAGGGCTATGATACGGTAATAGCAGAGGACGGTGGCAATCTTTCCCAGGGACAGAAACAGCTTCTTTGCATTGCCAGAGTTATGCTTTGCCTGCCGCCAATGCTGATTTTGGATGAAGCAACTTCATCCATTGACACACGAACTGAGATGAAGATTCAGGAAGCTTTTGGCCGGATGATGAAGGGAAGAACTAGTTTTATCGTTGCCCATCGTCTGTCTACCATTGAAGAGGCAGACATTATTCTGGTTATGAAAGACGGACACATTATCGAACAGGGTAATCATGAAGAACTGCTTCAGAAGAATGGCTTCTATGCAGCCCTTTATAACAGCCAGTTCGCACAGTCATAGAATTGATTTATAGTGTTACATGTTGTAACAGCATTTCGTACGTTACCCCAAGTTCCGGATTAAAATTCCATGGAACGAGAGCTGCCTGGCAGCCGGGGTAACGTTTTTTGATGTCTAAAATGCATTCCATGGCGCCGATTACGGGAGAATCATTAAGGGAAGAAGTCCGTTCATTTCCAAAGAAAGCGTCTTTCCCGGTAGAAAGCAAAATGGTATCATTAACCCGTTTTACAATCTCATCGGTCTGGGAGGCAATATATTCCGTTACCCGTTCGTCCTGCCAGTGACAGGCTTCTGCAATGGTATCCCAGATCCACGCAGCCATATTATTAAGCTGGCTGTGAAGACCAAAAGCTACAGAATAATCAAAAGCATGGCTGCCATAGCGTATGACATGCTTTTTTGCTTTCTCATAAGTCTGATGCAGAAATGCCAGTGCCGTACTGACCGGAAGCTCCGTATCGATGGAAGCACCAAAAAGCTTTTTCTGCTCAAAGAGTGTATCACAGAAATTCTCGTAGTCACTGCCGTATAAACCGGTAAGATTGCATTCGTCAAGGTGAATGGTAGGATAAGATTCCAGTTGATAGCGTTTAAGAGCCTGTTTCATGGCAGGAAGATTATTATCAATTAAAGTAATCGATGAAAAGTGTCCGGCAAGGAGTGACAAGTCCCAGTCGTTACAGCAGCCAGCACCAAAGATAGCAAGAGTACTGTCAGCAGCAGTAGATGCAATCAGATAGTTGCTGATGGCATTGCGATACTCTGCCCAGTCTTCATAGGCGTGGAGCAGAAATTGTTTTTGCAAAAGGTCTTCGTAAAGTGACATGGGATACTCCTTTCGTTATGTGTATCAGAACGGTTGGTATAAATGTGGTTATTTTTGATGCTGAGAGGGAAAGAACATTTTCCAAGTATCTGCACGCAGCCACTCTGCAAATGCCTTTCCTACCACCACAACAGACCACATTTATACAAACTGGTTTGCTTCCTCATCATATTTGTAGTCGATGGCAGAAAGCTTGCTGCAGAGCTCATCTTTCGAAAGATTTAATGCAGAACAGAGTTCATTTAAGGTAGGGTAGAAGTCCCGAAGCTGCGTGTTGATGTAACTTAATAACATGACTGGGTCATTTGGTATATTCATGGTGTAATATCTCCTTTTATCATTGATTTCATAGGTGCTTGCGAAAGGGGGAGAGGATTTCCTGATAAAAAAAGTTTTAAGGCATCCGCTTTTGACGGACAGTGCCGATATTCTGTCAAAGCAAGTGAAAAGACAGTTTATAATAAAGAAAAATGGACTACTAAGAACAGTTGGCATTTCACATCCAAAAAAATCAAACCTACATCGAATACCACAAAATTTCTTTATCCTTAAAACTTTCCCCCATTCGCAAGCACCTATGGATTATTCGGGTATATGCCCAATTTTAGTCTAAAATTTATCGGCTGACAACCTGAAATTAATATAGAAAATGATTTACATTACTGATTTATCATGGTAGTATACTAAAGTGATAGAAAAAGAACTTAATAAAAAGATATTACAAAAAAGAGGAGGAACTCTATTATGAAGAAGAAAATGTTGACTGTTTTACTGGCAGCTGCAATGACCGTGTCACTGGCTGGCTGTGGAAGTAAGGATGCAGATAAGAAAGACAATGCATCTGTCCAGAATACTGAAAATGCAAAGAGCGACAATGGTTCAGACCGAACCCAGTTTGTTGTAGGATTTGACGCAGAATTTCCACCATATGGTTATATGGATGAAGATGGAGATTATACCGGATTTGACCTTGAACTGGCACAGGAAGTATGCGACCGTAACGGATGGGAACTGGTAAAGAAACCAATTAACTGGGATTCAAAAGATATGGAATTAGAGTCAGGTTCCATTGACTGTATCTGGAACGGATTTACCATGAACGGAAGAGAAGATGATTATACATTCTCTGATCCATATGTAGACAACAGTATCGTTGTAGTTGTTGCAAAAGATTCGGATATTAATAAATTATCAGATCTGGCAGGAAAAGTAGTAGACGTCCAGGCTGATTCTTCAGGACTTGCAGCATTACAGGGAGATGATGCAACCGATGAAAATAAAGAGCTGACTGCATCTTTTGCTGAACTTCAGCAGGTAGCTGATTACAATACTGCATTTATGAACTTGGAGTCCGGTGCTGTAGATGCAGTAGTATTGGATATCGGAGTAGCAAAATACCAGATGTCATCCAGAGGAGATGCTTTCCGTATGTTGGATGAGCAGGTATCCAGCGAGCAGTATGCAATCGGATTTAAAAAAGGTAATACAGAGTTAAGAGACCAGGTTCAGAAGACCTTGGATGAGATGGTAAAAGATGGAACATTTACTACTATCGTAAATAACTACACAGATTATAATTTACCAGAAATGGTTTGCTTAGGAGAATAGATATGTCATTTATTGCTGTAGCACAGCAGCTGGGTTCCGGTATGCTGGCATCACTTTCTATATTTGTATTAACATTGGTATTTTCACTGCCGTTAGGACTTTTAGTGGCATTTGGAAGAAAGTCACGGATTAAGCCGGTGCAGTGGCTTGTAAAATTATACATATCCATTATGCGTGGAACTCCGCTGATGCTTCAGCTTCTGGTGGTGTATTTCGGACCATATTACTTATTTGGAATCCGAATCTCCAAAGAGTATAGCTTTTATGCAACAATCATTGGTTTCTCCATTAATTATGCGGCATATTTCGCAGAGATTTACCGTGCAGGAATCGAGGGAATCCCGGTAGGGCAGTATGAAGCAGCCAAAGTATTGGGCTACTCTAAGGCACAGACCTTCTGTAAAATCATTTTCCCACAGATGGTAAAACGTGTGGTGCCGCCGGTAACCAATGAAGTTATTACACTGGTAAAAGATACTTCCATGGCATTTGTACTGGCTTATGCAGAAATGTTTACCATTGCAAAACAGATTGCGGCCCGTGTCAGCAGCATCATGCCATTGTTTGTAGCAGGACTTTTCTACTACATCTTTAACTTTGTAGTGGCATTTATCATGGAACGAATTGAAAAGAAACTGAGTTATTATAAGTAAGGAGAGGAAAAGAATGAAGCTGTTAGAGATAAAGAATGTAAAGAAAAGCTTTGGGGCTGTAGATGTACTTCATGATATTTCACTCTCCGTGGAACAGGGTGAGGTTGTTGCAATTCTTGGACCTTCCGGCTCCGGTAAATCAACACTGCTGCGTTGTGCAACACTTCTTGAGACAATGGATGAAGGAGAACTGGTTTATCTGGGTGAGCATGCGGTGTCAACCGGTGCGGATGGAAAATCCCAGTATGTGGGAAACGCAGAATTAAAAAAGATTCAGGGATATTTCGGACTGGTATTTCAGAACTTTAATCTGTTTCCACATTATTCCGTGTTAAAGAATCTGATGGATGCACCGGTACATGTGCAGAAGCGGAATAAAGAAGAAGTAAAGAAAGAAGCAATGGAGCTTCTTGAAAAAATGGGGTTATCCGATAAGGCAGACTGCTATCCATGCCAGCTTTCTGGTGGACAGCAGCAGAGAGTTGCCATTGCAAGAGCGTTAGCGCTTCATCCACAGATTTTATTCTTCGATGAGCCAACCTCCGCATTAGATCCGGAGCTTACCGGAGAAATCTTAAAAGTAATCCGTCAGCTGGCAAGTGAGCATATGACCATGGTAATTGTAACCCATGAGATGGCATTTGCCAGAGATGTGGCTGACCGTGTCATTTTTATGGACGGCGGTTATATTATTGAACAGGGTGACCCGAAGGAAGTAATCGAGCATCCGAAAGAAGAGAGAACAAAGCAGTTCCTGGCAAGATTTGCCCAGAATTAGGATTGGGTAAAACCGGGATTGCATTATTTATAAAGTCTGCTATAATTCGTCATAGGTATTTGCTTCAACGACCAATCAATATGTATGAGAACAAGCATAGGAGAAGCTATGAAGATAATTATAGTGGGCTGTGGTAATGTAGGTGCAACACTTGCAGAACAGCTTAGTAAAGAAAAACATGATATTACAGTAATTGATTGCAGACAGCAGGCTGTAGAGGCAGTGACCAATGTCTGTGATGTAATGGGAATTATTGGAAATGGTGCAAGTTTTAATGCACAGACAGATGCAGGGATTGCAGATGCAGACCTTATGATTGCAGTGACAGGTTCAGATGAACTGAATCTTTTATGCTGTCTGATCGCAAAAAAAGCAGGAGGCTGCCATACGATTGCAAGAGTCAGTAATCCTGTATACAGTAGAGAAATAGGTTTTATTAAAGAGGAATTAGGGTTGTCCATGATTATCAATCCACAGCTTGCAGCAGCACGCGAAATGGCGAGACTGCTGAAATTCCCTTCCGCGCTCAAAGTGGATTCATTTGCCAAGAGCCGGGTGGAATTAGTCAACTACCGGATTGAGGAGGACAACCCTCTTTGTAATATGCAGCTTAAGGATATGGGAAGCAGACTGCATTGTGACGTACTGATAGCAGTGGTTGAGCGTGGAGATGAAGTATATATTCCGGATGGTAATTTTGAGTTGAAAGCCAGGGATGAGATTTCTATTGTAGGGACACCGGCTAAAACCATTGAATTCTTTAAGAAACTGGGTGTGCCTACTTCTTCTGCGAGAGATGCACTGATTGTTGGTGGCGGAAGAACTTCTGTTTATCTTGCAAAGCAGCTTTTGGAAATGGGTATCCGTGTCAAAATTGTAGAGCGTGACGAAGAACGCTGCGAAGAATTAAATGAAATGGTTCCAAAGGCGATGATTATCTGTGGTGATGCAACAGATAAAGACCTTTTAATCGAAGAGGGATTGTTAGAGACAGAAGCCTTTGTGGCAACCACTAATTTTGATGAAGAGAATATCATGCTGGCATTGTTTGCAAAGAGTTTATCTTCTGCAAAACTGATTACTAAAGTTCATCGTATTTCTTATGATGATATTATTGACCAGTTAGATGTAGGAAGTATTATTTATCCGAAATTCATTACTTCCGAGAGTATTATCAAGTATGTACGTGCTATGAAAAACTCCATGGGAAGCAATATTGAGACATTGTACCGGCTGAATGATAACCGGGTAGAAGCACTGGAATTTTTAATTAAAGAGGGTTCTCCGGTGGTTGGAATTCCGCTGCAGGATCTTCACTTGAAACCTAAGATGCTGATTGGATGTATCACCCATAAAGGAAAAGTGACCATTCCAAAAGGACAGAGTGTAATTGAAGTGGGAGATACGGTAATTCTTGTTACCACGACGACAGGGTTACATGATATCCGGGATGCATTAAGGTAGGAGGCTTGTCATGAATTATTCCATGATTCGATACATATTAAGCAGTGTTATATGCTTCGTGGGAATCTTTCTTCTGCTTCCGGCAGCAACAGCAGGTATTTATCAGGAAAAGGAAGGCTTTTTATATCTGATTACCGGACTTGCCTGTATGCTGATTGGGTTTTGGGGCAGAAGAAGAAAACCGAAGAGCAGTGTATTTTATTCAAAAGAAGGATTTGCAGCAGTTGCATTAAGCTGGATAATCCTCAGTCTGATTGGCGCATTGCCAATGTATTTAACCGGAGAATTTCCATCTTATATTGATGCGTTATTTGAGACAATTTCCGGCTTTACGACAACAGGTTCAAGTATCTTAAGTGATGTAGAGACACTTTCCCGTGGAACAGCTTTCTGGCGTTGCTTTACCCACTGGATCGGTGGTATGGGTGTGCTGGTATTTATTATGGCAGTCATGCCCCTTTCCGACAGCTCCAGTATGCATCTGATGCGTGCAGAAAGCCCGGGACCATCTGTTGGAAAACTGGTTCCAAAGGTAAAGACTACTGCAATGATTCTCTATGGAATCTATGTAGTCTTTACGGTGATTGAGATTATTGCGCTGTTAATAGCAGGAATGCCACTCTTTGATTCCATGACATTGACCTTTGGTACCGTGGGAACCGGTGGATTTGGACTATTGAACAGTAGTATAGCATCTTATAGTACAGCGGTGCAGATTATCATTACGGTATTTATGATTATCTGTTCCATTAATTTTACTGTATATTATATGTTTTTGATTAAGCGGCCGAAGGAAGCACTGATGTGTGAGGAAATGCGTTACTATCTTTTGATAGTATTCGGTTCGGCACTGCTTATTGCATTTAATATCAGAGCCAGCTTTGCTTCTTTTGGAAAAGCATTCCAGCAGGCAATCTTTCAGGTGGCATCTGTTATCAGTACTACAGGATTTGCCACGGCAGATTTTAATCTCTGGCCGGAATTTTCAAGAATGATTCTGGTGCTTTTAATGTTTGTCGGAGCCTGTGCCGGAAGTACCGGCGGTGGATTTAAGGTTTCCCGTCTCATTATTATGGTAAAATCTGTCCGTAATGAAATTATGTCTGTGACCCATCCGAGAAGTGTGCAGAAGGTACATATGGACGGAAGACGAATACCGGATAATGTGGTAAAGACTGTGTTATGCTATCTGGCAGGCTATGTTGTTATTCTTATCGTATCAGTGTTGTTAATCAGTCTTGATAATTTTGATATGACAACGAACTTTACAGCAGTTATGGCAACCTTTAATAATGTCGGACCGGGACTTAACAGGGTAGGACCGACCGGTAACTTTGGTGGGTTCAGTGTTTTATCCAAGCTGGTATTGATGTTTGACATGCTGGTTGGTCGATTGGAATTATACCCGATGTTAGTGATTTTTGCACCGGGTTTATGGCGGATTCATCCTCACCGCCATGTTGGCAAAGTTCAGTAAATCTTAATAAATAATAAGGAATCCCTCCTTTGTCTGTATGCTATAATGTGTTTGGAATAGCAGACGGGCAGGAGGGATTTTTATGAAAAACCGTATTCTTGTGGTGGATGATGAGAAGGAGATTGCAGACTTGGTAGAGATATATCTGGTAAGTGAGAAGTTTGACGTAATCAAGTGTTACGATGGAGATACAGCAATAGATGCAATAGAGCATGAGAAAATTGACCTTGCAATTTTGGATATTATGCTGCCGGGGATTAGTGGACTGGAGTTGTGCCGCCGGATTCGAAAAAAAGAGAATTATCCGGTTATTATGTTAACTGCAAAAGATTCCGAAGTGGATAAAGTAACCGGACTTACCATAGGAGCAGATGATTATGTGACAAAACCGTTTCTTTCGCTGGAACTGGTTGCAAGAGTGAAGGCACAGTTACGCCGTTATGAGCGCTATGGAGCAAGGACGGACCAGCCGGCAGAGAATATGTCTTTCGACGGTAATATAATAGAAAATACATCTGCAAATGGTTTATATGATGCGGCAGATGGAACTTATGCATCAAATCATGCAGGAACGGAATCGGATGATACTATTATATGCCGTGGAATTTTGTTAAAGAAATGTGCACATGAATGCTATCTGGATGGAGATGAGATTTCACTTACACCGACAGAATTTACGATTTTGCAGGCGTTGTGTGAAGCAAAAGGCAGGGTACTCAGTGCGGAAGAGCTGTTTCATATTATCTGGAAAGACGAATATTATAGCAAAAGCAACAATACCATAACCGTTCACATCCGGCATCTGCGGGAGAAACTTAAGGATACCGGTGAACGTCCAAAATACATTAAGACAGTATGGGGAGTGGGATATAAGATTGAAGGATGACAATAATAATAAAAAACTGGATTTTGCACCGGTAAGACGAAAAATATTTTCCCGGATTATATTACTGATGGCAGGAGCTTTCTTTGGCATCTGGTTTCTCTACCAGTATGTGCTGCAGGGCAGATTTGCGGATGGAATTGTAAGGTTTCTTTATGATTTTACCAGCATGACTTATGAAGATGCGAGAGATTTCTATTGGCATAATATCGGAAATCACTTCGAACTGATTTTCTTTGGGGCAATTGCATTGGTATTCTGTCTGATGTTTTATTTCTTTTTAAATTCATTTACAAAATATTTTCAGGAAATCGATGACGGAATCAATGCATTGGTGCATCATGATGGCAGACAGATCCGCATGTCAAAGGAAATGGCTGCCATGGAAGAAAAGTTAAACAGCGTGAATGCAACTTTAAACCGGCAGCTTTATGATATTCAGATGGCAGAGAAGAAGAAGGATGAGCTGGTATTGTATCTTGCCCACGATATCCGGACACCGCTTACCTCTGTGATTGGGTATCTGAAATTATTAGAGGAGATGCCGGATATTTCAAAAAGAGCAGCAGGATAAATTTATCCATGTCACCCTGGACAAAGCACTGAGACTGGAAGTTCTGGTGAATGAATTTTTTGACATTACCCGTTTTAACCGGCAGGATATTGAACTGGCAACGACAGAGATAGACCTTTATTATATGCTGATGCAGCTGTCGGATGAAGTCTACCCGCTTCTTGCACCGGAACATAAGAAAGTGGAAATACGGGCTGATGAAAACTGCAAAGTATATGGGGATGCAGATAAGCTGGCGCGGATTTTCAATAACATATTAAAAAATGCCATTGCCTACAGCAACCCGGACAGTACCATTGTTATTTCCGCATGGGAGGAGCCACCGGGAACCGTTATCCTGTTCAGTAATCAGGGGCAGACCATATCACCGGAAGAACAGCAGCGTATTTTTGACAAATTCTATCGGCGGGATGAAGCGAGACAGACCAACAGCGGAGGAGCGGGTCTGGGACTTGCCATCGCAAAAGAACTGGTGGATCTGCATGGAGGAACCATCCGTGTAATGAGTGAAAATGGCCGGACAACATTTAAGGTCTGCCTGCCGAGACGAAAAATGCCGACAGCTTAGAAACGCCGGTTGTATTTTTATGCGTATTATTTTATAATATTCGTTATGAGTAAAGAAGAAAAAAAGCTAAGACAACAAAATAAAGAGAAGATAAAGCAGGAGAAAGCCGCTGCCAAAGCAGAAAGCAAGCAGGAAAAGCAGGCGGTCAAAGAGCAGAGCCGGCACGAAAAAGCCGCTTCAAAGGAACTAGAAAAGCAGGAGAAGCAGCAGCGGAAAGCAGAAGATAATAAGCGTCGTCATACCGATATCAAATGGGACCGGCTGGATAATACGGCACATCTTTTTCCGGTCATTGCAGGAGAAGCAATGAGCAATGTGTACCGGATTGCAGTTACCTTAAAGGAAGAGGTGCAGCCGGAGTATCTGCAGCAGGCACTGGATATCGTACTTCCAAAATTTCCGGGCTTTAACTTAAGACTGCGTCAGGGGATTTTCTGGTATTATTTTGAAGAAAATGGCAAGAGTGCTCCAAGAGTACAGGAAGAAAGACATTTTCCATGCCGTTTTATCAGACAGAATAAGAACCACAGCTATCTTTTCCGGGTAACTTATTATAAATGCCGGATTAACCTTGAGGTTTTTCATGTGCTGACAGATGGCATGGGCGGAATCAATTTCTTAAAGGAGCTGACCTATCAGTATTTAAGACTGGTGCATCCGGAACTGAAGGAGAAGCTGGGAGATAAGTTAAGCAGCGACACATCCATGAACCGTGAGGACAGCTTCCTAAAAAATTACAAGCACAGCTATGCCAAGGGATATAAGACAAAGAAAGCATATCTTATCAAAGGGGAAAAATTACGAACCGATGAATTTGGAGTGATTCATGGATTTGTAAAGATTCCGGCATTGAAAGAGGTATGTCATAAATATGGTGTCAGCATCAATGAGTATCTGGTTGCGGCATTTGCTTACAGCGTATATCGGGAATATCTGCATGGCATGCCGGACAAACGTCCGATTCGTGTAGCGGTTCCGGTGAATTTAAGACCATATTTTAATTCCATTACCACCAAGAACTTTTTTACGGTAGTATCTGCAGAGTTTGAACCGGTGGAGGATTCCTATACGTTTGAAGAAGTATTGAAGATTACTACAGAGAGTCTTCATCAACAGATTAATAAAGAACATTTAGAGGAACTGTTTTCCTATAATGTTTCCAATGAAAAATTATTGGTTGCAAGAGCAGTACCGTTGTTTTTGAAAAATATTGCCATGCGTTATGTGTATACATCGGCAGCACTGGCAAATACATCAACCGTAACCAACATTGGAAATGTGAAAGTGGAAGAGGATTACCAGCCATATATCAAGATGTTTTATGCATTCCTTGCCATGTCAAAGGGACAGAATATCAAGGGTACGATCTGTTCCTATCAGGATACGCTGGCATTTACCTTTAGTTCTGTTTTAAAAGATACATCCCTGCAACGTGGATTTTTCCGGAAACTGTCAGAGGATGGTCTGAATGTGGAAATAGAAAGTAATGGTGTGTATTATGAGTAAATGTAAGAACTGTAATGTGGAAATCTTAGATGACAGCCAGATCTGTCCGCTGTGCCACAGTGTATTAGAAGAGGGAGAAGAAGGACGCAATACCTATCCGGATGCATGGATTCCCACCAGAAGATTAAAATTTGTGACAAATATTATATTCTTTCTGGTGTTATTAGGCAGTGTGGCAGTAGGCTATCTCAATTATATCTGGTATCAGGGAAAACTCTGGAGCCTGATTGCAATTGCAGGACTTTGGTATCTGTTCCTGATTTTCCGGCTGGATATTTTAAGCAATAATGGATATCGGACGAAAATTATAGCAACCACATTATCCGGAATTTTATATGTGATTCTGATTGACTGGATAGTGGGATTCCATGGCTGGTCGGTTAATTATGTGCTTCCGGCAGGCATTATGCTGTTAGATGCAGGTATTGTTCTGCTCATGATTATCAATTCCAGAAACTGGCAGAGTTATCTGATGTTCCAGTTGTTTGGAATTGTATGCAGCCTGATACCGCTGCTTTTGATAGCACTTCACATTGTGACCCATCCGGGCTTAAGTGAACTGGCATTTGGAATATCGGTATTTTTATTCCTCGGAACGCTGATTATCGGTGACCGCAGAGCCAGACTAGAGTTAAAGAGAAGATTTCATGTAAGGTGATTATGGAAGAAAGTAAGACGAGTGTACAGGGCAGAGTCATCCGTGACCTAATTGCCCATTTTGCAAGTGATAACTTGATAGGAAGAAAATTAAAGACCGGAGAGCTTCGTAAGAAAATGGTGGAACCGGCGTGGAAATGCCCGGACTGTTTTCTGATGCAGAAAATTAAGATGCCACAGTTTGAAATGGAACTTTTAACCTCCATGCAGAATCCGAGGGAAGATAAAGTAGTTCTGCAGCTGCATGGTGGCGGGTATATTGGAAAAATGCGAAATGCCTACCGCACCTTTGCCGGACTTTACAGCGAGGTGGGAAGAGGAATCAGTGTGCTGACCATCGATTACCGCGTGGCACCGGAGCATCCTTTCCCGGCAGCATTGGAAGATACGGTGGAAGCCTATGAATGGCTGCTAAGCTGTGGATTTAAGCCGGAACAGATTATTGTGGCAGGTGATTCTGCCGGAGGTGGACTGACATTGGCACTTTGCATGTACTTAAAGGATCATGGGAAAGCACTTCCCTGCGGACTGATTGCTATGTCTCCCTGGACAGATCTGACTGCCAGTGGTGAATCCTATGATACGAATTATGAGCGGGACCCTTTATTTGGAAATACAAGAGACAGTCTCATTTATAATAAGGATTATGTAGGAGACGCAGACGAAACGAATCCTTATATTTCACCGTTGTTTGGTGACTTCACAGGATTTCCGCCAATGCTGATTCAGGTAGGTTCTTATGAGATGCTTTTAAGTGATTCCACATCCGTAGCAGAAAAGGCAAAGAAGCAGGGCGTAAAAGTCCGCTTAAGCATTTACGAAGGAATGTTTCATGTATTCCAGATGGCAATGCTTATGATGCCGGAATCCAAGCGGGCATGGGCTGAAGTCGGCAAATTCATTGAGATGATTTCGGAATAAAAATCCGCTGTATCGGAAAAGACTGATTAAAATGTCTCAACCGGGACAGCGGATTTTGTATATGCAGGTAACTAACGTTTGTTAGTCAGGTGTGACACGTTCATATAATTTGGCAGTCCATTTTCATAGGAAATGGAAGTCTCGCCCTGAATCAGTGGGAGAAGATATGCTACCATTTCTTCGGTAACGTCATTTCCACGCTCGTTAATCCATGCTCTTGGAACGGATTTTGCTTCGTTCGCAATATTTTTGATTTCTGCATAACCGTATTCGATGGTATATGGTGCATTGGAAGTACGGTTCATGGTTACCATAGAAGCGGTAATACCCTGTTTTGCAAAAGCAACAGCATGTTCACCGGAAGCAACTGCTTCATTTAAATCGGTGGCAGAAGAAAGGTGGGCAGCGCAACGTTGTAATACATTTACTTCTACAGAACGGACTTTTACGTTGATATTGTCTTTAATCAGATATTCCAGCGCTTTACCGGCACCGCTTAACTGGCTGTGACCGAAGGTATCTTCCTTGCTTTCTCCGGCACAGATATAATTGCCTTCTGCATCATGAATTCCTTCAGATACCGCAATAATAATATTGTTGTGTTCCTCTAAGAGAGCACGCACATCCGTTAAGAACTCATCTTTATCAAAATTGCATTCCGGAAGATAAATAAGATGCGGTGCATCGCTGTATTCGTTTCTGGCAAGGGCGGAAGCGGCGGTCAGCCAGCCGGCATCGCGTCCCATAATTTCTACGATTGTTACACTCTTTACGGCATAGATAAATGTATCATGTGCAATTTCAAGTAAAGAAGACGCAATATATTTGGCTGCAGAGCCAAATCCCGGAGTGTGGTCTGTTACCATCAGGTCATTATCGATGGTCTTTGGAATACCAATAATGCGTACATTGCTTCCGATACGCTCGGCATATTCGGAAAGCTTTAATACGGTATCCATGGAATCATTTCCGCCGATATAGAAGAATGCACCGATATTCAGCTTTTCAAACTGCTTGAAAATATAGTTATAAGAAGAATCATCATCCATAAAATCCGGCAGCTTAAAACGGCAGGAACCAAGGTACATTGCCGGTGTGTGAATCAGACGCTCTAATGCATTATCGTCTGCTTCCATAATTTCGGAAAGGTTAAGATAATGTTCATTTAAAATACCTAAGATTCCATTTACGGAACCGTAAACAGTGCCATAGCAGCCGGCAGCACCTTTAATGACACCGGCAAGGCTTGCATTTATTGCAACGGTTGGTCCGCCGGACTGGGCAACCATGCAGTTTTGAATCGATGTATTCATAGTCAGACTCCTTTGTGATTTCAAAGATTTGTGTTAGGATATATAAGAAAGTTATAGTTACGATAAGAAAATATCCTACAAGAATAACTATATATGATAGAATCGGAAAAGGCAAGACTAATCCGGCGGGAGTGGGAAGAACCGGAAAAGAAAATAGAGGAAAGGCAAAAGAGATGGAAAATTGTATGCTCTGCCCAAGAGAATGTGGGGTAAATCGTAAAAAAGGTGAAATGGGAGTCTGCGGTCAGACAGCAGCTATAAAGGCTGCAAGAGCAGCACTTCATATGTGGGAAGAACCGTGCATTTCCGGGCGGAATGGCTCCGGAACGGTATTTTTCAGCGGCTGTAATTTAGGCTGTATCTTCTGCCAGAATCACAATATTGCCACAGGAAAAGCTGGAATTGAAATAAGTATAGAGCGGCTGGCAGAAATTTTCCTGGAATTGCAGGAAAAGGGTGCAAATAATATCAATCTGGTAACGGCAGGACATTTTGTACCACAGGTGGTTGAAGCACTGAAGCTGGCAAAGCAGCAGGGACTTTATCTTCCGGTTGTTTATAATACCAGCTCCTATGAAAAGGTGGAAACACTTCGCCTGTTAGAGGGTTATGTGGATATTTATCTTCCTGATTTAAAATATGTTGACAGCGCAATCAGCAGCAGGTATTCCCATGCAGCGGACTATTTTACTTGTGCCAGTGCAGCGATTGCAGAAATGGTGCGGCAGGTAGGCGAGCCGGAATTTGTTTTCGAACGGGCAGCAGGCAAAGAAGGCAGCAGTGCAGAATTTCTGGCAGATGAGAAAAAGAAAATTTCGGAACAGCAGAATAATATGATATTTGACGCAGTAGAATATCAGGAACGCAGCGAAGCCGGGGAGTCTCTTCTGATGAGAAAAGGCGTCATTGTGCGCCATCTTGTTATGCCGGACTGTGTGGAAGATTCCAAGCGTGTGATATCTTATCTTCTTAAGACCTATGGCGGTCAGATTTTTATCAGCATTATGAATCAGTATACGCCGCTGCCACAGTGCAGGGAGTATCCGGAATTAAGCCGCCGGGTAACGGAAGCGGAATATGATGCGGTGGTGGATTATGCGATTGAACTTGGCATTGAAAATGGCTTCATCCAGGAAGGAGATGTGGCAGAGGAGAGCTTTATCCCGGAGTTTGATGGAGAAGGGATTGTGAGGGAAGATATGGGTAGATAATTATAATAGTAAAAGAAATAGCATCCCATAGTCCAAAAGTAGATGCTATTTCAAAAATAGTTTTCACTGAGGGCAAATCGGAGCATATCCGATTACCTTTCTAAGTGGAGTATATATGAAAATATTTGCAATTTCAAGCAAACTTTTTGACTTGCTCTATGGTAATTTGATAGGTTCTAATTTTAATCTGAGATATTTCATTTCGTCATTAATTAATTTGACTGTTTCTACTGCATTTTCATTTTTTGCAGCTTTCAGGATACGCTCAAGTCTTTGAAATTCATCTATTAACATTCCAGTATATTGTTTATCTGTTAACATAGATTCTTCATTCATTTTAACACCTTCTTCCATAAAAATATTATATCATAGTTAAATAGAGCGTAGCAACTTGGAATTTACTATTGATATATGGTTTGTCCTTCCTTTTTTACTGCTTTATAGTAAAAAATGGAATAAAAAGAATTAATTCAAGTTCAATTGATGAAAATGCGTATTAAACACACATAAAAATATTTGCAAATACACAAAAAATGTGTATAATATAATTGAAAGGGGCATACTATTTGAAGAATAGGGGATTAGTAAAGAAACTGGAAGCAGCAGGCTTTTCGTTGGAAAGACATGGTAGTAATCATGATATATATACAAGAGGTTCAGACGAAGAACAGATTCCAAGACACAAAGAAATTAATGAAAGATTAGCAAAAGGCAATTATAAGGAAATGGGGATTATAAAAATTCCCATTTCTTATATGATAATTATAAATGATATGATGAGATTAAGAATGGAGGTTGTTTTGTATGAGACAGGTATATCCAGTAATTTTACACCACTGAATGATAAAAAAGATACTGTATTAATAGAGGTGCCGGATTGGGAAATATTAACTGAGGGGTATGGAATGGCTGATGCAGTGAAAATGGCAAGGGATGCAATCGGTCTAAAAGGAATAACCTATGAAGATAAAGAAAAAAAGTTTCCAGAGGCAAGTTCTATAAATGAAATTGATACTTCTAAGGGTACTTTTGCAGAAGATGGAGAGGGCTATGTATCATTTGTTGATATTGATTTTACAGAGTATCGAAGGAGAGTAGATAATAAAACAGTAAGAAGAAATGTAACATTGCCAAATTGGTTAAATCAGGAAGCAGAAAAAGCACATATAAATGTTTCCAGAGTGTTACAGGAAGCACTTATGTTAAAATTAAATGTTTCAAGATAAAAGTAATCTAAATGATAAAAAATCTTGACATCTCCCGCAAAAGTTCTATAATACATTTTCGGTAATGCGAGGATGTAGAAAGATGAATAAAGAAAGAGACTATTTTTTTGATAATTTAAAAGCGGTATTGATATTCTTAGTTGTGCTTGGACATTTCCTGCTTCCAATCCATGGAGATAATCCGCTGGTGGTAGTGAAACGGCTCATCTATGTATTTCATATGCCGCTTTTTGTATTTATCTCCGGCTATTTTGCCAAGAAAATTTATAAAAATGGACAATATAATTTTAAGAAAATATTGTATCTGCTGAAAGCATATGTTGTGTTCGTTGTGGCAATTCAGATAGTATATGCCATTGCGGGATTTGAAAAAATTACGGAGATAGATTTCTTTTCCCAAAGTGGTGCACCGTGGTATTTATTTGCAATGATTGTATGGTATCTGACGATACCACTTGTCCGTAAATGTAAAGAGGTGCCGGTTCTTTTGCTTACGGTAGTGCTGGCATTAACAGCTGGCTATTTTAAAAATGTGGGGGACTTTTTATGTCTGTCACGAATTCTGGTATTTGGACCGTTTTTCTATCTGGGCTATTTTCTGGAGCAGAAGACACTGGAAAAAGCATTGCAGCCAAAGCTTCAGAGACTGGTGGTTCCATGCGCGGAGGCAATCTGTATCTTTATTCTGGCATATGGAGCAAGGTTGAAAGATTCCCTGGGAATGGTATATGAAAATATATCCTATTATGAACTGGAAGAAGTGTGGAAAGGACCGATGGTCCGCCTTTCCCTGATGATTGCAGCATTTCTTATTTCCTGGGCAATTATGTTTTTCATTCCGAGAGGAAAGACAAGGTTGTCAGTAATCGGACAGAATACCATGCCGGTATATATGCTGCACCGGATTTTGCGGGATATTCTGATGTTTGCCGGAATCTATGATTATCTGGGTGACTGGGGCTGGATAGCATTTTTTATCCTGTTGGGATTAAGTGCTGGAATCGTATATGTGTTAAATAATTCACATGTTGTCAATCAGGTCAACCGGATACTGGCATTACATACGCCACAGTTGATCAGAAACTTAAAAAGGCAACGGGCACGTTAGTCTGGATGGAAGAGATTGCTACCATTGGAATGATAAAGAGAGGTGGTCGTATGTCAGAAAATAGAAAAATTCGTGTTTTTTATCAGTTTAACGGATATGTCCAGGGTGTGGGATTCCGCTATCGAATGTCGCATCTGGCGGGGCATTTTGGTGTGACTGGCTGGGTGCGCAATGAATATGACGGCTCGGTACAGGCAGAATTGCAGGGACTGCCGGAAGAAATTGATATGATAATTCAAAGACTCTGCCAGGACCGTTACATCGAAATCCGCAGCATGGACAGAAAAGAACTTCCACTGGATGAGACGGAACGGGGCTTCCATGTAAAATATTAAAATGCAAAAAGCAGCTTCTGACATACTTTGTCAGGAGTCTTTTTACTTTACAGGAAATTGCTTTCCTATAAAGTAAAAACGCTCTGCGAGGATGCGCACTGCGGCGTATAAGGTAGATGTCGCAAGCGACCGCCGCAGGCGCGAGAATGTGCCAAGGTACATTCTTTGTTCAGAAAAGTTGCAAAAAATAGCAAGAAATAGTAAACTGTGGGATATGCGAGTATACTACTATGAAAATGAATTAGAGGATGAATTCAATGCATTTGACAGCTTTGCCATCCAGCTTGCCTTCGAACAGGCTAAATTGAAAAAGAAAAAGATGTACCGTGTAATCCGGGAAGGCAATTATACCGGATTTCCGGGATTTTACGGAGTGTTAATGCGCCATTGCAACACACTGCCGTTAAGCTCTAATTTTAAGACCATGGAAGACAGTGATGTTTTAGATGATGACGGATTCTATGTGCAGGAATATACGGTGCATTTCTGTGAACCGATTTATCCGGATCCGAATAAAAAGCGTGCACAGAATTCCTGTGAGATGCGGGATAAGAATTATGAAGCGTGGAAAGCTGTTTACGAGCAGAACTATGGAGAGAAACTGACCTATAGTTGTGATGAGGAACAGCCGATTAAAGAGAAGAAAGCACTCTAATAAAAGTTGCAGGAAATGTAATATGTATTGAGAAAGGGTAAAGGGATAAATTATGAATAATCAGTGGAACCAGATGCCACCAAACATGCCGCCACAGCAGATACCGTCGATGCCACCGAATATGCCGCCGCAGCAAGGTGGACCAATGCCGCCGAATATGCAGATGCAGCAGGGCAGACCGATGCCACCAAACATGCAGATGCAGCAGGGCAGACCGATGCCACCAAACATGCAGATGCAGCAGAGACCGCCGATGCCACCGAATATGCCGCCACGACAGGGAAAAATGCCACGGCCGGAGCTTTCTCCGGAAGATAAGAAACAGGCAGACAAATTATGTATTATTTCCATGATTTTGATGTTTGCACCGATGGTAGTAATTTTTCTAAAGAATATTATTCTGGGACTGTTGTTTGATGCAGGAAAAGAAGAATTTTATTATAATATCGCAAGCAGCTATGTATTAGGTTCAATTCTGACTTTTCTTATGGCTGGCTGTGGAATTGCAGCACTGGTACTTATGATTTTGGTCCGTGTAAAATATCCGCAGAGTGTATTTGGTAAAGTGCTGATGTGGCTTTATATTGCACTTGCCATTCTTGTAGTAGTATTTATAGCAGTAACAATTATTGCCTGTGGGCTGGCATTCATAAGCTGTGTCCGAAACTGTCCGGGCTGATGAGGCAGGAAAATAAATGATAGATATTACGATTTTGCACTGGAGAATTTCGCCGTATTTTATCTGTTTTCTCTTAAGCTTTGTACTGGCATATCTTTATGTCACATGGTATTTGAAAAAAGCAGGAGTAAAGGGCAGTCATATCTTTTATTCAGAGCTTTTGAATACAGTTCTGGCATTATATTTTGGAGCATTTTATACCTTTATTGTGCAGCTGGCAGAACAGGGTAAAGTAGAAACATTTGGTTTTTCCAGTCTTGGCGGTATGGCGGGCATCCTGCTCGGTGTGTGGATTTTTACAAAAATCAGTAAGGAACATAAGATAGAGCTATGGACTGCATATGTGCTGGCATTGGGACTGATGTATGCGGTTTCAAAGCTCGGCTGCTTTTTTGCAGGCTGTTGTGTTGGCATGAAATATCAGGGACCTGGCAGTATCCGCTATCTTGATAATGGAGCAGTGGGGGAATACCTTTTTCCGGTCCAGCTGGCAGAGACGATCTTATTTCTGCTGGCGTTTTTGTTGCTTCACAGGATGGCAGAACGAAAAAGGAATGGTATAATTCCAAAGAGTCTGTTGCTGTATGCGATATTAAAATTCGTACTGGATTATCTGAGGTATTATGAAGACAGAAAGATTTTCAGTGCGAACCAGTGGGGATGTCTGCTGGTAGCTGTAAGCGTATTGCTCTATGAGGCAGTACGGCAAATTAAACAAAGAGCGAATAATAAAGTAATATAACGGATATGAGAAAAGAGTTTTGTGGGTGTTGTGCCGGCAGAACTCTTTTGCATTGTTATGCATCCAAAGAAGCTGCAGGACAGGTTATGGTGGTTATCAAGCGTTATATTTATTGTAAAAGGCTGGATTCGGAACAAAGTATTTAGAAAAAATCGAAAAATAAGTTTACATAATATATGTACAAAATATGGGACACATCCTGTTGTAACATAATCTTATCAGAGAGCAAAGCCACTGAAAAATACCAGAAAAGTGGCAGAAAAGCGAAGGAAAAGATAAGAAAAAAGACACAGGGAGGTCACAATTATGCGTGATAATACAGTACATGTAAGAAGAGGAAAGAAACATCCGTCAAGAATGGAAATGATAGTGCTTGCAGCTCTTGCAGCCCTTATGGTAAGCGGCGGAACATTATTACTGCTGGCAGCTTTGCTGGGACAGGATATTACAGACTGGAACCACAGGGCAGCAATTACAGCAGGACTTTCTCTTGCCGGAGTTGTGTGGGGATGGTTAATCAGGGCAAACCGTTAGACATATCCGTGGGATAAGTACGACATGGTTTTTCGAATTGAGGTTGACGCATTCCCGATAGTTTTCTATAATGAAACTGATTATATTGTACAGGAAAATCAAAAGAAGATTTTCTGTTGTTTTGGAGAAAAAGGGAATTGAAGGAGACGGAAAATGAAGAAAACAATTCGTAAGATAGAGATACTTTTCATGGCATTGATTTGCATTTTTGCCATGTCAGGAATGCCGATGCAGGTATATGCAGGTCCTGCGGATAATTCGCTGGAGACACTGACAGTAGCCGAGGGTTCATTATCACCTGCATTTGAAGGAAGCCGTATGTACTATACGGTACAGGTAGCACAGGATGTAAGCAGCGTGACGGTAAGTGCAAAAACGGTAAATCCGGCAGCAACGATTCAGTCCGGGGTGGGAACCACTACCTTAAAAACAGATGGAGATACAAAGATTGACGTAGTAGTGCAGGCAGAGAATGGAAATCTTGCAACTTATCATCTGACCATAACCAAGTCTGCAACAGATACTACAACAAGCACAGACACAGGCAATACTCCGGCGGACAATAATACCGGAGCAGATAATGGCACAGATACAGCCACGCCGGACGATACTGTATCTGCCTATACCGTGTCAGAAGATTTCACAGCAGAACAGATTCCGGCAGATTTTACAGAAGCACAGGTACCTTATCAGGGAGCTGAATACCGTGGTGCTGCTTTTAACAATGGTAATTTATCTCTTTTATATATGACAGATGCAGTAGGAAATGCAGGCTTTTATGTGGTAAATGGCACCGATGGCAGTGTGTGCCCATATATTCGTATCGATAATGGGGATAATTATCTGATTTTAATGACACCTTCGGCAGTGACTTCCTTTGTACCGGGCGAAGCAACCACGCCTATTCAGGTTGGGGACAGTACATTTGAAGATGCATACGCAGCAGATACAGAAAATATTTATACCGTATATGGAATGACAAATGATGGACAGGAAGGCTGGTATAATTACAATACCAGTGATGGAACCTTCAGCGAATACCAGTACAGTGACAGCACGGAGGAGGATACCGATACCACCTATCTTCAGAATGCATTAAATGACTTAAATGACAAATATACCGCTAGAAAAGACCGGGATTTAAAAATTATTGCCGGATTAATTGTAGTAATCGTAATTCTTATTTTTATCATTATTAATCTGTTGCTTCGTGGAAGAAGAGGTTATGAAGAAGAGGACGATGATGAAATCGAAGAAGCAGTAGATATCTTTGAAGAAGAAAAACGCAGAAAGGCAAAGAAGAAACAGAAATTCGTAGAAGATACCGGTAAAGTCGAAGAAGAACCGGTCAAAGAAAAAGAGACCAGTGCAGTGAAGGATTTACCGGAGAAAGCAGAGTCAGAAGAAAAAGAAGAAGCGGATTCCGCCGCTCAGTTACCGGAAGAAGTGGCAGAACGGTTAGGCGAAACTGACTTTATGGAAGAATTTGAAGAAGAACCGGAATTTATGTCCGGCAGAAAGAAACGTGAAAAGGAAAAGAGAGAAAAAAAAGAGAAGAAACGGCGGAGCAAAGATATTTTTGATGACGATGATGAAGATAATGGAATCTTTGCAAGCCATGATGACTTTATTGAAAAAGAATCATCAGATGATGATATTGAAGTAATGGATTTAAATGATTTATAAGAGAATTGGCGCGTAGTGACAGGAGGATTTTATGCATAAACCATATACAAAACAAGCGCAAAAAGTAATAGAACTGACGACAAAGGCAGCCAGAAGCATGCATCATAATTATATTGGAACAGAGCACCTTTTACTGGGATTGCTAAAAGAAGGCAGTGGAGTAGCTGCCTGTGTTCTGATGGATGCGGGAGTAGAAGAAACCCGTCTGGTAGAACTGATAGAAGATTTAATTGCTCCATCTTCGGATGTGGCAGTATTAGACCGGAAAGGTTATTCTCCAAGGATTCAGCATATCATTGAGACCGCTGACCAGGAGGCAGAGCGTTTTGACAATGAGAATATCGGAACAGAACACCTTTTAATTGCATTATTGAAAGAGGCAGACTGTGCCGGTGTACGTCTGTTGAATACACTGGGTGTGAATATCCAGAAGATTTATATCGAGACTCTGGTAGCCATGGGAGAAGACGTAAACCGCTATAAAGAGGAGATTGCGGCAAGCAAATCCGGAAAAAAGAAAGCAGTAGAAGTAACGCCAACCTTAGATCAGTATTCCAGGGATTTAACTGCTATGGCAGCCTATGGTGAGATAGACCCGGTGATTGGTAGAGAGGCAGAGATTGCCCGCGTGATTCAGATTTTAAGCCGCAGGACGAAAAATAATCCATGCCTGATTGGAGAGCCGGGAGTTGGAAAGACAGCTATTGCAGAAGGACTTGCCCAGCGTATTGCATCCGGACTGGTTCCGGATACAGTCCGGGGAAAACGAGTGGTAACACTGGATTTATCCGGAATGGTAGCAGGCTCTAAATACCGTGGAGAATTTGAAGAGCGGATTAAGAAAGTCATTCGTGAAGTGACAGAAGCAGGAAATGTACTTCTTTTCATAGATGAACTTCATACCATTATCGGAGCAGGTGGAGCGGAAGGTGCTATTGATGCATCCAATATTTTAAAGCCATCCCTTGCCCGTGGAGAAATACAATTAATCGGAGCAACCACATTAGAAGAATACCGTAAATATATTGAAAAAGATGCAGCCCTGGAACGTCGTTTCCAGCCGGTAACGGTGGAAGAACCGACGGAAGAGCAGGCAATAGAAATATTAAAGGGATTAAGAGAACGCTATGAGAAGCATCATCATGTACAGATTACAGATGCCGGAATTGAAGCCGCAGTGAAGCTGTCTATCCGTTATATTGCAGACCGTTATCTGCCGGATAAGGCCATTGATTTGATGGATGAGGCTTCCTCGAAGGTTCGCCTTGGCGGATTTAAAATGCCGGAGAAGATTGGTGAACTGGAACGTAAGGCTGCTCAGTTAGAGGACGATATGGAGACGGCATTGATGGAACAGCGGTTTGAAGATGCCGGGGCAATCCGCAAGGAGAAGGAAGCTGTCCGGAAGAAATACGAAAAGCAGGTGGAAAAATACCATCGGGATGCAGACAAGAAGAAACTGGTTGTCGGAGAAAATGAAATTGCAGAAATTGTATCTGACTGGACAAAGATACCGGTGAAGAGACTGGCAGAGGGCGAGGCTGCACGTCTCAACCGTCTGGAAAAGACACTGCATAAGCGTGTAGTAGGACAGGAAGAAGCAGTCAGTGCAGTGGCAAGAGCAGTCAGAAGAGGACGGGTAGGATTAAAAGATCCGCATCGTCCGATTGGTTCCTTCCTTTTCTTAGGACCGACCGGAGTTGGTAAAACAGAGATAACAAAGGCACTGGCAGAGGCTGTCTTTGGCGATGAGCAGGCAATGATTCGTGTTGATATGTCAGAGTACATGGAGAAGCACAGTGTTTCTAAAATGATTGGTTCACCGCCAGGTTATGTAGGTTATGAAGAAGGCGGCCAGCTCAGCGAAAAGGTCAGAAGAAAACCATATTCTGTTATTCTTTTTGATGAAATTGAAAAGGCACACCCGGATGTATTTAATGTATTGCTTCAGGTACTGGATGATGGACAGATTACAGATGCCCAGGGCAGACGGGTAGATTTTAAGAATACGATTATCATTATGACTTCCAATGCAGGGGCGCAGTCTATCATTGCACCGAAGAAGCTTGGATTTGCTGCAGGCGAAGATGAAAAGAAGAATTATGAATACATGAAAAATGGTGTAATGGAAGAAGTCCAGAGAATCTTTAAGCCGGAGTTCTTAAACCGAATTGACGAGACCATTGTATTCCGGGCTCTCAATAAAGAGGACATGAAGAAGATTGTCACCATTTTAAGCAAATCTTTAATTGACCGGTGTGAAAAACAGATGGGTATCCATCTGACCATAACCGGCAGCGTAAAAGGATACATTGCTGAGAAGGCATACAATCCGAAATATGGAGCAAGACCATTGCGGCGTATGATACAGACACAGATAGAAGATATGCTGGCAGAAGAGATTTTATCCGGTAAAATCAAGCCGGGAGATGATGTGGAAATCCGCATGGTAAAAAAGGAAATAAAAACCGTTGTGAATTCATCAAAATAACTGGAAAAATGTGTCGAGATAAGCTATAATATTTTCATAAAATTTACGAAAAAGCCATCGTGGGATAGTGGCTTATAGGAGGATAAAAAATGGCTGTAGTTGCAGAATTAATTCGTTCAGAAGCAAACGGAACAATCAGTTTTGGAGATTATACACTGGGAGCAAAATCCAAACTGGACAATTTTGAACATGCGGGAGATTTGTACAAAGTTAAGACATTTTGTGAGATTACCAAATTAGAGAGAAATGGAATGTTTGTATATGAATCTGTTCCAGGAACTGCAGTTACAAATATGGCGGCATCCGAAAACGGTGTGGAATTTGAAGTAGAAGGACCGGAAGATGCAGAGATTACACTTGGCTTAATGGAAGAGACAGAGTATGATGTATTTGTAGCAGGAAAATCAATTGGTCAGATGAAGACCAATTTAGGTGGTAAATTAACACTTAGCGTTGAATTAGACCCGGAAACTCCGGTTGCAGTAAAAGTATCCAGAGTATAAATGGATATATCAATAAGATGATAAGAAAGAGAATCCAATTCCAGCGGATTGGGTTCTCTTTTTACTAATTTACGCGAGTAGCGAGAAAAAATCTGGGAGAAAAGAAGAAACTAAGCTCGTAAAGGGTGTTTCTCGCAGTTGCCGGCAGGTAAGAAAGACAGTTATTGCAAGAATAAGGGGGAAAGTAGATGGCAAAGGGAAAAGCAACCGTATTTTTCTGCCAGGACTGTGGCTATGAATCATCCAAATGGATGGGACAGTGCCCGGGATGCGGCGGGTGGAATACTTTTGTAGAAGAAGTGATAGATAAATCAGCACCTGCAAAAGTGCGGAAGGAAGCAGCAAAAGCAGAAGTTGTAAAAATTGCAGATATTAAAACAGGACGGGAAGAGCGGCTGACTACAGGACTAAAAGAGTTAGACCGGGTTTTGGGAGGTGGAATCGTAAAAGGTTCCCTTGTTTTAGTCGGTGGAGATCCTGGAATTGGAAAATCCACGCTGCTTTTACAGGTGTGCCGGAATCTTTCCATGCAGAAGACCGATGTATTATATATTTCCGGAGAGGAATCCCTGCAGCAGATAAAAATTCGTGCAGAGCGTATCGGAGAATTTGGCGATACTTTATCACTGCTTTGTGAGACCAATCTGGATACTATCAAAGAAGTGATTAGCAGAACAAAACCGGAAATCGTGGTCATTGACTCAATTCAGACCATGTATAATGAAAATATTACATCGGCACCTGGCAGTGTTTCCCAGGTCCGGGAAGCAACCGGAGTTCTGATGCAGATTGCAAAGGGGCTTGGTATTTCTATTTTTATTGTCGGCCATGTGACCAAAGAGGGTGTTGTGGCAGGCCCCCGTGTGTTAGAACATATGGTAGATACGGTATTGTATTTTGAAGGTGACCGTCATGCGGCATATCGTATATTGCGTGGCGTGAAGAACCGTTTTGGTTCCACGAATGAGATAGGTGTATTTGAAATGTGTAACGAAGGGTTAAGGGAAGTGGAAAATCCGTCAGAATATATGTTAAGTGGAAAGCCGGAAGGAGCATCCGGTTCTGTAGTGGCATGCTCTATGGAGGGAACCCGTCCGATTCTTTTGGAAATACAGGCACTGGTGTGCCATAGCAATTTTGGAATGCCAAGAAGAACAGCTGCAGGAACGGATTATAACAGGGTCAATCTTCTGATGGCTGTATTAGAAAAGAGACTGGGACTGTCTTTAAGTTCCTGCGATGCATATGTAAATATT
>VOFB01001131.1_pt1:75000-368549 | contig 368549 bp, 346 predicted proteins | sample 5384141 | NCBI WGS metagenome assembly VOFB01 (sample SAMN12384721, study PRJNA508395) | human gut metagenome | isolation source: healthy gut A | host: Homo sapiens
CCTCCGAAAGGGTATCGGAGGCGCTCAAAGGTTCCCTCAGAATGGTCGGAAACCATTTGAAGAGTGCAAAGGCAGAAGGGAGCTTGACTGCGACACCGACGGGTGGAGCAGGTACGAAAGTAGGACTTAGTGATCCGGTGGCATAAAGTGGGATTGCCATCGCTCAACGGATAAAAGCTACCCTGGGGATAACAGGCTTATCACTCCCAAGAGTTCACATCGACGGAGTGGTTTGGCACCTGATGTCGGCTCATCGCATCCTGGGGCTGTAGCAGGTCCCAAGGGTTGGGCTGTTCGCCCATTAAAGCGGTACGCGAGCTGGGTTCAGAACGTCGTGAGACAGTTCGGTCCCTATCCGGCGCGGGCGTAGGATATCTGAGGGGAGCTGGCCTTAGTACGAGAGGACCGGGCTGGACGGACCACTGGTGCATCAGCTGGATACCAAATCCATAGCTGGGTGAAATATTGGCAAAGGTCAAAAATGATATGTTTGATGGCTGCACACTTCATATGGTGTTGCTCTTTATTTGTAATGCATTAATTGACAATGATATTCTTTATCTGCAAAAGATAGAGGAAAATTTGGAGAAGGTAGAGGATGTTGTAATTAAGAGGATACCGGAGCATTTTAATGAAGTAATTATGCGTTATCGGAAGCAGCTTTCAGAGAGCCGGGCATATTATGAACAGTTGATGAATATGGGAGATTTCATGCAGATGTATATGAACCGGGAGTCTTTAGTAGAGGAGGAACAGGGCTGGGAACGCTATATGAATCGTGTGGAACGGCTGCATAATTACGTAGAGACAATCCGCGAGTATTTACAGCAAATCCGTGAAATGTATCAGACGCAGATTGATATTCACCAGAACCGGATTATGAGTATTCTGACCATTGTAACAACTCTCTTTTTGCCATTGACACTAATTACAGGCTGGTATGGAATGAATTTTCCGGGAATGCCGGAATTTCAATGGAAATATGGTTATCTGGCAGTAATCGGAGTGTCCGTTCTTCTTATTATTATAGAGATAGTATATTTCAAGAAAAAGCGGATCTGGATATCTTCGAAAGACGTAATGTAATGAGTGCAAGCGAGTCAACATACTTGCATGATTGACAATCGGTGAAATTAATGAGTGATACAATTACGTTATAATACACAAAATGTCCACTTATATGGGAAACCGCTGAATGTACGGAAAAAAGTGCAATAGTAAGTATTATGTAAATGTTATGTGTAGAAAGAAGTTTAGGAATAATGATGGAATTTGGAGCTTTTTTGAAGACTTTTGAAGGAATGCGAGGCTTATTACCTTATTTTTTGATACAAAAATTTGTGAAAAACGATAAAAAATATTGACTGAGTAAAAAAAAACTTGTAAATGTGACTAAAGTACCATAAAAAACGACAAAATGTGACAGGCAAACTAATTTTGGTAAGACCAAAATGGAGAAAAACAGAAAAATTTATTGTGTAAAATGCTCATAAAATTCATATACTAAGATGGTAAGCGAAAATTGACAAAAAAAAAGAAATGGTGTCATAATGCTCAAGAATCAAAAAGTAAATCAGTTTATTTTTTTGAGGATGGTGAAAAAAATGAATGAAAAGAAAATCAAATTAGCTGGCACAGAAGAGGTTAGAGACTTTGTACGTGAGGCAGGAAAATGTGATTTTGACATTGATATTTCATACAATAGAGTAATAATTGACGCAAAGTCTTTTCTTGGAGTATTAAGTCTTGATCTGAATCGAGAGCTTACTGTTAAGTATGGCGGACATGATATGAACTTTGAGAATGTATTAAGCAAGTATGCAACTGCTTAAATGATGGCACAGGTTTTCTGGCAGCCAGAAAATACAGGTTCATAAGGTAAGAAGAAATACCGGGTAGAGGACAATTGGGATATTGTCTTTTCTATCTGGTATTTTTTTGTTATTATGAAATGAGAATACGTTTCAATTCCTTTGAAGTCTGCTAGAAAAATGAGATTTTTCAAAAATTGATAAATAGAAAAAATAGTGAATAGCATAAATAGAAATAAGTATAAGATGGGATGAAATGAGGTGACAGCGGAATGGAACGTGAGCAGATAAGAATATCGGTACGAAATCTGGTGGAGTTTATCTTGCGTTCCGGAGACATTGATAACCGTAGAGCCAGTCTTGATACGATGGAAGCCATGCAGGCGGGCAGCAGACTCCATCGGAAGATTCAAAAGAAGATGGGAAGCACTTACCATGCCGAGGTTCCTTTAAATATTATCATTGAGGAAGAAAATTATGAGCTTGGAATCTGGGGACGGGCAGACGGCATTATAATAGAAGAAACAGTTACCATTGATGAGATAAAAGGCGTATATTTAAGCCTTGACTTATTGGAAGAACCCGTAAAGGTACATCTGGCACAGGCAAAGTGCTATGCGTACATATATGGAATCCAGAATGATTTACAGAAAATCAATGTTCAGATGACATATGGAAATCTCGATACCGGAGATTTAAAATATTTTTCTTATGAATATAGCATGCAGCAGCTGCAGGAATGGTTTTCAGATTTGATTTTAAAATATAAGAAATGGGCGGATTTTCAGTATGAGTGGCGGAAGAAACGGCAGGCATCCATTAAAGAACTGGCATTTCCGTTTCCGTACCGGGAGGGACAGAAAGAGTTGGCTGCCGGGGTTTACCGTACGATAGCCAGAAAAAAGAATCTGTTTATTCAGGCACCCACCGGAGTAGGCAAGACCATTTCTACATTATATCCGGCAATCAAAGCGGTGGGAGAAGGATTAGGTGATAAGATTTTTTACTTAACTGCCAAGACTGTTACCGCAAATGTGGCAAAAGAGACCCTTGGCATTTTATGTGAAAAGGGTTATCGGGCAAAGAGTGTGCAGATTACAGCGAAAGAAAAATTATGCCCTTGTGAGGAAGTGGACTGTAATCCCGTAAGCTGCCCTTATGCAAAGGGGCATTTTGACCGGGTAAATGATGCGGTTTACGATTTATTACAGAAAGAAAATAATATGACAAGAGAAGTTTTGCTGGCACATGCAAAAGAATATCAGGTCTGCCCGTTTGAAATGTGTCTGGACACGGCAACCTGGGCGGATAATATTATCTGCGATTATAATTATGTCTTTGACCCGAATGTGTATCTGAAACGTTTTTTCGCAGATGGCATCAAGGGTGATTATATCTTTCTGGTGGATGAGGCACACAATCTTGTGGAACGTGGACGGGAGATGTATAGTGCCGCCCTTGTCAAAGAGGATATTCTTGCGGTGCGGAAAATTATGAAGCCAAGAAGCTCTGCCATTGAGAAAGAACTGGGTAAATGCAATAAGCTGATGTTGGAATATAAGAGAGAATGCGAAACTTATCAGATTTACGAAAGCATTCCGAATCTCATTTTCTCCTGTATGCGTCTTGCAGCAAAAATCGAAGAATATATGCAGAAGAATCCGGAGTTCCCGGGGCGGGATGTGGTTCTTGATTTTTATTTTGAATTGAGAAATTTCTTGAATATCTATGAGCGTGTGGACGAGCATTATGTAATTTACGGGCAGCATGATGAAGAGGGCAGATTTGTCATAAAGCTTTTTTGCGTGGATCCATCCTTTAATCTGCAGGAGTGTCTGGATAAGGGAAATGCTACGATTTTCTTCTCGGCAACGCTGCTGCCGGTTCAGTATTATAAGGAGCTTTTGACGAATAAAACGGATAATTATGCGGTTTATGCAAAGACAACATTTTCTCAGGATAAGAGACTTTTGTTAATCGGAAATGATGTCAGCAGTAAATATACCAGAAGAACACCGGAAGAATACGGAAGGATTGCAGATTATATTTATCGTACAATAAAGAAGAAAAAGGGCAATTATATGGTGTTTTTCCCATCCTATCTTTTCCTGAAAAAAGTGCATGAGGCATTTGAACTGCGGACGGATGAAACAATTACCTGCATCTGTCAGGAATCCGGCATGCGGGAAGAAGAAAGAGAAGCTTTTTTAGAAGCATTTCAGGGAGAAAAAGAGGAGTCACTGGTGGCATTTTGTGTCATGGGCGGAATCTTTGGTGAAGGAATTGACTTAAAGAGGGAGCAGTTGATTGGCGCAATTATCGTAGGAACCGGTCTGCCGCAGATTAGCAATGAGCGGGAAATTTTAAAAGATTATTATGATAAGAAAGAGGGCATGGGATTCGACTATGCCTATCGGTATCCGGGGATGAATAAGGTACTTCAGGCAGCGGGACGTGTTATCCGGACTGCAGAAGATGTGGGAATTATCGAGCTTTTGGATGAACGCTTTCTGCAGAATGATTATCAGCGGCTGTTCCCAAGAGAGTGGGAACAGCGGAGTGTGTGCCAGCTATCTAATTTGGAAGAAAAGCTGGCTACCTTCTGGGAGGAAAAGCATTTATAATGTCGGCAGCAGATTTAAGAATTCTTCTGTGGAAGTAAGAATCGGCAGATTCGGATTTACGGAGACAGCAAGCTGTCTTCGTGGAAGAGGTTCTAAAGTTTTTAAGATAAACAAATCCTTAGATTCATGTTTCAAGCAATAGTCCGGAATGCAGGCGATACCAAGACCGATACGGGCAAGGTCAATCAGAAGGTCATTACTGCTCAGTTCAATTTCCGGAATCAGCTCCAACTGATGGGAAAGGAAGAGATTGTGCATGAATTCGCTGGTGGTACTCTTGTTATCGAGCATCAGCAGAGGATATTTTGTTAAATCCCGGAAACTTAATTCCTGTTGTTTTAAATTAAAGTAGGATGGATTCGCAATAAATACATCCGTAAAATCCAGTACCATTTTGCGGATGTAGGATTGATTTAATCGTACATTCGGGCAGTTGGTAACGGCAATATCGACTTTTCCCTGCTCTAAGAGGTCAACGCAGCCAAGAGAGGTTGCATTGGTAACCTTGATGGGAACGCTGGGAAATTTTTTATGAAATTCTTTTAAATAAGGTACTAAAAAATAGCGGCAGATAGTATCGCTGGCAGCAATATGAAGCTGCCCCAACCCAAGAGTATTGGATTCTAAGAGCTGGTTTTCCCCGCGGGCGATGAGATTCATGGCAGGCTCAATGTGTTTTAACAGAACCTGTCCTGCCGGAGTAAGCTGGACTTTCTTGGTGCTACGGATAAAAAGCGGCTGCTCTAATTTCTTTTCTAAGGTCTTGATGGACTGGCTTACTGCAGACTGGGAAATGTAAAGCTGCTTGCTGGCTTCCGAGAAGCTTAAGGAAGTAGCAACGTGGTAGAATACTTTATATAATTCGTAATTAATATCCATAATGGCTCCTTTATCATATCAGAATGCATATCTTACATATTTTCCTTTATTATAAGTGACGCTTATAACTGTGTCAACATTAGTAACTCTTATAAATAAAATTAAATATATTAATTGTTCTTATTCATAATGCCGTGCTATAATGAGCATAAGAAAGTAAACATTCAGGAGGTAGAAGATGAGTAAGGTAAGAAGAGTGTATGTAGAGAAAAAAGACGCTTACGCAGTACGCGCCAAAGAGTTACATGCAGAGATTAAGAGTTATCTTGGAATCAGCGCAGTAGATAAGGTACGTGTCCTGATTCGTTATGATATTGAAAACATTTCCGATGATGTATATAAAAGAGCAGTTCAGACTGTATTTTCAGAGCCGCCGGTAGATGATGTCTATGAGGAGAATTTTGAAATGGGGGATGGAAACGTATTTTCCGTAGAATTCCTTCCGGGACAGTTCGACCAGAGAGCAGATTCTGCAGAGCAGTGTGTGAAGCTTTTAAAAGAGGATGAAGAGCCGGTTATCCGTACCGCAACAACGTATGTTATTTACGGAGATATCAACGCTGAGCAGTTAGAGGCAATCAAGCATCACTGCATCAACCCGGTAGATTCCAGAGAGACCGGCATGGAGAAACCTGAGACTTTGGTAACAGAGTTTCCGGAGCCTGCAGATGTTAAGATTATGACCGGATTTAAGAATATGCCGGAGCAGGAATTAAAAGCACTCTATGATTCCCTTGGACTGGCTATGACATTCAAGGATTTCTTACATATTCAGAACTATTTCCATGGAGAAGAAGATAGAGACCCATCCATGACAGAGATTCGTGTACTGGATACTTACTGGTCAGACCATTGCCGTCATACCACATTTTCTACCGAGCTGAAAAATGTTGCATTTGAAGATGGTTTCTACAAAGAGCCAATGGAAAAGACATATGAGGATTATCTTGATACACATAAGAAAATGTATGCAGGAAGAGATGACAAATTTGTCTGCTTAATGGACATTGCATTAATGGCAATGAAGCGTCTGAAAAAAGAAGGAAAATTACAGGATCAGGAAGAGTCCGATGAGATTAATGCCTGCTCTATCGTAGTGCCTGTTGAAGTAGATGGCAAGACAGAAGAATGGCTTGTAAACTTTAAAAATGAGACCCACAACCACCCAACCGAAATCGAGCCGTTTGGTGGAGCTGCAACCTGTCTTGGTGGAGCAATCCGTGACCCGTTGTCAGGACGTACCTATGTATATCAGGCAATGCGTGTAACCGGAGCTGCTGACCCTACCGTATCTGTAAAAGATACCATGGAAGGAAAGCTTCCTCAGAAGAAACTGGTTCGCGGCGCAGCACAGGGATACAGTTCCTATGGTAACCAGATTGGACTTGCTACCGGATATGTCAAAGAAGTATATCATCCGGATTATGTTGCTAAGAGAATGGAAATCGGAGCCGTTATGGGAGCAGCACCTCGTCGTGCCGTTCAGAGACTGACTTCTGATCCGGGAGATATCATTATCCTTCTCGGCGGACGTACCGGACGTGACGGATGCGGTGGAGCAACCGGTTCCTCCAAAGCACACAATACAGAATCCATTGATACCTGTGGAGCAGAGGTTCAGAAAGGTAACCCACCTACCGAGCGTAAGATTCAGAGACTTTTCCGCAGAGAAGAAGTTGCCCACATTATTAAGAAATGTAATGACTTTGGTGCCGGCGGAGTGTCCGTAGCAATCGGAGAGCTTGCAGACGGATTACAGGTTGATTTGGATAAAGTACCTAAGAAATATGCCGGACTGGACGGAACAGAACTTGCTATTTCCGAGTCTCAGGAGCGTATGGCAGTTGTTGTTGCACCGGAAGATGCACAGCAGTTCTTAGATTATGCGAAAGAAGAAAACTTAGAGGCTGTGAAAGTTGCCGTTGTAACCGAAGAGCCAAGATTAGTATTATCCTGGAGAGGAAAAGAAATTGTAAATCTTTCCAGAGCATTCTTAGACACCAACGGAGCACATCAGGAGACTGATGTAAAGGTAGAGCTTCCGGTAAAAGAAGAGAATTATTTAAATAAAATCAGTACAAAGGCTGTAGAAGAAGCAGTTGCAGCAGGCGATATGAAAGCTGCATGGTTAAATGAATTAAAAGACCTTAACGTATGTTCCCAGAAGGGCCTCGTAGAAATGTTTGACGGTTCCATCGGAGCAGGCAGTGTATACATGCCATATGGTGGAAAATATCAGTTGACCGAGACACAGAGTATGGTTGCAAAACTTCCGGTTATGAATGGAAAATGCGATACAGTAACCATGATGAGTTACGGATTTGATCCATATTTATCTTCATGGAGCCCATACCATGGAGCAGCTTATGCAGTATTAGAGTCTGTTTCCCGTATCGTAACAGCCGGTGGTGATTTCCACAAGATTCGTTTCACATTCCAGGAATACTTCCGCAGAATGTCGGAGGAGCCAAGTCGTTGGAGCCAGCCATTTGCAGCACTGCTTGGTGCTTATAATGCGCAGATTGGTTTCGGACTTCCATCCATCGGTGGAAAGGACTCCATGTCCGGTTCCTTCAATGAAATTGATGTACCGCCAACACTGGTATCCTTTGCAGTTGATGTAGCAAAAGAAAAAGATGTTATCACACCGGAGCTTAAGAAAGAAAATGATAAGCTGATGTTATTTACCATCGAAAAAGATGCTTATGATATGCCGGATTACGCACAGGTTATGAAGCTTTATGATGCAATTCATGAAATGACTGAGACAGGCGTTATCGTAGCAGCTTATGCATTAGACGGAAAAGGTCTTGCAGCAGCAGTCAGCAAGATGGCATTTGGTAATAAACTTGGCGTTACTGTAAATGCAGATGTAACAAAAGAAACATTATTTGCACCGGGCTTTGGAAATATCGTAGCAGAAGTTCCGGAAAATAAAGTTGCAAAAGCACAGGAAATCCTTGCAGCAGCAGGTCTTGCAGCAAACGGAGCTGTTGTGGGTGCAGTAAATGACAGCAAGAACTTTATCTATGGTGATATGAGCATTTCCATGGATGAAGCAATCGAAGCATGGGGACAGACTTTAGAGAAAGTATTCCCAACCAGAGCAACCACCGGAACAGAAGAAGTGAAGAGCGGACTTTACGATACAAAAGACATTTATGTCTGCAAGCACAAGGTTGCCCGCCCACATGTATTTATTCCGGTATTCCCGGGAACCAACTGCGAGTACGACAGTGCAAAAGCATTTGAAAATGCAGGCGCAGATGTAACCGTAAAAGTATTTAAGAACTTAAATGCAGAAGACATCCGTGATTCTGTTGATGTATTTGCAAAAGCAATTGATGAAGCACAGATTATCATGTTCCCAGGCGGATTCTCCGCAGGAGATGAACCGGAAGGCTCAGCAAAATTCTTTGCAACAGCATTCCGTAATGAGAAGATGAAAGAAGCTGTAAACAAACTCTTAAATGAGCGTGATGGTCTTGCTCTTGGTATCTGTAACGGATTCCAGGCACTGATTAAATTAGGTCTGGTTCCTTATGGCAAGATTACACACCAGAGACCGGATTCACCGACTCTGACCTACAATACCATTGGACGTCATATTTCCAAGATGGTATACACCAAGGTAGTGACCAACAAGTCCCCATGGTTAGCACAGGCTGAGCTTGGCGGCGTATACTGCAACCCGGCATCTCATGGAGAAGGTCGTTTCGTTGCTCCGAAGGAGTGGTTAGACAAGCTTTTCGAGAATGGTCAGGTGGCAACCCAGTATGTAAACGAAGCCGGTGTTCCAACCATGGATGAAGAGTGGAACGTAAACGGTTCTTACATGGCAATCGAAGGTATCACCAGTCCGGACGGACGTGTCCTTGGTAAGATGGCACATGCAGAGCGTCGTGGAGAGTCTGTTGCAGTCAACATTTACGGCGAGCAGGATATGAAGCTGTTCGAAAGTGGAGTAGCATACTTTAAATAAAATAGTAAAATAAAAACCGAGCGGTTCTGTTAAAAGCAGAACCGCTCGATTGCGTATGCAACACCATCTTCTTCATTAGAAAGGGAAATGAAATCAGCCGAATCTTTTAAGAGTTGTTGCGCATTTCCCATGGCAACGCCAATGCCGGCAGCTTTGACGATATCGAGATCATTTTCGCTGTCACCTACCGCCATGGTATCTTCCATGGAAATATGGAGGTAATCACAGAGGAATTTAAGTCCTTTGGATTTGGCAATGCCGCATCTGGTAACTTCTAAGTTATGAAAACCGCCGGACACATAAGTGACTTCCGGGAAGGTGTCTAAGATTTCTTTTGTTTTTTCTCTTGTGGTATAGCTTCCATCTGCATCCGGTGCAAAGTTTAAAGTCAGTTTTGAAACACAAAGTTTATGTTCTTCGATATAAGCAGCTAAGTCAGTAATCGTCTTCCGGGTGGTCTGGATATATTTTTTTAAGGAATCTGGAATATCTAATAGGTTGGTAAGCTCGCTGGTGGAAAACTGGGTATAGCCGTCACCATTGATAAAGGCATCGATATGAAGAGACTGCGTATAGAGCTTGCGTAACAGCCGGACACTTAAATCGGTATCCATGCTTTCATCTAAGAGCAGTTCCTTTTCCGGGACGCGGTATACCGCAGAACCGTTGGCAGTAATGGCATATTGGATGCCAAGCTCCTTCATTTCATCCACAGGAAGACCGATATAAGGCCGGCCGGTGGAGATAATAACGGTAATCCCGTTTTCTACGGCTTTTCGAATCATTTCTTTATTATAAGAGGTAATGACACCGTCTTTATTATAGAGGGTGCCATCGATGTCTAAGGCAATTAGTTTTACTGAATTCATCAAGTGTACTCCTTTGTATTTGAAAATATCATTGTCAATGAATAACAGTGTAGCACAGAAAATGAAAAAAGCAAATCACCGGATTAAATTTATATTTTTAAGTTGCAGGAAAAGGAGCTTACATATATAATTAGTAGGAATTCAAAAGTAAGATAAACTGGAGCATACTATGAATATAAAAAAATATATCAAAGAACATAGACTGATAACTGATGGTGCCATGGGCACTTATTTTGAGGAAAAATACAGCGAGGATACTGTGATTGCAGAGAAAGAGAATCTCAAGAATCCGGAGAAGATTAAGGAGATTCATTTAGAATATCTGCGTGCGGGAGCAAGGCTGATTCGTACCAATACATTTGCAGCAAATACCATGTTTCTTGCAGATATGCAGGAAGTAAAAGAGACAGTCCGGGCAGTCTATGAGATTGCAAAGGAAGCAGCAGCCTCATTTCAGGCAGAAAATGGAAAAGAGATTCCGGTATTTATCGGAGCAGATTTAGGTCCGATTTATGACCTTGACCATCAGGACTATGACAATGTGTTAAAGGAGTACAAAGAGATTTGTGACACCTTTTTATCCTGTGGTGCAGACTGTTTTGTATTTGAGACACAGAGTGACTTTACCTATATTGAGCCGGTGACGGCATATATCAAAGAAAAATCAGACGCATTTATTCTGGTGCAGTTTGCATTTGACAAGAGTGGATACACCCGATCAGGTCTTTCCATGCAGCGTGTGGCAGTAGAAGCTTCCGAGATGGAAAATGTGGATGCTTATGGATTTAACTGTGAACTGGACAGCACCCATATGTATCAGTTTATGAAAAATCTGAAATTCTGTAGTGACAAGTTTGTATCAGCACTTCCGAATGCAGGATATCCTTATACGCTAAGAGGAAAGACAATTTATTCCAATAATGCATCCTATTATGCAGAAAAAATGAAGGATATTACAGCCCTTGGCACAGATATTTTAGGTGGCTGCTGTGGAACCACACCGGAGTATATTGCTTTGCTCTCTGAGGAGTTAGAGAACATTCCGAGGGCAGCAAAGAAAATTGAAAATGTAGTAACGCAGGAGGTTACAAAAACTCCGTCTATTTTTGAAGAGAAGCTTTCCCGTGGTGAGAAGGCTTACATTGTAGAATTGGACCCGCCATTTTCCGAGGATGCATCCAAGGTTATGAAAGGAGCAGAAGATTTAAGAAAATGTAATGTAGATCTGATTACACTTTCCGATTCTCCGATGGCGCGGGCGAGAATGGATGCCGGACAGCTGGCGGTGAAAATCCAGCAGAAGACCGGTGTGACAGTAATGCCGCATATCAGCTGCCGTGACCGCAATGTGATTGCGTTGCGTGCAGGTCTTTTAGGCATGCATATGAATGATATCCGTCATTTTCTGATTGTGACCGGAGACCCGGTTTCAAGGGCAGACCGCGAAAGAGTGACTTCTGTTTTTGATTTCAATTCCATTAAACTGATGCAGTATGTTAAGGAAATGAATTTAGAAGTTTTTGCACAGGAGCCGGTTTATTATGGTGGTGCACTGAATTATCATGGCGTCAATCCGGATGCGATTATTGAGCGGATGAAACGTAAAACAGAGGCAGGATGCGGTTATTTCCTGACGCAGCCGGTATATACCGAGGAAGATGTGGAAAGACTGACTTATATCAAAGAACGCATTGATACCAAAATCATGTGCGGTATTATGCCACTGGTAAGCTATAAAAATGCGATGTTTGTGAAAAATGAGATGCCGGGCATCCATGTTTCCGATGAAATTGTAAACCGGTATCGGGAAGATATGACAAGAGAAGAGGCAGAAGAAGTGGCAATTGACTTATCTGTTGAAATCGCAGCAAAATTATATGATATTGCAGACGGATTTTATTTTATGACACCATTTAACCGGACAGGCTTAATTGCGAGAATTATTGAGGCAATCCGACAGGAGGAAGAACGCAGATGACAAGAGAGGAATTTAAAGAATTAGTAAAAAATGGACCGGTTATCTTAGATGGTGCAACCGGAAGCAATCTTCAGAATGCAGGAATGCCGGTAGGAGTCTGCCCGGAGCAGTGGATTTTAGAGCATCCACAGACCATGATAGATTTGCAGCGGGCTTATGTGGAGGCTGGAACACAGATTCTTTTGGCACCGACCTTTACTGCAAACCGCATTAAATTAGAAGAATATGGACTGGCAGATAAGCTGGTGGAGATGAACCAGCAATTAGTTGCCATTTCCAAAGAGGCAGCAGGCGGAAAAGCACTGGTAGCCGGTGATATTACCATGACCGGTCAGCAGCTTTATCCGATGGGCGAATTGCAGTTTGAAGAACTGGTAGACATTTATAAAGAGCAGGTCAAAGTTGTAGCAGATGCGGGAGCAGACTTATTCATCATTGAGACCATGATGAGCCTGCAGGAAACAAGAGCAGCCGTGCTGGCAATCCGTGAAACCTGCGATTTGCCGATTATGGCAAGTATGACTTATAACGAGGATGGCAGAAGCCTGTATGGAACAGATCCGGTAACTGCGGTAGTTACGCTGCAGAGTCTGGGCGCAGATGCAGTGGGAATGAACTGCTCCACAGGACCAGAGGAAATGTTAGAGCCGATTCGCCAGACCGTAGAATATGCCTATGTTCCTGTTTTGGCAAAGCCAAATGCCGGATTACCGGAATTAGAGGATGGTGTAACGGTATACAAGACCACACCGGAAGAATTTGCGGAAGTTGGTGCAAAATTAGTCGAAGAAGGCGTTTCGATTATTGGTGGATGCTGTGGAACGACCCCGGCACATATCAAGGCATTGGCAGATAAAGTAAAACCAATGGGAATCCATCATGTGGAAGCACCAAGACGAAGAGTGCTTACTTCCGAGCGTAAGACGGTAGAAATTGATTTGGACGGACCATTTATGGTAATTGGTGAGCGGATTAATCCGACCGGAAAGAAGAAATTGCAGGCAGAGCTTCGGGAAGGCAGCCTTAATATGGTTCGTGATATGGCACGGGCGCAGGAAGAAAATGGTGCAGCCATTCTGGATGTCAATATGGGTATGAATGGAATTGATGAGAAACAGATGATGTTAAATACCATTCATGAGGTTACTTATACAGTGGATTGTCCGCTTTGTATCGATTCATCCCATGTGGATATTATTGAAGCAGCACTTCGTATTTATCCGGGACGAGCTTTGATTAACTCTATTTCCTTAGAAAAAGAGAAATTCGAAAAATTGCTTCCGATTGCAAAGAAATATGGAGCAATGTTTATTTTGCTTCCGCTTTCTGACGAGGGACTTCCAAAAGATGCAGAAGAGAAGCGGCAGATTGTCCGTACCATTTTAGATGCCGCCTTAAAAATCGGTCTTCATAAAGAAGATATTATCGTGGACGGACTGGTAGCAACGGTAGGTGCAAATCCGCTGGCAGCATTGGAATGTTTTGATACCATCCAGTATTGTAAGGATGAATTGAGCCTTGCCACAGCCTGTGGACTTTCCAATATTTCCTTCGGTCTGCCGGAACGTATTTATGTAAACAGTGCATTTCTTACCATGGCAATTGCAAAAGGACTTACGATGGCAATTGCAAATCCATCCCAGGATTTATTAATGAATGCGGCAGTGGCTTCGGATATGCTTTTACATAAAGAAGGTTCCGATATCCGCTATATCAATCGGATGAACCAACGGGCACAGAAGGAAGCTCCGGCAACCGATAACGCAGCTTCGGCAGGCACTTTAGAGCCGGCAAATCCGGTATTTGACTGTGTATTAAAGGGAAATAAGGGCAATATTTTAAAAGAAGTAGATAAAGCTTTGGCAGCAGGAGAAGAACCGGGAGCGATTATTAATGGACAGTTGATTCCTGCCATTAATGAAGTTGGTGTCCTTTTTGACAAGCAGATTTATTTCCTGCCGCAGCTGATTTCCAGTGCGCAGACTATGCAGCATGCCATTGAATACTTGGAGCCAATGCTTTCCAAAGATAAGGACGCAGAGCCAAAGGCAACCATTATTATTGCAACCGTAGAAGGTGACATACACGATATCGGTAAGAATCTGGTAGCACTGATGCTCCGTAACTATGGTTATCGTGTCTTAGACCTTGGCAAGGATGTGGCAGCGGATATTATTGTGGATACAGCGTTAAAAGAGAATGCCCAGATTATCGGACTTTCTGCCCTGATGACCACTACTATGATGCGTATGAAGGATGTGGTAGAACTGGCAAAAGAGCGCGGCTGCAACAGCAAGATTATCGTAGGCGGCGCAGCAATTACACAGAGCTTTGCAGATGAAATCGGTGCAGATGGCTATTCCCCGGATGCAGCTGATTGTGTAAAACTGGTAGAGCGTCTACTGGAAGAAATGTAAATTTTTATTTTGGGAGGTTTTTGATATGGTAAAGATAATTTCAGATAGTACCTGTGATTTATCTGAAGAACTGGTAAAACGTTATGATATTACTATTCTTCCGCTTCACATTTTATTAGGTGACGAAGAATATCTGGATGGAGTAAATATTACTCCGCAGGAGATTTTTGACTGGTCGGATGAACACAAGACCACTCCAAAGACTTCAGCACCATCCGCAGAGCAGGCAGTAGAATTGTTAAAGCCTTATGTAGAAAAAGGTCAGGAGGTTATCTGTTTTGCCATTGCATCCGGGATGTCTTCTTCCATGAATGTGATGCGTCTTGCAGTGGAAGAACTGAATGCGGAAAATCTGGTGACTGTAATCGATTCAGCAAACCTTTCTACCGGTATCGGACTTCTTGTCATAGAAGCAGCCGAAATGGCACAGCAGGGAAAGGGTGCAGCAGAGATTACTGCACGCATTGAAGAATTAAAGCCTCTGGTTCGGGCAAGCTTTGTGGTAGACACCTTAACCTATCTTTATCGTGGTGGCAGATGCAGTGGACTGGCTGCCTTAGCCGGTGGTGCATTAAAGCTTCATCCGCGGATTGGTGTTGAGGATGGTAAGATGGGACCGGGCAAGAAATACCGTGGCAATATGGAAAAGGTTGTTCTCTCTTATGTGAAAGACATGGAAGAAGCAATGAAGAATGCCCGGCCGGAACGTGTATTTATCACTCATTCCGGCAGTGCCCCGGAAATCGTAGATAAGGTACGGGCTTATCTCAATGACCTGCATGTCTTTCATGAAATTTTAGAGACCAGAGCGGGTGGTGTAGTATCCAGCCACTGTGGACCGGGAACACTGGGCGTCTTGTTTATTGCGAAGGAGTAGGGAGAAGGAGAGATGTATGATTTGCAAAGGTATCTCATAAGGCAGGTATCCGGCAGCTTGACAGAATTATTGGAGTAATTTTGAATCTTGAAATATTTTCAAAAATTTTAAATATTTCAAAAATATTTTTGAAAAAGTGCTTGACTTCACTATTCCTATATAGTATACTAGCAAAGCGGGTTGCAGATGAGTAACCCGCAGGAATATGGGATCTTAGCTCAGCTGGGAGAGCATCTGCCTTACAAGCAGAGGGTCACAGGTTCGAGCCCTGTAGGTCCCATTCCAAAACAAATAATTGAATATGGCGGAATAGCTCAGCTGGCTAGAGCACACGGTTCATACCCGTGGTGTCGAGAGTTCAAATCTCCCTTCCGCTACTGAAAAAGAATCTTGCAGATGCAAGATTCTTTTTTTGCGAGTAGCAAGAAAAAATTTGGCATCAGGAAAGAACTGCAGGTGAGAATTTCTTGTAAATTCCTTACCGACCTGTTTTCCTATTTAAAAATAGCTTATGGCTCCTGAAAAAGTCCAATCTCAGGCGGATAGTAACTAAAGATAAAAAACAGAATTGCAAGAATTACAAGGCAGGTAAGTAGCAGTCCATTGCGGTTGGCAAGTTTGCGGTTATCTTTCAGAAACCATCCGGTAAGAAAGATACCCAGAACACTGATGTAGAAAATTGCAATATCAATCGCCATGACAGAGAAGCCCAGCACACCGGTGTATGTGTAGAAGAGAATTGGAATCAATGCCAACCCAACCAGCGTCCCAATGGAGAGTGCTACTGGAATCGGACTTTGTTCCGGCAGTTTGAAAAAGAGAAAAAGCACAAGAACCAGCATTGGAAAGAAAAGAAGCTTCATGTGCTCCCAGGTGGATTCATTCCATGGTGCAAAAAGCCGTACGATGGAATTGTTACCGGACCATTCATAGACGAAATGTAATAGGGATCCAATTACAGACACAAAGAGAAAACCCCAGATAAAAAGTTTTTTAGAATTCATAAAAATACCTCCTGAAACTATAGTATGATGCAAAACAGGAAATAATATGAAAAAAGAAATCTATAAACAGCTATCAGAAAATACCTCCAGTGTGGTATAATGTCCGTAAGTATTGAGCAGTGCCAAAAACAAGAAAAATTCAGATTGGCTGCTTGCAGACAAAGCTGGATTTTCCTTGTTTTTGATAGGGCGAAAGCCCGAGAGCGGGAAGGTGCATGGCAGCTTCCCGCGTGCACTGCGGAGCTGGATCGAGATAGGGCGAAAGCAGAGAGCCGGAAAGTTGAAAAGAAAAAAAGAAAGCAGGTAATCACATGCGAGTAGGAATGGGATATGATGTTCATAAATTAGTAGAAGGAAGAAAATTAATCATAGGCGGAGTGGAGATACCGCACAGTCTTGGCTTGCTGGGACATTCGGATGCAGATGTATTGTTACATGCCATCATGGATGCGTTGCTGGGGGCAGCGGCTTTAGGAGATATCGGAAAGCATTTTCCGGATACAGACCCGGCATATGAGGGGATTTCCAGTATAAAATTATTGGAAGAAGTGGGACAGCTTTTAGAGAAAGAGAATTATGTCATTGATAATATCGATGCTACGATTATTGCCCAGAAGCCAAAGATGCGTCCGCACATTGAGAAGATGGAAGAAAATATTGCACAGGCATTGAAGATAGACGTCAGTCAGGTAAATGTAAAGGCAACCACAGAGGAAGGGCTTGGCTTTACCGGAAGCGAAGATGGAATCAGCTCCCAGGCAATCTGTGCTATCTCAAGTATCTATGAAAACAGCATAGCAGTGGGAGGCAGTGAACGAAATTGTGCAGGCTGCCCGGGATGCGGAAAATAACTTTTCTATTGACAAAATGGCAATTCGTGCATAAACTAGTAGCGTAAAAAGAATTTAAAAATGATTCAGAAATGAATTGATAAATGCAGTGAACGGAAAGAGTAGTATACATGCGTGAATAAAAGAGAGAGACTGTCATCGGCTGAAAGCAGTCTTGATTCCAAAGTATATGAAGTGCATCCGGAAGCAGTCCGGTGAAAGCAAGTAGCCAGGAACGAATAGCACACGTTACGTGTATTGAGGGAAAGCAGCAATGCTTTACTTAGAGTGGAACCGCGGAATAACTTCGTCTCTATATTCATATAGAGACGATTTTTTGCTTTATAGGAAATTGCTTTCCTGTAAAGTAAAAAATCGATCCGCGAGAAAAATTGCAGGCTTGCATGCATAAAGGAAAGAATCTATACAGTGAACAGGAGGCTGTAATCATGGGTTTTATAAAAGAATTAAAAGAGGAATTTGAGATTATCAAGGAGCGTGATCCGGCATTAAAATCTCCAATGGAGGTTTTGCTTTATCCGTCATTTCGTGTTATGCTTAGTTATAGGCGTGCACATAAGCATTACCTGAAGGGACATTTCTTCCGGGCGAGATATATTTCACAGAAAGCAGCAAGAAAAACCGGAATTGAGATACATCCGGGCGCAGTAATTGGAAAAGGATTCTTTATCGACCATGGTACCGGCGTTATCATCGGAGAGACATCAATTATCGGAGATAATGTAACCTTATATCAGGGTGTAACCCTGGGCGGAACCGGTAAGGAGACCGGAAAGCGTCATCCGACCTTAGAGGATAATGTAATGGTAAGTGCCGGAGCGAAAATCATCGGCTCCTTTACGGTAGGAGAGAATTCGAAAATCGGTGCCGGAAGTGTGGTAATTGAAGAGGTGCCGCCAAACTGTACGGTAGTAGGTGTTCCGGGACGAATCGTAAAACGTAACAATGTAAAAATTCCGCGCAGTGATATGGATCAGTGCAATCTGCCGGACCCGGTACAGGAAGACATCAATGTATTGCAGCGGGAAAATTCAGAATTATGCAACCGTATCATTGATATGGAAAAAGAGATAAAAGCATTAAAGCAGGAAGTAGAAAAGAATTAAAATAAGTAATTCCAGGAACGATGGAGGATAACATGGAGAACAACGTAAAGATTTTTAATACCCTTACAAGAAAAGTAGAGACCTTTGTGCCAAACGAAGATGGAAAAGTGAAAATGTATACCTGCGGACCAACCGTATATCATTTTGCACATATCGGAAATCTGCGCAGCTATATTATGGAAGATGTATTAGAGAAAACACTTCGCTATGCAGGTTATGATGTAAAGCGTGTCATGAACATAACAGACGTAGGACATCTTTCCAGTGATGCAGATACCGGTGAGGATAAAATGTTAAAGGGCGCAAAGCGTGAGCACAAGACCGTTATGGAGATTGCAAAGTATTATACCGATGCATTCTTTTCCGATTGCTCCAAATTAAATATCAAACGTCCGGATGTGGTAGAGCCGGCAACCAATTGTATCCCGGAATTTATTCATATGATAGAGGTACTTTTAGAGAAAGGCTATGCATATATTGCCGGAGAAAATGTATATTTTGATACATCAAAATTAGATGATTATTATGTATTCTCCAGCCAGAGCGAAAAAGAGCTGATGGTAGGTGTTCGTGATGACGTATCTGAGGATGAAAATAAGCGCAACAAGAGTGATTTTGTATTGTGGTTTACCAAGTCCAAATTCGATAACCAGGAACTGAAATGGGATAGTCCATGGGGCGTTGGTTATCCGGGCTGGCATATCGAGTGCTCCTGCATCAGCATGAAGCATTTAGGCGAATATATGGATATTCACTGTGGTGGTGTGGATAATATTTTTCCACATCATACCAATGAGATTGCACAGAGTGAAGCATATCTTGGACACAAATGGTGTAATTACTGGTTCCATGTGCATCATCTGAATGATAAATCAGGAAAAATGAGTAAATCCAAGGGAGATTTCCTGACCGTTTCCTTGTTGGAAGAAAAAGGTTATCTGCCGCTGGTATATCGTATGTTCTGTCTGCAGTCCCATTACAGAAAGCCATTGGAATTCTCTTATGAAGTAATGGATAATATGGAAAATTCCTATGTAAAGCTTCGTAAGACCATTGCAAAACTGGATGCGTCTACAGAAGTAGAGCAGGATAAATTTGATGCATACAAAGAGAAATTCCTGCAGGCATTAGAGGATGATTTAAATACTTCCATGGCACTGACTGTAGTATATGAAGTATTGAAAGCCGATATGACCGATGCAACCAAGCTTGCACTGGTAAAAGATTTTGATTATGTATTATCACTTGATTTAGCAGCGGGAGAAGTAGCAAATCCTGCCGATGAGATCGATGCAGATTTAGAAGCATATGTATTAGAAAAAATCGAAGAGCGTAAGGCTGCAAAGAAGGAAAAAGATTTTGCCAAAGCAGACGCAATTCGTAATGAACTTTTGGAAAAAGGAATTGTCTTAGAAGATACCAGAGAGGGTGTAAAATGGAAAAAGGCATAGATTCCCATATCAAAGAATATTTTGACCTGCCAAAGGTGGATGTAGCAACCTACTCCCCTTTGGCACTTGCCTACATAGGAGATGGCATTTATGACCTTGTCATAAGAAGCATTGTAGTTGGAAAAGGCAATACCAAGGCATCCCGTCTGCATCAGACCACCAGCCATCTGGTGAAAGCACATGCACAGGCAACGATGATGGAGACACTGACTCCGATGCTTACGGAAGACGAAACGGAAATTTACCGCAGAGGCAGAAATGCCAAGTCTCCGACTATGGCAAAAAACGCAACTATGTCAGATTATCGCCGTGCCACCGGCTTTGAAGCATTGATGGGCTATTTATATCTGACGGATCAGTTTGAGCGGATTTTGGAACTGGCGAAAGAAGCAATCAGACACTATAATGTGAAGACCGGAAAGAATGATCTGGCAGGAGGAAAGTAGAATGGAAGAAATGCAGATGGAAAACACACAGGCGGAAAGCACGAAGATAGAAGGAAGAAATGCAGTTTTAGAGGCATTTCGTTCCGGAAAAACCATAGACAAGCTGTTTGTATTAGATGGCTGTAAAGACGGTCCCATTCAGACCATTTTAAGAGAAGCGAAAAAGCATGATACGCTGGTACAGTTTGTGGCAAAAGAGCGTTTAGAGCAGTTGTCAGAGACGAAGAAGCATCAGGGTGTCATTGCCATGGCAGCAGCATTTTCCTATGCAACGGTAGAAGATATTTTAGAAAATGCCAGAAAGAAAAATGAGGCACCATTTGTCATTTTGCTGGATAATATTGAAGACCCGCACAATTTGGGTGCAATTATCCGTACTGCCAATCTGGCAGGTGCCCATGGCATCATTATTCCAAAGCGCCGTGCAGTGGGACTGACCGCTACCGTAGCAAAGGCATCCGCAGGAGCCATTTATTATACACCGGTAGCAAAGGTAACCAATCTTACCAATACCATCCGGGAATTAAAGGAGCAGGGCATGTGGTTTGTCTGTGCAGATATGGGTGGCACAACCATGTATGATCTGGATTTAAAAGGTTCTATCGGACTGGTTATCGGAAATGAAGGAGAAGGTGTCAGCAAATTAGTAAAAGAAAACTGTGACTTTGTGGCATCGATTCCAATGAAGGGAGATATTGACTCCTTAAATGCATCGGTAGCAACAGGTGTTTTAGCTTATGAAATTGTAAGACAGAGATTAAGTTAACAGGAGAGAGAGATGCAATCTTATCAGAACATGAGTGATGAGGAATTAATTGCAGCACTTCGTAGTGGTGAAAAAGAAATTACAGATTATCTGATGGACAAATACAAGAGTCTGGTTAAGAAAAAAGCAAAAGCACTTTATCTCATTGGTGGTGAGACGGACGATTTGATTCAGGAGGGAATGATTGGTCTGTTTAAAGCTGTCCGGGATTATCAGCCGGATAAAGACAGCAGCTTTTTTCATTTCGCAGACCTTTGTATTGCAAGGCAGATGTATACAGCGGTGGAGGCTTCCAATCGGAAAAAGCATGCACCGCTCAATTCGTATGTACCACTTTATGCAGATAGTGAGGATTCGGAAGGCAGGAATCTGGCGGATGTGTTAGAGACTATAGATGAGGCGAATCCGGAGAATTTATTTATCAGTCAGGAAGACCGGGAAGATTTCAAGCGGAAAGTAAATGAAACTTTAAGCAAAATGGAACAGGAAGTGTTGTCGTATTATCTGCAGGGCTTTCGCTATGAGCAGATTGCAGAAGCTATGGGAAAAGAGCCGAAGGCTGTGGATAATGCGTTACAGCGTTTAAAGAAGAAGTTGAAAGGGAAGTAACAGCATGAAAAATATCATTCACATTTTTCGTAAGGACGTAAGAGGACTTTGCAGGAATTTTTTCGCACTGGTCATTGCAATCGGATTGTGTTTTATTCCATCTTTGTATGCATGGTTTAATATTTATTCCAACGAGGATCCTTATGCCAACACCGGAAATATCTATATTGCAGTGGCATCTGAAGATGAAGGAATGAAATTAGAGGATGGCACAACCGTCAACATGGGTGCTCAGGTGATTGAGCAGTTGAAGGAGAATAAGTCCATAGGCTGGCAGTTTGTAGACAGCTCTGATGAAGCAATCAACGGAGTAGAAAGTGGAAAATATTATGCGGCAGTAGTTATTGGTGACCGCTTTTCCGAGAGCATGTTCAGCATCTTTTCTAAAGGACTGGAGAATCCGACCATTACATATTATGAGAATGAGAAGAAAAATGCCATTGCAACGAAAATTACCGATACTGCGGTGAGCACATTAAAGTCCAGTATCAATGAGACATTTCTTGAGACAGCGGCAAGTGCCATGTTTGCCCAGATGGATAATCTTTCTGAGAAAATAAGTGAAGATGGCGGTGTGGATGGATTCCGCCAGAAATTAGAGCAGCTCAGCCAGAATTTAAAGGACTATGATGCCATGATAGACAGCTTCCTGTCCGGAAATGAAGAACTGAGCGCAGGGATTGATGAAGCCAATTCCAGTGTGTCAAAGGTGGAAGATAAAATTGATTCAGCTGTAAATTCCCTGAATGGAACAAAGACACAATTAGACAGTACGGATACTACACTTTCAGATTTTTCCAAGAATGTGGAGACAACCTTAACGGATATTGAGAATTCTTTGAATAAGATTTCAACGGATATTACCAATGCCGGACTGGGAGATTCTGCCAAGAAGACAACTGAAAGTATTGAGACAACAACGAATGATATCAAGACTTTAAATGACCAGTTGCAGTCGCTTTATGGAGCAATCAGTGGACTCAAGACAGATGAGAGCTTTACGGACGAGCAGAAAACGGATATGGATGATGTGATGTCACAGATTGATGCGTTGAAGCAGGATGCAGAAGAAATGCAGAAGCTTTTAGAGACACTGATGCCGGACAATGCATCAGATGCAGTAAAAGATGCGGTAGATACTGTGACAGGCGGAATGAATACAGCATTGTCTACCTGCAGCAAGACCATTGAAAATATGAAGAATGTATACACCAATAATCTGGTGCCTGGAGTATCCGGAATATTGGATACGGCATCCCAGATACTGGTCAATGTAACCAATCTTTTGAATAATCTGAATAATACATTAGGTGACATGGAAACCATTTTCGATGGAACCTTAGATATGGTAGATGCTACAGATGAAAGCTTTACACAGATTCAGACATTGCTGCAGACCTGTGATACAAAGATAGAAGAGGCAATCAGCAAGCTGGATGAAGCATCGGAAGATGAACAGATGCAGATTATCATGGAACTTTTGGGCGGCGATCCGGAATCCTATGGTAAATTCTTTGCACAGCCGGTAAAAGTGGAGACAAAGCAGGTTTATGAGATTAAAAATTATGGTTCTGCGGTTGCACCATTTTATACAACACTGGCACTCTGGGTAGGCGGTATTGTACTGGTGGCACTGATTAAGGTAAAGGCATCCGAAAAGGATTTGACGAATCCGAAGCGTTATCAGCTTTTCCTTGGAAGATATTTGATTTTCTTTGTGATGGGACAGATACAGGCATTGATTATTGTGCTGGGTAATATTTATCTGCTGCATTGTCAGGTGAAGAATCCGGTATTGTTCTGGTTTGCGGCGTCGCTGACGAGCTTTACCTTTACCTTATTAATCTATGCGCTGACACTTTCCTTTGGCGATATCGGAAAAGCACTGGTGGTTGTAATGGTCGTTATTCAGATTGCAGGTTCCGGTGGAACATATCCGATTGAGATATTGCCGGAATTTTACCGGCGGGTATATATTTTCTTCCCATTCCCATATGCCATTAATGCCATGCGTGAAACCATTGGCGGCATGTATGGCGGAGCCTATGAGAAGAATCTGGCAGAGCTTCTGATTTTCGCAGCAGCGGCATTGTTAATCGGACTGCTGATTCGCGTACCATTTATGGGTATCAATCATTTCGTAGAAAAGCGAATGAAAGATACGAAGATGATGTAAGAGAGCAGGTGAAGAGCAGATGGAAAAGAAAGAAGATTATGAAAAGCTTTATGACATGCTTTTAGGCTATGAGCAGGAGATTCATAAGAAGAACCAGAAACGTATCCGCATCGGATTGCGGTGTCTTATCATTATTCCACTGATTTTCCTGGCATTGTTATTCTGGACAGAAAGCTCAAAAATTGTATTTTTGATTCTGTGGATTGTATCGCTGTTTATTCTGGCAGGATATTTAATCTTTGTAGAATATTCGGATTATAAATTACAGGAAAAATTAAATGAGATTTCCAACCGGGAGCAGCAGGAGAGAGATGCACTGATTGGCGATGGAATTGCCCAGGTAGAAGAACGGATTCGTACCGTACTTCAGACGGCAGAGCAGGAACTTTTAACGGATAGCACAAAGGAGTAGCAGAGGGATAACACATGAAAAATATTTTTAGAATCTTTTATCGGGATTTTAAGAGAGTCAGCACAAATGTGGTAGCAGTGGTTATTGTAATAGGTCTTTCTATTATTCCGTCACTGTACGCATGGTTTAATATATTGTCCAACTGGGACCCGTATGGACCGGAATCTACATCAAATCTTAAGATAGCAGTATATTCCGCAGATGAGGGAATTGACATGGGAGGTCTGCCTTTAAATATCGGAGACAGCGTCATTGATGCCCTGAAAGCCAACCAGACTATGGGCTGGCAGTTTACTGATACCATGGATGAAGCAACCGACGGTGTATACAGCAGTGAATATTATGCGGCACTGATTATTCCGGAGGATTTCTCCGAGAAAATGATAAGCTTCCTTAACGGAGAAGTACAGAATCCGCAGATTATTTATTATGAAAATGAGAAGAAAAATGCCATTGCACCAAAGATTACATCCAAGGCAAAAACGGCAGTACAGGAGCAGGTTAATGCAACCTTTGTCAGCACTCTGGCAGAAGTCATGTTAAAGGTAAATGATGTCATGGTAGAAAATGGAATGGATTCTGGCTCTATGATAAATCTTTTCCTGACACAGCTTAATGATTTAAGCGGAGATTTGGACGGCTATATTGCATTGCTGAATTCTTTTGTCAGCATTACCAATTCGGCATCCAGCCTGATTGATACGACACAGGTTATGCTGCCGAATCTGAATACGATGGTAGATGATGGTTCGAATACGGTAAATACCATGCAGGGAGCATTGAATTCCGGCAGCCTTAATGCCAGTGCTTTGGCTGAGGTTATTTCAGCAAATCTTAATACAGCAGCCGACAGCCTTGACAACATCAATACGCTGATACAGAATGCCTTAGATCAGTTGGATAACTATGGTGATTTATCTTCCGGCGGACTACAGAGCGCAATTAATATGATGCCGCTGATCCGTCAGTTATTTGAAAACAGTGTGGCAGACTGGAAGGATGATGAAAGTGTTTCCGGTCAGATTGCAGAAATCGAAGCACAGTTAGATAAAATTGAAGCAGATTTAAACAGTGTCCAGAATAATGTCACAGATTTAACTACTGCAAAGGATACTTTAAACACTGAAATATCTACCGAAATAACTTCTTGTAAGACCAAAATAAAAGCTTTAAAAGATACGTTTGACTATTCGGTAAAAGGTCAGCTGGAGACAACCATTCAGTCCATGCAGGGGTCACTGAATCAGACACAGGCAATTTTAAATGGTGTCGATGGAGATTTTGATGAAGTATCGGAAGTATTGGATGCTTATAGTGAAACCCTCGATAAGGGAAATGAAAGCTTAAGTGATTCACTGGCAGCAGCACAGGAAATGAAGACCGGACTTGACAGTGTGATTACAAGTCTCAGTGCTCTGGAAATCAGTGACCAGTATCAGGCTTTGATGAAAATCTTAGAGACCGACCCGACTTTGTTAGGAGATTTCTTATCTTCTCCGGTCAATATGGAGACGAAAGAGATTTATCCGATTTCCAATTATGGTTCGGCAATGTCACCGTTCTATACGGTACTGGCATTGTGGGTAGGTGCGTTGATTCTGGTGGCAATCATTCATGTAAAGGTACTTCCGGATGAGAAAATACCGGATGCAAAACCTTACCAGAAATTCTTTGGAAGATATATTACATTCTTCCTGATTGGACAGGTGCAGGCATTGATTACTGCACTGGGAGATTTGTTTTATATTAAGATACAATGCCATAACCCATTCTTATTCTGGCTTGCCTGCGCATGCTGCAGCTTTGTATTTACCTTATTTATGTACGCATTAACGGTAGCCTTTGAAAATGTCGGAGAGGCTTTGGCGGTAGTCATTATGGTTATCCAGGTAGCAGGAGCAGGCGGTTCCTTCCCAATCGAAGTACTGCCGGCAATCTATCAGCGGATTTACCGTTTCTTCCCATTCCCTTATGGAATGGATGCACTCCGGGAGACCATTGGTGGTATGTATGGAATGACTTATTGGAAATGCCTCGGCATCTTGGGCATCTATATTATAATCTCACTTCTGATTGGACTTGTAATTGCAATTCCGTTCCGGAAGTTAAATATGAAGATTGAGCATAGCAAAGAAAAATCTGACATTATGCTGTAGAAAAGTATTGACAATCATAGCTCTCTATAGTATAGTATTACAAGTCGGGATTAGTTCCGACAGAATTGCTGGCATGGCTCAGTCGGTAGAGCGTCGCATTGGTAGTGCGGAGGTCACGGGTCCGATTCCCGTTGCCAGCTTAGCTAGAAAAAAGGCTGTAATCCTTGATAAATCAAGGGTTACAGCCTTTTTGGTGATTATGCAAATCGCATAAAACATATTAACATCCGAGTCTGAATAATTTGCAGATTGTGTTAAATAACTCGGAACAGCTATTGAAATTAAAACACATAGTTTCGTCCTCCTTATTTTCTTTGAAATCATGTCTTAGCTAAGTACAAATGAATTGTAACAAGTCTGTAACATTTTCACAATAGGAGTACATTGGAAACATGGGAAATATCTGGCCTTAGGATAAGCCGGGAGGAGTTGGCTCTTTCTCAAGCTTTGCAAACCAGCTATTAACGGCCTTGCTTACCTCGTCACGTTTACGAAAAGGAATCTGCACAATGGAGTGGTCTTCCATAATAAGGTCGTGCTGTAGAATTCCGGTGACATGATTTAAGTTTACCAGATAGCTGCGGCCAACCGGAAGAAAACAGGCAACAGAGGCAAAGTCTTCGGTAAGCTGTGTCAGGTTTCCGGGAATCGTAAAAGTCTCTGATATAGCGTGCAGCAGGACATTGTGCTGCCCGGTTTCAAAAAAGAGAATATCTGAGTAAGGAAGAGAATATTCCTTCCTACGGACAGAAAAGGTAAATACTTCATTGGATTCCTCTAAAAGAGTATCGCAGCGGCTCATGGCATTGAGAAAATCTGTGTGTGAGTAAGGCTTTTGCAGATAGTAAAGAGCATTTACCTCATAGCTTGCCATGGCATGTTCCGTAGAAGAAGTGGTGAAAATAATGCCACCCTCATAGCCCAGTGAGCGAAGGATACGTGCTGTTTCCACACCGTCCTGGTTATTCATATAGATATCTAAAAACAGCAGAGCCGGATAACGCTTTTCTTCCTTATAATATTGAATCATCTCTTCGCCCGAAGAAAAAAGTAGAATCTCCATATTACAATGATGTTTCGTGGCATATGTATTCAGATGATGTTTCAGCCGTAAGGCATCGCTTTCAGAATCTTCGCATAAGTAAATCAGCATAATTATTCTCCTGTATATAAAAAGTAAAAAACACCGGATACGAAACAAGTATATCATATTGAAAGAAAATAAAAATCATTTTTTATCGACAATCAGGAAGATAAAATCACAATTTTGAAGAATTGGTTGCAAAATTTTAAGCGTTTTCTTAAAATAGAAACTGTGTGAACAAAAGAAATAGAATAAAAAAGGAGAGGAAATATGGGAAGAAACCGAAAAGAACGATGTCTGGCATTTTTGATGACATTGGCTATGATGACAGGCTTATTTATGGGAGATGCTGCCGGACTACTGGTAAAGGCAGAGGATACGCCGGCATCCGTTAAAATAGGAATTACAACATTAGAGACGGGCTGGTATGTGAAGGCGGTGGATCCTCCTTCTACACCGGGACCATCTGCAACGATTCGTGGCGTCGATAAAGTAGGGGAAGAACCGGAAAGTGGTGGTTATATTTATTTTGATAAAGATACGGCAACCATGACTGTATACAATGATATGGAGATTGCTACTTCCGGACCGAATCCGGTGACAGTAACGGATGGAAATCTAACAATTTCCGGGGCGGGAAATCTTACTGTTACAGGAACCTATAGTCCGGCATTTAACTTATCTGGAACCAGTGCAGCCGTTCTCACAAGGGATTTTACCGGAAATTTCAAGGTAACAAGTAATAGTAATGTAATAAACGGTGGCAGCAGATTTGAGATAGATACAACCGGTGATATTACACTGGAAACTGCATCAACGTCTTCAGAGCCAATTGCTTTGAGCAGTGGAGTGGTTGATTTAAGTGGAAAGAAAGTTACGATAACCGCACCATGTGGTATGATTGACAGTGGAGTATCCACACTGAACCTGACACAGACAGAAGGAGACCTTGCATTAAGTTCTGCATCTGATTATTATCCAATTTTCCATGCAGAAAATGTTACCCTGAAAAATACCGGTGGAAAGGTGGAACTGGAAAATACCAGCACAGGGGTGTTGACTGACAGTAATCTTACGATTGAAGCTGCAGGAGATATTTCTTTAAAATCAGCGAAGGGAATAACAAGCAAGAGTAATCCACAGGTGAGCTTAACTTCAACCAATGGGGATGTTACAATTGAACAGACCGCAACCCCTGTCATGGCAAACGGTAAGCTGACGATTCAGGCATTGGCAGGAGCAATAAGCATTTCAACCAATGCGACTGTACCGATGTTTCAGGCAGAACTTGATATAAAGGCAAAGAATGATGTGACACTGAAACAGAATGGAACAACAGATTCATCACTTACCTGGGGCGGAGCCGGTGGAAGTATTGAGAGTACCGATGGGAATATTACAATAGAACAGGAAAGCAGCACATATGTGATTTCAACTTTGAATGCAGTCAGCCTGAATGCAGGTGGAACGGTTACGGTAAAGAGAAATACGGAAGGAACAGCATTAGCTTCCATGGTGAATGGGATTCCTGCAACAGGTGTAATCCAGCTTGCAGACGGCACAAAGAAAGGAGCCATCGTAGATGGAACCGTATATACTGCCAGCGGATGTACGCATCCAAAGCGTATCAATGGAAAATGTGTTGTATGTGATGACCAGGAGCCGGTGGCAGCTATTGTAGATGCCAACGGAAATGTAACAAATTATAACAGTCTGTCCAATGCATTCCACAATGCCAATGAATACAATACCGTAAAATTATTTGTTGATTATAAGAACAGCAGTGAATCAATTGATTTATCCTCTGTATATAAGGCTGTAAATCTTGATTTAAATGGAAAGAGTTTAACATTAGATGCATTCAATATCATGAATCACTTAAGCGTTTCCAATGGAAAGCTTAACCTGAGTACGCTCAATGATGCAAATACTAGTCTTTCTGATAAATGTACATTAGAAAATGTGGAAGCGGATATCCATGAGATAAGTTGGACTGCAAATGGTGGTCTGGAATTAAAGAGCAGTAGACTTCATGTAGGTTCACAGGCATCCCCTTGCTCATTCTTTGTAGAAATGATTACAATAGCACCGGATGACGATTCTGTAATTACAGTAGAAAACATGATAAGTGGTCTGGCAAACTATAAAAATGTACCAGCAATGGAACAGGCATTGGACAAATTAATTCCTTTCGGATATTCAGTTTTTGTTGATACTGATATTACAGTACTGGATGAATCCGGAAATCGTGCCAAAAATCTGGTGCTTCGTAATAAGAAGCTGGCAGAAGCGGACATTACTTTAAGCCCGGCTGCCTTTGTCTATGATGGTACAGGAAAAGAGCCGGCTGTAACCGTAACGTATGATGGAATGACATTAACTGAAGGAAGGGATTTTACGGTTACTTATGTTGATAATATTGAAGTGGGTGATACAGCTGCAGCAATTATCAGTGGTTCCCGCTTTTTAGACAGTGTAACAAAATACTTCAGCATTACCAAAGCACATCGTGGAGCACCAACAGGACTTACCGCAGTAGCAGAAACCCTTGATGGCAAAAATGATGGAAAGATTCGTGGTGTGAATGCGGAAATGGAATACAGTATTGATGGAACTACCTATACCGCAATTACAGAAAATGAATTGACCAGACTTGCCGACGGAACTTATCTGGTACGTTATCAGGAAACACGCAATTATTATGCATCTTCTGCAACACAGATTGTAGTAGAAAAAGGACTTCCTTCTTCCGACAGCTTAAACCCGTCAAACCCGGGCGGCGGAAATAATCCGGAAAATACACCAGGTGGAAGCACGCCAAATGAAAATAATAATGGAACGACATTAACCGCCGGAAGTAATGTTGTTACAACATTGCCGGGCGCATCTTCGCTACAGACACCGGTAGCAACAACGTCTGATAGCAGCACACAGGTTAAAACCGGAGACGACAATCAGATATTCCTATATCTTCTTGTACTGATTGCTGCGGCAGGAGTGGCTGCGGGAGCATATGGCAGATTAAATGCAGGACGCCGTATGAAATAAGTGAAAAGGGATATATCGGAAATAGAAAAGTCATGAAATGAAAAATAAAAATGCTGTACTTTCAGAAATGGGAGTGCAGCATTTTTCTGTTGCAAAGAACATAAGGACGCGGTAAAATGTAGCGTAGTCAAAGAAGAGGAGATAGAAGATGCTGACACAGTTTTCAAGAACCGAACTATTGCTTGGAAAAGAAGCAATGGAAAAATTAAAGAATGCAAAGGTTGCAGTATTTGGAATTGGCGGAGTAGGTGGATATGTCTGCGAAGCACTGGTAAGAAGCGGAGTTGGAGCTTTTGATCTGATTGATGATGACAAGGTATGCCTGACGAATCTCAACCGTCAGATTATTGCAACCAGAAAGACCGTTGGAAAATATAAAACAGACGTCATGAAAGACCGTATTTTAGAGATTAATCCGGATGCCAGGGTAGAAGTGCATAAATGCTTTTTCCTGCCGGAAAATGCGGATGAATTTCCTTTTGAAGAGTATGATTATATCGTAGATGCAGTAGATACGGTAACAGCGAAGATTTCACTGGTTATGAAGGCACAGGAGATGAATGTGCCGATTATCAGCAGTATGGGAGCCGGAAATAAGTTAGATGCCAGTCAGTTCCGTGTGGCAGATATTTATAAGACAAAGGTATGCCCGCTGGCAAAAGTAATGCGCCGTGAGTTAAAGAAACGTGGCGTAAAGAAGCTTAAGGTGGTTTATTCCGAAGAGCAGCCAACCAGACCAGTTGAAGATATGGCAATCAGCTGTAGAACCAACTGTATCTGTCCGCCGGGAGCAGCCCATAAATGTACGGAGCGGAGTGATATTCCGGGCAGTGTGGCATTTGTGCCATCTGTCGCCGGACTGATTATCGCAGGTGAAGTAGTAAAGGATCTGGCAGCAAAATAAGAAACAGATAAAGAAAACCGGATGTGGAATCACATCCGGTTTTCCGTTTCTATTGATTTCCTTATCAGGGAAATTATTTCTGAGGACCTGCAGAAACAAGAGCCTTACCAGCTTCGTTTCCTTCGTATTTAGCAAAGTTCTTGATGAATCTGTCAGCAAGATCTAATGCTTTTGTTTCCCATTCAGAAGCATCTGCATAAGTATCACGAGGATCTAAGATGCCTGAATCAACACCTGGAAGCTCTGTAGGAACTTCAAAGTTGAAGAATGGAATCTGTTTTGTAGGAGCGGTTAAGATAGCTCCGCTTAAGATAGCATCGATGATACCACGGGTATCTTTGATGGAGATACGTTTTCCGGTTCCGTTCCATCCTGTATTTACGAGGTAAGCCTTAGCTCCGCTCTTTTCCATTTTCTTAACAAGCTCCGCAGCGTATTTTGTAGGATGCAGCTCTAAGAAAGCCTGTCCGAAACATGCTGAGAAAGTAGGTGTAGGCTCTGTGATTCCACGCTCTGTACCAGCAAGTTTTGCTGTAAATCCAGACAGGAAGTAGTACTGAGTCTGCTCTGGAGTTAAGATAGATACTGGAGGCAGTACTCCGAATGCATCTGCGGAAAGGAAGATGACATTCTTAGCTGCTGGAGCAGAAGAGATCGGGCGGACAATGTTCTTAATGTGGTTGATTGGGTAAGATACACGGGTGTTTTCTGTTACGCTCCTATCAGAAAAATCGATTTTTCCGTTAGCATCTAATGTTACGTTCTCAAGAAGAGCGTCACGTCTGATCGCATTGTAGATATCCGGCTCGGAATCTTTGTCAAGGTCGATAACCTTAGCGTAGCATCCACCCTCGAAGTTGAATACGCCGTTGTCATCCCAACCATGCTCGTCATCACCGATTAAGAGACGCTTAGGATCGGTTGAAAGGGTTGTCTTACCTGTTCCGGAAAGTCCGAAGAAGATAGCGGTGTTTTCACCGTTCATATCTGTGTTAGCAGAGCAGTGCATGGAAGCGATGCCCTTTAATGGCAGATAGTAGTTCATCATAGAGAACATACCTTTTTTCATTTCTCCGCCGTACCATGTATTTACGATAACCTGCTCACGGCTTGTAATGTTAAACATTACTGCTGTCTCAGAGTTTAAACCTAATTCTTTGTAGTTTTCAACTTTTGCTTTAGAAGCATTGTAAACGATGAAGTCCGGCTCAAAGTTCTTTAATTCTTCTTCAGTAGGCTGGATGAACATATTTGTTACGAAATGTGCCTGCCAAGCTACTTCTACGATGAAACGGATAGCCATACGGGTATCTTTGTTAGCACCACAGAAAGCATCTACTACATAAAGTTTTTTGTTAGAAAGTTCTTTGATAGCGATGTCTTTTACAGCACTCCATGCTTCCTCAGATGCTGGATGGTTGTCGTTCTTGTATTCATCAGATGTCCACCATACAGTGTCTTTGGAGTTCTTGTCCATAACGATGAATTTGTCTTTAGGGGAACGACCTGTATAGATACCAGTCATAACATTGACTGCGCCAAGTTCACTTTCCTGACCTTTTTCATAGCCTTCCAGTTCTGGCTTGGTCTCTTCTGCGAATAATGTTTCGTAGGATGGGTTGTAGACAATTTCTGTTGTTCCAGTAATGCCATACTTGCTTAAATTGATTTCTGCCATTTTGTTTTTTACCTCTTTCCTTTAAATATAGTAATATGATAATCGCCCGCAAAAAGCAGGTTTTTATGATATCTTGACTGAGAAACTATAAATCCTAGTTACGTCATCATAATTATTATACATAAATAAGTCATAAAATCAATAAAAAAACTGCGAAATTTTTATAAAGTGAAGAAAGTTGAAAGATTTTCCCCCTAAAGAATTAGCCTCCTGCTTAAAAATGCTGCCATATAATTCGGCAGAAGTCCGTTGCGGCAGAACCCCAGACAAGCTATAATACAAAGTAAGAGAAAAATATAATCTTACTTTGTAGGATAATCCTGTATAGAAAAGGAGCACATGGGCTATGAAGATATTTCACTTATCCGACCTTCACATCGGATTGAAATTAATGAATCATGATTTAAGGGAAGACCAGGAATATATCCTGCATCAGATTGTAGAGCGGGCGGGAGAAGAAAAACCGGATGCCATTTTGATTGCAGGAGATATTTATGATAAAGCAGTGCCGGCGGCAGAGGCAGTAGAGGTATTCGATCATTTTATCAATGAATTGACGGAGATGGTGCCGGAGACTGTCCTTATGATGATTAGCGGAAACCATGACAGCGCACCAAGAGTGAACTGTTTTCGAAACATTTTATCAAGACAGCATTTATATATGATAGGAAAGCCGCCTGAGACGAAAGAGGAATACATTGAGAAAGTGACATTGACGGATAAGTATGGAAAAGTGAATTTTTATCTTCTGCCATTTGTGAAGCCGTCTATGGTAAAGCAGATTGTGGGAACGGATGAAAATGACAACAATCTTTCTTATGATGCAACTTTGCATAAGCTTCTGGAAAGAGAAAATGTAAATGAAGCAGAGCGGAATGTGCTGGTGAGCCACCAGTTCTATCTGCCGGCAGGAAAAGCGGCGGAGGATGTTGAGCGGATGGATTCCGAAATCCGCACCGTAGGAAATATTGATGAAGTGTCTGCGGATGTGTTGGAGCGGTTTGACTATGCGGCATTGGGACATATTCATAAGCCTATGACCGTGGGAAAAGAGAGTTATCGTTACTGTGGAACACCTCTTGCCTGCTCCGTCAGTGAAGCGGGACAGAAAAAAGGCATTATTATGGTGGAACTGGAAGAAAAGGGCAGGCTTTCCACCAGAGTAATTCCGTTAAAACCACTGCGTCAGGTGCGTATTGTGGAAGGGGAATTAGAAGAAGTATTAAAGCAGCCATCCGATAATTTTGTAACTGTGATTCTTACCGATAAGGTGGATGTCAATGTCTTTGACATGCAGGACCGGCTGCGTCATGCATTTCCCAATTTGCTGGAAATCCGAAGAGAAACGCTGCACAAAGCCAATTATGAAATGGAAAAATTCCGGCATGAGGCAGAGCTTGATGCCTTTTCGCTATGCTGTGAGTTTATTGGAGAGATGAACGAGGAAGAGAGAGAAATTCTTAAGGAAGTCATCAATAAAGTAGAGGAGGAGAGTGAGTTATGAGACCATTAACCTTGGAAATGCAGGCATTTGGGTCCTATGGAGACCGGACGAAAATTGATTTTCGAAAACCATCCCAGAATTTATTTCTGATTACCGGAGATACCGGTTCCGGCAAGTCCACTATTTTTGATGCCATAGCCTTTGCGTTATATGGAGAAGCCAGTTCCACAGCTAATAAAAAAAGTGGAACAGAGCTGCAGAGTCAGTTTGCCACAGCAGGCGCAGAGCCTTATGTGGAATTGAAATTCTGTGAAGGAACAGAAGAAAGCGGCGTCTATACAGTGCGCCGTGTGCCAAGACATGTCCGCCCATTGAAGCGGGGAAGCGGTGAAAAAGAAGAAAGCGAATCCGTTACCTTAATCATGCCGGATGAAATCGTTTATTCGCAAAAGGAAACGAATCAGAAAATCATTGATATTGTCGGGCTGAACAAGGGGCAGTTTATGAAGGTGGCAATGATTGCCCAGGGAGAATTTATGGAACTGCTCCGGGCAAAATCCGATGAGAAAAAGTGATTTTCGAAAATTATTCCACACAGAAAAATATGAAAAGATTGCCAATGAATTAGGAGACCGGAAAAGAAAATTAGATGCAGAGATTGCCACAATCCGTACGAAGTTTCATGCCAAAGCTGAGAATGCGGACATACCGGAAGCCTTTGAAGAAGCCGAAGCCCTGTTGGCATTGAAAAAGAAGATGCAGCAGGCGGATGCAAAAGCACCGGAGATGGAACGCTTTTTAGAATTGATGCAGCAATTGTGCCAGTATCTTAAGGAAGAGGGAAAGAAGAAAAAGAAGGAAGCAAAAGAAGCGGAAAAACTGCGGGAGCATTGCAGGAGTGCGTTGCAGGAAGCGGAAAATCTGCAAAAATCCTTTACCCAGATGGAAGAAGCACAGCGGGAGTTAGCACACCTTTTTGAAGCGGAAGAGGAGATAAAAGAGACTGCCCGGTTAGAGCAGATGATAAAGCTTGCCTATGATGCAAAGCAGCTCTATCAGCAGTATGAAGAAGCGGTAAAGAGGCTGGAGAATTTAAAGGCAGAACAGCAGAAATTAGAAGAAAAGCTGCCGGAGATAAAGAAAGCTTTAAAAGAGGCAGAAAAGGAAAGAAACTTAGCAGAGGCGGAAAAGGAAACACAGCAGAAGAATTACAGTATTATAGAAGAAAAAGTAAATCGCACGAAAGCGGCATTGAAAGAAATAAGAAAGGCTGCACAGGAAGTAGAGCAGAGTAAAGATGCTTTGCAGCAGGCGGAAGAGACGGAAAAAGAGACAAAAGAAAAAAGCACTGTCTTAGAGCAGAATATCGTGCAGTGGAAGAAAGGAGCAGAAGCCTTCGAAGAAATTGAAGTAAGGCAGTTACAGATTACCGGAAAGAAAAATGCTCTTGCAGAAATCGAAGATGCCGTAGCAGAGATTACAGAATCAAAGCAGCTTCTTGGTAAAGAAAAGAAACAGGAGGAACATGCAAAAGAGATTTATCGGGAAGCATCCGGACAGTATCAGGCAAAGCAGCAGGAATACGAAGCATATCGTAAGCGATTTTTCGATGCGCAGGCAGGTATTTTAGCAAAGGAATTAAAAGAGGGAGAGCCATGCCCGGTCTGCGGTTCCATGGAACATCCAAAGCCATGCATTGCGGTAGAAATGCAGGAAGAATTAAGCCGGGAAATGTTAGAAGCTTTAGAAAAAACGATTGCAAAGTTACAGCAGAAGCAGGAAGCGGCATCTACAGAAGCCGGTGCATGCCACGTAAGAAGAGAGAACCGGGAGAAAGAGTTGGCAGAAAGAAAGGAAAAGTGCCGGAATAAAATAGAAGACTTTGGAAAGGAAGCAAACCCGGCAGCCGATAATGAAATAGAACCGTGGCTTGTCGCACAAAAGAAAAAGCTTGCAAAAGAAGAAGAAACACTTTCTCAGGAGATAAAAAAGAAGAAGGAATTGTCTCATAAATTAGAAGAGGCAGAAGCAAAAAAGATTGCACTTCAAAAAGAAGAGACAGAAGCAACAGAAAAGAAGCTATTGGCAAAAGAGCAGTTTGACCGTTGTCAGGCAGCTTACACAGAGCGGAACCGCACCCTTGACTATACATCTGAAAAAGAAGCGGATGAAGTCTTGGCAGAAGCACAGCAGAAGAAGGCTTCTGCAGAAAGTGCATATGCAAAGACTGACAAAGAAAAGAGCCGGTTAGAGGAAGAGAAAACCGGTACACAGACAGGCATTGTCCGTTGTGAAAGAGAACTTCCGGAACGAAAAAAGGAAGCAGAAGCCAAGCAGCAAAAATATGATTTATATATAGAAGAAAAAGATATTTCCAAACTGGAATGGCACACTCTGGTGGAGCAGTATTCGATAGATGCAATGGAAGAGATGCGGCAGAAAAGGGAAGATTATCAGAATCAGAAGACGATGTATCAGAGCCGCTATGAGACAGCGAAAGAAACTGTAGGAGAGAAAGAAAAACCGGACGTAGAGAAGCTTTCAGAGGAACTTAAGGCAGCAGAGGAGCAGAGTAAGCTTGCAGGCAGGGCAGCCAATGAGTGGGAGATTTCTAATCAGAAGGATACGGAAATCTTAGAAGCGGTAGAGGAAATATGGAGCGGGCGGCAGCAGGTATTAGAGCAGCACAACCGTATAACACGGCTTTATACTGTCATTTCCGGAAATGTGTCCGGCAGCCGTATGGATTTGGAGACCTTTGTGCAACGTTATTATCTGGAGCGGATTCTTTATGCAGCAAACCGCCGTTTTGAAGAAATGTCAGCAGGACAGTTTGAACTCAGAATGTTTGATGAGAAGAAGGCTGCAATCGGAAAGAACAAGGGACTTGACCTTATGGTATATTCCAATGTAACCGGAAAAGAGCGGGAAGTCCGTACGCTTTCCGGAGGAGAATCCTTTATGGCGGCGTTATCCATGGCACTGGGCATGGCAGATGAGATTCAGGAAAATTCTGCTGCCATACATCTTGATATGATGTTTATTGATGAAGGATTTGGTTCCCTGGATGAGCATGCAAGAGAGCAGGCAGTCCGGGTATTAAAAGAGATGGCAGGCGGCTCAAAGCTTATTGGAATCATTTCCCATGTAACAGAATTAAAGCAGGAAATGGAAGACCAGCTTCTTATTACAAAAGATGAAGAAGGAAGCCATGTCCGCTGGCAGTTAAGCTAGCGGATAGGCTCCCTGTTCTAACATTTCCGTCACCATGGAAGCCATAGCGGAAGGATGTTCTTTCATTCCGTTTTGCAGCCATTTTAAGAAAACATTATAGAGCGCACCGGAATAGAAGTAGACTTTATACCGGTGAATATCATTATAAGGCATGTCACCCATATGATTTTCTAATTCCTGATCAAAAAGGTCTAAGTAAATGTATGCAAGACCTGCCTTATATACACTTAAAATAAATTTCTTGTAAGTCTTAAAATACCGGAAAATCAGTAAAATTGCCTCATAGCTGAAAAAGTCATTTTCAAGCTTTTCTGCCCTCTTCCGGTATTCTTCCATAATATCGTCCGTAATTTTAATCAACACTTCTTCCTTGGAATGAAAATTCCGGTAATAGGAAGCTCTTGCTACTCCGGCAGTGGTAATAATATCGGTTACGGATATATCGGAAAATGCTTTGGTGTCCATGAGTTTGGTCAGGGCACGGGCAATCTTTAATTTTACATGGCGGTTCGCTTCGTATCGTTTGTCTGTTTCTTTCATTTGAATGCTCCTGTTCATATGTGCTATGGATGTGTGCCGGTGGGTGGGACAGAATATGATATTTGTTTCTTACGATTTGCATTTGATATGTGCATTGGTTCATTACGCAAAGAGCGTTATTTTTCTTAGCACTGTATTTTTCTTGCTGTCAGGCTGTCCTTTCCGTTGCTTTGACCGGATGCCGGCTCTGTCCGTCTGATGCGGATACCACATTCCGTCTGAAAGAGACGCTAAGAATTCCGTTAAAGTTTCCGTATCTTCCGGCACCCGGCACATATTCGCATCCATGCTTAAGATGTGCCTCGCTGGCACGTCCCTGTGCCAGCGTTGCCGGTTGCTGCCGGAATTCTAAGCGTCTCTAACAGACTGCATATATCGTATCCGCATTCAGGCGAACAGAGTCCGACATACTGTCAAACATTGGAAAGACAGGCTTTATCGGCAAAAGAAAAATGCAGTGCAAGAAAAACCGCTCTTTGACGTTAGAAGCAATGTATGTATCAAATACAAATCGTAATAACAAATATAAAGCGACTGTCCCACCCACCGGCACCACATCCGTATCATGATACAAAATGATATAAAATGTCTCACATCAAACCGTTGAAAAAAGGGAAAACTATGCTACAATGCTACTTATGCAGCCACAACAATGTGATATAAATTATCTCACATATAGTGTGGCATAGATACAGACAACAGTCAAGAGATGGAGACGAAAATGAAGATAATTACAGATACAGGATCCGATATATTAGAAATCGAAGCAAAGGCAATGGGCGTGGATCTGGTGCCGATTTCGGCAAACTTTGAAGATGTTATATTTGACCGGAATACAGAAGAGAATTTCAAAGCATTTTATGAGAAACTGCGCAGCGAGGAACAGCTTCCGGTATCCAGCCAGCCATCACCGGCAGCATTTTTAGAAAAGTATGAAGCGGCAGAAGAAACAGGGGAAGAAGTGTTGGTGATTCTTATTTCCTCGAAGCTTTCGGGAACTTATAATGGGGCAGTGCTGGCGAAGGAAATGTGCGGATATGAAAAGATATATATCGTGGATTCCCTGCAGGCATCCTTATCCTTGCGGCTTCTGGTGGAGTATGCCGTGAAGTTAAAAGAAGAAGGCAAAAGTGCAGAAGAGATTGCAGGAATCTTAGAAGAAGTAAAGAACCGCACCTATCTTACCGGTGTTCCGTCCACATTATTATATTTGAAAAAGGGCGGACGTATTTCTCCGGTAGTTGCAGCAGTGGGAAATGTAATGGGAATCAAGCCGGTGCTGCTGCTCCGGAATGGAGAGATTGAAGGATATTCCAAAGCCCGCGGCATGAAAGCGGCCAAAAGTGGAATGCAGGCATTTTTGAAAAAAGGAGAAGTGGATAGCTGCATGCCGGTAGAATTTGCTCACAGCAATAACCCGGAAATGGGAGAGGAATTCCGGAAAGAAACCATGGAAGCATTTTCCCTGACAGAAAGCAGCTTACATGAAGTTGGAATGGCAATCGGAACCCATATCGGACCGGATGCACTTCTGATGGCATTTATTTTAAAAGAAAGCATGAAATAAGAATTTTCAGATTTAAGGATTCTTTAATAATTGATTCGTTATAGTAGAACCAGCAAAGGAAATAAAACTTTGCCGGTTCTTTTTTTTTCTTTACAGGAAATTGCCTGTAAAGTAAAAAACGCTCTGCGAGGATGCACACTGCGGCACGAAACTTGCAAAGCGTGTTTCGCGTAGTTGAGGTATACTAAGAGGATAGAAAGGAGCAGAAGATGTTTTGGGATATCTTACGCAAAGACTTAAAGCGAAAGAAAACAATTAATATTGTAATTTTGCTGTTTATTATTTTAGCTGCCATGTTTGTGGCAAGCGGGCTGAACAATGTACTGACGGTAGTAAATGGAACCGATTATTATCTTAATCAGGCAGACATTGGAGATTATGTAGTACTGACCCAGCAGGGGGATGGGGGTGTGCCGGAGCTTTTGGATACCTGTCAGTATGTAAAAGACTACCGCATGGATCATATTATGTATGCAACCAAGGGGAATATCAAGGCAGAGGGAAAAGAACTTGATATGGCAAACAAGGCAATGATCATAGAATCCATTTCCGAAAGTGAGATACATTTTTTCACAAAGGATAATAAGGAGCTTACAAAAGTGCCTGATGATAGTATCCTTTGCAGTGTTGAAATTTACAATTACTTTTACGGTGACAGAGGAATACCGGGAAATCGGTGTTATGAAAGCCATCGGAATTACGGACTTTAAGATACGAAGCCTTTATCTTGTAAAATATCTGATGCTGGCTGTTGTGGGAGCAGCAATTGGATTCCTGGCAAGCATCCCATTTGGCAATATGCTTCTGCAGTCTGTGACAGAAAATATGATGTTGGGAAACAGTCATGCCATTACGGTAAATTTCATGGGCGCAGTCATTGTTATTGCAGTTACCATCTGGTTTGCATACCGGTGTACCGGAAAAGTAAAGAAGCTGACACCGGTGGATGCTATTCGAAACGGTCAGTCCGGAGAACGCTTTAAAAAGAAATCCATTTACCGGCTGGGAAAAAGCCGTTTTAACAGTACCTGGTATCTGGCAGTCAATGATATTTTAAGCAGTCCAAGACGGTTCCTTACGATTATATTGTCCTTTTTCCTCTGTTCCGTTTTTATGCTGGGAGTGGTTATTACAACAGATACCATGAAAAGTAAGAATCTGATTACGACATTTGGAAAAGAAAGTGATGTCTACATATCAGATGTATCACAGGCAATGGGGAATATGGCAGGAAAGACCCGGGCTGATTTGGCAAAAGAATTAGATGACCTGGCAGAAGAACTTACGGAAGAAGGCATGCCATCGGAAATGTCTGTTGAGATACAGTATACTATAAAGATAAACTTTCACAGCTTCATATAGGGTTTAACATGGGGAGTATCAGAATTTTCTGGTGAAAGCAGATACAGAACGTTTGCTGGAAGTATTGCAGAATATCATAGAAAATGCTATAAAATATGGTAGTGACAAAAAAATTGGTATATCAATTTCGAAAGAAGAAGACTGTGTGCTGATTACCGTGGAAAATACAGGAGAAGTTCTTCCGGCAGAAGAACTTCCGCACCTTTTTGACAGCTTCTATCGTGGCTCCAATGCAGGAAGCCAGGAAGGAAGCGGACTGGGGCTCTATATATGCAGAAAGCTGATGCATAAAATGAACGGGGATGTTTTTCTGAAACAGGAAGAAAATCTTTTTTCGGTAACTGTGGTAGTGGGTATGGCAAATTAGTCAATGAAAAAGGCAGGAAGAAAATGTAATATGATAAAAGCAGTTTTATTTGATATGGACGGAACACTCATTGATACAGAGAAATACTATAGAATCTGCTGGCCTAAGGCAATGGCGCATTTTGGCTATGAAATGAGTGATGAGCAGGCATTGTCCATGCGTTCCTTAGGACAACCCTTTGCACCGGCGCATTTAAAGGAAATGTTTGCAGATGAGAATCTTGACTATCCGGCTATCCGGGCTTACCGGAAGGAATTGATGGAGGAATATCTTGCAAAGAACGGTATTGAGATAAAAAGAGGAGCTGTTGAGTTATTGAATTTCTTAAAAGAAAAGAAAATCCGGCGGGCAGTTGCAACGGCAACCGACATGGAACGGACAGAAAGATATTTAAAGCAGATAGGACTATATCCGTACTTTGATGAAATCATCAGTGCAACCATGGTAGAACACGGAAAGCCGGCACCGGATATCTATACTTTTGCATGTGCACAACTTGGACTTGCTCCGGAAGAATGCCTTGCGGTGGAGGATTCGCCCAATGGGGTTATGAGTGCTTGTCAGGCAGGCTGTCAGGTGGCAATGGTTCCGGATCAGACACAGCCGGATGATGAATTAAAAAAGAAACTTACGATATGTGCAAATACACTGGATGAATTGAAAATTTTATTTTCATAAAATGGGAGAGGTAAGATGAATTTTTTATTTGATACTTCAATTGATGTGAACCGCAGACAGTTTTATGTGCTGGCAATGGGAAGCTGTATCGGAAATCTGGCAGGATTTATTGGAAATGCATTGATTTTCGGATGGAACGGAACAACGATTTTCTGTGGAATCTGTATGTTACTTATGGCCGCAGGAAGTTTCATTGGAATTAAAAAAGGTCAGATACGTTATGCGTCTTATTTGATGATAGCAGTATTAAGCCTTGTGGAATTTCCAACACTATATTATATATATCAGACGGGAACGATTGTATACATGGTACTTGCGATGGTAGCAATTGCGATTTTTATTCCAACCGGAAATGCAATCCGGTTTGCCGGCATAGTAATTGTAGCCGATGTGGCAGCAGTTATTTTAGCCTATATGAGACCGCTGGAAAGTGAAAAATTGTCAAAAGAAGTCGTGCTGCAGAGCACACTTTGTTCCCTGCTTATCGTTTTACTTTGTGTCTTTTTGATTTCTATCCTGCTTCAGATGCAGAGACAGAGGCAGGAAGAAGAAGTAAAGAAGTTGAATGAACAGTTGAAAGATGCCGCAGATAAAGATGCACTGACCGGACTCTATAATCGTCGTTATTTAAATCAGTATCTGGGAGAACTTATTCTGGATGAGAAGGAAGAATTTGATGCGGTACTGATTGATCTTGACTTCTTTAAACATGTGAATGACAATTACGGACATGGGTTTGGAGACATTATTCTGGTGGAATTTGCAAGACTTTTAACGAAGCATGTAAAGAATAAAGGGATTGCAGTACGCTTTGGTGGAGAAGAATTTATGCTGGTTTTAAAGGGGATGAACACGGATGAAATCGGTAAAATGCTAGAGCATATAAGACGGGAATATAAAGAATATACAAAGCATGAAAAGAATATCGAATGCTCTTTCAGCAGCGGAGTACAGCATTATACAGAAGGAATTGCTGTTACGGTATTATATCGCTTAGCGGATGAGAAACTTTATGCGGCAAAGGAGCGGGGAAGAAACCAGGATGTCTTTGATTTAGAATCATAGAAAGATAAAAAAGGGGGAGAGAAATGAAAAGGAACATCAGGAGGATTCGTTTATGAAAGGGAAAAAGTTTTTAGCAATGATATTAAGTGCAGCGTTGGGAATGTCAACGTTTGCGGCTTGCGGAAGAAGAGTCGTGGAGCCGGAGAAAAAGACCACAGAAACAGAGGCTGAGACTGAGACGGAAGAAACGGAAAACTCAGAAGAGGTGACAGAGGAGACAGAAACGGAAAATGTGGATGAAGATGACATTTTTGCACAGCTTGCAGGAGAAAGCTTTATGTTTACCAGCGGAGCCGGTGCATGGGATTCTACATTGATTTTATCCGAGGATGGCTCTTTTGTGGGAAATTATCATGATGCAGATGCAGGAGATAGCGGGGATGGATATCCAAATGGAACCCTTTACTATTGTGATTTCTATGGAAAATTCACCCAGCCGGAAAAGATAAATGATTATACCTATGAGATGCAGTTGGAGAATATTGCAACGAAGGAAACAGAAGGCGACACGGAAATTAAAGGCGGCGTGAAATATATTTACACGGGACCGGCTGGTTTGGAAGAGGTTTATGATTTATATATTTATCTGCCGGGTGCACCGTTAGATGAATTGCCGGAAAGATTCCTGGACTGGGCATCCATTGGTCTTACCGATGAGGATACGACGCTTCCATTCTATGCAATTTTTAATACGCTGACCTTTGATACCTTTTTAGGACCGAGTGGAGATAAGGTTACGGTAAATGATAAAACCACAACTTCCGATGTATCCATAGAGAGTGAATTGCAGAAAATCGAGGAGAAAGCAGCAGCCATGCAGGAAGACCTTTCCAGTGGAGAACTGACACAGCAGGAAATGAATACCCTGTCTCTGCAGTTGTATCAGTTGTGGGATAATGAGCTGAATTCTATCTGGAGCCGTTTAAAAGAGACTTTGGATGAGGACACTATGACGACTCTTACCCAGGAAGAGCGTGACTGGATTAAGACAAAAGACAGTGCAGTAGAGGAAGCCGGCAAAGATGCCGAGGGCGGAAGCCTGCAGCCATTATTGGAAAATGATAAGGCGGCAGAATTAACAAGAAACAGGGTATATGAACTGGCAGAGTATTTGAAATAAAAAGATATTTTAGCGAGGAAAAATGGTTACATTAAATGATTACTTATACTCCGGAGCAACGGTGTTCCGGATATTGAAAAAGTATACGCAGGACCTCCGGGCATCCGCAAAAGTATCAAAAAATGAAGTGGATCTGGTGCACTGCAATTTCCTGATTCAGATTATGGAACTGTTAGAGCACAATGATTTCCTGACAGCGCAGTCCCAGAAAATACGTGAGTTCTACAAATATATGGCAATGGAATATCCTTATCTTTCCTTTACTTTTAAAGGAAGAATCAAGTCACTGATTCGTGCGGAGGGCAAATTCAACGGCTATATTGTAGAGTACATTTATGATTATTATAAAAAGCATAAAAGCTATCCGGACATTGCAGAATTAAAGGAAAAGCTGAACTGCTTCCGTGATCTGATTGCATACCGGATTGTGATTTCCATGCCACGGTGTCATTTGAAAAATCATGAGAACCGCGAAGAAGAGGAATTAAAGCACCTTTATCAGATTGCAAATGTGCTGCCACAGTTTTTAGAGGAGCGTGGATTTACGGCAGAGTCGACAGGCGGTGTCTTAAGAAGCAGTTCCCCGCTTTTGGATGATGCTGTAAAACCATATTACAGGGATTATATCACCAGCGAAAAGGAGGACGATTACAAATCCTTACATATTACTTTTTATGATAACAGTGCGAGATGTTATGTGGAAATGCAGCTTCGCACAAAGCAGATGGACGATATTGCAGAAATCGGTTCCGCCAATCATATTAATTATGAGAAAAAGCAGGAAGCATCCAGAGCACGCCGGGATACCATCCCGGAGGGAGAATGCATTTATTTTGATGAAGCTTATGAACGGTGCAGGCGTTTGCAGGAACTGGAGCTTTCCGGTGTGGATGTCGACATGTTTACAGCAGTAAGCAACAGCCTGATGAATGACGGCTGCGGCTTATACCGGGGAAGACTGATTCTTCCTTATGAGCATTTGTCGAGATTTCAGAATGATTTGATTGATTAGAAATAGAACAGAATGGAAGCGTATGAAACGGAGAAGGCAGCTATGGGTGAAAATATGGAAAAGGAACAATGGATGAAAGAGAGTCTCCAGATGCAGAAGGCAAGCTGGATTCAGGATGAAATCACAAAGCGAAGAGAGCGGGAAGATGAGTTGCTGCAGCAGATTTTTATGGAACAGAAAATGTTGCAGGAACTGGACGAAGACATGGACGAAAATATGGCACATGCCAGAGAAGGCCGCAAATACCGGGAGGACATGAAGGAGCGGGTCAATGACCGGGTATATGAAATCCATGACCTGAGTGCAGATAAGCGAGAGGGAATGCGGGAATATAAATATGCATACCGCAGAGGCTACGCCCTTGCCATGTTTTTCTTTTCATTGGCATTGTGCGTCTTTGTAGGCTTTTTACATGGAATCACATCACAAATCTGTCTGATGCTGATGTTCTTTACCGGCGTGCAGGCTGCCATTTTTGTACATCAGAAGCAGTGCTTCTTTCTCTGGAGACTCATCTGCGATATTTTCTCAGCAGTAGTTTTCCCGGTGATGCTGGTTCTCTTTATCGGTTATGAATTAAAGTACGGCTTCTATGATTTTCTACTTCCAATCTGCCTTATCGTAGGACTGGTGCTGCTGGCACTTACCACAGCATCCTATTTCCTCTACGATCCATACCGCAGTGCCCGCCGCAGAGTCGGTGATGCCAAGAGCATGATCCGTTCTATCGAGCGTTCCGCCAAAAAGCAGGTCAAGAAGAGCCAGAAGCAGCAGGCGAAAGACGAGCTTCGCCAGAACCGCCTGCAGCAGAAGGAGCAGGATAAAGCCGAGAAGCTTCGCATCAAAGAAGAGCAGCGCCAGGAAAAAGAGCTTAAGAAAGCCGCACAGCGCGAAGAACAGCAAAAACTCCGTGACGCAAAGAAGCAGGAAGCCTTAGAGAACCGCGAAGAGAAGAAGCTTGCCCTCAAGGACGCTGTGGCAGCCAAGAAAGAGCAGTTACAGGAAATGTTAAGAAAAGATGCTCCGGAGGATGAACTGTTGGAGAAAGAGATTTTGGAGGAAGAAGTTATGGAGGAAGAAGTTATGGAGGAAAAAGTTATGGAAGAGGATAAGCAGGATTAGGAATATAATATGTACAGGCTTTTCAGATGATCTGGAGAGCCTTTTTTCTTTATGGGAAAAGTGGAAAAATTTATAATAAGACCGTGTTAATGGACTTATAAAAGGGATAGTTATTAATGAATCAAATGCAAAGAGGAGACCGTGTAAGATGAGAAAAAATTCTTTTTGGACAAAGTGTATTGGTAGTTCTTGTATTTGTTCTTGTACTTTTTCTAATAGGAACACTGGGTAAGACCAGTGAACCAAAATGTATCAAAGCCGGATGTGACAATAAGCGTGCATCTGGAAGTGACTATTGCTATATTCACAAACCATCATCATCTTATCATAGCACGCCATCAGACAGCACTTCGTCAGACAGTAAAGATTCATATAGTAAACCATCTGACAGTGGAGTAACAGACAGTAATACGGAGAAAACAGAACAGACTACAGAATATACGAATAGTGGAAATTCTGGCAGCAGTACAACAAAACATTACTATTATGATTCATATGATGATGGATATGATGACATTTATATGGACGGAGACTACGATTCAGACAGGTACGATACAGATGCCGATTATGCAGAAGGCGTAGATGATGCAATGGACGAGTGGGATGAGGACTGGTGATCGAGTGACAGATAAGAAAATGGCAGAAACATTTGAATATTTATTTGTAGACATGGAGTGGAATCAGACGCCCGGAACAAAGGGGATAGAGGATAGAGAGCCGGTACAGATTGGCATTGTGGCAACAGATGAACAGCTGCAGGTGATGGCAGAAATCAGATAGGATTTGAAAGAGCTTTAAGGCAGGCGGAATAGAATATAAAAAGAATTATCTGCATTATTCCAAACATGATGCAAATTATATGTATCTGCTGTTTTGCAGCTGCTATAAAGAATATGAAAAACAGACAGAAAAGGAATTCTGTTATAGGAATCCGAAAACACATAAATTGCATACAGAAAATTGCCGTTATGTTCAGAATATGTCAAAGATAAAGTGGCAGATTTGCGGAAAAACAGCTGTTTTCAATGGAAATGAAGTCTGTAAAGTATGTGGCTGCACAGACAGCTGGAGCCGGCTTGGCTGGGGGCCGCAATCGGGTAGAAAATTGCATGAAACAGCCAGTTATCTGAGGCAATTGCCATTGACGACAGAAAACATGAGTCTGATATGCGATAAATTTCGGGTGGAATATCATATATCTGTAGATGCTGTATTTATCCGCACCACATTCAGCAGATGGCTAATTTATATTCGGGATGATAAAGTAGTAAAATTGCATCATGAAAATTATAAAGCGAGAAAAAACAATGCATTAAAAGTACATACAAAATGTATGGAGGGATATCATAAGCAGAAATTACCTTCGACTAATTTTTATGATGTAGTATGCTATATTAAGAACCATGACATGGGGATGCTGAAGAGACTGGATGAGAAGAGCAGGGTGGAGAAACTTCTGGAGATGCTGGGAGAGTAGGAATGGGATGCAGCATTGACAGAACTGTTTTCACATTGAAAAATCAAATATTTTGATGTACGATAAATTATATGAAAAAGCTGATAATGAGGGCATAATCAAAGGAGGATGAATCAATGGAACGAGTAGAAAAATTTTTAAAAGAAGCAGAAACATATTATCTGGCAACAGTTGAGGGAGACCAGCCGAGAGTCAGACCTTTCGGAACAGCTCACATTTTTGAGGGAAAGCTTTATATTCAGACAGGTAAGATTAAGGATGTTTCAAAGCAGATTCACACCAATCCAAAGGTTGAAATATGTGCTTTTAAGAATGGTGAGTGGCTTCGTGTAGCAGGTGAAATTGTAGAAGATGACCGCAGGGAAGCAAGACAGTCCATGCTGGATGCATATCCTTCATTACAGAAGATGTATTCTGCAGATGATGGTAATACAGAGGTATTCTATTTTAAGAATGCAACAGCCACCTTCTCATCATTTACCCATGAGCCGGAAGTAGTGAAATTCTAATGACGAAAGACGAATGGTATAAGCAGCTGTTCGAGCGACTAGGTAATTCCAAGTTCCGCAGCAGTTTTCATCTGAAACAGAAAGATATCGATTATGTAAATGAAAAGGGAATGGATACTATCCGGCAACATGCTAAAGACTTTATTGCCAAAAGAGAAGCTCCGGCGGTAATTTCAAATGATGGGAAACAAACTCCGACCAAGGGACATCCTGTATTTATAGCACAGCACGCAACTGCTACATGCTGCAGGGAGTGCATTCGGAAATGGCACAAGATGCAGCCAGGCAGAGAATTGAGTGAAGTGCAGCAGGATTACCTTGTGGATGTAATTATGACGTGGATACAGAAAGAAATGGAGAGGTAATAATGCAGATATTTGTAGATGCGGATGCCTGTCCGGTAGTTGACGTTGTTGAGACAATTGCAGAAAAATATCATATTCCAGTTACATTACTGTGTGATACAAATCATGTATTATATTCTGATTACAGTGAAGTGATTGTGGTGGGAGCCGGAGCTGATGCAGTAGATTATAAGCTGATTAGTATTTGTCATAAGGGAGATATTGTAGTGTCTCAGGATTATGGCGTTGCTGCAATGGCACTTGGCAAGGGTGCATATGCGATTCATCAATCCGGCAAGTGGTACACGGATGAAAATATTGACCGAATGCTGATGGAAAGACATCTTAATAAGAAAGCAAGACGAAGTTCTTCTAAGAATCATATTAAGGGAACAAGGAAGCGGACAAATGAAGATGATGAGCGTTTCGCACAGTCATTTGAGAAACTTGTGCTAGTGGTACAGTCAAAGGATGGTGGTCGTCAGGATGGCACTTTTTAAAAAGAAAATAATAACACAGTCCTATGATAAGGAAAATAAAAAGCCTGTAATTAAAGCGAGCATTTGCAATGGAGAGCAGGTTGCTGGCTTTAAAGATATACATACCGGCAGGATAGAAGAAGTTATGCTGATAAAAAATCCGGCAGACTTGGAACAATTTAAGTCTATGTATGGAATAAATGAAGATATAGCAAAGGAATACTGACATGGTAAAGAAAATAGTAAAAGATCCGTTATTTCTTGCACAGAAATCAGTGGATGCAACAGAAGCAGATAAGCAGGTTGCCATAGATTTATTAGATACACTAAGAGCTAATCTGGAACATTGCGTTGGTATGGCAGCAAATATGATTGGCGTGAAAAAGAACATTATCGTAGTGGCAGCGGGACCATTCCAGTTTATAATGATTAATCCGGTAATTACAAAAAAGTCTGGGGCGTATCAGACAGAGGAAGGATGTCTGTCATTAGAAGGAGTTCGTCCCTGTACCAGATACCAGGAGATAGAGGTGAATTATCTTGACCAGAATTTTAAGCGGCAGCATGGAAAATATTCCGGCTGGACAGCGCAGATAATTCAGCATGAGATAGATCATTGTAATGGAGTGGTGATTTAGAAGGTAGAAACATGGAAGAACAATTAAATAAAATGACAGGCGAAGAATGTGTGGCTGCAGAAGATAATTATTATTTGTTGTCAATCTATATGAAAAGAAGAGGATTAAAGGATTCAGAGTGGAGAAGTAATTTGCATATACCATATATAAGGGGAATTGAAAAATATTATAGGGATAATGAGTTGAAAAAGTATAGTATAAAAACTATTATATGGAAAACATTAGATAGCTATTATAGTAATTATTTTAGAGATAAAAAACGGTTAAAGAGAAATCCTAAAGCAGGTATTTGCAGTTATAATACTATAGAAGAATATATATTATATTTTGAAAAAACGTTTGATGAGATTAGTAATATATACATTGATTTTGAAAGAAAAATACTTAGTAAAATTATGATTGAAAATATTTTGTGCAAAATAGATGATGCGAAAAAAAGAAGAATAGTAAAAATGCTTTTGGTTGGTTATAATAAATCTGATATTATCCGGGAAATGAGTTCATCCTATTATGAATTAAATGGAAATATAAAAGATATTAGGAAGGTGATTTGTGAAGTATATAAATGTTAAAGCAACAGTACCCCGTGGGCATAGTTTGGTTGTTAATGCATTTGAGAACTACGGTAATACTACAAATGGGCAAATGAAAAACAGAAAATGTGGATAATCGTTAAACATCCTTAAAGAATAAAAACTGCAAAATCAATACAAACACATTGAATCGGAAATGATTTGGCATTATAATAAAGAAAATGAATAGAAATGGAGGTGCTGAATATGGCTAGCACAATTCAGGTCAGGGTAGACGATGAGTTAAAGAATAAATCAGATGCGTTATTTAAAGACTTGGGTACAGACACGACAACTGCAATCAGAATGTTTTTAACACAGGCTGTTGCGGCAAATGGATTTCCTTTTGAAATAAAAAGACAGGCAGAAGTGAATCCATATGCACCAATGACCGAGAAAGAGATACTTGCAAAATTGAAAAAGTCCAGAGAACAGGAAATGTTCAGAGATGCAGATGATGTGATTTCTGATATGAGGTCAAAGTATGGATTATAAGATTGTTATGTCGAAAGGTGCGGAGGAGGATGTTGATAGATTTGTTACATATCTTTTGTTTGAAAAGAAAAGTGAGCAGGCTGCAAGAAATTTAATAAATGATTTTGAGGCAACAAAGATAAATCTGACAAATGTTGCCGAGAGCCTGAAACTATGTGATAATCCAAAACTGCGAGAGCTGGGATACCACAGAATTAATTTCTTGTCTCATCGATATTTTATGCTTTATCGTATTGAAAATGATACGGTTTATGTGGACAATATTTTTCATGAATTGCAAGACTATGAAAATAAATTGAATTAAATATTTATAAATTCTTACCTATTGGGGCTGACTCTAATTTTGAATATTAATTTAGGAGATTACTCGAATAGGTAGTTTTTATGGAGATATTTGGCATTTTTCCACCTACTGAATATGGATATAGAGCCTATGGAGGATATTGGAGTGATGTTTTGGTAGGAAATATAGAAAGTCTTTTGGGTATTCGTGGAATGGTCACTGATTACTATGATAATAGTAAGTATTATTGCATTGAGTATTTGATACCTATGTCAGATGTGATTTTTGATATGGGAAATCCAACAGAAACAGATTATGAAAAGACAGTAGAATTTTTGAAGCAAGCAATATTAAGATTATATGATGAATGGGTAGGAAGTAGTTTTATTTGTGATGAGAATCTTAGATTAAGGCTTTCGGATGATGCCAATATTAAACCAGAGTGGTTTGTGATGGCAGAAGAACTATAATGAACGCATACGATGTTGTGTTCTGCCCCCCTTAACTGACTACGATTTGACTACTGTACCCGTTTGCTACTTTTTTCATTATTTTGATTAGGGTGTCAAAAGCCCATTTTGATATTTGATTTTGCTTGTACCTTGGAAATTTAACACGAATTTTTGAAAGATATGATTTTTGTATCTATAATTCATTGATATTTTGAAACTGTGGTTCATGGATTTTACGCTGTTTTCTTATTTGAGGTATACGAATCTAAGCTATTGGTATAATCTAATAGCTTTTGAACATCTAATGCTGCTATTTTAAATCCAAAGAATAACCGGGTACGTTTTTTGCCATGCACAGGTATCTTGTCCACATGATATCTTCGACGAAGAAGAGAGGGAATTGCTTCTACTCCATTTCTAAATTTTGCGTATTCAGAAAATTTTTCCGTTTGCATGTATTGTAATTGTTTTGCACGACCAACGGCTTTCCAAGATACTTCCTTTCGGACTCGTGTTTTTAGAAAACGTGGCTGGCACCGTTCTTTGTAAGGACATCCTTCGCAATCACTTATTCAAAAATACGCAACGGAACGATCATTGCCCGGATCATAGATGCAGTCTTCAGGTGCACAATTATTCTTACATTTAACGAGATATTTGCCATCATCGGTAAAGACAAAATCAGCATATATTTCATCTGGTTTTCGTCCTGTGAAATTGGTTGTTACAAGCTTTAGATTATGTTCAGATGCTAAACGTGAGTTTTCTTCTCCGCTGTATGCCCCATCGGCAACAATAAAAGAACCATCAGAAAAATCTTTTTTTCCATTAAGATAATCTTTCATAAACTGATTATCTGCGTAGGTGTTCTGCTGGTAATCGTAATCAATGACTAAACTGCCTTTTTCTCCGACAGATTCAACTATGTTTCCAACATATCCAAGATGTTTGCCACCTGCTTTATAGCGGAAAGTGGCTTCTGGATCAGAAGGATTAAGCAATACTTCTGAAGGATTTTCAACTTCCTCTTTTTGTCGAAGCCGCCTTGAGCCATCATCATCAATGATCGTGCGTTCCTTTTAACAGGCGGATAAGAAGCTGATATTCACTTGTATCATCAAAATCACCTGTTGAATCACAAATTTTTATTAAAATATCAGCATCTTTCATTACAACAATGGTTCTCTCAGTGGCATCCATATCCCGCTTGTGATAAATGCATTTATTATAATCATCTTTTTCAATATAATGATGTTGTTCATCCGGAATTTTTGTTCCACGCTCGTCCATTATTTTGCAAAGATTAGAAACACAGGTGTAAAACAATTCAAGCAATGAGAGGTTTCTGATATTTGCAGCAACCATTAGGCTGTCCATGCGTTGTTTATCCGGAGTGATGTTCATAAAATCAGATATTTCTTTTGCCATTTTTACAACACATTCATGAATAAGATCAACATCATGCTCTGTTTCATAAGAAAGAACTCTTGCCCTAAACCGGGTGAGGGTTCTGTCACTAATTGGCTGCTCTTCAAAACTGGTTGTGTGCAGAGCATACTGATAGCGGATATCAAATGCCATAGCTTCAACGATCTCATCGTCAGTAACATTAAGAGCTTCTTTAAGAATCAGTGCCCCAACAATCACATTGACCGGAGTATTAGGTCTGGATGCTTTTTCACTGTAAAGAACAGAAAAAATATTTTCATCGATAGCAGGAAAAACTTTATCCGCAAAAGTTTTTGCCCATGATTTTTCTAACATTCGTTTTTCACGTTCTGTAAGATTAAAAGTACTGTCTAAAACAGTGAGCTGTTGATTATCATTTTTAACAAAAGACATATGGATCACCTCATAAAATGCTACTTACATTTTACCAAAGAATCCAATATTTTTACATATCGTGTTAAGTTTTCAAGGTACAAATTTATATCAAAGGTTATAAACCTTTTGACACCCTAATCCTATAAATACAAAGAATGCTATCGCTGGAGCAGATCTTTTTCTTTATCAAGTATGTAATGGTTTGAATCTTCCAGAAGAGACAAAAGGGTGGAGAGGAGATTATTGGTTCCCACCCTTTTATGTATATGCCCAGAATACAATATTAGAATGGGGAAAGATGAAGTCCAAACGATATTGTAAAAAAATGATGGAACTCTTTGGTGTTGAGAATATTGAGGCGCTTAAGGAAGCAGTTGGAAAATGTGAGTTTAGCCGGGAAATGCGCTATAACGGAAGTTTTGACTCGGCTCCAGCTGTATTAAATTATATTCAAGTTGACGATATAGGAACATTGAATTAGTTTCGACGAAAAACATTGACAATCGAACGTATGTTTACTATATTTATTTCATCGCTAACTTAGGTACTAAGTCACGGAGCAGTGCAAAGGAATGATTGACATTATCAACGGTCAGTTTGACATCCCTTTTAGCTGGCCTTCTTATCAGGAGGCGAAAAATGAATGCAGGAAGTGCATGTGGCTTGTCCATGTTGTAAAAATAAAAGGTTGTTTGATGCAGATCCGGAAGCAGTTGAGGGCATTATTAAAATCAAGTGTCCTATCTGTAAAGGTGTGATTGCAGTCAGCTTCCACAAAAAGAAGATTCGTACTGAGCGAATCGGCGCATAAGAAATTATAGCGACCAAAGCCTGACGAAGTATAGAGATGATATCCCTATGATTTGTCAGGTTTTTAATTATTAAATGTATTGCTGCAATACAAAATGCTTGACAATACAAAAATGTATTGATACAATACAATAGAAGGATGGCAATACATATGGAGGTCGCGTATGATAGATTATGATTTTTTTATAAAACACCACTCAATGAATAAGAGCGATTTGATAGAGGATATTGACAGTACATTAGAAAAGATTCTGTTACATGCTGAGACAGATCCAAATCATTCTTACGCATATTATTCAACATTGAAAAACTTATTAGAAAATTTGAAGGACAAAATACTATCTTCAACATTAATGGAACAATTAGAGAATGGTTGGTGTTACGATTGGGGAGTTAATTATAGTGGAGCTGATTTACAATTAGTTCATTATATATTGTATGAGGGATATCCAGAGGATCCATCGCTTGAAGAACTTGATCAAGTTTTTCCAATATTATCTGTGCCAACGAGTCTGTTGACGGTGGATGAGTTCGCTTCTCTTCATGGTGTAGAAGTTGTAACTGTTCGTCAATGGATAAGAAGAGGTAAAATACGAACGGCAAAAAAATATGGTAATGAATGGAGAATACCGTCATTAACAGATACACCCAAAAGAGGTTATACATCTGCTCATTATAAGTGGTCTGATACACTAAGCGGGTTGCCTGAGGATTTGTTATATCTGAATGAATATAACGAAGCGTTATTTACACAAGATGATGATGATAAAAAGCTCTTCTATGTATTTTTGTATAATGAGCCTGCAGTAGACGGATTAAGAACAGCTGGGAAAACTTTGGAATGTACAGCTGCAGAACGTGAAAGGATAGAATTGACTATTATTTCACAGCCATCAGTTCATTACATGCAGAACTTCATAGATAGCATTTGCATAGATTTAATGGAAGTGTTTAATAGTGGAGGTGATGAGTAATGACTTGGAGAATTCCTATATATAATAGCGATTTCCCAAAACCTAAAAAGAATTTTTTGATGTAGAGGCTGATGAACATGGGAATATTTATAGATATTATACTCAAAATATAAAAGGGTGTATCTGTGGGAAACATCCGAAATGGAGAAACAAATAATGGATTTTTTTGAAAAGAGAGCAAGTTAACATGGTTTGATCTACCGAGCAATCGGATCCGATATACCGAGATACCAACCGCCGGAGTCAAGACTTCAGTAAGAGTTATTGGATAACTATATCTATAACTAATGCTGGAGTCTGGGCTCCGGCTTTTTTTATTTCTTCAGTTTATCCAGACGGTCAGAGATAGCCTGGTCGAAGATTTCACGAGGAAGGTCGTTTCGTTTGTAGACATCGTAAAGCTTGAAGAAATAGTTGAGGAAGGCATTGATTTCAGCTGACTTTTCGTTGCCATTACCGCCAGTTGAAAAATCCCAGTTGAGTTCGTCGAGCTGTTCTTCGCAAAGGCCGGTGATGTCGGGGTTTATGAACTCTGAGAAGTAGAACATACGGTAAGTACTGTTTTCTTTCTTGTATTCATATGGGTAGTCGTTTGTCGGATAGTTCACTTCCAGGTATTTGTCTTCTTCGATGGTCTGGTCGGTGTAATTGATAACACCACTTTCAATAAGCTGCATGAGTATCTTACAGATTTCTTTGTTGGAAAGTTGTTCAGTAGAAGGCTGATCGAGCTTACGACCTACAAGATAGTCTACGGATACATCAAAGAAATCAGCGATAGCTATTGTTTGCTCGAAAGTGAAGCGGTTGCCTTTAGTTCTATTAAGAGCTTTGCTCATTTGTGGCTGAGGGATTCCGGTACCACGGATTATGTCAGCCTGGCTTATATTTCGTTCTCTCATAAGTGTTTCAATATTCTCAATGAGAATATCGTGATAATTGGTAGCCATAACATATTCCTCCAATACATAAAGCATACACAAAAGATATGAGTAAGCTCCTTTTGAATATGTTATAGCACAAAAAGTACAATGGAGACAACAAAAATCTCTGTTGAGCCGGAAAAAGTAAGCTTTTGAAGGCTTAGGAAAGTAGGAGATATCTGCTACGGCAGTTCTCATAGATAAAGGTTCGGCGGAACCTATAATCCGTCAAAAACAATAATTTATTTCAAAGCCTGTGGGCGCGCGACTACAAGGCGAGGATAAGAATACTGGTTTTCGATACAACACCCAAAGTGGGTGGAGGTTCGTAATCAGAGACTATTCCCGCTTTATTGTCGTGCGTCCATTTTTGTTACGGCATTATCAGCAGCTCTGGTCGGCTCTTGTCCTCGCCTGTGGCGTGAACGCACACAGCAGAAAGGACAAAAAATGGAAACCAGAGTAAATGTTGAAGAAGGTAAGAAGTATCTGTATGTAGAGACTACAGGGGAAAGCATCAAGCAGTTTAAAGCAGCTCCAGAAGAAGAGAGAGCAGGTATTGAAATCAGCAGAATGCGTGTGGAAGGTGCGTGGGTACCTGCACTTAAGTTTGCAGTTGATATCTCTACCGAAGAGGGCGCACAGTTTTATTCTGATTGGAAGCAGGAAGAATGGAGACAGGAGGCCCAGTACAGAATGGAGAATCGTTGTGAGATTTGCGGCAGCAATGGTAAGAGCATGCGCTGCCCATTAAGAGTGAAGAATCCTGATTATACCGGAGCCCCTGGTCAGAAGAAGACTATAGCGGTTAAATGTGAAGAGTGTCCATATGGATACAACCGTTTATTCCGTCCAGTGAACGGTAAGATAAACTTTTCTACTTTTGATGTGGAAGATGGAGACGGTAATGTTGATGCATTTGAGCCTGAGTCAAAAAAATACTCAGATGCGGACATCTACATGAGACTTCTTAAGGATCTTGGAGAGTATATTGTTGAGCACTATCCTAAATATGCTAAGTATGTGGAGCTTATCAATATTCTTGGCGAAGAATACAATATGAAGACCGCATCAAAAATTATGGGTAAGGCTGATAGTACATTATATGACTGGGTAAAGAGACTCAGACCGATATATGAAGAATTCAGAGGAACCGTTGATTATCTGTAAAGCAATTGTATGAATAAGGAAATCCACCCGGCAGTGATATGATATGCCCCTTGTCAAGTAGACAGGTAAAATATCTAAAATTGAATGTGGATGATGCCTGCATTTCCTTTTGAAGTGCAGGCATTTTTCTATGCACACCATTTCTCTTTATATTTGCTTATTCGTTTGTTTTCAGGAATCGGGTATTCTGTGGGTACATCAGATGACAATGCTTCCTGGCGCACTTCTGATGGGGTTTTATAGCCATATCTGTCCTGTGGACGTTCTTCACTGTAAAAACGCAAATAATCTTTGATTGCATATCTTAGTGAAACCTCATCAATGATTTCGTACATCTGATACATTTCAGATTTTATAATTCCCCAGAAACCCTCTATCGGTCCATTGTCGATACAATGTCCAACTCTGGACATAGATTGCTCCATTTCCTGGTTTTCAAGTTTTTTCCTGAATGTCTTGCTGGTATACTGAAATCCCCGGTCCGAATGAAAAATCGGTTTGGCATCCGGATTTGCTGCGATTGCTTTATCAAATGTCTTAAATATTAATCTGTTGTCGTTTCTTGCACTTACAACATATGCTACAGGATATCTGTCATATAAATCTATAATGGCACTTAAATACAGTTTTTTTTTTCTCTCCAGGTACTTTGAATTCCGTTACATCTGTAGCCCATTTTTGATTTGGAACAGTAGCATAGAAATCTCTTTGAAGTATATTTTCTGCCGTTTCATCCGGCTTGGCATAAATATATTTTTTCTTCTTTTTTACGGATTACAGAATGGATTCCCAGCTTTTTCATAATTCTGTGGACTCTGTTTTTACTGTACGATGTATGATTGAAATGGTTGATCCAGGATGTCATTCGACGGTATCCTAAGATATGGCAAAAACGTTCATCGTATTCTTTGATAAGTTCCGCAAGTCTGATATTTTCAAGTTCCTCATACGGTATTTCACGATGTAACCATTTATAATAAGCAGCCCTTGATCTCTCAAGCTGTCTGCACATCCATTCTATACTCCAGTTTTTCTTTGTATAAAAATATCGGATTGCTAAATATTTTGATTCATGGCGTAACTTTCCAAGCTTCACATCCCTTCGAATTCCTTCACTTTTTTTAACAGTTCAACTACCATATCCTTTTCTTCCAACTGACGCTTCAAACGCAGATTTTCACGCTTTAATCATTCTAGTTCATCCACTTCGGCATCTGTTTTGTGACATCCTCTCCGATCCGTTAATCCATCTGCACCATCGGTGTCATATTTTTTACCCAGGAATAAACCTGGCTATAAGAAACGTCAAATTTTGCAGCAGTGTTTTTATAGTTACGATTATGATTGATACAGTAATCAGCGATTTCTTTCCGTTCTTCCAATGTTGTTTTTCTTCGTGCTTCTGCCATATAGACCTCCTGTTTCGGATTGTAATCCTTAAGCTCTCTATTGGCATTATACATTCTAATCCACTTTCTTAAAAGACCGGAAGAGATATCATATTTTATTCCTAAATCAATGGAAGAGCCGTCACCTCTTACATATTCCTCAACCACTTTCATTTTAAATTCTTTCGAATAAGACCCATTTCGCATTTTTTTTGAAAAACCGGCAAGTCCATGTTTGTTATAAATCAAGGCCCAGTCCTGAATGGTTCTTGAAGAAATACATAGTTCTCCACATATCTGTATTCTAGATTTATTTCCTTCAAGATAATCTATAACAGCCTGTTCTTTTTCTTTAGGTGTAAACTTTGCTTTTCTGGACATGAAAAATACCTCCAAAGTAACAGATTTTTATATTTAATCTGTCTACTTTAGAGGTATCATATCATATCGCCGATGAGGCGGTTTTTTCTTTGTATAAGGAAGCGATTCTGATGGTGCAGGATAACTGCAAAGTTTTTTGAAAAAAGTTCGGAAAATATTGGTCTGAATCTCCTTTGACCAGTAGAGGGAGCTTGATAAGAGCCCCGAACACGGCGAAGGGGGTGATTCCCATGGGATGAAAAGACTAGGAATAATAAGTGGAAAAATTTCAGGAGGAAAGACATGCAATTGATTTTACAGACAGCGAATGTAACTGCTGATGCAAAGAATTGTAGTTATCCCAATAAGGTAACGGTTACTAATGCATCGGAGCTACAGGAAGCGGTAAAGATGGATCATGTGTGTGCGAAATATAAGAAAAATTACCGCAGCATTGATAATTTCATTAAGTCAAATGTGGTTGTCATGGATCTTGATAACGACCATACAGATAATCCGGATGAATGGATCACGGCAGAGAAGCTGGAAGAACTTCTTCCTGATATTTCATATGCAGTGGCTCCAAGCAGAAACCATATGGTTGCTAAGAATGGTAAGGCTGCAAGACCTAAATACCATGTTTACTCTGAAATTGAAGAGATTACGGATTCCTCAGCGCATGCAGCATTGAAGGCGGCAATCCATAATGCATATCCATTTTTTGACGGTAATGCTCTGGATGCTGCGAGATTTATTTTCGGTGCGGATAGTGGTGAAGTGGTATGGCAAGAAGGATGGACAACCATTGATGAAGACATTGTGGTCGAGATTTCTAATGAAGAAACACCTTCTGCAAGTGGTCCGATTTTAGAGGGTAGCCGCAACAACACCATGAGCAGATTTGCCAGCAGGGTTCTTAAGAAGTACGGGGTTACTGATAAGGCAAGAGAAGCCTTTGAGATTCATGCTCAGAGATGTGATCCGCCACTTGAAGAGGAAGAACTCAATACCATATGGAACAGTGCAGTGAAGTTTTATAAGAAGACAATCGTTACCCAGGAAGGATATGTGGCACCGGATCAGTACAATGCAGAGTTTGGTTCCATCAAGCCTGCTGACTTTGAAGCGGCTGGAGGACTTGCAGAATGCCAGAAAAGAATTGGAAGGGACGCAAGGAGAGAAGCCTGTGTCACAGAAGATGTTTAAAGCAATATAGAAGAATGGTTAAATTTAAGCTGGGCTGGATGCTCAGCTTTTTTTTGAATTTACCTGATAAGGATGGAGGTGAATGTGGAAATAATCATAAATGCTATGGAGATTAAAATGCTATGAAAAATCAATGAATAATGTTATAATTATCATAAGAGTATTCACGTATATTTTTACGGCTAAAGGAGAATATATTTATGATAGATTTAAACTCAGAATTAATGGAGCAAAAAATGAAAGTTGATTTTAATACCTATGACTTATCTGTTAAAGAGTTGTTAAGTATGGTAAATGATGGACTGATAAATATAGCGCCAGAATATCAGCGACAGTTTAGATGGGATGTTGAACGCCAGTCAAGTTTAGTCGAATCTCTCTTTTTGGGAATTCCGGTTCCAAGTCTTTTTATGGCAACAAATGTGGATGGAACTTGGGAAGTGATTGATGGAGTGCAGAGACTTAGTACAATGATTTGTTTTGCAGGAGATGATAATGTACGAGAGAAAGTCAATGCTAAAAAAGCTGAGCCCTTAAAATTGAAAGGATTATCAAAACTAGCTAATTTTAATGATAAGAGATTTGCTGATCTTCCGGTAGGTGTACAAAATAAGTTTAAATTGACTAGTATTAAAGTTACTACGTTGAGTGATAAAAGCGATAAAGACGTGCGCTTTGATTTGTTTGAACGATTGAATAAAGGAGGCGTAAATCTTACACCTCAGGAAATTCGTAGCTGTGTTTATCGAGGCGGGTTTAATGATTTTTTAAAAGAGTTATCCAAAGATTCTAATTTTAAGAATTGCGTGCATTTATCTGAGAGTCAAGAAAATGATGGTACTAGAGAAGAACTTGTTTTGAGATTTTTTGCGTATTTGTATGATTTGGATTCGTTTGAGCATAGTGTAAAAGACTTCTTAAATAATTATATGTCAAAGGCTGACAAAGGATTTAATTATAGTGAAAATGATAAATTATTCAGAATGGTATTCAAAATATTGAATGATGCCTTGCCTCATGGTATAAGTAAAGGAAGGAAAAATACACCACTTAATCTTTTTGAGGCTGTGTCAGTAGGAGCTGCATTAGCATATATGGATAATGGAAAAATAAACACTGTAGAAATAGATGAATGGCTAAAAGATAAAGAATTATTAAAATATATTACAGGAGCTACAAATTCGAAACCGAGAGTAATAGGTAGAATTGAGTTCTGTAGAAAAAAATTTGAGGGATAAAAGTGTTTAATGAAATAAAAGAGGAATTGACTCGTAAAATATGCGAACTAAGATTATGGCTTAGTAATATTAATGATAGCGATGATTTTTCAGCAATTAATAAGGGTTTGTTTTACGTGTATATATATGGGATTTATGAAGAAACAGTTAGAACTGTCGTTCAGAAAACGATAGAGGAATTAAATGCTAAATCTGTAAAAATTGATGAGTGTATATATGAGCTGTATGCACTCATTTTTTCCGCGGAATATGACAGTATATATGGTGTGGGTAATGAACATAAGTGGGAAAAAAGGTGGAATATTTCAGATAAATTAACTCGGAATCCTATCGTTTCTATTCCAAATGAAATAGTACCTACTGATGGCAAAAATCTACGATATAGACAATTAGAGAGTATCGCAAAATCTTTTGGTATTCATAATGCAATTCTTCCTAGGGCGGAAATTGGAGGAAACATTCAGGAAATGGTTGATAATAGGAATTATATTGCACATGGGAATAAAACTCCAAAAGAGGTGGGACGCGAAGTTTCGGTTAATGATTTACAACGTAAATTAGATCATATCTCGGAGGCGTGTGCCTATATTATCGAATTATATGAGAAATATATTGAGGAACAAATGTATTTGAAAAATCATTAAACACAAATCGCCGAAACATAAGAAGAATAACATGTTTTAAGGAGTGAATTGGTGTGGATAGCTTGAAATTAAATCCTGTACAGAAGGCAGCATTTTCTTTGATTCAGCAAGACCTTCGATATATTTATACGGTTATAAAAAATATAAATCCGAAAGCATCTAATTACATACCTTCTATGCTTCCGTATTTGGGTGTTGTTATAGATGGAGCAGAGGATTGGCTAAAGGCTATTAAAAATTCAAGTAAATGTAAATTCTGCATGCCATTATTTAATGAATCACAAACTATTTTTTATGAACAAATCAGAAATAGCATTAAGATGTGGCAGCAGGATTATAACGAAATATATATTTCGTTAGGAAACGCTTATCGTAAAAATGATGATTATTTTGGAAGTGTCTGTAAGCCAATTGCCAAAGTTCTTAAGCTATATGATATATATGGAATGGATACTATAAATGGAGTGATTTGTGGGAATACTATTCTGTGCCATTGCTATTCACCGTTTTTTTCATACAGTGAGAATAATGGTGAGTATATAAAGGTAATGAATGAAATTGGTGGTAGATATATTAATTTGTTCCATGCAACGACTGATTTTCAGGTAAATAATGAATTGCAGTTTGGGGTTCAAGATTACGGAGGATTTATAAAATCACCAGTTGGTAATGTATATAGTGACAAGTTTGTTTTAATGTCAATCTTGTGCCAGATAAATTTCTTGTTATATGGGATTGAAAAATGGATAAACAATGAGATACCTACGAAGCTGAGATTTGGATATCTTTTATATTATTCTTTAATAAGTGTGATTGAACAAATAAATCAAAAATTAGGCATCGCTTTAAAAATTAATTCGAAATGGAAATCAGATAGATTTAGAAATTCTATGGCACACTACAAGTTGGGAATAGTGTTAAAGGAGAGCAATTTGATAATTAGCGATGCAATGTTTGGTCTAACAGAAAAAATATTTGGAGAGGATTATTATACCATAAAAAAGTCAATTTATAAGGAACTAGAAAAATTAGCCAAGCAGATAGGTGCGTATCTTGACTTACCCCAAAGAATGGTATATTTGCAGTAAAGAGAAGTATAGTACCCCCACCTTTTACTACGTTTTTACTACGATTGCTGTACACATCTTGCAAAATTTTGCTAAGATTTGCATTTTATGTACAGAAATGATCAATACATAGAAAAATTAACACCGCGCAAAACGCTGCAAATAGCAGCAGGAAAGCACCTTTTGAAAGGAGAAATTATGAGCATTCGAGTACTTTTCGTTTGCCACGGCAGTATTTAATGTATACTATGAAAAACTTGATTTTATTGGCTTTTCTGTGGATTAAGCAATAATTTACACCTTATTTATACCTTTGGAAGATCGAATCGGAATAGTTAAAATAGTTGCCATAATTTAGTTGGTCAAAAAATGATACTATACTCAAAATCAATTAAAAAATCAATCGTAAAAAAATACGATTGATTTTTTGCGCATTTTTGCATATAATATAATCATTATGGTTGGAAAGGGAACGATTACTATGCGTGAAACAAGAATATTAGAATTCAAGGAAACGATTACGAATACTTTTTTGAAAACAGTTAGTGCCTTTTCGAATTACAATGGTGGAACAATTCTTTTTGGGGTTGATGATAATGGAAATGTGAAAGGATTGCCAGATGTAAAACAGGCCTGTCTGGATATCGAAAATAAAATCAATGACAGCATATCACCTCAACCAAACTATACACTTGAAATACAGAATAATGACCAGACGATAAAACTTACTGTAAAAAGTGGTCTTCAAAAACCGTATTTATATAAATCAAAAGCATACAAACGAAATGATACAGCAACGATAGAGGTAGATACATTGGAATTTTCAAGGCTTGTATTAGATGGAAAAAATATTAGCTTCGAAGAATTACCTTGTAAAGATCAGGAACTATCTTTTGAAATTTTACATCGTAAGTTGAAAGAAAATATTCAGATTGAAACTTTCAATCAGGATACTTTAAAGACATTGAATCTGTATGACAATATAAATGGTTATAATAATGCAGCGGGACTTTTGGCAGATAAAAATCATTTTTCAGGAATTGATATTGTTAAGTTCGGTGAGAATATCAGTATTATTCAAAAAAGAGTAACGTTTGAACATATATCGGTTTTAGAAGTATATGAAAAAGCACTTGCTGTATTTAGAGATTATTACCAATATGAAGTAATACAGGGGGCTGACAGAAAGATGGTAGAGAAAATACCGGAAGCAGCTTTCAGAGAAGCAATTGCAAATGCTTTGATTCATAGGGTATGGGATATTAATTCACACATCAGAGTTTCTATGTTTGATGATAGAATAGAAGTAGTGTCTCCTGGTGGATTGCCGGCTGGAATAACGGCAGAAGAATATTTATCAGGTAAACTATCTATTTTAAGAAATAGAAATCTTGCAAATGTATTTTACAGACTGGGATTAGTAGAGATATTTGGAACAGGAATTACACGAATAAAACAACTATATGCAGAGAGTTTGATAAAACCAGATTTTGAAGTGTCAGAAAATGCTATAAAAATTGTACTACCGATATTTGAAACGAATGTCAATTTAACCGAAGACGAAAAAGTGATTTACAAATTTTTAAGTAAGACGATGCTGAAACCAATAAGTGAAATTGCACCATATGTCCCATTTGGCAAATCAAAAACAACACAATTACTGAAAGCTATGGAGAAAAAGGGTGTGATTGCAGTTGAAGGAAAAGGCAGAGGAACAAAATATATAATTAAGTGAGTGAGAGTATGAAATCAGGAAAAGTTTTAGAAAGTTACGTACAATTTGTATATCAAAAATTGTTAGAATTTTTAGATGAAGGCGCATTAGTATCAACTAATTTATTAATACAAAGGAAATCAGGAGTAAAACATGAATTTGACGTATATTATGAGTTTCAACATTTGAATATTAAACATCGTATAGCTATTGAATGTAAAGATTGGAATACCCCAGTTACTAAAGGTGAAGTAGGAGAGTTTATTGCAAAGCTTAATGATTTAAATAATATTTCAGGTGTGATGGTGGCTAAATCAGGATACCAAGCAGGGGCAAGACAGTTTGCAGAAGCAAATGGTATTCAATTAATGGAAGAAAAAGACTTACCATCTTTTACAGATATAGTTGCTGGAGTGGTTAAAAAAGCTTTCCTTCCAGATGAAAAAGTTAAAGGAGATCCTTTTTGGACACTGATGGAAATACAAAATGGAGAAACAACAGGAACATATTATGCTTTACCTGACGAGGAAAAAACGATAGTTCCTTTCTTTTATTCGCAAGTTATAGCAGAAAAGTTACGTAAGAAATTACCTAATGGATCTTGTTATGAAGTGAGAGGGGTTTCCCAGTATCAATTAAAGGGCTTTATTGCTCAAATGGAAGTATTAGGTGTACAAGCAGCAATATATTATGTTCCTTTTTGGAAAGAAGATGAAATAGATATACCATTTGCAATTATTCCAATTGAAAAATTGAAAGAGGAATATGTATACATATAAATTATACTATAATGAGATGAGATAATGATATTTATAGAACAAATCAAAAAACTTATATCGAGTGGAGAAAAACAAAAAGTCTTAACAAATTTTATTGAAGATATATTAAATGCTATTTTAAGTGATTTTGTTTTTGCTGGGAAAATAATGATGACCATTGCTAAAACTCCGTTTTTGTAGACTATTCAATTACTCATAGTTTATTAAAGAAGATTGGGGTATTGTATGTAAACATACCTATTGTTCCAATATAGCAAAATCAGGGATGAATCCGAAGACCCTAATGCTATTACTTTTTCGAAGAAGATGAGGGTTTATCAGGATTAGAAGATGTATTTGAGAAGTTTAGAGATAGATTCAATGAAGAGTGGTTAAGAAAATGGGGTGTATTTATGGAGATAACTATTAAGGAATGGAACGAGAATTTTGGTTCTGATAAAGATGCAGAAATATGTGACTTTGCAAAAGAGTATATTGATGGTACTGATATTATTGTATTTACAGAAGTTATTGATAATGATAGTATTAAACATTTACTAGATAATTTAGATTCAGATTATAAAAATATGTGTCAAAGATTCGTGAGATTGAGCAATATAATCAAATAGTAATTGCCATAAAAAAAAGAATTAATACGATGTTTGAAAATACGTCGGGTTGATATTGATGAGAAGAAATGGGACATAAACAATTTGCCTGATATATGTCATTTAGAAATAATAACTAGTGAGGGCAAATTGAAAAATGTTATTGGAATTCGTGTGAAAATTGGTAATGAATCAGATGCAGATTATAAGGAACGCCGTATACAGTTTGAAAATTTGGTCAAGTACATAGGAGAGTTAGAAAATGTAATTGTACTGGGAGATTTTAACAACGGAATGATTAAAGCTGATTCTGGTAAAGATTATGATAGTATTAAGAGTGAATATGAATTAAGATGGGATAAGGGAAAAAAGAAATACGTTAAAAATCCTCTACGACTTTATAATTTTCATTTAATGAAACACATTCTGGGAGAGACTTATATTTTGAAAGAAATAATAGGAGAAGAAAGTTCTTGGGGGTTATCGCTATATAATGATATGCTATCATATGGTCAAATAAAAAATGATCAAATAATTACAAAAAATGTATGCCTAAAGGACTCATATTACGATTGGGGATATGTGCGTGATAATGAATCGATGTATGAAGATATGCTTTATAGTAATCGGTACAAAAAAAAGGAAATAAGGTAAAATATGGATATCCAGATCATGCGATATTAAATGCATCAATAGAGTTATAGAAAATCCTTAGTAGTAACCCAAACCCGTTTTACTACCAATTTTACTACTAACAGGTAGTAACAACATGCTCAATTCTGCTCTGGTTTGCCACAATCTGTAATTTCAGAGCATATCACAATAACCATGGAAACCCTTGCAAAACAGAGCATCCAGAGACAAAACAAGGAGTAAACAAAACCATGACAAAAGTTCTCTTCATTTGTTTAGGCAACATCTGCCGTTCCCCCATGGCAGAATTCATCCTAAAGGATCTCGTCGCCAGACGAGGTCTCACCGACCGCTTCGAGATAGCCTCGGCTGCCACCAGCACCGAAGAAATCTGGAATGGCATTGGGAATCCGATTTACCCGCCGGCGCAGACGGAGCTTAAGAAGCATGGAATCGGGAATACGCCGGAGACCGATTTTCGGGACAAGCGGGCGAGACAGTTGACAAAATCCGATTATGAGATTTATGATTACCTCATAGGGATGGACGAAAGCAATATCCGTGGAATCGAGCGGATAACCGGGCATCGTGGCGGTAAAATATCCATGCTGCTTTCCTTTGCCGGAGAGCAGGCAGCAATATCTGACCCATGGTATAGCAGCAGGTTCGATAAAACCTATGCGGATGTAACACGCGGATGCGAAGCATTCTTAGAATATCTCATAGAGCAGGGAGAAGTGTAGATGATAGAAATCTTATTTGGCGAAAGTGAAGGCGGAGCCATGAAGCTTGCGAAGAACTATCAGCAGCCGGATTATGAGGATGGACCAACCGCATGGCTTGGGGAAAAGCCGGACAAAGCCACCTTTGAAGACATGTTTGCAGGAGAAGCAGTTGGCGGAACTTCTGCGGAGGTCATTATACTGCCATTTATGTTGGACATTGGCAGCCTGAGGGAACCGCTGGATGGTACATATCGGAAGAAGATAATCTTAGAGCAGTATGGTGTCTATTGGAATGAGGATGAGAAAGAGGAGCGGGAAGAATTAGAGCAGGCAGTGGAAACCTATGGGAAAGAGCTGCAGCGGATGGAGCAGTTTGCAAAGCAGGGAGAATCTTTCCGTATCTGGTACAGCAACAAGCCTTATTCCCTGTGCGGACTCTGCCATGCAGTCAGTGTGCTGCGGAAATATGAATGCGCGATATCCGTGGTACGTCTGCCGGATTTTGTAAGAGAAGAGGAAAATACGACGGTACGTTATTCTTCCTGGGGAGAAGTAGATGCCGGACAGTTTTATCGATTCCTCCCATTGGAAAAGGAACTTTCAGAGCATGAGCAGAAAGTATTTGCATCCAGATGGGACGAACTTAAAGAAGAGGATGCACCTCTTCGGGTTCTGATAAATGGCTGTCTGGTGGGCGTAAAAGATGATTTTTATGATTTCCTGATTCGAAGAGAACTGCCGGAGGGCGAAATCATACAGGCAAGACTTATTGGAAATCTGTTGTTAAAATATCCCCTTGGAATCAGTGACAGTTGGTATATGAACCGCATCAATCATATGATTGAGACCGGAGAGATAGAAGTAGTAAAAGAGGCGGATGAAATTTTCCGCCGGAGCATCAGAAAGGAGCAGTAAGAAATGAACGATATCATAAAAGCAATGGAGACAAGAAGAAGTATCAGAGGTTATAAGGAAGATATGGTGCCGGAAGAGCTGATTGCAGAAGTAGTGGAAGCCGGAACCTATGCGGCTACCGGAATGGGCAGGCAGTCACCGATTATACTTGCAGTTACCAATAAAGAAGTAAGGGACAGACTTTCCAAGGTAAATGCTGAGATTATGGGAACAACCGGCGATCCGTTTTATGGAGCACCGGTGGTACTGGTGGTGTTAGCAGATAAGAGCCGTCCTACCTATCTTTATGATGGAAGCCTCGTTATGGGCAATCTGATGCTGGCAGCACATTCCTTAGGCCTTGGAAGCTGCTGGATTCACCGTGCAAAAGAAACTTTTGAGCGGGAAGAGGGAAAAGCAATTTTAAAGGAACTTGGCATTGAAGGAGATTACGAAGGCATTGGAAACTGTGTCATCGGCTATGCAAAAGAACCGGCAAAAGACGCCGCTCCGAGAAAAACAGATTATGTTCATTATATAAAATAAAATTGGATAATATAAAGAACATAGTGAAAAAATAGCATCAGATTTGTAAAAAATACTTGCAAAACAAAAAAAGCAGTGCTATCATAGTCAACAACTAGGAGATATAGTTGCAAAAGCTGGGAAAGAGACTCTTACTTTTAGAGGCCGACAGGAATACAGCGTCACCGACTGAGAGCGCTGTTTGGAAGAGAAAGCAAAGGGAACACTCTGGAGCCGACTGGCTGAATTACAGTAGGTCAGTACGTAGTGCACGTTACGCACGAAGAGAGGGAAGATGAAGCATTCATTTTCCAATGCGGGTGGTACCGCGGATAAGAAGATTATTCGCCCCGGAATACGAGTCAGTATTCCGGGGTTATTTTTATACTCCGGGCTGACAATCATATCAGAAAAGGAGTAGATAAGATGAGCAACATTTACAGAGACGTAACCTTAAATCAGGTAAGCGAAAACGACATTGGAAAGACACTTCGGGTAGCAGGCTGGGTAGAGAATATCCGTGACCATGGCGGCGTATCCTTTATTGATTTAAGAGATATGTATGCAGTAATGCAGATTGTAATCCGGGATGGAAAACTGTTAGAGGGAATCCGCAAGGAGCAGGCAGTTTCCATAGAAGGTCTGATTGAAAAAAGAGATGAAGAGACCTACAATCCAAAGATTCCGACCGGAACCATTGAATTAGAGGCAAAGAGCGTAGATATTTTAGGAGAGGTTTATACACAGCTTCCATTTGAAGTAATGACCAGTAAGGAAGTCCGCGAGGATGTCCGGTTGAAATACCGTTATCTGGATTTAAGAAACCAGAAAGTAAAAGACAATATCATTTTCCGTTCAAAGGTAATTTCATTCTTAAGACAGAAAATGACAGAAATGGGATTTTTAGAGATTCAGACACCGATTCTTTGTGCATCTTCTCCGGAGGGCGCAAGAGATTACATCGTGCCATCCAGAAAATACAAAGGAAAATTTTATGCATTGCCACAGGCACCGCAGCAGTACAAGCAGCTTCTGATGGTATCCGGATTTGATAAATATTTCCAGATTGCACCCTGTTTCCGTGATGAGGATGCAAGAGCAGACCGTTCACCCGGTGAGTTCTATCAGCTTGACTTTGAAATGAGCTTTGCAACACAGGAAGATGTATTTAAGATTGGTGAAGAAGTACTTTCTGCAACCTTTGAGAAATTCGCACCGGAAGGCAGCAAAGTAACGAAAGCACCATATCCAATCATCAGCTATAAACAGGCAATGTTAGAGTTCGGAAGTGACAAACCGGACCTTCGGAATCCACTTCGTATCATCGATGTGACAGAGTTCTTCCAGAGATGTACCTTTAAGCCATTTATCGGAAAGACCGTAAGAGCCATCCGCGTACATGCAGAGATGTCCAAAGGTTTCCATGAGAAGCTTTTGAAATTTGCAACCGGAATCGGAATGGGTGGATTAGGATATCTGGAAGTATTAGAAGATGGAAGCTATAAGGGACCGATTGACAAATTTATCCCGGATGACATGAAAGAAGAATTCAGAAAGCTGGCAGGTCTTGAAGTAGGAGATACCATTTTCTTCATGGCAGATAAAGAAGAGCGTGCCGCATATTATGCAGGCATGATTCGAAATGAATTAGGCGAGAAGCTGGATTTAATTGAGAAAGATGCATACCGTTTCTGTTATGTCAATGATTTCCCAATGTTCGAACGTGACCCGGAGACCAAGAAAATCGGATTTACCCATAACCCATTCTCCATGCCACAGGGCGGCTTAGAGGCACTCAATACCATGAATCCGCTGGACATCTTAGCATACCAGTACGATATCGTCTGCAACGGTGTGGAACTTTCCTCCGGTGCAGTCCGTAACCATGATATGCAGATTATGGAGAAAGCCTTTGAAATCGCAGGTTATGATAAAGAAGTGCTGAAAAATAAATTTGGAGCATTATACAATGCATTCCAGTTTGGTGCACCACCACACGCAGGAATGGCTCCTGGCATTGACCGTATGATTATGTTACTGCGTAACGAGGATAACATCCGTGAAGTCATTGCTTATCCGATGAATGGAAATGCACAGGATTTGATGTGCGGAGCACCAAACGAAGTAACCGAGCAGCAGTTAAGAGAAGTTCATATCAAAGTACGTGATTAAGGAGGAAAAACAATGGCAAATGTGATTTCAGATGAAACCATGGAATACGTTGGAATCCTTGCAAAGCTTGAGCTTTCCGAAGAGGAAAAAGCAGCAGCAAAAAAAGACATGGAAAGCATGTTAGATTATATTGATAAATTAAATGAACTGGATACATCCGGTGTAGAACCGATGTCCCATGTATTTCCGGTGCATAATGTATTCCGCGAAGATGTAGTAACCAATGGTGACGGCGGCGAGGATACCCTTGCCAATGCACCGGAGCGCAGAGACCGGGCGTTTGTTGTACCAAAGACCGTAGATCAGTAAAGGAGGCGGCAGAAGATGAATTTATTATCACTGACAGCAGTAGAGCTTGGAAAGAAAATCAAAGCCCATGAGGTATCAGTAGAAGAAGCTACAAGAGCCGCCTTAGATGCCATTGCAGCAAAAGAGGATGCGGTACACAGTTTTGTTACCGTAGATGAAGAAGGTGCAATGAAGCGTGCGGCAGAAGTGCAGAAGCTCATTGATGACGGCACATTGACAGGACCGCTGGCAGGAGTTTCGGTAGCAATCAAAGACAATATGTGCACGAAAGGAATGCTGACCACCTGCAGTTCTAAAATTTTATATAACTTTATTCCGACTTATACCGCAGAAGCAGTATTAAATCTGGAAAAAGCCGGAGCAGTAATTCTTGGAAAGACCAACATGGATGAGTTTGCCATGGGAAGTACCACAGAGACCTCTGCTTTTGGAGAAACCAAAAATCCATGGAATACCGAACATGTACCGGGCGGTTCATCCGGCGGAAGCTGTGCTGCAGTAGCAGCAGAAGAGTGCTTCTATGCATTGGGTTCTGATACCGGTGGATCCATCCGTCAGCCGAGTGCATTTTGTGGTGTCACAGGAATTAAGCCAACCTATGGAACCGTATCCCGATATGGACTGATTGCCTATGGTTCTTCTTTGGATCAGATAGGACCGGTTGCCAAAGATGTGACAGACTGCGCAACCATTTTAGAGGCAATTACTTCCTATGATAAAAAGGATTCTACTTCCATTCAGAGAGAAGAGACCGATTTTACCAGTGCATTAGTCGATGATGTGAAAGGAATGAAAATCGGTATTCCAAGAGATTATTTTGGAGAAGGACTGGATGCAGAAGTAAAGGATGCTATTTTAGCAGCCGCTAAGAAATTAGAAGAAAAAGGTGCTATCGTAGAAGAGTTCGATTTGAGCCTGGTAGAATATGCAATCCCTGCTTACTATGTAATTGCAGATGCAGAAGCAAGCTCCAACCTTGCCCGTTTTGATGGCGTAAAATATGGCTATCGTACGAAAGACTACGAAGGACTTCACAATATGTATAAGAAATCCCGTTCCGAAGGCTTCGGAGCAGAAGTAAAACGTCGTATCATGTTAGGCTCCTTTGTTTTAAGTTCCGGTTATTATGATGCATATTATCTGAAAGCACTGCGTACGAAAGCATTGATTAAGCAGGCATTTGATAAAGCATTTGCAAAATATGATGTTATCTTAGGACCGGCAGCACCGACCACCGCTCCGAAGTTGGGAGAGTCCTTAAGCGACCCGCTGAAAATGTATTTAGGCGATATCTATACCGTATCGGTGAACTTGGCAGGACTTCCGGGAATCAGCCTGCCATGCGGCATCGACAGCAAGGGACTTCCGATTGGCATGCAGTTGATTGGAGACTGCTTCAAGGAGAAGAATATCATCCGTGCCGCTTATGCCTTTGAACAGACAAGACCATATCAGCACAGCCCGTTAGCAGCAGAATAGGAGGAAAGAAGATTATGAGTAAACAGTATGAAACCGTCATCGGACTGGAAGTCCATGTGGAACTGGCAACTAAGACCAAAATCTTCTGTGGCTGTTCTACTGCATTCGGAAGTGCGCCAAATACACACACCTGTCCGGTCTGTACCGGTATGCCGGGCTCTCTTCCGGTTTTAAATAAACAGGTGGTAGAATATGCCATGGCAGTAGGTGTTGCCATGAATTGTGAAATCAACCAGTATTGTAAATTTGACCGGAAGAACTATTTCTACCCGGACAATCCTCAGAACTATCAGATTTCCCAGCTTTATCTTCCAATCTGCCACGATGGCGGCATTGAGATTGAGACTTCAGAAGGAAAGAAAACCATTGGAATCCATGAGATTCATATGGAAGAGGATGCGGGAAAATTAGTCCATGATGACTGGGAAGATGTTTCCCTGGTGGACTATAACCGTTCCGGTGTGCCACTGATTGAGATTGTATCTGAGCCGGATATGCGTTCTGCAGAGGAAGTCATTGCTTATCTTGATAAATTAAGAATGATTGTGCAGTATCTTGGTGCATCTGACTGTAAGATGCAGGAAGGCTCCATGCGTGCAGATGTCAACTTATCTGTCCGTGAAGTAGGAGCAAAAGAATTTGGTACCCGTACCGAGATGAAAAATATCGGTTCCTTTAAAGCAATTGCAAGAGCCATTGAAGCAGAGACAGCAAGACAGATTGATTTGATTGAGTCTGGCGAAAAGGTGGTTCAGGAGACCAGACGCTGGAATGATGACCAGGGATATTCCTATGCCATGCGTTCCAAAGAGGATGCACAGGATTACCGTTATTTCCCGGAACCGGATTTGGTTCCAATCGTCATCAGTGATGAATGGTTACAACGCATAAAAGACAGCCAGCCGGAGCTTCGGGAAGCAAAACGTCAGCGTTATCAGGATGAATTAGGCCTGCCGGAATATGATGCCAACATTTTAACATCTGCAAAGAAAATGGCAGATGTTTTTGAGGCAACAACTGCAATCTGCAATAAGCCAAAGAAAGTATCCAACTGGCTGATGGGTGAGACCATGCGAATCTTAAAGGAGCAGAATAAAGACCCGGAGGATATCGCATTTTCACCGGAAAATCTGGCAAAATTAATTGAGCTTACCGATGCCGGAACCATCAATGGCAATGTGGCAAAAGAAGTATTTGAGCAGATTTTTGCAGAGGATATCGACCCGGATAAATATGTAGAAGAGCATGGATTAAAGACTGTAAATGACGAAGGTGCATTGCGTGATACCATTGCCAAAGTCATTGAAGAGAATCCACAGTCGGTAGAAGATTACCGCAATGGGAAAGAAAAGGCAATTGGCTTCTTAGTAGGTCAGACCATGAAAGCTATGAAGGGCAAAGCAAATCCTGGAATGGTAAATAAAATCTTAAAAGAACTGTTATAAGAGTTGTGATAAAGCTTTGAAAAGAGCATGACAGAATGTGTTTCGAAAGCATATTCAAATTTATAAAAAATCCTGCAGTATGGAAAGCATGTAAGAACAAACTTCCATATGGCAGGATTTTTCGTTTTTTCGTTATGAAATTGCGTCTTTCTTTTGCTTATGTGCCGCCCGGATAAGATAGCATATGGTTCCCACTACGAATCCAAGACTAATCCACTGGGAAGTGGAGAGTGCTAAAAGATGGCCGCGGACGGCATCGTAACGCACATATTCTAACAGGAACCGGAGAATACCATAGACGATGAAATAAACGGCAATGGTATGGGGATAAGATTTCTTTAAATCCAGCACAGCAAGTACAATCGCAAGAATCAGAAGACAGATTGCTTCTACTAACTGAACCGGAAACAGTGTCGTATCCGATGGTGCCAGAGAGCCTTCCGGAAACTGTACAGCAAAAGGACCGTCATATGGAGTACCATAACAGCAGCCGGCAAGAAAACAGCCGATGCGTCCGAAACCGTGAATCCATGGAATCAGATAAATCAGGTGTGTAATATAAGGCTTGCTGTTGATATGATGGAATTTTCCTGCAAAAAGAAAGCAGAGAAGTCCGCCAATGAGTCCACCATAGAATACAAATCCACTTGACATGATATAATTAAAATACTTGGGTTCTAAAAAACGGGACCAGTCAATTTCCCGATAAGAAATGATAAGATACAAAAGCTTGGCGCCTATAAAGGCGCCAAGTAATGTGTATGCTTCTAATATAAGAAAATCATCAAAAATCAACTTATATTTCTTAAGGGGGTAAAGTGCAAATACATTTGCAAGGATTACCCCAAGGGTAATCATAAGTCCGTATGATGGGATATGAAATTCCAGAATGTTAAGATAAATCGACATAGTATCACCCTTTTAAAAAGTCGGTTCTATTATAACAAACCTGCAGATGCAACGCATGCAACACATGCGATGTATAAAGCTAAGCCTAATACAAGACCGATGATAGAACATACAAGTCCACCGGTAGCGCATTTAGCCTGGTTCTTATGTCCGATAGCACCTAAGATAGTTCCTACAAGACCTAAGATTGCTCCAATCCAGCCGATAGTTCCAGCAGTGAATACATCGATAACGGTTGCAAATTTCGAAAAATAGTAAAAAACATCAGGTTTTGTCATATATGAAGATTTTATAAAATTATGGCTGCGAAGGTTGAGATTAAAACCGGCTTGAATTATAATAAAAGCAATGTTTTAGAATCTTAAAACAGATTTGAGAGAATAGGAGAATCAGATATGGCAGAGAATAAGGACAAGAGAGAACTTGAAAATATAGATACTGTAGAAGACGCAACGAAAGAGAACACAGATGAGAAGAAGGATGAATACGAAGAAATCTGTTACATCTGCCGCAGACCGGAAAGCGTTGCCGGTCAGATGATAAAGATTCCGAATAATATCTGCATTTGTAAAGACTGTATGCAGAGAACCTTCGACAGCATGAATAACTCTGGATTTCCAATGGGTGATTTTATACCAAATGGTCAGATGCCCAATATCAGTATGATTAATCTTTCTGATCTGCAGGGCTTTATGCCGCAGAGCCAGAAGATTAAGAAAAAGAAAACCAAAGAGGAGAAAGCAGAAGCTCCGAAATTAGATATTAAGAAGATTCCGGCACCACATAAGATTAAGGCAAGCCTGGATGAATATGTGGTTGGTCAGGAATATGCCAAGAAGGTAATGTCTGTGGCAGTTTATAATCACTATAAACGTGTGGCAACCGATACGATGGATGATATTGAAATCGAGAAATCCAATATGTTAATGATTGGACCGACCGGAAGTGGTAAGACTTATCTGGTGAAGACACTGGCAAGACTTCTGGATGTGCCGCTGGCAATTACAGATGCGACTTCCTTAACCGAGGCAGGTTATATCGGAGACGATATCGAAAGTGTTGTCAGCAAATTGCTTGCAGCTGCAGATAATGATGTAGAGCGGGCAGAGCATGGCATTATTTTCATTGATGAGATTGATAAGATTGCCAAGAAGAAGAATACCAACCAGCGTGATGTCAGCGGAGAATCCGTACAGCAGGGAATGTTAAAGCTTCTTGAAGGAGCAGAAGTGGAAGTGCCGGTGGGAGCCAGCAGCAAGAATGCCATGGTTCCGATGGTTACCGTTAACACTAAGAATATCCTTTTTATCTGTGGAGGAGCTTTCCCGGACATTGAAGAGATTATCAAAGAACGTCTCAATAAGCAGGCATCCATTGGATTTCAGGCAGATTTAAAGGATAAATATGATAATGATGAGAATCTGTTACAGAAAGTAACGGTAGAAGATGTAAAGAAGTTTGGAATGATACCGGAATTTATCGGAAGACTTCCGATTCTCTTTACCTTGGAATCGCTTACCGTTGATATGCTGGTTCGTATTTTAAAGGAGCCGAAAAATGCTATCATCAGGCAGTATCAGAAGCTTCTGGCATTAGATGAAGTGAATCTTGTATTTGAAGAGGATGCACTGCGGGCAATTGCAGAGAAAGCAAAAGAGAAGAAGGTCGGAGCCAGAGCACTTCGTTCCATTATTGAAGAATTTATGTTAGATATCATGTATGAGATTCCAAAGGACGAAAACATCGGCCAGGTAACGATTACAAGAGATTATATTGAAAAAAAGGGCGGTCCGCTTATCACTATGCGTGGAGTGGCAGCATTACCGGTAAATGAATAAAATAAAAGAAAATAAGTGCCGGAGCTTATATGGAAGATTGTAAAGACGCACCATACTCGGAAGAATATTACGACCTTCTGGTTTCCTATCTGAGCCTTGAAAATGAATATCTTCCGGAAGGCTGTATCCAGAATATTGATAAAGATTTTAATGTAGTCTATTTGCAGAGTGCAGGCTTGCCGAAGCTGGATATTGACCAGTATACCTATTCGGCAATTCCAAAATGTTTTACCATATTAGACGAAGAGGCATTGCAGGCAGGCGGAATCATAAGGGTACAGAGTCAGCCAAATCTTGCTTTGAGAGGGCAGGGTGTTCTGATTGGATTTGTGGATACCGGAATTGATTATCAGAATGAAGTATTCCGTAATTCTGATGGCAGCAGCCGTATACTAAGAATCTGGGATCAGAGCATTCGAAGTGAAGATACACCAGAGGGATTCCTCTATGGAACGGAATATACAAAAGAACAGATCGATATGGCATTGTTAACAGATGCACCTCTTCGGGTAGTACCTCACCGGGATGAAGAAGGACATGGTACCTTTATGGCAGGTCTTGCGGCAGGAAGCGAAAAACTTTCGGAGAAATTTGCCGGAGTAGCACCCTATGCACAGATTGCCATGGTAAAGCTGAAGCCGGCAAAGAAATATTTAAGGCGTTTTTATTATATTCCGGAAGATGCAAAGGCTTATCAGGAAAATGATATTATGGCGGGGGTGGCATATCTGACCAGACTGGCGGAACGATATCGCCGCCCTCTGGTGATTTATCTTGGGCTTGGAAGCAATTCCGGGGATCACAGTGGAAACAGTGTGATTTCGTATTATCTTAATTATGTTTCCTTCAAGCGGAATACGGCAGTTGTGGTAGCAGCAGGGAATGAAGCTACTGCCAGACATCATTATTACGGAGAAGTTGCATTCGGGCAGCAGAGTGATGTGGTAGAAGTAGATGTGGAAGATGCAGTGGCGGGTTTCCATATTGAAATGTGGGCAAAGGCTCCGGAGCTTTATTCGGTGCGGATTATATCGCCAACGGGAGAGCGGACGGCAGGTGTCCGGGTGCAGCAGGATGGCAGAGAGGTATACCGTTTTGTATTTGAAAATACACAGGTTATCATTGATTACCACATTGTTGGCACTGCCACAGGAGATCAGCTTATTTATATCCGGTTTGACCGGCCCACCAGAGGCATCTGGACGATTGAGGTAAATGGCGATTACAGTATAGAAGGAAGATATCACATGTGGCTTCCGATTACCGGACTGATTGCCGGTGATATTTCTTTTATTCGTTCTAATCCGGATACGACAATTACCATGCCGGGAAATGCAGCTGCACCGATGACAGTAGGTGGATACAATGCAGGAAATGACAGTATTTATCTGAATTCCAGCAGAGGATACACTGCATCGGGACTGGTAAAGCCGGATTTTGCAGCACCGGGTGTCAATGTGATTGGACCGGCACCGGGCAACCGGTTTGAGGCAAGAAGTGGTACCAGCATTGCAGCGGCAATTACTGCAGGAGCTGCAGCACTGTATCTGGAATGGGCAGTAGAGCGTGGTTATAATACTGATATTACAAATGCAGAAATTAAAAATGATTTTATCCGCGGCGCGGTGCGGCTGGAAAGCAGAGTCTATCCGAACCGGGAATGGGGCTATGGAACATTAAATCTCTATCAGACCTTCGAACAATTGCGCCGGACATAAGAGGTTCTTGTTTGCATAGAATAACTGCTTCTGTGGGATTCTATATAGAAAACACGAAGCAGGAGGGTAAAGATGAAACAGGAACATGCAATTGATTTACGAAAGGCAGCCATTATCGGATGTGGGTTTGTCGGCTCTGCCACTGCATTTACACTGATGCAGAGCAAGCTCTTTTCCGAACTGGTTCTAATTGATGTGGATAAAGCAAGAGCGGAAGGAGAGGCCATGGATATCAGCCATGGAATGCCATTTGCCGCACCGATGAAAATATATGCCGGCAGTTATGATGACATTGTGGATGCCGACATTATTATCATTACGGCAGGAGCAAACCAGAAACCAGGAGAGACAAGGCTTGATCTCGTAAATAAAAATGTAGCCATTTACAAAAATATTATCCCGGAAATCGCCGGCAGAAGGTGTCGTGGCATATTACTCATCGTATCAAATCCGGTGGATATACTGACACTGGCAGCATTGAAATTATCCGGTTTTCCGGAAAACCGGGTAATCGGTTCCGGAACAGTATTAGATACTGCCCGGTTAAAAAATATGCTGGGAAAACAGCTTGGCATCGACAATCGTGGTGTGCATGCATTTATTGTAGGAGAGCATGGAGACAGTGAGGTGGCGGTATTCAGTTCTGCCAACGTATCCGGTATTCCGTTGGAACAGATTTATAAGCTGCGTGGCTATGAGGAATATGAAAGTCATACGAAGCGTATATATGAAGAAGTAAAGAACAGTGCTTATGAAATCATAGAGCGTAAGCAGGCAACCTATTATGGGATTGCAATGGCAATTAAGCGGATTTGTGAATGTATTGTCCGGGATGAACATTCGGTGCTTCCGGTGTCCAGTCTGATGCATGGGCAATATGGCATTTCCGATATCGTACTGAGCATGCCGGCAGTGGTGGATGCCGGTGGTGTGGAGCAGATTCTTCCGGTGTCATTAGACGAAGAAGAGCGGGCAAGGCTTCATACGTCAGCAAAAGCACTGCGGGATGTGATTGCTGACATAGAATTATAGAGCAGGCGGAATAGAAAGAGAGAAAGAAAAGGGTAGAAGGAATCAGGCAGGACAAAAGAAGGAGGAGTTTCCATGAAATATTTATTACTGGTGGTATCCATTTTCGGGCTGGATGAAGGAATCAAGCAGCGGATTGATAAGAAGGAGCCGTTGGGAAAAGAAAGAAGAGTTCCAAAGCTTCCGGTTGTAATTGAAAAATATTATAACAATGGAGCCGCATTGAATCTTTTAGCGAAGAAACCGAAAATTATGCTGGGGTTACACAGTGCATGCATGGCAGGACTGATGACCATATATGGATTTGTATTAAGAAAAGGAAATACAGGACTGAAAACCGGTATGAGTATGATGGTTGGCGGCGGATTAAGTAATCTCTGGGACAGAATTCATAAGAAGCATGTGGTGGATTATATCCGCTTTGATACACCGTGGAAACGCTTTTCAAGAATTGTATTTAATATTTCCGATTTCTTTATTTTTATCGGAGCAGCAGTTTCTATGTTGTTTGCATACAGGTAAGAAAACGGGATTGCAGCCAACGGTAATAATACCGAAGGAAGCAATCCCATTTTTCTTAATCAAATTCGTTCGTTATATCTTAATCAACATAAAAAATCATTATTAAAAATCAAATTCTATATCTGAGAAAGGTACATTGAAAAACCTTGATTATTGCAACTATTTAATTACTGTTACGTTAGTTGCCTGAGGACCTTTAGCGCCTTCTGTTACGTCAAATTCTACTGCTGCGCCTTCTTCTAAGGATTTGTAACCATCCATGTTAAGTCCTGAGTAGTGTACGAATACATCATTACCTTCTGCATCAGAGATGAATCCGTAACCTTTCTGGTTATTAAACCATTTAACTGTACCGTTCATTATAGTACCTCCACAAAAATTATCTAGCCATACGGCTATGCTTAGAATAGCATAATTTATTTTAAAAGTAAAGAAAATTAGTTGATATCAGTATAGGGGATATCATGCCCGGCAAAAAATTTTCGTATCAGCAGATCCCATTCCTGGTCGAAGGTGTGGTCTAAGATAAAACTGCGGTAAGATACACCATTGGTACAGGAAAGAATACCATCCTGAAATTTGATGTTTAAGAAAACTCCATTCAAATCCTGGGTAGTCAGACCACTTTTACTTACTTCCAGAGTATTTTTAAGATTCTTTGGAGAAAGCTGAAAGATAAAGCGAAAATAGGAGGGGGTATGTTTTCCCTTGATCAGGGCGAAGCAGTTTTCACGCAGCATGCCAAAAGGCAGGCAGCTTAAACCGGTTAGTTCCAGTTCATCCAGTTCTTCCGGACTGTAGAAATCCGGTACAAGATGTCCGTCGATTTCATAGGAACCTTTTCCACGGATGGTAGCTTCTGATAATAAGAAGTGGTCAAATAAATCCGTGCGAAGTAATTTATTCATAAAATCCTTTACCTGTAAAAGTTGTATTGCAATCATAGTATCCTCCTCATTTTTAAAGTGTAACACAAACCGGATAGAAAAAACAGAGAAAGTATTGTAGAATGTCTATGAAAAGAAGCAGATCGAAAGGAAATGATATGAGAAAACAAAGATTATTAACCGGTATTGCAGGAATACTTATGGCATTTCTGTTTACCGGCTGTAATACATCATCCGTTGAAGAATGGGTAGATGAAGTAGTAGAAGATATCAATGGACAGATACCGGATAATACCTTGCTTCCGGTAGAGTCTGTTTCAGAGGAAAAATATGTATATGGCCAGCTTACGGAAGAAGAACAGCTTGTTTATGATGAGATGCTGGATGCTATTTTAAATCATCGGGAAGAGGTGGCAGTTGCTACATTAGATAAAGACGTACTGGCAAAAATGTATGAAGCAATTATGGCAGACTATGGCGGACTCTTCTGGGTAGATGGCTATTCCTATACGGAATATTCCCGTGCGGGTGTATTGACCGGGCTTAAGTTTGCTCCGAAGTATACAATGGATGAAGCTGCAAGACAGGAGACACAGGCGGCAATTGATGAAAAGGTCGACGTACTGCTTGGCGGCATTTCATCCGAGGACAGTGATTACCAGAAAGCGCGGTTTATATTTGATACGCTGGTGCGTACGGTAAATTATGACCTTAATGCAGAGAATAATCAGAATATCATCAGTGTATTTCTAGAGGGAAGAACGGTGTGCCAGGGCTATGCCTGTGCCACAAAATATCTGATGGATTTATTAGGTATTCCATGTACGATAGTGACAGGAACTGCCAATGGAGAACCACATGCATGGAATCTCATCGAACTGGATGGAGCCTATTATTATATGGATACTACCTGGGGTAATCCAACTTCCAACAGTCCGGATGACTTCGGAGATGTAGCTGAAGTGGTAGATTATTGCTTTTTTACTGCAACTACAGAAGAGTTATTTCAGACCCACAGTCCCAATGTGAATTTTTCTTTGCCGGAATGCAATTGCCTGGATGACAGTTATTTTGTGCAGGAAAATTGTTATTTTAAGGACTGGTATCCGGAAGATATCGGAGCATTATTTACAGAGCTTGACAGCCACCCTGTACAGATGAAGTTTGAGGATGAGGCAGTTTATGGGCAGGCACAGCAGTTTTTCATTGAAGAAGGGCATATCGGGGATTATTATACCGGGGATAGTTCCTTATTTTATATGAAAAATGAGACAATGCGGGTACTTACTTTCCTGAAAAAATAAAATATTTGTGAAATATTATAAAAATTTAAATATCCTCTTTTCAAAACGTAATATTTATGATAATATGACGTAGTAATGAAAACTACTTGTTATTACAAAGGAAAACATAATATATAATTTTAAACATTGCGTACATAATATAAGAGAGATGACCACGCAATCAGGAGGATAGAAAATGAACTACAAAATCATAGTAGACAGCTGTGGAGAGTTATTTGATGATATGAAAGCAGATGGAAGATTCCAGTCTGTTCCGTTAGAGCTTGAGGTAGATGGATACCATGTGGTGGATGATGAATCCTTTGATCAACTGGAGTTTATTCGCAGGGTAAAGGAAAGCAGGCATAGCCCGAAGTCATCCTGCCCATCTCCACAGAGATATGTGGAAGCATATTTAGGAGAAGCAGAGCATGTATATGTAGTAACACTTTCCGGTAAATTAAGCGGTTCTTATAACAGTGCAGAGCTGGCAAAGAAGCTTTATTTAGAAGAACATATGGCAAAACAGATTCATGTATTTGATTCCTGTTCCGCATCCATTGGAGAGACTCTGATTGCAGAAAAGATACAGGAATCAGAGGAAGCCGGAAAGAGCTTTGAAGAAGTGGTTGCTGAGACAGAAAAATATATTAAAGACCAGCAGACCTTCTTTGTATTAGAGACTTTAGAGACTCTGCGTAAAAACGGCAGACTCAGTAACCTGAAAGCCTGGGTTGCCGGGGCATTAAATATCAAGCCGGTAATGGGGGCCACGCCCGAGGGTACAATCTGTCAGCTGGGACAGGCAAGAGGAATGACAAAGGCATTGGACTATATGGTTAATGAAATTGTAAAGAGAACGAAAGAGTGTGAAAAGAAGATTTTATCCATCGCACATTGCAATTGTCCGGAACGTGCAAAACAGGTAAAAGAAAAATTGGAAAAGCTGGCAAAATTTAAAGATATCAGAATTGTAGATACTGCAGGAGTCAGCACCATGTATGCCAATAATGGCGGTGTTATTGTAGCAGTTTAAAAAATAGCAGATAAAAAGAAAACAGATAAAGGAAAACAGAATCGGTGCAAACCGGTTCTGTTTTCTTTTGCTGTCGGTAACAAAATGGAGCATCCGCATATAGTAATAACAGACGATTGCAAGGCAAGGAGGGATGAAATGCAAATCGCAATCATTGGAGCAGATGAAAGAACACCGGCATTGAAACGTTGTCTGACGGAATCAGGAATTGGAATCATAGAAATAACGGAGCAGAATATCCGGCGACTGATGCAGAGTCAGATTATTGTATTACCGTTGCGGGCATTGGAGGAGGATGGCAGAATCAGAGGAAGCAGGGTAAAAATAGGAATGGTATTATCCTATGCAGCGGAGAGAAGTGTTATTTATGGAGGTTGTTTCCCGGAGGTTCTGACACGAAGACCATCAGGGCGGCGGATACGGCTGGTTGATTATATGGAAGATGAAGTCTTTAGAAATGAGAATGCCGGACTGACAGCAGAAGGCTGCCTTGTAGAAGCAATGACAAAGAGCAGGTGCTGCGTGAAAGGAAGAAACTGTCTGGTGGCAGGTTTTGGTTATTGTGGAAGAGCCATGGCAAAGCTGCTTTTATCTTTGGAAGCGGAAGTAACTGTTTATGATATAAAGGAAGATTGCCAGCGGGTGGCAATGGAAATGGGGTGTAGCTTGTGGCAGGAGAATGCAGAGGAGCAGAACTTTGAGTGGATTTTTTATATGGCAGATAAACCATGTCCAATAGACACAGTCTTAAAATGGTGCGATGAGAAAACATATCTATGGGATATTACAACTGGTGGCGGACTTCCGGCAGAGGAGTTAGAAGAAAAAGGTATTCATGTGGAACATCTTACTGCCGTTCCTGGAAGAATACTGACAGAAAGTGCAGGAATCATTCTTGCGCGGATGATAGAAAGAGGAGCAGCAGATTATGGAAGAGTATAAGCTTACATTAGGACTTGGAATTACCGGCTCTTTCTGCACTTTTGGGAAGATACTCCGGACGACAGAAGCACTGGTGCAAAAAGGAATAAAAGTTATTCCGGTATACTCCAGACATGCAGGAACTTTGGATACCAGATTTATGACAGCGGAAGTATTTCAAAACAGAATGCAGGAGATTACAGGAGAAAGGGGAATTCAAAGTATCGTGCAGGCAGAAACCATCGGTCCGTCAGGACTTTTTGATGTGATGGCAATTGCACCATGTACCGGAAATACCATGGCAAAGCTGCAGCAGGGCATTGTAGATACTACAGTGCTTATGGCAGCCAAAGCGCATCTTAGAAATGAAAAGCCGTTGGTGCTGGCAATTTCTACCAATGATGCTTTGTCCATGAATCTTAGAAATATCGGACTGCTGATGAATATGAAGCATATCTATTTTGTGCCTTTCCGGCAGGATGATTATCAGAAGAAACCTCATTCTCTGGTGGCGGATTTTTGCCGGTTAGAGGAGACTATTGCTGCAGCCATGAAAGAAAAACAGCTGCAGCCGGTGGTGCTGTCTCCAATGCCGGTAGATTATAAATGAAGGTCAATCTTATATTCACTGAGCCAGTAATGAATCTGCAGGAGATAAGCAATCATCTGAGGACCTGCCATAAGCTGGCCATACCATGGTTTGCCATAGTCTCCTTCCTGATTTAAGAATTGCATAGTCTTTTCTTTGTCAATCAGTGCAAGAAGGGGACTTTCCCCAGTGGTCAGCAGTGCACTCAGACGCTGACGCAGGAGCTGTTCATAGTAAGGATGGTAGGTCTTAGGATAAGGACTTTTCCTGCGGAAAGTAATGGTGTCCGGAAGATAGTCTTTTGCACACTGCCGCAAAAGGTTTTTCACAAGACCATCTTTGGCTTTCATTTCCCATGGCACATTAAAGACATAGGAAACCAGGTTTTTATCTGCAAAAGGAACGCGGGCTTCCAGACCGGAGAACATACTGGTGCGGTCCATGCGGTTTAGCAGAGTCTGCATAAAGTAGCGGATGTTAAGATAGGAAATACGCCGGCGGCTGCATTCCGTATCATTGTCCGATGGCAGAATATCGACCTCTGCAATGGCATTTTCATAAGAACTTTGCACATAGGAATCTAAGGACAGTGCATCTGCAATTTCGTCTTTTAAGAAGGACTTGCGGAAAGACAAATCCGGTGTCCATGGAAACGTGTTGCAGGAAAGAAAATTCTTCCGGTGAAACCACGGATAGCCGCCGAAAACTTCATCGGCACATTCTCCGGTCAGGACTACCTTATGCTGCTTACTGACTTCCCGGCAGAAGAAGAGCAGGGATGAGTCAACGTCAGCCATACATGGAAGGTCATGGGCTTTCATGGAAGCAAAGAGTAAGTCAGCCTGGGAGCGGTTGTCACAGGTCAGATATTGATGCTCACTCTTAAGATAGTTTTTCATAATATCCACAAAGGGACGGTCTTCGGAGGGCTGAAAATCATTTGCCTTAAAGTAACGGGAATTATCTGTAAAGTCAAAGGAATAGGTAGAAAGAGTCTGCCCTTCTTTTCTTAATTCTTCCGCACAGACCGAAGAGACGAGACTGGAATCCAACCCGCCGGAAAGAAAGGTGCAGATTGGAACATCGGAAACCATCTGCCGGCGGATGGACTGTAACAGCAGCTCTTTTGTGTGGACAACGGTTTCTTCATAGCTGTCTGTATGTGGATGGCTTTCTAATCGGAAGTAACAGTAATCTTTCAGTCCGGAAGCACTGAAAGTGAGGTAATGTCCCGGCAGACATTCTGCCATATGCTCATAAACTGCGTTGCCGGGGTTCCTGGCAGGACCAAGACCAAAGATTTCGCAGAGTCCTGTTTTATTTACCGAAGGGATGCAGCCGGGATAACAGAAAATTCCCTTCGGCTCGGAAGAAAAGATAAGTGTATCATGAAAAAGCCGGTAAAAGAGCGGCTTTACACCAAAGGCATCCCGGAAGAGATAGAGAAGCTGATGAGCCTCATCATAAATGGCAAAAGAGAAAATACCATTCATTTTCCGGACAAAGGACGGTCCTTCAAAAAGAAATCCATTTAAAATGACTTCTGTATCGGAATGAGTACGAAAGGTCATGCCATGGGAAACCAGTTCCTCACGGAGTTCTTTCGTATTATAAAGTTCTCCATTATAGATGATGGTGAAGTCTGCGTCACAATAATGTCTGGTCATAGGCTGAAGTCCACCATGAGGATCAATAATGGCAAGCCGGGTGTGGGAAAACCCTGTATGAGAGGTTAAATAAATACCATGGGAGTCCGGCCCGCGGTGATAAAGTGCGTCACTCATATCAGATAGAATGTTACGATAATAAGGCTCCCTTTCTAAAAAATCAGTATGTAAATTACAAAAACCGGAAATACCGCACATAGCAATTCTCAATTCATTTTTGTAGTAATCTATGCATTTTCCTAAATAAAAAGTACAAAAAAGAAGAGAGATTTATGAAAGAGAGGAAGCATTTTCTAGGTGCAAAGCACAGGTAAGGAGTTGCCGGCAGTAAGTTGTGTGGGTTATAATAAAAAAGATGAAACTATTTTTCCGGCTGGAACGTCTAATTTACAGAAAGCAAAGGTTGAAAGGCTTTTTTTGCATATGCAGGTTTTCGGAAAGAGAAGAGGAAACAGGAATGAAGAAAAGAGGAATCGCAAAAGCGGTGGAGCAGGAAATTCTTGCATCCTATGAGCAGCTTTACCGGCTGGCAATTACCTATGTAAAGAACGAACAGGACGCAATGGATGTAGTGCAGGAAAGTGCATATAAGGCAATGAAAAATGCCGGTCAGGTGAAGGAAGAAACCTATATTAAGACTTGGCTCTTGCGGATTGTTATAAATACGTCACTGGATATGTGCAAGAAACAGAAGCGTATCGTAAGTGGAGTATTTATCCCGGAAGAAGCAAAAGAAGATGTATACAAAGACTGGGATATGCTGGCAGCGTTGGAAGAATTAGAAGAACGGGAAAGAACCATTGTGATATTAAAATATTTTGAAGAATGGAAAATAGATGATATTGCAGATCTTCTGAAAGAAAATCCAAACACCGTAAAATCAATCCTGTATCGCAGCTTAAAGAAATTAAAGATAAAGATGTCCAGGGAGGAAATAGCATGAACCATGAGAAAATAGACAGGATGAAGCAGGAATATGAGCAGATAGAAGTCCCGGAAGCATTGAAAACGCAGGTGGAAGCCGGAATCAGAAAAGGAAAGAGGGAGACCCAGAAAGGCAGTATCCGCTTTTTAAAAGGAGCAGCAACGGTAGCGGCAGCTATGGTTGCACTGGTGATTTCGGTAAATGTAAGCCCGACAATAGCCCATGCCATGGAAGAGGTTCCATTACTTGGCACAATTGTAAAAGTAGTGAACTTTTCTACATATTCTGATGTACAGGATGATAAGAATATGGAAGCAAATGTAGACATTCCCCAGGTGGCAGTGACAAATCAGGATGGGAAAGTATTATCGGATGAGACGGACGAGCTGAATCAGGAAGTGAAAAAGTATGCCGGTGGTATTATTAAGTCTTATCAGTCTGATGTAGCTTCCATTGAAGATGGTGAGAATGGTAATGAGGCAGTGAATTCGTCTTATCAGGTAGTGACAGATAACGACCGGCTGTTTGCTTTAAGAATTGATACTTCCATTGTAATGGCAGGATCGAACCAGTATACGAAAATCTATAATATAGATAAGAAAACCGGAAATACCATTACATTAAATGATTTATTTCAGAAGGATTCCGATTATCTGGACCGGATTTCAGAGGAAATAGAAAAGCAGATGAAGGAAAATATGGAAAAAGACAGTAACCTGCAATACTTCTTAGACAAGGATGTAGATGGCTACAGCTTTGATGGAATTAAGAATGATGTAAATTTCTATGTCAACAAAGAAGGAGAGTTGACCATTGTTTTTGATAAATATGAAGTAGCACCGGGTTATATGGGAATTGTAGAATTTACGATTCCGACCAGTGTGGTTTCTGATATTATAAAGGACGGATATCTGCAATAATATGGCAAAGATGGTGCGTACTAGGCATTTATAGTAATCGAAAACTCCCCCGGATATTGGAAGAAATTTCAATATCCGGGGGAGTTCTTATGCTATATCATGAGATACTTTTATTTCTTGAAGTTAGCTCTCTTTCTTAAGGTCGGGTCAAGAATACGTTTACGGATACGTAAGGATTCTGGAGTAACCTCTAAGAGCTCGTCAACATCGATAAAGTCTAATGCCTGCTCTAAGGAAAGTATCTTTGGTGGAACAAGGGTCAGCGCTTCGTCTGCGGAAGAAGAACGTGTATTGGTTAAGTGTTTCTTCTTACATACGTTTAATTCAATGTCTTCCGGTTTAGAGGAAGAACCGATCACCATACCGGAGTAAACCTTTACACCGGCTCCGATGAAGAGAGTACCACGCTCCTGAGCGGAGAACAGACCGTAAGTTACGGATTCGCCGGATTCGAAAGCAATCAGGGAACCAAGTTTACGATAAGCAATATCTCCCTTGTATGGAGCATAGCCATTGAAAATGGTATTGATGATACCATTTCCTTTGGTGTCGGTTAAGAAGTCTCCACGGTAACCGATAAGACCACGGGATGGAATGTTAAATTCCATACGGGTATAGCCGCCGCTGATTGGACGCATATCAACCATCTCACCTTTACGCTGGCTTAATTTATCAATAACAGTACCGGTGAATTCATCCGGAACGTCAACATAAGCTAATTCCATAGGCTCTAATTTCTTGCCGTTTTCATCAGTGTGGTAAAGAACTTCAGCCTTGCTGACTGCAAATTCATAACCTTCACGACGCATATTTTCGATTAATACGGAAAGATGTAACTCACCACGTCCGGAAACCTTGAAGCAGTCTGCACTGTCGGTTTCTTCTACACGAAGGCTGACGTCGGTATTTAACTCACGGAACAGTCTGTCTCTTAAGTGACGGGAAGTAACGAATTTACCTTCCTGACCTGCAAGCGGGCTGTCGTTGACCATGAAATTCATGGAAAGAGTAGGCTCGGAAATCTTCTGGAAAGGAATGGCAACCGGGTTGTCTGTTGCACAGATGGTATCACCGATATGGATGTCTGCAATACCGGAAATAGCAACGATAGAACCGATTTTCGCTTCCTTTACTTCTACTTTATTCAGACCATCAAATTCGTATAATTTGCTGATTTTGACTTTTTTCTGTTTGTCAGGCTCGTGGTGGTTTACTACGATAGCATCCTGATTTACCTTTAAGACACCGTTGTCTACTTTACCAACACCGATTCGTCCAACGTATTCATTATAATCAATGGTACTGATAAGAACCTGGGTGTTTGCATCCGGGTCACCGGTAGGTGCCGGAATGTAGTCGATAATGGTTTCGAATAAAGGAGTCATATCCTTGCGCTCATCATTTAAATTTCTCATGGCGTATCCATCTCTTGCAGAAGCGAAGATGAATGGGCAGTCTAACTGTTCGTCAGAAGCGTCTAAATCCATGAAAAGCTCTAATACTTCATCAATAACTTCTTCCGGTCTTGCTTCTGGACGATCAATTTTATTGATACATACAATAACCGGCAGATTCAGTTCCAGTGCTTTCATAAGAACGAATTTGGTCTGTGGCATAGCACCTTCAAATGCATCTACCACAAGAATAACACCGTTTACCATTTTCAGAACTCGCTCAACCTCGCCACCGAAGTCGGCATGGCCAGGAGTATCAATGATATTGATTTTTACATCTTTGTAGAATACAGCAGTATTCTTAGAAAGAATGGTAATACCACGTTCACGCTCAATATCATTGGAATCCATGACACGTTCCTGGACTTCCTGATTGGCACGGAATACACCACTCTGTTTCAACAGCTCATCGACCAGAGTAGTTTTACCGTGGTCAACGTGGGCGATGATAGCTATGTTTCTAATATCGTCTCTTGTTGTTTTCATATAAAATCCTTCCTTCTATCAGTGCATAAAATTCAGTTTCTTCTTATATATAATGCCTGTCTATAAATGACCGGCGTTCTTATTCTATCACATATTGAAAAATACGCAAGTATTTCTTTCTTTACAGGAAATTGCTTTCCTGTAAAGAAAAAAACGCTCCGCGAGGATGCGCACTGCGGCGTATAAGGTAGATGTCGCAAGCGACCGCCGCAGGCGCGAGAATGTGCCAAGGCACATTCTTTGTTCAAGGACACAGCACATATGCATGGAAAAGTGGCTTTATGCATAATATATCCAAAATGTTATCGACAGATTTTGATGAGTTTCATCTCATTGGAATGGTACTGTAAAAACGTTCGAAAACACACTAAATAAAGGAGAAAGATTCATGGCAGATAAGATTTTAGAAAACAACCAGGTATCCATTGTAGGGGAGATTATTTCCGATTTCCAATACAGTCATGAAGTGTATGGGGAAGGCTTTTATATGGTAGAGGTAGCGGTCAGCAGATTAAGTAATTTTTCCGACTACATTCCATTGATGATTTCAGAGCGTCTGATTGACACTTCGCAGAGTTACATAGGACAGAAGGTATATGTGACCGGACAGTTCCGTTCCTATAACAGACATGAGGAACTTAAGAACCGGCTGGTTCTCTCCGTATTCGTCCGGGAGATTGAGTTTATTGAAGAAGAGACAGAGGAGATGAAGAGCAACCAGATTCTTCTTGATGGCTATATCTGTAAAGATCCGATTTACCGTAAGACTCCTCTTGGAAGAGAAATTGCAGACCTGTTGGTGGCGGTAAACCGTTCCTATGGAAAATCTGATTATATCCCATGCATCTGCTGGGGAAGAAATGCAAGATTTGCCGCAAGATTTGAGGTGGGTGTGCATGTGCAGATCTGGGGCAGAATCCAGAGCAGGGAGTATGTCAAACGCTTAAATGAGGATGAGGTAGAGAAGCGTACCGCCTATGAAGTATCCGTGAGCAAAATTGAATATATGGAATAAAATAATAGAAATAAAGAATAATTGAGAAAACATGAAACATACAGACATTGCTTTTTATTGGAAATTGTGGTATCGTAAGTAAATCTGGGATAAAGAGTCCCTGTAAGAATTGGCATGGAGGTTTGTCATGGAAAAGGGTTCCGTACAGATTTATTATGGTGCAGGTCGTGGAAAGACCAATGCTGCACTGGGCAATGCGTTGCGGGCAGCCGGAGAGAATAAGAGTGTAATTATTATCCAGTTTTTAAAAGGAAAAACAGATGATCAGATTGCTTATATGAAGCAGTTAGAACCGGAAATCAAGGTATTCCGTTTTGAGAAATCAGAAGAGAATTATGATGAACTGCCGGAAGAAAGACAGGCAGAAGAGAAACTCAATATGAAAAACGGACTGAATTTTGCCAAGAAAGTGCTGGTTACCGGTGAATGCAATGTACTGATTCTGGATGAAGTTCTGGGCCTTATAGATGCCGGAGTAATTTCGTCGGAAGAATTAGAAGCTGTTTTAAAAGCAAAGATGGATGAAACAGAGGTTATTATGACCGGAAGGGTATTAGAAGAATCCATTCGCAGCTATGCAGATGAGATTTATAAGATTACTGCGGAAAAATAAGAAAGAAAATGTAAAATGTCTGCATAGGACGTTGACAGATAGTAGCAGCGGTGCTATATTGAGATAAGAAATTTAATATATGAAGGTAGAGGTTGCGTGAGACAAGAGTACTTGGTCGGATATGGCAGACATAGAAGAAGACATAAGGAAAGGGGAACACGCCGAAAGGTTATTTTTCCTGCAAAGAATAATCTTGGGCATGGATTGAAGAAGTTCATGACTGTCATCTTGTAATAAGATGGGGCGCTATCGGTATGATCCATAATAATATAAGTGGAATATCAACCGGCTCCCTGTGAGCCGGTTTTTTTATGCTGGTAATAAAAGCAAAACAAACGATATCTTCATACAATAAATAAGATACTTATAAAGTGGAGGAAAAAGAACATGTCTATTTACAAAGGTTCCGGAGTTGCAATTGTAACTCCAATGAAAGCAAATGAAGAAGTTAACTATGACAAATTAGAGGAATTAATCGAAGAACAGATTTCTGAAGGTACAGACTGTATCGTAATTGCAGGAACAACAGGAGAGAGTTCTACCTTATCCATGGAAGAACATCACAAAGTAATCTGTGCAGCAGTAGAATTTGCAAAACACAGAGTTCCGGTAGTAGCAGGAACCGGTTCTAACTCAACGGAGACAGCAATCCAGTTGACCCAAGAAGCAGAAGAAGCAGGAGCAGACGGAGCACTTATCGTAACTCCATATTATAATAAGGCAACACAGAAAGGTTTAATCGGACATTATTCTAAGATTGCACAGGAAACAAGACTTCCGATTATTATGTATAATGTACCGGGAAGAACCGGATGTAACCTTTTGCCGGAGACAGTTGCAGAATTATTCCGCACCCAGGAAAATATTGTTGGATTAAAAGAAGCAACCGGTAACCTTGCACAGGCATCTAAGACCATGTACTTAACCGATGGAAAGCTTGATTTATATTCCGGAGAAGACGGACTGGTTGTACCACTTATGTCCATTGGCGGAATCGGAGTAATTTCCGTATGGGCAAACCTTGCTCCGGCAAAAGTGCATAATATGTGTGAAAGCTTAGATATCCCAGAGGGTGCGAATCCAGATACTCTCAAAAGACATATACGAGAATGGTCTGGATTGGTTGATTTACATGGTCCAGAAGTTTTAAAACATAAGGTGTTCAATAAAGTGTGGACACCAGAAGAAAAGCTTGAACTGGTTTTAATGGTTATTGCAGGTATACCAAGGAGAAAAGTTGCCATAGAAGCAGGAATCAGCGCAGGAATGCTTTATCAATGGGTATACAAATATAAATCACAAGGATATAATGGATTAGTAGAAAGTAAAAAAGGACGTCCAACAAAGGAATCAAGAATGAAGAAGTCAACAAATCCATTACCTTTAACAGAATCAGAACGAGAAGAACTGATACGCTTGAGAGCTGAAAACGAATATATCAAAGCCGAGAATGAAGTAATAAAAAAACGGATCGCCTTGAGGCAAGAAAAATGGGCTGCGCAACTCAAGGCGAAAAAGCAGCAATCATCAAAAAACTTAGAGAAAAAGGATACCAATTAAAATATCTCCTTAAAGCAATGCACATGGCTAGATCTACCTACTATTTTGAGATTAGCAGAAACGATGTTGTTGCCGAACGCAATCAAGAAATACTAGAAGAAATAAAAAGTGTTTTTGTTGAGAACAAGCGCAGGTATGGTGTAAGACGGGTTCACCAGGAACTTATTAATCGTGGGTATCAGGTGAACCATAAAAGAGTTCAGCGTCTTATGCATGAAGCAGGTCTAGCTGGAAAAAGACCAAAGGAGAAATATCATTCTTATAAGGGTGAAGTTGGTAAGATTGCTGACAACATAATAGACAGGGATTTCAGTACAACTTTGCCTTTACAAAAATGGACCACAGATGTATCACAGTTCAATTTTTCATGGGGAAAGTGTTATATTTCTCCAGTGCTAGATATGAATACAAATGAAATCATCTCATATGATTTATCCATGAGCCCTAATCTTGAACAGATAAAAAGAATGCTGAATAAAGCATTTGAAAAATTTCCTTCAGTTGAAGGATTGATATTTCATTCAGATCAAGGCTGGCAGTATCAACATGCTTATTTTAGAAATGCTTTACAGGAACATGGCATTATACAATCCATGTCACGAAAAGGTAATTGTTATGATAATTGTATTATGGAGACATTCTTTGGACGATTAAAAAATGAAATGTATTATGGCTATGAAAAAAACTATTCTTCTTTCGAAGAATTTTCACAAGCGGTTGAAGAATATATAGATTATTATAATAACATGGATTATTTGTTTAAAAAAGAGTACAGAAGCGGATATAATTTATCACTGTGTTCAATATAACTTCCATGACCTTCTCCCGGAACAATAACCAGAGTGGCATGCTCAATATTTTCTGCAATCTTTTTTGTAACCTTTTTCTTGATTAAATCTTTTTCGCCGGCTAAGACAAGGGTTGGAATCTTGATTTTATGTAAGTCCACCGGCTGGATATCTGGCTCATTGAGCATCATTGTGGAAAAAGGATTCGGATTCTTTTTGCATTCCCTGCGGATGCGGCGGTAGTCTCTTCCTTTGATGTCCTTTGGCGTCAGGTTTGCACCGCTGATCATAAGCTTGGAGAGCTTATCCGGGTATTTCGAAGCTAAGAGAAGTCCGACGATACCGCCGTCACTGAAGCCATAAAAGAGAGGGGCCTTTAATTCTAAGGCATCAATAAAAGCTGCCATGTCGTCTGCCATATCCATGTAATGAAGTTCTTTTGGAGAAGCAGAAAGACCGTGACCTCTGGAATCGATGGCATAAACGGTGTAATGTTCGGCAAGCTCCGGAATCAGTACATCAAAAATTTCGTGGGTTTCGCCATTTCCATGCACTAGCAGGAAAGGCTGCCCTTCGCCATATTTTTCATAATAGAGAATCTGACCATTTAATTGAATATACATAATGATTATCGTCCTTTAAAATTGATTATTTTGTCATTCTATTTTATAGTAAAGGTAATTCAACTTTTTTAGTGTAGCATTTTATAAAGGAGAAAACAAGATGGAGACAGAACATGTTATGCACACTTTTGCCCCGGTATACGATAAAAAATCCAGAGTATTAATCTTAGGCACGTTCCCGTCGGTCAAGTCAAGAGAGAACCGGTTTTACTACGGCCATCCGAGAAACCGCTTCTGGAAAGTAACGGCGGCAGTAGTCGGCTGTGAGGTCCCAGAGACGATAGAAGAAAAGAAGGCATTTCTTCTTGAAAATCATATTGCTATCTGGGATGTTATTGCATCCTGCGACATAGCAGGATCTTCAGACAGCAGCATAACAAATGTTGTGGCAAATGATATTGAACGGCTGTTAACGGAGGCTCCCATCGAGGCTGTTTTCCTAAATGGCGCAAAAGCCTACGAATTATTTATGAAATACTGTTCCTGTAAGGATAAGGCAGAAATCTGCAAGCTGCCGTCCACCAGTCCTGCCAATGCTGCATGGAGTCTGGAGCGGCTGATAGAAGAATGGAAGAAAATCAGGAGATAGGATGAAATGTATACAGACAGACAGTTAAAGATTATAGCGGTCTTAAAAAGTGCAGATGGCTGGATGAGTGGTTCCCTTCTGCGGGAAAATATCGGGGTGAGCAGCAGGACACTGCAGATGGATATTAAGGCAATCAATGAGAAACAGTCAGGAGAGCCTCTGATACAGTCTAATAACCGGCTGGGGTATCTTTTGAAAAATAAGATTGCATTAGAGCAGGAACAGAAAAGTTATGGACAGGAGAACTATGTGCATTCCAAGCAGATTATTACTTTGCTGCTGTTTGAAAAGGAGTATACCAGTATTGGAACGATTTCTGAGCGATTATTTTTTTCACGGTCATCTGTAACTTCTGACCTGTCGCAGGTAAAGCGGATTATAAGCCGCACGCCGGGGGCAAATCTTTTGGTATCCGGACAATATGGACTTAAGATTCAGGCATCGGAGAATGTAAAGAGAATCATGTGCATGAAGACCATGCAGAGCAGACAGGATTATCATATGTTGTTTTCGGAAGAAGAGATGGAGCAGTTTGCAGAAAATCAGAAGAAGTTACAGGCTGTTCTGGCAGAAGTATTTACCAGAAACCAGTTTATCGTATCGGGAGAAGCCTATCATGATTTTGCACGTTATCTGGCAGTATGCATGATGCGAAGCCAGATGGGTTTTCCGGTAACAGAGGAAGAGGATGGCACAACTGAAATGCCTGGCAGACTTTCTACTGAGCTGGTAGATGAAATCGAAAAGGTGTGCACCTATCGGTTTAAGGAGAAGGAAAAGCAGAATGTAGAGGCACGGTTAAAGGAATTGAATATGGTCTGTAAGGAGACGGACATTCAACTGGATATGCTGCAGAAATTAGAAGTATTTATCCAGCGGGTGCAGGAGGAAACCGGACTTAAATTGCAGGTGGAGCGGGACCTTTTAGAGGTTTTATCAGACCATGTGTCAAGAATGGAACTCCGGATTCAGAATGGACGTAATAATATCGGTAATCATACCAAAGAAATGGCGAAGCGGTATCCTCTGGAAATGCATCTTTTAAGAACCTGTTTAAGTCCTGTTTTAAATACAGAGATTCCGGATGCGGAAATGGGCTATCTGGTGCTTTATTTTGCATCTGCAATTGAACGTAACAGAAGAAAGCCGGATATTTTATTTATCAGTGACCAGAGTGCCAGCAGCATTTATAATGTACAGAATAAATTAAAAAGCTTCTTAGGGGAGCGAATCAGTGAGATAACAGTTATCCCGGAATATTTATTTGAACAGAGAAAAGAACGGTATTGCCGGAATTACCAGCTTCGGATTACATCGGAAAAGGAGCTGGTATTAAAGGATGCTTCCTTTACTTATCTCGACCTTTTTGCAGACAATGAGCAGATTATGCGGCTGGGGAGAAATGTTGATAAGCTTGAAAATAACTACTGGAAGGAAACGGAAGAAAAGCTCCGGAAAAAATATGGCACAAAGGACAGTCTGTATCTGATAGAAGAAGTGGCAGACTTTGAAGATTTAAAGAAAAGAATCGGCTATGGATATCCGGAACAGAAGGTGTCGGAGGAGACCATCGGAAGCAGCCGTCTTTCTATGATTGACCATGAGCAGGATGGAAGAAATAAGATTTATCGTATTTATCTTAAAAAGCCATTTGCTTATGGCGGTAAGCAGATTACAGAAGTTATTGCAGCACATTATGGCGGAGAAGGGGATATGATAGAATTCTTTGACTATGTAAAAGAGCTGTTAGGTGGACAGAGCTAGGCAGAGGATTTCGCTATTAGTGACGCAAAAGTATAAATTTCCTGAAACATAAAAGCACGGTATAATAAGCTTAACAAAATAAATGCGGGTCATTTATGAAAGGAGAATGTTTATGGGAAAAAATTATGAGAAGCTGGGAGATGAAATTATTACCCGGCTGGGAGGAGAACAAAATATTACCAAGCTGTTTCACTGTGCTACAAGACTTCGTTTTCAGCTTGCAGATATGTCTAAGGCAGACCTGGAAGGAATCAAGAAGCTGCCGGATGTCATGGGCGTAGTAGAAAGTGTTGGCGGTGTTCAGGTTATCATTGGAAATGATGTAGCATCCGCTTATGCTGCAATTGTAGCAAAGCATAAGATTGAAAACAGCAGTGATGGCAAGAAGGTTGAAAAAAGCAGATGCAGCACCGGAGAAAAATGGAATTGTATCAAAAATTCTCAATGTGCTTTCTGCCATTTTAGGACCGGCAATTCCACTGATTATGTGTAGTGGATTGATTTCAGCATTACTGATTATTTTAACCAAGTGCGGACTGAGTACAGAAGGCACAACCTATACCATCATCAGCATGGTTGGAAATGCAGCATTATATTTCCTGCCGGTATTACTGGCATATACTTCTGCCAAGAAATTCGGCTGTGATATTATGACCAGTGTTTTTCTTGGTGCAATTATGATTAGTCCGACATTGATTGGATTAACGGAGCAGGGAAGCTTTGTATCACTTTTCGGACTGCCGGTGAAAACAGTAAATTACAGTTCTACCGTAATTCCGATTATTTTAACCATCTGGATCTTCAGCTATGTAGAGAAGCTGGTAGTTAAAATTGTTCCAGCAGCAGTTAAATTTGTATTTAAACCGTTACTGTCTGTTATTATCATGATTCCAGTTATGTTATGTATTACCGGACCAATCGGAAGCTATTGTGGAGACCTTTTATGCAAAGCACTGACCGCAATCAATAATGTAGCACCTTGGTCTTCTGTATTAATTGTTGGCTGTCTTGCACCACTTTTAGTATTAACCGGAATGCATCTTGCATTGATTCCGCTTGTAATGTCCATGTTTGCAACAGCAGGATATGATAATATGTTATTCGTTGCATTTATCGGAATGAACTTCTCACAGTTCGGTGTAGCATTAGCTTGTATGTTAAAAACTAAAAATAAAAACCTTCGTACACTGGCATCTTCCTGTGCAATTACAGCATTCCTGGCAGGAGTTACAGAGCCTACCCTTTATGGAATCTGTGTACGAATGAAGAAACCTTTGGTTGCTACCTGGATTGCATGTATAGTAAACGCAATCTTCTGTGCAATCTTCAGCGTAAGAGTATACAGCTTTGGCGCTCCATCCTTCTTTACAATGCCGATTTTCTTAAATCCGGATGGAACGATGAGTAACTTCTATTTTGCAATTGCTGCAGCAGCAATTACCATTGTAGTAAGCTTTGTATCAACCTGGGTATTAGGATTTGATGACAGCATTTATGGAGAGGAAGCAGCTTAATGGAAAAAAGTCTGAATGTAGTGGAAAAAATATCGGATCAGCTTTATGTGATTACGGAGACAGAGAGTGTGCATTGTTATCTTGTTATAGGAAGTGATAAGGCAATGCTCGTTGACATCGGCTATGGCTATGAAAATATCATGCCACTGGTTCGTACAATTACAGATTTGCCGGTTATGCTGGTGTTAAGCCACGGTGACCCGGATCATGGTCTTGGAAGCAAATGGTTTGATGAAGTGTGGATACATCCGCTGGACTGGGGAAAGCTTCTTTGGAATGACACTACAGAGATGCGTAAAAAGCAATGGATTACAGGGTAAATAAAATGCCCTGGACAAAAGAACTGATATCGGAAGAGTTCCCGGAGTGGAGAATCAGCAGTAAGACGAAACCTCATTTTCTCTGTCATGGAGACAAAATTTCGCTGGGAGATATTGAATTTACGGTATTACATACGCCGGGACACAGCTATGGGCATATTATGCTTCTGGAAGAGGAGAAAAAATGGCTCTTTTCCGGAGACCAGATATCTGCACACAACATCTGGCATTTTCAGGGAAATGATGTGCAGGCTCCCTTCCGGAGTACACTTCACAGCTTGAAGGAGCTGGCATTAAAAGTAACAGAGGATTATAAAATTTATCCGGCACATGACATTATTCCGATTCAGAAAAATTATCTGACAGATTTGATAGACTGTTTCGAATGGGAACTGCAGGAGAATTATAAAAAGGATGCACCATTCCATTCTTTTGCAGGAGACGGCTATCAGCATTTTTATCAGACTGTAAATCTCATATATTCTGATGAGCGGCTGGGTGAATTCCTCGGAAGGAAAATAGAGCGATAGGGGGAGTGTAAGTGGAATTTAAAGAAAATTTCTTATGGGGCGTAGCCACTGCTGCGAACCAGTGCGAAGGAGGATATTTAGAAGGAGGAAAAGGACTTACCATACAGGACTATATAAAAGGTGGCGGAATCGGAAGACCACGGATGTTTCGCAGTACCATGGAAGAAGGAGCATTCTATCCGAGCCATGATGCGGTAGACCATTATCATCATTATGAGGAAGATATCCGCCTTTTGGCGGAGATGGGCTGCAAATGTTATCGCATGAGTATCAGTTGGGCAAGAATTTTTCCAACCGGATGCGAAGAGGAGCCAAATCAGGAAGGACTTTCCTTTTATAAGAATATTTTTACTCTGTGCAAATCCTTTGGCATAGAGCCGGTGGTGACATTAAGCCACTTTGAAATGCCGTGGTATCTGGTAAAAGAAAAGGGCGGTTTTGCAAACCGGGAAGTAATTGATGATTTTGTTCGTTATGCCTGTTGTGTAATGAATTATTTTAAAGAAGAGGTACATTACTGGCTTTTATTTAACGAGATTAACTTTGGCGTAATGCCAATGGGTGCTTATAAGTCGCTGGGGCTGATTGATGGGAAATATCTCGGCGGGGAAGCATTCATTTCTCTTAAATCCATGACCGTAGACGAAAAAGTAAGATTCCAGGCATTACATCACCAGTTTGTTGCCGGAGCGAAAACGGTGATAGAAGCAAGGAAAATCAGTCCGGAAATAAAAGTGGGCTGTATGATTGGACACATTACGCAGTATCCGCTGACCTGCCGGCCGGAAGATATGTTAGAGTGCCAGCACAAAGACCGGCTATTAAATAAATTTGCCGGAGATGTAGCCGTGTTCGGCAGTTATCCGTCTTATATGAACCGTTATTTTAAAGAGCATCAAATTACGATTCAGAAGGAGCCGGAGGATGATGCAATATTAAAAGCCGGCTGCGTGGACTTCTACACCTTCAGTTATTACATGACAAACTGTGCCACGATAGATGATGCAGCAGAGCAGACCGATGGAAATCTTTTGGAGGGAGCCAAGAATCCGTATCTGACCGCCAGTGAGTGGGGTTGGCAGATAGACCCGAAGGGACTGCGCTATACATTAAATGAACTTTGGGATCGCTATCATCTTCCAATGATGGTGGTGGAAAATGGATTTGGTGCACTGGATGAAGTCGATGCAGATGGAAGCATCCACGATGATTACCGTATTTCCTATCTCAATGACCATATCGCAGCAATGGGCGAGGCAATCGAGGACGGTGTAGACCTGTTCGGCTATACCCTCTGGTCAGCCATGGATATTGTCAGTGCCGGAACCGGCGAAATGAAGAAGCGTTACGGGCTCATTTATGTGGACAGACATGATGACGGCAGCGGAGATTTTAAGAGAATCCCAAAAGACAGCTATTACTGGTATGCAAAGTGCATTCAGGAAAATGGAAAAAATATTACCACATAAAGGATTGTGGAGATAAAAAGTAAGATGCGTACAGCGGGTATCGGGTATGCATCTTACTTTTTTACGCTGCAACGCATCCGTAAGAAGCTGCCGGTGGCAGGTTCTGCAGGTGAGTAGCGAGAAATCTGGGGGGACTGTTAGAAAATTTGACACAACAGAAAATGCATGATAAATTTACTCTGAAAAAAGAGAAAGAAGGAAGAAGCACATGGAGAAAATCGCAAGCTTTACAATTGACCATATTAAACTGCAGCCGGGTGTCTATGTATCAAGAAAGGATGCCGTAGGAGACAGTACAGTAACAACTTTTGATTTAAGAATGACATCACCAAATGATGAACCGGTTATGAATACCGCAGAGGTGCATACCATAGAGCATCTTGGTGCAACCTTTTTAAGAAATGACGCAGAGTATGCCAGCAAGACCGTATACTTTGGACCAATGGGCTGCCGGACAGGCTTTTATTTATTGCTGGCGGGAGACTATACATCCAAAGATATCGTGCCACTGATGATTCGCATGTTTGAGTTCATCCGTGACTTTAAAGGTGAAGTACCGGGCGCAAGTCCAAAAGACTGCGGCAACTATCTTGATATGAACCTTGGTATGGCAAACTATCTGGCAGACCGCTATTTAAATAATGTGCTTTATCATATTGATGATGCACACCTGAATTATCCGGCGTAGAGGATGCTTGGAAAATTTGCTTTAAAGCAGATATGAAAAATGTATTGCGTAATGCATAAGTAGGAAATCGGCAGAAAGAGGAAAGAAAACATGAGTAAAATCGGAATTATCGGAGCTATGGAATTAGAAGTAGCAACATTAAAGAAAAATATGGATACAGACCAGATTACAAAGAAAGCCGGCATGGAATTCCATGAGGGTAATTTAAAAGGAATGCCGGTAGTAGTGGTACAGTGCGGTGTAGGAAAAGTAAATGCAGCAATGTGCGTGCAGATTCTTGCAGATTTATATGATGTAACACATATTATCAATACCGGTGTAGCAGGCTCTTTGAATCCTGTATTAGATATCGGAGATATTTTAGTATCTAAGGATGCTATTCAGCATGACATGGATGTGACACCATTAGGCTATGCAAAAGGACAGATTCCGGGATTAGAGCAGCTTGCTTTTGTGGCAGATGAAAAGTTGTGTAAGACTGCCGTAGAGGTATGTAAAAAAGTAAATCCGGATATTCATGTAACAGAAGGCCGCGTAGTAAGTGGAGACCAGTTTATTTCCAGCAAAGAGATAAAGGATGCATTAATTGCAGAATTTCATCCGGACTGCACGGAGATGGAGGGAGCTTCCATTGCGCAGGCAGCAACTTTAAATAATATCCCATATGTAGTCATTCGTGCAATTTCAGATAAAGCAGATGGCTCTGCACAGGAGGATTATCCAACTTTTGAAAAGAAAGCAGCAGAGCATTGTGCAAAGTTAGTACAGGAAATGATGAAGGAACTGTAAGAATCTTTGAATTGGGTAAAAAAACGCAGAAATGCCAGCCTTTTACCATGACGAGAGTCAGCGAAGCCAGAATTCCCAGCTCCTCCAGAAATCCGCAAAAAAAATACAACCCGGATATTTGTAATGCCCCTAAAACTATGCTTTTTAGGAAGCAACAAATATCCGGGTTGCATTTTTGCAGTCATCTTACATAAATTTCATAAACATATTCAAAAAACGTAAATAATCATCATAATTAAAGAAGCGGTCAAGAATATCCTGCAGTGCATCCTGTTCAAGGGAATCCCACTGGTCAACAGAAAGGGAATTATCTACAGTGCCTGCATTGTAGGCAGCATTGCTGTTTGCACTTGCAGCAACGGCTGTTCCGTCCGGAAGAGTGACACCTTCCTGCATATAGCCGGTAATCTTGGCTACATAATTCTGGGTTTCTTTAAATGGAGGAATTCCACCGTATTTTGCTACGTTGCCGCTGCCTGCATTGTAGGCGGCAAGAGCAAGGGAGGTATCTCCGTTGTATTTATTTAAAAGCTCGCTGATATATTTGGCACCTGCCATAATATTCTGTTCCGGGTCATAAGGGTCGGTACAGCCAAAATAAGAAGCAGTGGAAGGCATTAGCTGCATGATGCCCATGGCTCCTGATTTGGAAGTGGCATTTGCCTGAAAATTGATTCCTGCTTTGCCATGGCGGTCAGAAGAGGAACAGAGACACCATAGGTATCGGCGGCTTTCTGAAAGATAGATGCAAGGGAATTGTTGCCTGCATTATTTAAATAGGATTCAAAATTATTTACACCGTTTACAGAGGTTGTGGAAGCAGCGGTACTTCCAAGCGCAGCGGTAATCGGATCAATCTGCATGGATAGAACTCCTTTCATAATCTGAAATTCTTCTTTCTCATTAAGATGCGAATTCCAGGTTGTGTAATAAATTTACAATTTATTCTAGTATAGCATAAAAAACTTGTTTTTTGAAGTCTCATATTGTAGAGTTATTGTGTTTGATGTAGAAAGGGCGAATTAGAAAGAAGGATTACAGAATGAAACAAAATGGCTATGTCAAAGCAGTGAAAGCAGCATTTCCGTATACGATACCGGTATTGACAGGTTATCTTTTTATAGGAATTGCATTTGGCGTGATGTATCAGGAAAAAGGCTACAATTTTCTTTGGGCAATTCTGATGAGTATCTTGGTGTACGCCGGAAGCGGACAGTATCTGGCTGTTAATTTCTTTGCACCGGGAGTCAGTTTCCTGCAGATTATATTCTTAGAATTTATGGTAAATATCCGGCATGTCTTTTATGGACTGTCTTTAATAGAAAATTCCGTGATATGGGAAAAAAGAAATTATATATGATTTTTTCCCTGACAGATGAGACCTATTCCTTATTCTTTATTACAAAAGTGCCGGAGGGCGTGGATGAGCACAAATTCCTATTTTCCATTGCGTTGTTAGACCAGCTTTACTGGATTATTGGCTCTGCCATCGGAGCCATTGCCGGAACGCTGATTCCGTTTGACACAACGGGTATTGATTTTGCCATGACAGCATTGTTTGTCGTAATTTTTGTGGAGCAGTGGCTGACCAGCAGGAATCATTTGCCGGCGCTGACCGGAATTGCAGCATCCCTTATCTGCCTGCTTATCTTTGGCAGTGATAATTTCATTCTGCCATCCATGATTTGTATTATGATAATTCTGTTATCCGGTCGTAAGGTGATGGAAGAAAAGGAGGTAGCGGAAAATGCCGATTAGTGTGGAACGGTCATTATTAATTATTGTGGTTTGCGGATTGGTTGTATTTACAACAAGGGCAATTCCGTTTGTATTATTCAGCGGGAAAAAAGAAATCCCGGAAATCGTAAAATATCTTGGAAAAGTGCTGCCGCCTGCAGTTGTGGGAATGCTTGTTATTTATTGCTTAAAGGCAGTAAATGTAGTGAAGTTTCCCTTTGGTCTGCCGGAATTTATTGCAGTTTTCGTAGTAGTTGTTTTACATGTGTGGAAAAGAAATAATTTACTGAGCATCGGTGTGGGAACCGTGCTCTATATGGTGTTGATACAGACAGTATTTGCGTGATGTTAAAGAAATCTTAAAGACTTGGTGCCTTGGTTCTTAAAGGTTCATTCGATACAATAATGGTGTACTTGGAAAGGGGAAAAGAAAATGTATAACATATTGATATGTGATGATGAACCGGATATCGTGTCCGCGTTAAAAATCTATCTTGCATCGGATGGCTATGGAATTTACGAGGCTTATAACGGTCGGGAAGCAATTGAAATGATGCAGAAAACAGAGATACATCTTGTGCTCATGGATATTATGATGCCGGAAATGGACGGCATCCAGACCATGGTGAAGATTCGTGAGAACAGCAATGTCCCTGTGATTTTCCTGACTGCAAAAAGTGAAGACAACGATAAGGTTTTAGGACTTATGGTGGGAGCAGATGATTATATTACCAAGCCATTTAATCCGGTGGAGGTCCAGGCAAGAGTAAAATCCCAGCTGCGCCGTTATATGCAGCTGGGAGGCGGAAACATGACAAAGAAGAATCTTGCCATCGGAGGCATTGAGCTGGATGACAGTGCCAAGGTTGTGACGCTGGACGGAGATGCGGTGAGTCTTACCCCTACAGAGTATGATATTTTGAAACTGTTTATGGAGCAGCCCGGAGTTGTATTTTCTCCCAAGGATATCTATCGCAAAGTATGGAAAGATGCGCCGTTTGGCTCAGAAAGTACAGTGGCAGTGCATATTCGCCATCTTCGGGAAAAATTAGAGTATGATCCTGCAAATCCACGGTATTTAAAAGTGGTGTGGGGACAGGGCTATAAGATGGAAAGAGGAAACACGCCATGAAAAAGAAAAAAAGAGGCATCAGAAGAGCAAGCGCAGTCATTGCATTTATTTTACTGACTTCAATTGCATTTTTATCTGCAGTATTTACGCTGGAAATGATAGACAGCCAGATCTATCGAAACAGCCAGGAGGAAACAGAGGCAGATTATCGGGAACAGATTGGTTCCTATCTGGCAGCAGAAATTTTTTCGGAATTTGTAAATTCTGATATAAAGGATGCAAGGTCTTTTGTATACAGTCTGGCTGATGAGACGAACTTTAATTTTTATGTATTTAAAAAGAGTGTAGATACTTCTGTGGAACGAATCTGTACCATAGAAAACGGAAGCATGGGAAGCGTCATTCCGGAAAACATGGCAATCGTGGGAAATTATGACAGTTATTGCTATCCGGGAATTTCCATAGATGTTTTAAACAGTCCGGAGCAGATATTTACGGAAGTAGAAGAACAGGATGCAAATCTTTCAAGAGGTGATATTTATGCAGTGGCATTCTTCCCGCTGGGGGATTTGACTTATCATGATGATTTGTATTTTAAAATGAAATATATTGATTTTGCATATAAGGTCCGCTATGCAATATTTGCGGTACTTGCAGGAAGTACGATTGGAGCAGTTATTTTACTGGTTACGCTGGTACGGACTGCCGGAAAGAAGGATGAAGAGGGCAGGATACAGAAAAGTTTTATCGATAAGATTCCACTGGAACTCTATGGACTGATGCTTTATATCGTTGAAGCCTGTGTGGCAGGATTTTTTGGAAATATATGGGGATTTTACGGAACGAACATAGGCTCCCTTGCTGCCATTGTGATACTGGCAGTATTGACAGCAACCCTGCTTTTAGTATTTCTCATGAGCTGCTCAGTAAGGCATAAGACAAAGACGCTGTGGAGCAACACGCTGTTATGCCGGTTTGTAAAATGGCTGAAACAGGCATTGTCTTATATTAAAAAGCATATGCCGTTTATTTATAAAGGTGTAGTGATTGCACTGGGCATTATATTTATAGAATTTATCGGTATTCTGATACTGGAAGGCAGTTACAACTGGGAGGGAATTTTCCTGGTATTTCTGGTAGAAAAGGCAGCACTTTTCCTGATATTCTGCATCATACTGGCAAATCTCAATCAGTTGAAGCAGGGTGGTGAGAAGATTGCAGAGGGTGACTATGATTATCAGATGGACACCAGCCATATGCGTGGAGAATTTAAAAATTATGCAGAGCATCTGAATCAGATTGGAAGCGGAATGCAGACAGCACTGGATGAGCGGATGAAGAGCGAGCATTTTAAAACAGAGCTGATTACCAATGTATCCCATGACATTAAAACACCGCTTACTTCTATTATTAATTATGTGGATTTGCTGACCAAAGAGGATGTGGAAAATCCGAAGGTGCAGGAATACTTAGAAGTGCTGACACGACAGTCTGCCCGGTTAAAGAAATTAATTGAAGATTTAATTGAAGCATCCAAGGCATCTTCCGGTGTGTTAAAGGTCAACTGGGAAAAATGTGTGCCGGAGGTATTGCTGACACAGGCAGCGGGCGAATATGAGGAACGGCTGCAGGCAAAGAATTTAGAGCTGGTGATTCATCATCCCGAAGAAGAACTTTCTGTTCTGGCAGATGGAAGACATCTGTGGAGAGTTTTTGATAATCTGTTGAATAATATTTATAAATATGCACAGCCGGGAACCAGAGTATATCTTGACTTAGAGCAGGATGAGAGAAATGTTTCCATCGTGTTTCGAAATATTTCCAAGAGTCCTTTGCATATGACGGGAGAGGAACTGCAGGAACGCTTTGTTCGGGGAGACAGCTCCAGAAATACGGAAGGCAGCGGTCTTGGATTATCCATTGCCCAGAGCCTGACGGAGCTTATGCATGGAAGCTTCCACCTGTTAGTGGATGGAGATTTCTTTAAGGTAACGCTGACCTTTCCACGCATTACAGAAAATGCATAAAATTACTTTGACGGGTTGACAAGTCACAGTGGGAATTTTAGAATACTACTTAGCTGAGGCGTGAAGGAGACTAACTATTATGAAGAAAGAACCATTTGTGACAAAAGAACAGATTGAAGAAATTGTAAAGACATATCCAACCCCGTTTCACCTTTATGATGAAAAAGGCATCCGTGAAAATGCAAAGGCAGTAAAAGAAGCATTTGCATGGAATCCGGGATTTCGTGAGTATTTTGCAGTAAAAGCAACTCCGAACCCATTTATCTTAAATATTTTAAAAGAGTATGACTGCGGCTGCGACTGTGCATCCCAGACAGAGCTGATGTTAGCTGATTCCCAGGGATTTGACGGAAAGCATATTATGTTTTCTTCCAATGATACCCCTGCATATGAATATAAATTTGCAGACAAGATTGGCGCAATCATCAACCTGGATGACTTTACCCATATCGACTTCTTAGAGAAGACAATCGGTAAGATTCCAGAGACCATCAGCTGCAGATATAATCCGGGCGGAGTGTTCAAAATGAGCAACGGTATCATGGATAACCCGGGAGATGCAAAATACGGATTTACAACAGAGCAGTTATTTGAAGGCTTTAAGATTTTAAAAGAAAAAGGTGCAAAGAATTTTGGTATTCATGCATTCTTAGCAAGTAATACCGTAACCAACGAGTATTATCCGATGCTTGCAAAACAGCTTATTTGAAGTAGCTGTTAAATTAAAAGAAGAAGTAGGCTGCCATATCAGCTTTATCAACCTTTCCGGTGGAGTTGGTGTGAACTATACACCAGACCAGGAACCAAACGACATCCGTGTTATCGGCGAAGGCGTACACAAGGTTTATGATGAAATTTTAGTTCCGGCAGGTATGGGTGATGTAGCTATCTATACTGAGATGGGCCGTTTTATGTTAGCACCTTATGGATGCCTTGTGACGCAGGCAATTCATGAGAAACATACACACAAGAATACATTGGTGTGGATGCCTGTGCAGTAAACCTGATGCGTCCTGCAATGTATGGTGCATATCATCACATTACCGTGCTGGGCAAGGACAACAGCGTATGCGACCACAAATATGATGTAACCGGTTCTCTTTGTGAGAACAATGATAAATTTGCCGTAGACCGTATGTTGCCGAAGATTGACATGGGCGATTATCTGGTAATTCATGATACCGGAGCACATGGTTATTCCATGGGTTATAACTACAATGGTAAATTAAAATCCGCTGAGTTACTTCTGAAGGAAGATGGTTCCGTACAGCTTATCCGTCGTGCAGAGACACCGAAGGATTATTTTGCAACATTTGACTGCTTTGATATTTTGAAAAATATGAAAGACCCGGAAAAATAAACTTGCAATCTATTAGAAAATATGATAAACTTTCATTTGTTCGGTTCGACGGAACCGAATAAATGCCGGCGTGTCGGAATGGCAGACGAGGCAGACTCAAAATCTGTTGTGGGCAACCACGTGCGGGTTCAAGTCCCGCTGCCGGCATTAAAATTTTGGAAAAGAATCGACTACAGGTCGGTTCTTTTTTTACGCGAGTAGCGAGAAAAATCTGGGAGAAAAGAAGGAGCCAGGCTCGCTTTGGCGAACTTCTTTTCTGTTCAGATTTGGCGAGCACCGCGATAACTCGAGAAACTCGCTAAGCGTGTTTCCCGTAGTTACGCGAGTAGAAGGTAAGGAGAATTACATGGAACAGACCAATGACAGAACATTTTAGAAACAGAACCGGTAGGAAAGCTGTTATTAAAATTGGCATTGCCTACCGTTGCAGCCCAGTTGATTAATATGATGTATAACATAGTAGACCGTATGTACATCGGCCATATTCCGGGGGGATGGTGCAATGGCACTGACCGGAGTTGGTGTATGCATGCCGCTTATTATGGTAGTATCTGCGTTTGCAGCACTGATTAGCAATGGTGGTGCTCCACGGGCAACCATATTTATGGGAAAAGGAGAGAAGGACAAGGCGGAAAAAACGCTGGGGAACTGTTTTTGCACCCAGACTATTGTATCGCTGATACTGACTGCATTTCTGCTGGCTGGAAACAGAGGCTTTCTTCTGGCATTTGGAGCCAGTGAAAATACGATTTCTTTTGCTGCTGATTATATGAATATTTATGCTATAGGAACGATTTTTGTGCAGTTGACCCTGGGGATGAATGCATTTATTACGGCGCAGGGATTTGCCAGAACCAGTATGCTGTCGGTACTGATTGGTGCAGTGATTAACATTGTGCTGGATCCGGTATTTATCTTTGGATTTGGAATGGGTGTAAAAGGAGCAGCGCTGGCAACGGTTCTTTCCCAGGCATGTTCCTGTATCTGGGTGCTGGCTTTCTTATGCGGAAAGAAAACGCATCTTCGCCTGAAAGGAAAAAATATGGTTTTGCAGGCAAATATTATTTGGCCGAGTATTGCACTTGGAACAGCAATGTTTATTATGCAGGCAAGCGAGAGCGTGATTTCAGTCTGCTTTAATTCTTCATTATTACGATATGGCGGAGATATGGCAGTAGGAGCCATGACCATATTAACCAGTGTCATGCAGTTTGCACTACTTCCGTTACAGGGATTGGGTCAGGGAGCGCAGCCGATTATCAGCTATAATTATGGAGCCAAAAGAGCAGACAGGGTAAAAGAAGCCTATTTCTTATTATTGAAAATTGATGTTGGATTTTCCTTTGTTTTGTGGGCATTGGTGATGGCATTTCCAAGAGCATTTGCAGCCATGTTTACCTCGGATGCGGCACTGATTGCATATACGGGAAATGCACTCCGGATTTATCTTATGGCAATTATGATATTCGGAATCCAGATGGCGTGTCAGATGGCATTTACATCACTGGGAAAAGCAGTATCTTCCATTATTGTAGCGGTCATGCGTAAATTCGTATTATTACTGCCGCTTATTTATATTATGCCACACATTTTTACCGGCAATCAGGCAATGGCAGTTTATATGGCAGAGCCGGTAGCGGATGTGCTGGCGGTAAGCTTTACGTCTGTACTGTTCTATTTCCAGTTCCGCAAGGTGCTGCGTCAGATAGAAGAATAGTCCCAAAAGAGCCTTTTTGAGGCTCTTTTTCGTTGACAATAAGTTATCATATATGATAACATAGAGACAGTTGTTGAGGTGAGAAATGGAGAAGAATAAGAGCAGGGAGCAGTCGACGCGTTCGGATGTGGTGCGTCAGTTGAAGGCGGTGCGCAAGGAACAGCATATTACCCAGGAAGTGCTTGCAGAGCGGGCAGGCACGAAGAAATCCAATATTTCCAGATTGGAGAGCGGAAGATATAATCCAAGTCTGGATTTTCTGGTGAAGGTAGCAGGCTGTCTGGGGAAGACCGTAGAGATTCAGATTATGGACAAATAGAAGGAGACAGGGTATTATTATGAAGAAGAACAAACCGAAGACCATGGGGAAAAATATTGACCGGGATGTGGAATTATGCAGAACTACCAATGCCAGAGTCAGCAGTCAGATGATGCGGACACTGGTAAGCCATGAGATTCCATTTACACAGAACTGGGTGAGAGTTCCATTTTATAAGAGAGTTACTTATAATGGGGCGAAGGAAGTCTGCGTTATCAGCACACATTATAACCAGTATCAGCGGGCGAGAAGGGTATTAGACCATATGGAAGTGGTATATCGGGAACGCATGATTTTGCATGCGGTATAAGACAGGAGGAAAAAGAGATGGAGAGCTTAACAAAGCAGTTTCCGGATAAGGAGACCTTTGACAAATTCTTTGTAGAGAATTTCAAGACCATGACTTACGAAGATGTAAAAGAAGGCTTAGAGGAATTAGTCAAGGCAGAAGGATTAAATATATTTCAGGATGATTATGTGAAAAATGTACGGAAAGAGGATTTTAAAGAGCATCTTTCCAAGGGCGCACGATTTGAATTTGAAAATGCCATGACAGAAGCATTTTACGATAAGAATCCGGAAGTATATGAGGCGGCATTTGGACTTTACGAAGAAGTTCCAAAGCAGGCAATGGCAATTACTGAGACTTTTCACCGCACGTATCAGGAGATATATGAAGAGAGTTTAAATTGTATGTTTGATGCAGTGATAGCTCCGTTGTTATAAGAAAAAATTTTTCGGATATTTGAATGTATAATCCACTTTTTTAGAATAGCAGATTCTGACTGTGATTCTAAGAAAGTGGATTTTTTGACTTTAGAAAAATTTAATTTCAAAAAGTGAAAAGATTGTGCTACCATTACAATAAGCAGGTAACAGGTGATTGTGAATGGGATAGATTTTGTCATCAGGACTATCTTTCCGATGTTTGTAAGAATTGCTGCATGGTTCGTCGAAGTACAGATGCCTGATAAAGGCTGTTAGGGACACTGGGAATTTCATCAGGAAACAGGCAACGCTGGTATAGGGATGTACCAGCGAGGCACAACTGAACATGGATGTGAATTTGTGCCGGTTGCCGGATGGAATTAATACGATAACAAAATTCCCAGTGTCCCTTGCAGGCATTATGTGGCATCTGTCTTCGACGGACAGTGCAGCGATTCAGCCAAAGCAACCGGAAAGACGGTTTTTATAACTTTCCGTTTGCACAATCACCTGAATAATCAGAATAAAAGGAGGAAGCTATCAAATGGCATTTGTATCCTTTCAGAATGTAAGTAAAGTATATAAAACCGGAGAAGTTACGATAGAAGCATTACATGATGTGAATTTTGAAATAGAAAAGGGAGAATTCTGCGTTATCGTAGGAGCGTCCGGAGCGGGAAAGACAACAATATTAAATATATTGGGAGGAATGGATTATCTGACCACCGGAAAAGTATATCTGGATGGAGAAGAAGTCTCAGCATATAATAAGCGGCAGCTTACCAGTTACCGGAGATATGATGTGGGATTTGTATTCCAGTTTTATAATCTGGTGCAGAATCTTACAGCATTGGAAAATGTTGAACTTGCAGCACAGATTTGCAAGGAACCGTTAGATGCAGCAACAGTTTTAGATGAGGTGGGCTTAAGTGAACGGAAAGCCAATTTCCCGGCACAGCTATCCGGTGGAGAACAGCAGAGAGTAGCAATTGCAAGAGCACTGGCAAAGAATCCGAAGGTGCTGCTTTGTGATGAACCGACAGGCGCACTGGATTATAATACCGGAAAAGCCGTTTTAAAACTGCTGCAGAATACCTGCAGAAAACAGGGCAAAACCGTCATTGTAATTACACATAATCAGGCACTGACTGCAATGGCAGACCGTGTCATTACCGTAAAGAGCGGAACCATTCAAAAGATAGAGAAAAATGAACATATCGTGGATGTCGATGAGATTGAATGGTAGTTCATGTGGAAAAGAAAGGGTTTGAAATATGAAATCCATGATGAAGAGAAATACATTTCGTGAGATAAAGAAAAGCTTTGGAAGATATTTTGCTATCCTTGCCATTGTTGCACTGGGTGTTGCATTTTTTTCCGGCCTTAAGATTACCCAGTCGGTCATGGTGCATTCTGCGGATGTCTATTTAAAGGATTTGCAATTCTATGATTATCGTCTGGTATCCACACTTGGCTTTACAGAAGAAAATGTAGAAGCACTGGCAGAAAAAGAAGATGTCCGGGCGGCGGAGGGTGCCATATCGGCAGAGGTTCTTTATAAGGATGCCGGAGAAAATGAGCGCGTTATCAAGATGCATTCCATCACAGAGAAGGTCAATAAACTGAAGCTGGTTGCCGGAGAAATGCCGCAGTCCGCTGATGAATGTGTGGTAGATTCCGCACTTTTTTCAGAAGATGCCATTGGAAGCAAGCTGGTTCTTTCGGAAAATAATACAACAGATGATTTAGATAAATTTGCATACAAAGAATATACGATTACCGGACTGGTACAGTCACCGTGCTATATCCAGTTTGAACGTGGCAATACATCCATTGGAAATGGCAGAATCAGCGGATTTGCCTATATATTAAAAGATGGATTTGCAGTAGATTATGACACAGAAATCTATATTAAATTTGATGAAGATTATGACATCTATTCCGATGAGTATGATTCCTATATGGACGCAAAGGAAGCAGACTGGGAGGCATATACAAAGGAACAGGCAGATATCCGTTATGAAAAGATTGTAAAAGACGCACAGGACGAACTGGATGAGAAGAAGGAAGAGTTAGAGGAAAAGCGGGCAGAAGCGGAAGCGGAATTAGAATCGGCAAAGCAGCAGCTTACGGATGGAGAAACAGAGATCTCCGATGGAAAAAATCAGATTGCTTCTGCAAAGACCGAGCTTTCTGCTAAAGCATCGGAGCTGCAGTCCGGGAAGGATGCATTGTCTTCTAAGGCGGCAGAATTAGAGAGCGCATCGCAGCAGATTTCCGGGCAGGAAAGTGCACTGGCAGCAAAAAAGGCAGAGTATGAGCAGGGATTGAATGCTTATTTGGCAGCAAAGCAGCAGGTGACGGATCAGAGAAACAGCCTTGAGGCCGCAAAAGCGCAGTTGACGGAAAATACTCCGGGCTATGAAGAGATGCTGGCACAGATTGAAGCCGGTTTAACGGAGGTTGCCGGTGCAGAAGCAGAATTAAATGCAAAGAATGCGGAATTAGAAGCAGCCGCAGGTCAGCTTTCTTCTGCGGAAAGCCAGCTGGCAGCCGCAAAGCAGCAGATAGAAGATGGAAAAAATGCACTGGCAGCTGCTGAGGCAGAGCTTACGGATGGGGAGAAGCAGCTTGCGGCAGCAAAAGAACAGATAGAAGAAAAAGAAGATCAGCTTGAGGCTGCAGAAACAGAGCTGGCAGACGGCTTATTGCAGTATCAGGAGAATCAGAGTGAATTTGATGAGCAGATGCAGGATGCGGATGACCAGATAGCAGATGCACAGAGTAAGATAGATGAAATCGAGAAACCAGAGACTTATGTACTGGCTCGGAATACCAATGTAGGTTATGTGTGCCTGAAAAATGATTCCGGTGTAGTAAAAGGAATTGCCAATGTATTTCCGGTATTCTTCTTTCTGGTGGCAGCGTTAATCTGCATGACGACCATGAATCGTATGGTAGAAGAACAGCGGACACAGATTGGAGTATTAAAGGCACTGGGTTTTAGTGAAGGAAAGATAATGGGAAAATATCTTTTCTATTCCGGCTCTGCAGCCATCAGCGGAACGTTAATCGGCTATGTGCTGGGAATCCATTTCTTCCCGTTAGTCATCATAACCGCCTATGGAATTGTCTATAAAATGGGTGGGATTTATTATGTGTCTGACCTGCCACTGGCACTGGTTTCACTTACCGTTGCAGTACTTTGTTCCGTTGGGACGACCTGGCTGTCCTGCCATAAAGAGTTAAAAGAAGTGGCGGCAGATTTGATGCGGCCGAAAGCACCAAAAGCCGGAAAACGTGTATTCTTAGAGCATGTACCATTTATCTGGAAGAGGCTTAAATTCTTACAGAAGGTATCCGTAAGAAATATTGTCCGCTATAAGAAGCGTTTCTTTATGATGGTAATCGGAATCAGCGGCTGTACGGCATTGCTGGTGATGGGCTTTGGTGTAAGGGATTCTGTAGTGGCAGTGGCAGACCAGCAGTATGAAGAAATCCAGCTTTACAACATCGGAGTTACATTAAAAGCTGGAAAGATGCCGGGAGAGGCCGACCTTAAATCTTTAGATTCTGTATTGGAAAAGGAAAATGCAGCAGGCATGTATGCCATGGAAAAGACCATTGACCTGGTGACAGATAAAGGAACTAAGTCGATTCATATGGTGGCAGTGGAAAATCCGGATGAAGTAGGAGACTTTATTTCACTGCATACAAAGAAACAGGAGCCGATTGCTTATCCAAAAGAAGGAGAAGCAGTACTTTCGAAGAAAGTGGCAGAAACCTATGCAGTCAAAAAAGGCGATACGATTCTGCTGCGTGACAGTGACAACAATGAGATGCACTTAAAAGTCACCGGAATCTGTGAGAATCATATTTATAATTATGTATACATTGCACCGGAATCCTATGAAAAACAGATTGGGGATGTGGTATTTAAAAATGTGTATGTGAGACTGCCGGATGCGTCAGATATTCATGAAGTGAGTGCGGCACTGATGAAAGCAGATGGTGTGACGGCAGTAACCGTTAATTCCGATATGTTAAGCCGGATTTCACAGATGATGTCCTGTATGAATTATATTGTCATTATCATTATTATCTGTGCCGGAGCACTGGCATTTATCGTATTATATAATCTTAATAATATCAATATTACGGAACGGGTGAGAGAGATAGCTACCATTAAAGTATTAGGCTTCTATCCAAAGGAAACGGCATCTTATGTGTTTCGGGAGAATATGGTCTTAACTGCCATCGGCTGCGGACTGGGACTGATTTTAGGAAAATGGTTCCATCGTTTTGTAATGGGTGAGATACAGATTGATATGGTATCCTTTAATGTACAGATTAATGCAGTAAGTTATCTCTTTAGTGTTTTGCTGACGATGGGCTTTGCATGGATTGTAAACTGTATGATGACAGGCAAATTAGAACGTATCAACATGGCAGAATCCTTAAAATCAATAGACTAAAGCAGGCTGTTTTCTGGCGATTTCTTTCTGGCAAACCGAAGGAGCGCAAGAAAGGATAAAAAAGTAGTCAGCAGTTCGCCTGCAAGCATGCCATAGAGGTAGCAGCGGATGCCATATGTTGGAATCAGTGCATAGATAAAGAAAATGCGTAAAGTGCAGCCGCTCATATTAATGTAGAACGCACGCCCCGGTTTCCCTAGACCGTGAAGAACGGAAGTAAGGGTGGTGGACAGATAGAGGAAAGGGCAGATCCAGCTTAATATGAGTATGAAACTGCCGGCTAAAGTGTTCTGGAAAACGAATTGTCCAATCCATTTCCCGGTCAGAAGAAAACCGAAGGTACAGGAAAAACCAAGAAGCAGACAATAAAACACTGTTTTTCTTATAGTACGGCGGATTAAGTGAAAATCCTTTCTTGCATAGGCTTCTGAAATAGCAGGCATCAGCAGCACCGAGACAGAATTTACAAGGACATTGGGAAAAAGAATCATTGGCATTGCCATTCCGGTAAAAATGCCGAAGACGCTCAAGGCATCCTGATTGCTGTAGCCATATTTTTTTAAGCAGATGGGAATCAGAATGGCTTCGATACTGGAAAATAAGTGGTATGCTACATGATTGGTGGTAAGGGGCAGCGCAAAGAGGGAAAGCTCCTTAAAAATTCTTTTTATATGCCTGCTGCACTTTTGGAAATGAAGGCAGCTTACGGAAAAGAGTGAAGAAGCCAGTTCACCGCAGACAACACCCCAGACAGCAATGGATGGGGTGATGGGATAACTTTTTTCCAGGCAGATAAGATAAAGTGTATAGACACTTAAGACCCGGACAACCTGCTCCATAAGCTGGCTTACGGATGGCACCAGAGTTTTCTTCTTCCCATAATAATAACCATTGATACAGGCATGGACACTGGCAGGAATCAGGCAGTAGGAAAGAATAACAAGGAGTGGAGCACAACGGGTTTCATCTAAAATATGAATGGCAATAAAATCAGAATAAGAAATCAGAATAACAGTAAGTGAGAGTGCAATTCCCACAGAAAGAACCAGACCGGCATAGAGGTAACTCATGCCGGTATTTTTATGGTCGGCTGCAGCAACAAAGCGGGAGACAGCGGTCTGGATGCCTGAGGAACTGAAGGCAATACAGAGGGCAAAAACCGGAAAAATAAGCTGATAAATTCCAAGACCTTCTGCACCAATTATGCGGGAGAGGAATATTCTATAGAAGAAACCGATTACTCTGCTGGAAAGTCCGGTCACAGTAAGCAGGAGAGTACCGGCAATCAGTGGATTTGAAATGGATTTCAACGGTTTCAATTGGAGCCTCCATGAAAAAGCAGATTTGTCAAAAGTATATGATAAATCAGAGGCAGAAAGAACTATTCTCAGAGGGAAAGAAGCATGAAGAAAATGATTTATCTTGATAATGCAGCAACAACACCGACAGCACCGGAAGTAATCGAAGCAATGCTGCCCTTTTATGAGCGTCGTTATGGAAACCCATCTGCCCTGTATGATCTGGGGCAAAAAAGTCATGATGCCATAGAAGAAAGCCGGAAGATCATTGCGCAGAGCATCGGGGCGCAGCCGGAGGAAATATATTTCACAGCCGGAGGAAGTGAATCTGATAACTGGGCATTGAAATGTACCGCAGAAAGTATGGTTATGCGTGGCCGGCATATCATTACCACGAAAATAGAGCATCATGCCATTTTAAGAACCTGCGGATATCTGGAACAGAATGGTTATGAGATTACTTACCTTCCGGTAAATGACAAGGGAACGGTTTCCTTGGAGCAGGTGCGGCGGGCAATCCGGCCGGATACCATATTGATTTCTGTTATGATGGCGAATAATGAGATTGGTACCATAGAACCTATAGCAAGAATCGGTATGCTTGCCAGGAGATATGGAATCTGTTTTCATACGGATGCCGTACAGGCATATGGACATATTCCCATTGAGGTCAACAGAATGAATATTGATATGATGAGTGCCAGCGCACATAAATTCAACGGACCTAAGGGAACCGGATTTTTATATGTGCGAAAGAAAAAGAGGATACCTCCTTTTATCCATGGAGGAGGCCAGGAAAGCGGTGTCCGGGCGGGAACTGAGAATGTGCCGGGAATTGTAGGCATGGGAAAAGCGGCAGCCATGGCAATGGAAAGCTTAAAAGAGCGGATGGAAATCGAGACAAGGATGCGGGATTACTTGATTTATTCAGTATTAAAGCAGGTGCCGAAGGTAAGGCTGAATGGGGAATGGAACAACCGCCTTCCGAATAATGTGGACTTTTGTTTTGATGAGTTAGAAGGTGGGAATCTTTTGGTTATGCTGGATATGGATGGAATCTGTGCATCGGCAGGTTCAGCGTGTTCTTCCGGAGAACATGAGCCATCCCATGTGTTAACAGCCATCGGTGTACCGCCGGAAATTGTAAGGGGAGCATTGCGGCTTACTTTAAATGAAAAAATTACGGCAGAGCAGATTGATTATGTGACTGCCTGCATCAAAAAGAATGTCACAATCCTAAGGGGACAGAAGGAAACCGTAAAATTCACTTGACGGATGCTGACAGTGTGGGTAAACTGTGAGTGCAGCTAAAAATTTGCCTGTAGGATAGGATTAAATATATGAAGGAAAAAGTAGTAGTTGGAATGTCCGGCGGAGTGGATTCTTCCGTTGCGGCATATCTTTTAAAGGAACAGGGCTATGATGTGATTGGTGTAACCATGCAAATCTGGCAGGATGAGGAAGAGACACAGCAGCAGGAAAATGGTGGCTGCTGTGGTCTAAGTGCCGTGGATGATGCCAGAAGAGTGGCTGACCGGTTGGAAATACCATATTATGTGATGAACTTTAAGCAGGAATTTAAACAGTATGTAATGGATTATTTTGTGGCAGAATATTTGGCAGGAAGAACGCCGAATCCATGTATTGCCTGTAACCGTTATGTGAAATGGGAGTCACTTCTTGCCAGAAGCTTAAACATCGGAGCAGATTATATTGCAACCGGACATTATGCAAGAATTGCAAAATGTGACAACGGACGTTTCGCAGTGGCAAAATCTGTAACAGCAGCCAAGGATCAGACCTATGCATTATATAACCTGACACAGGAGCAGTTATCCCATACATTGATGCCGGTAGGTGCTTATCATAAAGATGAAATCCGCAAAATCGCAGAAGAGGTGGGACTTCCGGTGGCTCATAAGAGAGACAGCCAGGAAATCTGCTTTATCCCGGATAATGACTATGCAGGTTTTATTGACCGTGAGGTTGGAGATGCAGTTCCGGGAGAGGGAAACTTTGTGACAAAAGATGGTGAAATTATCGGACGGCACAAAGGAATTACCCACTATACCGTAGGACAGCGCCGTGGCTTGAATATACCATATGGCAAACGGATTTTTGTAACAGAGATCAGACCGGAAACCAATGAAGTAGTGGTAGGTTCGCCAGAGGATGTATTTACGGATACACTGGTTGCAGACCATGTCAATTATATGGGACTAACCGATTTTGATGGCAGACGTCTCTTAGGTAAAATCCGTTATGGACATGCAGGAGCCATGTGTACCGTGGAAAATATCGGAGAGGGCAGGATCCGCTGTCATTTTGAAGAACCGGTCCGTGCTGTGACACCGGGTCAGGCGGTGGTATTTTATGATGGGGAATTTGTTGCAGGCGGTGGAATTATTATAGGAAAATAGTGAATTGTGCACAAAAATGAAATGGTAAAATTATATATTATATACGAAGTTTACATTCCGGACTTGACGTTTCTGATAAAATATAGTACATTTGTAATGTAATAAGCAGGGACGCAAACCGGATTGTTACTAGAGATAGGCAAGACTGGATTGCACTTTAAGATAATTGTTAGGTCGGATTATTTAGAGTGTAATGCAGCTTTTTTATATCATAAACAGGTGAAACGTAATGCAGATTATCAAAGTAATTAACAATAATGTAATCAGTTCCGAGGACGATAAAGGTAAAGAAATCATCGTTATGGGAAAGGGCATAGGCTTCGGAAAGAAAGCCGGAGAAGAAATAGATGAGACAAAGATAGAAAAAGTATTCTCCCTTCCGGACGAAAGTACCAGCCAGTTCATGCAGGTGGTAAAGGACATGCCGTATGAATATATCCGGACAGCCGAGCTGGTTATCGCATATGCCAGAGAAACATTAGGTTATCATTTAAGTAAAAATATTTATGTGACATTAACAGACCACTTGGGATACGCCATAGAGAGAAAGCAGCAGGGCATCGTTGTTGCGAATGAGCTTTCCTGGGAGATGAAGAAATTCTACAATGCAGAATTTCAGGTGGGATTGAAAGCCTTAGATATTGTAAAACAGGAACTAGACGTGGAGCTGCCGGAGGATGAAGCTGGATTTATTGCGATGCATCTGGTAAATGCACAGATGGGCGGTCAGATGAATCAGTCCAGGAATATGCCGGCAATGATAAAGGATATACTCAATATAGTCAGATATACCTTTCAGGTGGAATTGGATGAAAAGAGCCTGTCCTATGAGCGTTTTGTAACGCATTTAAGATTCTTTGTACAGCGGGTAATCAGTCGGGAAGACAGTGAACGTAATGATGAAGAATTTGACCAGTTGATTGCGGATCGTTTCCCACATTCCTACGAATGTGCACAGAAGATAAAGAGTTACATGAAGAAGAAGCTTGATTATGAAGTCTCGGATGTAGAGATTTCCTATCTGGCAGTACACATTCATCGTGTGATTCACAGTATGAATAAGTAAATACCCTTTCGGCAAGGGATTGTTACGTTAAGACGGCAAAACCCAGACGAATAAGACTCATAGGAAGAGTTTTATTTGTTTGGGCTTTTTTAATTTACAGGAAATTGCTTTCCTGTAAATTAAAAAACGCTCCGCGAGGATGCACACTGCGGCGTATAAGGTAGATGTCGCAAGCGACCGCCGCAGGCGCGAGAATGTGCCAAGGCACATTCGTTGTTTTTAACAAAATGAATAAAACACAAGAGTGTTTTAGATAAAAATGAACATGCTATAAAAAATAAAAATGGAGGGATTGTTATGGCAAGTAAGTATGATGGACTGGCAAGAATTATTATCCAGAACGTAGGCGGCAGGGAGAATATCATAAGCCTTGCGCACTGTGTTACCAGACTTCGTTTTAAATTAAAAGACGAGTCCAAGGCTAACACAGAAGTATTAAAAGCAACGGAAGGAATTGTGACAGTAATGAAATCTGGCGGACAGTATCAGATAGTAATCGGAAATCATGTACCGGATGTCTATGATGTGGTTTGTGAACATGCACATCTGGTCGGAAACGGAGCTGTTTCCGAGGATGCAGAAGACGGCGGAGAGAAGATGGGGCTTGGTGCAAGACTCATTGATTTGATTTCCGGTGTATTCCAGCCATTCCTTGGTGTGCTTTGTGCAGCAGGTATTATCAAAGGTCTTTTGGCACTGTGGTCTTTTATCGCAAGTCAGTCAGGAATTGATGTTACCACAAGCGGAGCATATCAGCTCTGGTATTCCATTGGAGACGGATTCTTCTATTTTCTGCCGATTATCTTAGGATATACTGCAGCAAAGAAATTTAAGATGAATGAATTTATCGGAATGGCACTTGGTATATCACTTACCTATCCGGCACTGGTTAATCTGACTTCAGGAGAACTGATAGGTTCCCTGTTTGCAGGAACTTCCTTTGAAATGAATTATTATACAACCTTTTTTGGAATTCCTGTTATTATGCCATCCAGTGGTTATACTTCTTCGGTAGTACCAATTGTTATTGCAGTGGCTTGTGCTGCCTGGCTGGAAAAGAGATTAAAGAAAGTAATTCCGGACGTTATTAAAACATTTATCGTTCCGGTTGTAACTTTGGCAGTAATGGTTCCACTTACCTATCTGGTAATCGGACCGGTATCTACTTTCCTTTGCAACATTATCGGTATTATTTTCGGAGCAATCTATAACCTTCCGGTTGTAGGAGGTCTTGTAGCAGGTATCTTAGTCGGAGCATTCTGGCAGGTACTGGTAATCTTCGGATTACATTGGGGACTTGTTCCACTGGCAATGATTAATTATGGAACTTTAGGATATGACTTCATCCTTTCTCCATATTTCGCAGCATCTTTTGCGCAGTCCATGGTTGTACTGGCTATTGTATTAAAGACGAAAGATAAGCAACTTAGAAATATTGCATTACCGGCGTTTATCTCAGGACTCTTTGGTGTAACAGAGCCATGTATTTATGGTATTACACTTCCAAAGAAAAAACCATTCGTAATTTCCTGTATTGCATCCGCTATTGGTGGTGGAATCATAGGATTTGCCGGAGTTAAAACTTATATGATGGGTGGTCTTGGATTCTTCGGACTTCCGGCATTCATCGATGGTGAGTCAAAGAGCGTTTACAGTTTGATCTGGGTATTAATCGGTATGGCAGTAGCTATGGTAGTTGCGTTCGTAGCAACTTACATTACCTATCATGATGATGCTCCACAGAATGATGAAGCAAAAATAGAAAAGAAAGGCACAAAAACCGCAGCAAACCAGGTAATTGCATCTCCTCTTACCGGAGAAGTAAAAGCCTTGGAAGAAGTAGAAGATGAAGCATTTTCAAGCGGAGCATTAGGTCAGGGTGTTGCTATTCTCCCGTCCGAAGGCAAATTATATGCACCATGTGATGGCGAAGTAGTAACCTTCTTCCCAACCGGTCATGCCATTGGAATAGTATCCGATGGCGGAGCAGAAATCCTGATTCATGTGGGCATGGATACCGTGAAATTAGATGGAGAAGGATTTACACCGAAGGTAGCACAGGGAGCCAAAGTAAAGAAAGGTGACCTTTTATTGGAATTTGATATTGCAAAGATTACAGAAGCAGGATATTCCGTTCTGACTCCGGTTATCATCAGCAACACAGCAGATTACGCAGATGTAGTTCCGACAGATGCAAAGAAAGTTGCAGCGTTGGACACATTGATTACCGTTTTATAAATTAGTTTTCCATAGTTTTTTATACCTAAGGGTGCGGGCTCTGATAAAGGGCTCGTGCTCTATCCAACAAAATCAGAAGCCTTATTGCAGGGCAGAATGAGAAAAGAAAAATATAAAAACAGAAATTATAAATTTTCACAAATAAAAATAATAAGAAGCAGGAGGAAAAAGCAATGAAGACATTTCGTAAAGATTTTCTCTGGGGCGGTGCAACCGCAGCCAATCAGTTTGAGGGAGCATGGGATGTAGACGGAAAAGGAGCATCTGTTTCTGATATGTGTACGAATGGTTCCCATACCGAGCCGAAAAAGGTAACAAGAACCATTCATCCGGAATATCTCTATCCGAGCCACGAAGCAATTGATTTCTATCATCATTACAAAGAGGATATTGCATTATTTGCAGAAATGGGATTTAAAGTATTCCGTTTATCCATTGCATGGACAAGAATTTTTCCGACCGGAATGGAGAATGAGCCAAACGAAGCAGGACTGGCATTCTACGATAAAGTATTTGATGAGTGTTTAAAATATGGCATTGAGCCGCTGGTAACCATTTCCCATTATGAAATGCCATATGCACTGATTGAAAAATACAATGGCTGGGAAGCCAGAGAATGTATTGATTATTTTTTAAATTACTGCAAGGCAATTTTCGAAAGATATCAGGGCAAAGTAAAATACTGGCTGACCTTCAATGAAATCAATGGTGGAACCACACCGCTTGGCAACCTGCTTTCCCTTGGAACTGTAAAAGGCTATGAGGGAAAAATTACAGAGATTCCGGATGACCCGAAGGTTCGTTTCCAGGCATTGCATCATCAGTTTGTTGCCAGCGCAAAGGCAGTAAAATTAGCACATGAAAAATATCCGGAATATCTTATCGGTGATATGAATGTCTTTATGACCAAGTATCCATTTACCTGCAATCCGGAGGATGTATTAGCAACACAGAAGGAAATGCGGATTATGAACTGGTTCTGTTCCGATGTGCAGGTAAGAGGAGAATATCCGGCGTATATGGAGCGGTATTTTGAAGAAAATAATATTCATGTTAAAATGGAACCGGGCGATGAAGAAATTCTGCGGGAAGGCTGTGTGGATTTCTATACTCTCAGCTATTATATGAGCAGTTGTGTATCAAAAGATCCAAATGGCGAGCAGACGGATGGAAACCTGATTGCCGGTCTTAAGAATCCATATCTTAAGGCAAGCGACTGGGGCTGGCAGATTGACCCACAGGGCTTACATTATTCCTTAAATGAAATTTATGACCGTTATCAGATTCCGGTTATGGTAGTAGAAAATGGCCTTGGCGCTTATGATAAATTAGAAGAAGATGGAAGCATTCAGGATGATTACCGTATCGATTATCTGCGGGATCATATCAAAGAGATGAAAGAAGCGGTAAAAGATGGCGTTGACCTGATGGGATATACACCATGGGGCTGCATTGATTTAGTAAGTGCATCCACCGGAGAAATGGCAAAGAGATATGGCTTCATCTATGTAGAAAAATATGATGATGGAACCGGAACTCTTGCAAGAAGAAAGAAAAAATCCTTCGACTGGTATAAAAAGTAATTGCTTCAAATGGAGAAAACTTATAAAAGAAAGAAGGTATGGACTATGGAAAAGTTTAATGGAAAAAAGGTATTCAGCGGTATTGCAATTGGAAAGGTAAAACTCCTTTTAAAAGCTGAAAATCAGGTGGTAAGAAAGAGAATAGAAGATCCGGCAGCAGAGATTGCCCGCTATGAAGCAGCAAAGCAGACTGCAATTGAACAGCTCCACAAGCTTTACAAGAAAGCATTAAAAGAAGTGGGTGAAGTAAATGCACAGATTTTTGATGTGCATGCCATGATGTTAGAGGATGGAGATTATAATGATTCCGTTCACAATCTTATTGAGAGCCAGAGCGTAAATGCAGAGTATGCGGTAGGTGTTACCGGAGATAACTTTGCAGAAGTATTTGCAAATATGGATGACGAGTATTTCAAAGCCCGTTCCATTGATATGAAGGATATTTCTGAGCGTGTCATCAATGTATTATGTGGAAATGATATGGGAAGCGACCTTGGAGATGAGCCGGTTATTATCGTAGCAAAGGATTTAGCTCCGAGTGAAACCGTACAGATGGATAAAAGTAAGCTGCTGGCATTTGTAACACAGCTGGGCTCTACGAATTCACATACTGCAATTTTAGCAAGAACTATGGGCATCCCGGCACTGATTGGTGTGGAAATCAAGGAAGAGTGGAACGGAAAACAGGCAATTGTGGATGGCTATACCGGAACTCTTATCATTGAACCGGATGAAGCAGCTTTGGCAGAATATAAGAAAAAAGCAGAAGAGGATGCAAAGCAGAAGGAATTATTGCTGACTTTAAAGGGAAAAGAAAATGTGACAAAGAGTGGTCAGAAAATCAATCTTTATGCCAACATCGGAAATGTCTCTGACTTAGCGGCAGTACTTAAAAATGATGCCGGTGGAATCGGACTTTTCCGTAGTGAATTTCTTTATCTTGAAAAAGATACTTTCCCAACAGAAGAAGAACAGTTTACAGCTTATAAGCAGGTCGCAGAGACCATGGCAGGAAAGAAGGTTATTATCCGAACCCTGGATATCGGAGCCGATAAGCAGGTGGACTACTTTAACCTCGACAAAGAAGACAATCCGGCAATGGGATATCGTGCCATCCGGATCTGCCTGACCCAGCCGGAAATTTTTAAGACCCAGCTTCGTGCTTTATTCCGCGCAAGCAATTACGGAAATATTGCAATTATGTATCCGATGATTATTTCGGTAGATGAAGTGCGTAAGATTAAAGCAATTTCAGAAGAAGTGAAAGAAGAACTTACAAAGGAAGGGATTCCTTTTGGGAATGTGGAGCAGGGTATCATGATTGAAACTCCTGCAGCAGCAGTAATGAGTGATGAACTGGCAAAAGAGGTTGATTTCTTCAGTATCGGAACCAATGACCTGACCCAGTATACACTGGCAATTGACCGTCAGAATGCAAAGCTTGACAGCTTCTATAATCCGCATCATGAAGCAGTGCTCCGGCTGATTCAGATGACCGTGGAAAATGCACACAAGGCAGGCATCTGGGCAGGAATATGTGGAGAACTTGGGGCAGATACAACTCTGACCCAGCGTTTCTTAGAGATGGGGGTAGATGAATTATCTGTTTCTCCTGGCTGTGTTCTTCCGGTTCGAAAAGCGATTCGGGATGCAGAATAATGAGCCGTAAACTGATTTTTTTGGATGTAGACGGAACCCTGGTGGATTTCACCATGCACATGCCGGAATCTGCCAGGGAAGCATTAAGCATTGCCAGAAAGCGGGGACATCTGATTTCGTTATGTACCGGAAGAACTGTAACGAATGTGTATCCATGGCTTTTAGAGTTTGGATTTGATGCCATTGTGGCTTCGGCAGGTGCTTATGTGTCTGCAAATGATAAGGTGATTTACCATAGCGTTCTGGCAAATGATAAGGTGCAGGATATGGTAGAGGTGCTGAAGGAGCACGGTGCATGCTTTATGCTGCAGGGAATCAACGGACGTTATGTGGATGAAGAGAATGCAAAGAAAATGAGAGAACGCTGTATGCGGCTTGGACTTGATATTGACGGTGCTCTAAACGGATTGACGCTTGTTGAACATCCGGAACAGATGCCGGCTCTTGAAAGTGGAATGTATTTTGATGCCGATATTCCGGTGGATGTGATGCAGAAGGAAGTCGGAAATTATATCAAGATAACCGGAGCAAGCTTTGGCAAGGATCGTCAGATGTCCGGTGAAATGACGAAGATGGGAGTCAACAAGGCAACCGGAATGCAGCGGCTTATGGATGAGTTAAAGATAGGCAGGGAAGATACCATTGCTTTTGGTGATGGACCAAATGATGTGGAAATGCTGCAATTTGCAGGAACAGGAGTGGCAATGGGAAATGCGATTCCGGCAGTAAAACAGTATGCGGATATGGTTACAGATAAGATTGATGAAGACGGACTGTATCATGCATTCGAACGGCTGCATCTGTTGGGGTAGGATTTGAAGTAAAAACAATTTTCTTATGATAGAAAAAGGCGGCGTGGTTCGTCAACTTAGGAGACATGATAAGTGCCCTTTACTGTATTTATGTTGTTTCCGCAGTTGACGAACCGCACCGTTACTTTTGCATACACAGGAAAAATCGCATGCCTGCATACAGATTTGGTGAACACCGCAATAAGAAGAGAAATTCGTAAAGCGTGATTCCCATAGTTTACAACGGAAGAAAAGCCGGTTTTCTCTTTTCGAATACAGTAAAATACTGAAAGCCTGCGGCCTTTAAAATATCCGGTACTTTTGCAAAATCAAATGCAACATGCTCCGGTTTGTGGGCATCGGCACCGATGGTAATGATTTCACCGCCTAGTTCGTGATAACGTTTTATAATATCTCTGTTGGATTCGGATGTCCCAGACCATATTTGAAACCACCGGTATTGATTTCAATTCCTTTTCCCATATCAATGAGCTTTTCTAAAATCGCATCAATGACATCGGCATATTTCTGATAAGAATATTCAAGGTTCCGGTTTGGACCGTAGCGTACCACATAATCGATATGTCCATATACATCAAAATTATCAAATACCGCAAGATTTTCCAGGATAGATTCAAAATATTCCTGGTAAGCCTGCTGTTCGGTTTTTCCTTCAAAAAAGCGGGAGTAGTAAGGGTCTTTGCCGTGGATTACATGGGAAGAGCCGATGACAAAATCAAAGTCATATCGGCTTATCAGTTTCTGATGTTTTGCAGCAAGATGAGGCTGCAATCCAAGCTCAATGCCGGTCAGCACTTTTATTTTATCTTTGTATTGCTGTCCCAGCTTCTGGATAGTTGGGAAGTAGACCGGAGTGTCTAAGATAAATTCCGGTTCATCCTCCGGATGTTCTTTTGGATAATCATAATCCATATGGTCGGTAATGCAGATTCCGCCAAGTCCCAGTTCGATAGAGGCTTTAATCATGGATTCTGGTGAGGTCTCACTGTCTGTAGAAAAAGCAGTGTGCATATGTGTGTCCCAAAGCATAGTGTACTCCTTTCTGTGGGGTGTATGGCGGGTAAGGTTGTGCAGGTGGGTGAGAGGAAAGAGGTTTCTTCCTGAAAGCATTGGAACGGTTATGATGTGAGAATACGCAGCACTTCACGGGCAGTATTTTTTTGAAATTAAGCTGTCTTTCCGGCTGCTTTGACTGGATACTGCTTTTGTCTGCCGGCAGCGGATACCACACTTTGTCTGAAGGGACTCTAAGAATTCCTGTCAGGATATTTGATTTGCGGCAACCGGCACAAATTCATATCCATATTCAGATTGTGCCTCGCTGGTACATCCATGTACCAGCGTTGCCGGGTTGCAAAGGGAATTCTAAGAGTCCCTAACAGACGCTGTTCACGGTATCCGCACGCCGGCAGACAAAATGCAGTATACTGTCAAACATTGGAAAGACTGCTTATTATAAAAGAAAGAAAAATACTGCCGGTAGAAGTGCCGGATTCTTGCATACAAGCGTCCCGGTGCTTTTGGGAAGAAACTTCTAAGTCCCATTCCCTACATATTGCACAAACCTTACCCGGTGTTTACACATTTCTACTAAGAAAAATGTTACATTTTCACAAGTATAGTAAAATCTTTGTATATAATACACAGAATACTATAATAGAAATTTGACAATCTGTCAAAAGACAGTATGAAAAATGGAAAAGCTATTGTAACATTTGTTTGAAAATGAGAAAGAAGAAATAAAAATAGTGAAAAAATTAACAAAGTGATGGGAACTACTTGAACTTTCGACAAAAATTGGTTAGAATAATATCAGATTGGGTACAATCCCAAATAAAGATATTTTATATTAAATTTCTAGGAGGAATTAATAATGGCAGTAAGAGTAGCAATTAATGGATTCGGCCGTATTGGTCGTCTGGCATTCAGACAGATGTTTGGTGCTGAAGGATACGAAGTAGTAGCAATCAACGATTTAACAAGCCCTAAAATGTTAGCACACTTGTTAAAATATGATTCATCTCAGGGTAAATATGAGCATGCTGATGAAGTTTCCAGCACAGATGATTCTATCATCGTATGTGGAAAAGAAATCAAAATCTATGCATTCCCAGATGCAAACAACTGCCCATGGGGTGAATTAAAAGTTGACGTTGTATTAGAGTGTTCAGGTTTCTATACAAGCAAAGAAAAAGCACAGGCACACATCAATGCAGGTGCTCGTAAAGTTGTTATTTCTGCTCCAGCAGGTAATGACCTTCCTACAATCGTATACAACACAAACCATGAGACATTAAAAGCATCTGATACAATCATTTCAGCAGCTTCTTGTACAACAAACTGCTTAGCACCTATGGCTGATGCATTAAATAAATATGCTCCAATCCAGTCTGGTATCATGGTAACAATTCATGCTTACACAGGTGATCAGATGACTCTTGATGGACCACAGAGAAAAGGTGATTTAAGAAGATCTCGTGCAGCAGCAGTTAACATCGTACCTAACAGCACAGGTGCTGCAAAAGCTATCGGACTTGTTATCCCAGAACTGAACGGAAAGTTAATCGGATCTGCTCAGCGTGTTCCAACCCCTACAGGATCTACAACAATCTTAACAGCAGTTGTTAAGAAAGCTGGCGTTACAAAGGAAGATATCAATGCAGCTATGAAAGCAGCAGCTAACGAGTCCTTCGGATACAACGAAGACGAAATCGTATCTTCTGATATCGTTGGAATGAGATTCGGTTCTCTGTTCGATGCAACACAGACCATGGTTAACCAGGTATCTGATGATCTGTACGAAGTACAGGTTGTTTCTTGGTATGATAACGAGAACAGCTACACATCTCAGATGGTTCGTACAATCAAATACTTCAGCGAGTTAGCATAATTTACGAGAGAAACCCGCAAAGCGTGTTTCCCGTAGTTTAACGAACAATCACTGCACGGTAGACTACTTTTTTAAGCGACAGGCTGCCAGAGTGCAGATAAGACTCAGGAAAAGGGTCCGGTCTTTTAGGACCGGGCTCTTTCTTGCTATTAGAAATAAAATTTAAAGGAGACTACTTAATATGTCATTAAATAAAAAATCTATAGATGATATTAATGTAAAAGGACTTCGCGTTCTTTGCAGATGTGATTTCAACGTACCATTAAAAGAAGGAAAGATTACAGACGAGAACCGTCTGGTTGCAGCACTTCCTACAATCAAGAAATTAATCGCTGATGGTGGAAAGGTTATCCTTTGCTCCCATTTAGGAAAAGTAAAAACAGAAGAAGACAAACAGACCAAAACTCTTGCACCAGTAGCAGCAAGACTTACAGAGTTATTAGGACAGGAAGTTAAATTCGTTGTTGACCCTGAAGTTGTTGGTGAGAACGTAAGAGCAGCAGTAGCAGCTATGAACGATGGCGATGTTATCTTACTTGAGAATACACGTTTCAGACCAGAAGAGACAAAGAACGGAGAAGCTTTCTCTAAAGACCTTGCTTCTATCTGTGATGTATTTGTAAATGATGCATTCGGAACAGCTCACAGAGCACACTGTTCTAACGTAGGTGTTGCACAGTTAGTTGACACTGCAGTAGTTGGATACTTAATGCAGAAAGAAATCGACTTCCTTGGAAATGCAGTAGAGAATCCGGTAAGACCATTCGTTGCAATTCTTGGTGGTGCAAAAGTTGCTGATAAATTAAATGTAATCAACAACTTACTTGAGAAATGTGATACCTTAATCATCGGTGGTGGTATGGCTTACACATTCTTAAAAGCAAAAGGATATGAAATCGGAATCTCTTTAGTAGATGATACTAAGATCGATTATTGTAAAGAAATGATGGCAAAGGCAGAGAAACTTGGAAAGAAACTTCTTCTTCCTGTAGATGCTGTAACAATCAAAGATTTCCCAAATCCTATCGATGCTCCAGTTGAAGTAGAAACTTATGATGCAGACAAGATGCCGGCAGACAGAGAAGGCTGTGATATCGGACCTAAGACACAGACACTTTTCGCAGATGCTGTTAAGACTGCTAAGACTGTTGTTTGGAACGGACCTATGGGTGTCTTCGAGAACCCAACTCTTGCAGCAGGTACTATCGCTGTAGCAAAAGCTTTAGCTGATACAGATGCAACAACCATTATCGGTGGTGGAGATTCTGCAGCAGCAGTTAACCAGCTTGGATTCGGTGACAAGATGAGCCACATCTCAACAGGTGGTGGAGCATCCTTAGAGTTCTTAGAGGGTAAAGAGCTTCCAGGCGTTGCAGCAGCAAACGATAAATAAGTAATCAAAGCACATGCCTGTATGCAGGCAAAAGCTTATATATTTAAGAAAGAAGGACATTTTAAAATGGCAAGAAAAAAAATTATTGCCGGCAACTGGAAAATGAACAAAACTCCTAGCGAGGCAGTTGCACTGGTAAATGAATTAAAACCATTAGTAGCAAACGAAGACGTAGATGTAGTATTCTGCGTACCAGCAATTGATATTATTCCAGCAATGGAAGCAGCAAAAGGTTCTAACATCTGCATCGGTGCAGAGAATATGTATTTTGAAGAGAGCGGAGCATACACAGGAGAAATCTCTCCGGCAATGCTTACAGACGCTGGCGTAAAATACGTTGTATTAGGACATTCTGAGAGAAGAGAATACTTTGCAGAGACAGATGAGACAGTAAATAAGAAAGTGTTAAAAGCTTTCGAGCATGGTATTACACCAATCATCTGCTGTGGAGAGACTTTAACACAGAGAAAACAGGGTATCTACCTTGACTGGATCCGTATGCAGATCAAGATTGCATTCCAGAACGTAACAGCAGAGCAGGCTGCAACAGCAGTTATTGCTTACGAGCCAATCTGGGCAATCGGAACCGGTGAAACAGCTACTTCTGATCAGGCAGAAGAAGTTTGTGGCGCAATCCGTGCCTGCATCCGTGAAGTATATGATGAAGCAACAGCTGAGTCTATCCGTATCCAGTACGGCGGATCTGTAAATGCAGGAAATGCAGCAGAGCTGTTCGCAAAAGCTGATATCGATGGTGGTCTGGTAGGAGGCGCTTCCTTAAAGGCTGACTTCGGAAAGATTGTAAATTACAATAAATAAGCTTTTCGGAAAATAGAATATTTTCATAAGAAACGTCACGAAATGCATTATGGCATTGGTAAAATTTACCGGTGAAATGCATTGTGTGGCGTTTTTTGTTCCCCGAAAAGTACAAACGAAAACCGATTCACCCATTGACATAGTAGGCGAATGGGTATATGATGCGAATGAACCAGAAAAGGAGGAATGCAGAGCATGATTTCAACCAAAGGAAGGTATGCATTAAAGGTCATGGTCGAGCTGGCGGAGCATGATGCGGAAGAATATATTCCGTTAAAAGGAATTGCCGAGAAACTGAATATTTCCCAGAAATATTTAGAGAGCATTTCGACCATTCTTTCCAAGGGACATATGATAGAAGGAGTCAGCGGCAAGAAGGGCGGTTATCGTCTGAACCGGAAACCGGAAGAATACAGGGTTGGTGATATCCTGCGGCTGACAGAAGGAACGCTTGCACCGGTATCCTGCTTAAGAGAAGACCAGGAGCCATGTGAAAAATCAGATTCCTGCTGTACACTTCCAATCTGGAAGGGACTGGCAGATTTGATAGATAAATATTTTGATGAAATGACGCTGGCGGATGTTCTACAGTCGAAGCAGGAAGCGGAGAAGAAAGCAGCGAAGAAGAAACAATAGATGCAGGAGGAAGAAAAATGAGCAAAGAATTACTTTTAGAGGTTAAAAATCTGAACGTCAGTGTAGAAGAAAAACATATTTTACATGACGTAAATCTTGAAATAGGAAGACATGAGACACATGTACTGATGGGACCAAACGGAACCGGTAAATCCACACTGGGTTATACACTGGTTGGTAACCCACGTTATCAGGTAGAGAGCGGAGAAATCTTTTTCCAGGGAAAAAATATTACCGGAGAGCCGGTGAATGAACGCGCAAAGAGCGGCATGTTCTTATCTTTCCAGAACCCACTGGAAGTACCGGGCGTTACCTTAAGTTCCTTTATCCGTAGTGCATTGGAACAGAAGACTGGAAAGAGAGTCCGTTTCTATGATTTTAAGAAAGAACTGGCAGAGAAAATGGAACTTTTACAGATGGATCCGTCTTATGCAGAACGTGATTTGAATGTAGGATTTTCCGGCGGCGAAAAAAAGAAAGCTGAAATTTTACAGATGTTGATGTTAAAGCCGGAGCTTGCGATTCTGGATGAAACCGATTCCGGGCTGGATGTAGATGCGGTAAGAACCGTATCAAAAGGAATCGAAGAATACCAGAAGAGCAGTAAGGGAAGCCTTTTGATTATTACACACAGCACCAAGATTTTAGAGGCATTACACGTAGATTACACACACATCATGGTGGAAGGACATATTGTTAAGACAGCAGATGCTTCCCTGATTGATGAAGTAAACGAGAATGGTTTTGCAAAATACGAGTAAGGAGTGTAAGGAATGGAAGAGAAAAGCTATGTAGAAGATATCGACAGAAGCATATATGATATCCGGGATGATGAGAAGGATGCTTATAAGCTGAAAGAAGGTCTTACTCCTGAAATCGTAGAGCAGATATCAAAAGAGAAAAATGACCCTGTCTGGATGCAGAATTTCCGTTTACAGTCTTTGCAGATTTACAATGAAATGGAAGTGCCAGACTGGGGACCATCGATTGAAGGACTGGACATGGACCATATCGTAACCTATGTCCGCCCAAACACAAAGATGAAGGGAAAATGGTCTGAGGTGCCAAAGGACATTAAAGATACCTTTGAACGTCTTGGAATTCCACAGGCAGAGAGAAAGTCACTGGCAGGTGTTGGCGCACAGTATGATTCCGAACTGGTTTATCATAATGTAAGAGAAGAAGTTGCCGCACAGGGCGTTATTTATACGGATTTGGAAAGTGCAATGCATGGTGAATATGCAGATATGATACAGAAGCACTTTATGAAGCTGGTAAAACCAAATGACCACAAATTTGCAGCACTGCACGGTGCAGTCTGGTCCGGCGGTTCTTTCGTTTATGTGCCAAAGGGTGTGGACGTAGAGATTCCGCTGCAGTCCTATTTCAGACTGAATGCCAAAGGTGCCGGACAGTTTGAACACACATTGATTATCGTAGATGAGGGAGCATCTCTTCATTTCATCGAAGGATGTTCTGCACCAAAATATAATGTGGCCAATCTGCATGCAGGATGCGTGGAATTGTATGTTGGCAAGAATGCAAAACTTCGTTATTCCACCATCGAGAACTGGTCGAAGAACATGTATAACTTAAATACCAAGCGGGCAATGGTAGAAGAGGGCGGCACCATTGAATGGGTATCCGGTTCCTTCGGTTCCCATGTATCTTATCTGTATCCGATGAGCGTCTTAAAAGGAAAGGGCGCCCGCATGGAATTTACCGGTGTAACTTTTGCAGGAAAAGGACAGAACCTTGATACCGGAGCCAAAGTGGTACACTGCGCACCGGACACCAGCTCCTATATGAATACCCGTTCCATTTCCAAGGATGGTGGTATCAGTACTTTCCGTAGTTCTGTTGTGGTAACGAAGGAAGCGAAAGGCACGAAGTCAGCAGTATCCTGTCAGTCTCTGATGTTAGATTCTGAGTCCCGTTCCGATACCATTCCGGCAATGGACATCCGTACCAAGGATGCTAATGTGGGACATGAAGCCCAGATTGGAAGCATCAGTGATGAAGCAATTTTTTATCTGATGTCAAGAGGCATGAGCGAAGAGGACGCAAGAGCCTGCATCGTCAGCGGATTTGCGGATAATGTTTCCAAGGAACTGCCTTTAGAGTACGCACTGGAAATGAACAATTTGATTCGCCTTGAGATGAAGGGCAGCATAGGATAGCAGAAGGGATGTGGAAAGAGCATGGAACAAAATGTAAGTATGAAAATCAATGAATTGCCTTCTCCTACCTGGAACTGGCTGAAGGTAAATGAAACTCCGATAAAATGGAGCAATAAGATAGAACCCTGTGAGATTGCAGCAGAGGGAGATGCAGTAGCTACTGAAACAGAGCAGCTTTCGGACATTGAAACCGGTGCCGGAAGAGAAGCAGATGCAATCTTTGCAACAGAAAATACTGCAAAATATCAGATTCTTGCAGATAATGCAGGACAGGATAAAACCGTAAGACTGCACATTTCCGGTAAAAAAGATGCACATACGGCAGGCTGTGTAGAGATAGTTGCAAAAGAAAACAGTACACTTACTGTTGTGATGGACAGCCGTGTGGCTCCGGATGCCACAAAAGAGGAAGACAGTACCGCAGAAGCATCTCTGGCAGTCCGTGTCAGGATGAAAGTCGAGAGCGGTGCATCTGTAAGATTAGTTCAGGTTCAGATGCCGCAGGAGCATGAGACGTTATTAAGTGATATAGGCGGTAATTTAATTGGCGAAGGAGCAAAGGTAGAATATATCCAGTTGTTCCTTGGAAAAGGGAATCTCTATTCCGGATGCCGCATGGATTTGAATGGAAAAGAAAGTAATTTTGCCACAGAGACCGGATATCTTGGTCAGGCGCAGCAGATTTTAGACTATAATATGGTAGCCAATCATTTTGGCGAGAAAACCATGAGCTATATCAACTCTGACGGAGCTCTTCGCGGACAGGCACATAAGGTTTTCCGCGGAACCATTGATTTCAAACGTGGTTCCTCCGGCGCAGAAGGACAGGAAGAGGAAAGCGTACTTCTGCTGGGTGATGATGTGGAAAATAAGACCATTCCGCTGATTTTATGTGCACAGGAAGACGTAAAAGGAAATCACGGAGCAACCATTGGAGAATTAGATGAAGATACCATGTTCTATTTTGGAGCAAGAGGTATTGATAAGGAAGCTGCAGAACGTATTGTGACAGGTGCAAAATGGGAGCATATCTGTGATTTGATGAAGGATGAAGCAGCAGAAAAAATTGCGAAGGAAGCGCTGGAAGAGGTGATTTAGAATGTACGATTTTAAGAATGATTTTCCTCTTTTTAAAGACCGGGATGTTATCTATCTTGACAATGCAGCAACCGCACAGAAGCCGGCATGCGTCATTGAAGCGGAAAAGGAATTTTATGAAAAACATAATGCCAATCCGCTGCGTGGATTCTATCCTTTGAGCCTGGAAGCGACCGATGCCTATGAGGCAGCGAGAAAAACAGTTCAGCAGTTTATCCATGCTGCATCTGAGACAGAAATTATATTTACCAGAAATACCACAGAGAGCCTGAATTTAGTAGCGTACAGCTATGGCTTAAATAATCTTTGCCCGGAGGACGAAATTGTGGTTTCCATTATGGAACATCACAGCAATATGCTGCCGTGGCAGATGGTGGCAAGACAGACCGGCGCAAAGCTTATTTATCTGGAATGTGAAAAGGACGGTAGTTTAAGCGAAGCAAAGCTAGACGAAGCTTTCTCCGATAAAACAAGACTGGTGGCAATCACACAGGTATCCAATGTGCTGGGACGTCCGACTCCGGTAGAGGAAATTGTGCGAAGAGCAAGAAAGAGCAATGCAGTAGTCGTGCTGGATGCAGCCCAGAGCTCCCCACATATGCCGATTGATGTGCAGAAGCTGGATGTGGATTTTCTGGCATTTTCCGGTCACAAGTTAATGGGACCGATGGGAATTGGTGTCTTATATGGAAAGAAAAAGCTTTTAAAGGCAATGCCACCATTCCTTACCGGCGGAGAAATGATAGATTCTGTAACAAGAGACGGTGCAAAATATGCAGAGCTTCCGCATAAGTTTGAAGCAGGAACCGTCAATGCAGCAGGCGCAGTGGGACTGGCAGCCGCTATTGATTATATTAATAAAATCGGTTTTGAAACCATGCAGGAGCGTGAACTTACACTTACGAAAAGAGCCTTAGAAGGACTGAAAGCAATTCCGAAGGTTCATGTGCTGGGTTCGGAACTGGCAGAAGAACATACCGGAATCCTGACATTTACCATTGAAGACGTGCATCCGCATGATGTCAGTGCGGTATTGGAATCTGACGGTGTGGCTGTCCGGGCAGGACATCATTGTGCACAGCCGCTGTTAGAGTATCTGGGCGTCCGCTCTGCTACAAGAGCAAGCCTGATGTTCTACAATACAGAAGAAGAAGTCGATGCGCTGGTGAAAAGCGTAGCAGGAGTCAGAAGGAGAATGGGATATGGAGAGTAGAAGTTTTTATAATGAAATCCTTACCGAACACAATATTCACCCGGAGTTCAAGCATGACCTTCCGGATGCCGATCTGGTATTAGAGGGCGTGAATCCAAACTGCGGGGATGACATTTTTTTAAAATTAAAATTAGATGGTGATGAAATCGTAGACGGTGCATTTGTAGGAGATGGCTGTGCTATTTCCCAGGCATCTGCCGATATTATGCTGGGCATGATTGTTGGAAAGAAGAAAGAGGAAGCACTGCATTTAGGAGAATTATTCTTAAAAATGATAAAAGGAGAAGCTTCGGATGAAGAGATTGACGAGCTGGAAGAAGCTTCGGCATTAAAGGATATTTCCCATATGCCGGCAAGAGTAAAGTGCGCCGTATTAGGCTGGCATACCTTAGAAGAAATGTTAAATGATGAGGTTTGATATAACAGAATACGCTTGCAAAATAAGGATTGTTAGAAAAAGAAAGATAGTGTATAATGTTATCGGCAATAAAGCAGGACACAAGAGACGAAAGAGGAGTTGAGCGAGGATACCGATTTGAAAAAAAAAGCTTTGCAGATGGCAGGGATAGGAATATTGTTGTTTGGAATGGTTTGCAGTGGATGTGACAGGAAAGCGCAGGTAAATGCAGAACCGGAAAGCAGCGAGAAAATAGAATATGCAGTGACGGAAACAGAAGAAGTCTCTACAGAGACGAAGAAGCTGGTGATAGAAGATTTGGATGATGCATACGAAGCTCTGCTGGATTCCTGCAGCAAAGAATTTATCGGGGATTATCGGATTGACGAAAGTTTCTTAAACTGGGTTTATGCCAATTACGGAAAAGAAGCAGTATTAAATATTGCACAGGAGTCTCAGGAAGACCAGAATGTAAATGTCTGGTACGAAGAGACCGGAAATTCCATACATGTGCTGTGGCTTCTTTATTGTCAGGACACCGGCATGAATGAAGAGGATTTGCAGCAGGTTTACTGGAAGACATGCAGCTCTGAGGATGAGATTGTGCTGGATTTTACCGGCGATATTAATTTTGCAGAAGGCTGGGGCACAACGGAACACATGGATGGACAGCCAAATGGAATCAATGACTGCTTTTCCAAAGATTTATTGCAGGAAATGAATCATGCAGACATTATGATGATAAACAATGAGTTCACCTACAGTACAAGAGGGGAACCTTTAGCTGGCAAGGATTATACTTTCCGGGCAGATCCAAAGCGTGTTGACTTGTTAGAAACATTTGGAACAGATATTGTCAGTCTTGCCAATAATCATGTCTATGACTATGGCGAAGCTGCATTGATTGATACCATAGATACACTGGAAGAAGCAGGAATTCCGTATGTAGGAGCAGGAAAAGATTTAAAGGATGCCATGCGTCCGGTATATTTTGTGGCAAATGGAAAGAAAATAGCAATTGTATCAGCTACACAGATTGAACGCTCTTTAAATTATACGAAGGAAGCAACTGAGACGACACCGGGCGTGTTAAAGACCTTAAATCCGGACAAGTTTCTGAAAGTAATAGAAGAAGCAAGAGACAACAGCGATTATGTGATTGCTTTTGTACACTGGGGAACAGAAGGAAATAGCTATTTTGGTTCCGACCAGGTGGCTTTTGCAAAACAGTTTGTGGAAGCCGGTGTGGATGTCATTATCGGCGGACATACCCATTGCCTGCAGGGCATGGAATATATGGATGGCGTGCCGATTATCTATAGCCTTGGCAATTTCTGGTTTTCGGCGTCAACATTAGATACCGGCTTATCCCAGGTAATCATCCGGGATGACGGAACTATTGATTTCCGGTTTCTGCCGTGTATACAGAAGAATTACAAGACCTCACTGGTGACAGATGAAAGTGAGAAAAGACGTATTTTTGATTTTATGGAATCCCTTTCCGTGGGAATTACCATAGATGATGATGGTTATGTGACAGCAACGGAGTAATCCGTTTCAATAGAAGATTTTAAAGAAAAGAGGAAAAAACATGAGTAAAAAACCAACCGTATTGATGATTTTAGATGGTTTTGGTCTGAATGACAAAACTGAGGGTAATGCAGTAGCCCAGGCAAACAAGCCAAACATTGATGCACTGATGAAAGATTATCCATGGGTAAAAGGAAATGCCAGCGGACTTGCCGTAGGACTTCCGGACGGACAGATGGGTAACTCCGAAGTAGGACATATGAACATGGGTGCAGGAAGAATTGTATACCAGGAATTAACCAGAATTACCAAAGAAATCGAAGATGGAGATTTCTTTAAAAACGAAGCATTGCTTGCCGGCATGAAAAATGTAAAAGACAACGGTTCTGCACTTCATTTATATGGATTATTATCCGATGGTGGAGTTCACAGCCACATTACACATTTATTCGGACTTCTGGAAATGGCAAAAAAAGAAGGCTTAGACAAAGTATATGTACACTGCTTCTTAGACGGCCGTGATACCGCACCTACTTCCGGAAAAGGATTTATCGAAGAGCTAGAAGCAAAAATGAAAGAAATCGGTGTTGGTGAAATTGCAACCATCAACGGACGTTACTATGCAATGGACCGTGACAACCGTTGGGATCGTGTAGAAAAAGCATATAAAGCAATTACAGAAGGTGTTGGCGAGACAGCAGACAGCGCTGTTGCAGCAATTGATGCATCTTATGCAAAAGATGTAACAGACGAGTTCGTAGTTCCGACTGTAATTATGAAAAATGGTGCTCCAACTGCAACCGTACAGGATAACGATACCATTATCTTCTTTAACTTCCGTCCTGACCGTGCAAGAGAGATTACCAGAGCATTCTGTGCAGATGAGTTCTACGGATTTGACAGAGGCACAAGAAAGAACGTAACTTATGTATGTTTCACAGAATACGATGGAACCATTCCGAACAAAACCGTTGCATTCCACAAGGTAGAACTTACCAATACATTTGGACAGTTTCTTGCAGACAATGGCAAGACGCAGGCAAGAATCGCTGAGACTGAGAAATATGCTCATGTAACCTTCTTCTTCAACGGCGGTGTAGAGGAGCCAAACAAAGGCGAAGAAAGAATCCTGGTTAAATCTCCAAAGGTAGCAACTTACGATCTGAAACCGGAAATGAGTGCATACGAAGTATGTGATAAATTAGTAGATGCCATCAAATCTGAAAAATATGATGTAATCGTAATCAACTTTGCTAACCCGGATATGGTTGGACATACCGGAGTTCAGGCTGCAGCAATCAAGGCAGTAGAAGCAGTTGATGAGTGCGTAGGCAAAGCTGTTGCAGCATTAAAAGAGGTTGACGGACAGATGTTCATCTGCGCAGACCATGGAAATGCAGAGCAGTTAATCGATTATGAAACAGGCGAACCATTTACAGCACATACTACCAATCCGGTACCATTCATTCTGGTAAATGCAGACCCTGCATACGGTTTAAGAGAGGGTGGATGTCTTGCAGATATCGCTCCTACATTAATCGAGCTGATGGGAATGGAACAGCCAAAAGAAATGACAGGGAAATCTTTGTTAATCAAAAAATAAGACCGTAAGGGCGAAATACAAACTACGAGAAACACGCTTAGCGAGTTTCTTAAGTTATCTCGCTGCTCGCGTAAATAAAAAGATTCTGTATCTCAAGTGTAAGGTACAGAATCTTTTGCTATAGATAAGTATTTTCCAGCACATATATTAATAGTACTTATAAATAGAAAATATTAGACAAAAAAACTAATAAATTTCGCTCATTTTTCTATATGGGGCAAAAGGCGCACTTCGCCCAAATTCATTGACTTTCTAAAAGGCACTGTATTATAATTTTCCAGTAGTGTTTTTTATCATAACAAAAATTTGCGAAAGCATAAAATGGAGGACAAAAGCAGTATGCAGGAATTTAAACCATTTAAAGAAGGAAAAGTAAGAGAAGTATATGATAATGGAGAAAGCCTTATCATTGTTGCAACAGACAGAATTTCAGCGTTTGACCATATTTTAAAGAATAAGGTTACCAATAAGAGCGCAATTCTGACACAGATGTCCAGATTCTGGTTCGATTTTACAAAGGATATCGTGCCAAACCATATGCTTTCCGTTGATGTAAAAGATATGCCGGAATTTTTCCAGAATGAGAAATATGATGGCAACAGCATGATGTGCAAGAAACTGGAAATGATTCCAATCGAATGTATTGTTCGTGGATATATTACCGGAAGTGGCTGGGCAAGCTACAAAGAGAACGGAACCGTCTGTGGAATCAAATTACCGGAAGGACTTGTAGAATCCGATAAATTACCTGAGCCGATTTACACACCAAGTACCAAAGCTGAGATTGGTGACCATGACGAGAATATTTCTTTTGAACAGAGTATTGACGTATTAGAGAAAGCATTCCCGGGCAAGGGGGCTGAGTACGCAGAAAAGATTAAAGAATATACCATCGCACTTTACAAGAAATGTGCAGAATATGCATTAAGCAAAGGAATCATCATTGCAGATACCAAGTTTGAATTTGGTCTTGATGAGAATGGAAATGTAGTTTTAGGTGATGAGATGCTGACACCGGACAGCTCCCGTTTCTGGCCATTAGAAGGATATAAACCGGGACAGGGACAGCCTTCTTATGACAAACAGTTTGTAAGAGACTGGTTAAAAGCAAATCCAGACAGCGATTATCTCCTTCCGGATGAAGTAATTAAGAAGACAATTGAGAAATACGAAGAAGCATTTGAATTACTGACCGGTAAGAAATTTGCTTAAAAATATAGTCAGGAGAACCCTATGAATAACAATGAATTAAAGGAAAGCCCATGGGACGGACTGCATGAAGAATGTGGCGTCTTCGGCATGTATGATTTTGACGGAAATGATGTGGCTTCCAGTATTTATTACGGTCTGTTTGCATTACAGCACAGAGGACAGGAGAGCTGTGGTATTGCAGTAAGTGAGACAAACGGACCGAAGGGAAAAGTTACTTCCTATAAAGATATGGGACTGGTAAACGAAGTATTTACCGGAAAACAGTTAGAAGCAATGAAGGGTGATATCGGAGTTGGTCATGTCCGCTATTCCACTGCAGGTTCTTCCACCCGTGAGAATGCACAGCCGCTGGTATTGAATTATGTAAAAGGTACGCTGGCATTGGCACACAACGGAAACCTCATCAATGCGAAGGAGCTTCGCAAAGATTTGGAATATACCGGAGCAATTTTCCAGACCACCATTGATTCTGAGGTAATTGCTTACCACATTGCAAGAGAGCGTCTGAATTCCAAGACAGCCGAGGAAGCAGTACGCAGAGCCTGCCAGAAGTTAAAAGGAGCTTATGCTCTGGTTGTAGCCAGCCCTCGTAAGCTGATTGGTGCAAGAGACCCATATGGCTTCAAACCCCTTGTGATCGGAAAACGTGACAATGCTTATATCATTACTTCTGAGACCTGTGCCTTGGAGACCATTGATGCAGAGTATGTCAGAGACGTATTGCCGGGAGAAGTGGTAACAATTTCACCGGAAGGCGGTATTCAGTCTGATATGACTATGTGTCTTCCAAAAGAACAGGAAGCACGTTGTATTTTTGAATACATATATTTTGCGAGACCGGACAGCCATATTGACGGGGTCAGCGTTTATGCATCCCGTATCCAGGCAGGACGTTTCCTTGCAATGGATTCACCGGTAGATGCAGACCTGGTAGTAGGAGTACCGGAGTCCGGAAATGCAGCAGCCCAGGGTTATGCCCTGCAGTCCGGAATTCCATATGGAACTGCTTTTGTAAAAAATGGTTATGTGGGACGAACCTTCATCAAACCAAAGCAGAGCAGCAGAGAATCCAGCGTAAGAGTAAAATTAAATGTACTGGCAGAATCAGTCCGTGGCAAGCGTGTCATTATGATTGACGATTCCATCGTGCGTGGAACTACATCTGACCGTATCGTAAATATGTTAAAAGAAGCCGGTGCCACAGAAGTGCATGTAAGAATCAGTTCCCCGCCATTCTTATGGCCATGTTACTTTGGAACCGATATTCCGGAGCGGGAACAGTTGATTGCCTATAACAGAACCATCGAAGATATCCGGAAGATAATCGGTGCAGATTCTTTGGGATACTTAAAGATAGAGCGTCTGGAGCAGCTGGTAGGAGGACTTCCAATCTGTAAAGGATGCTTTACCGGAAAATATCCGATGGAGCCGCCAAAAGAGGATATCCGTGGTGACTATGAGCGATAAAGCAGACTGACACAGCGGTCATCCGGTTGCCGGGCAGGATGTTCATGATTGCATGAAACAGACTGCACCGGCAACCGAGCGGAGCACTGTGTAATTTATTTATATTATTTTAAGAAAAAGGAGCACACATATGAGTACCGATAGATATAACAGCCCATTATCTGAGCGTTATGCCAGCAAAGAAATGCAGTACATCTTTTCCCCGGATATGAAATTCCGTACATGGAGAAGACTTTGGATTGCACTGGCAGAAACCGAGAAAGAACTTGGACTTGATATTACACAGGAACAGATTGACGAATTAAAGGCACACAAGGATGACATCAACTATGATGTGGCAAAGGCAAGAGAAAAAAGAAGTCCGTCATGATGTTATGTCTCATGTATATGCATACGGAGTACAATGTCCAAAGGCAAAAGGAATCATCCATTTAGGAGCAACATCCTGCTACGTTGGAGATAATACCGATATCATCATTATGTCAGAGGCATTAAAACTGGTTCGTAAGAAATTAGTAAATGTCATTGCAGAACTGGCAAAATTTGCAGATAAATATAAGAATCAGCCGACACTGGCATTTACCCATTTCCAGCCGGCACAGCCAACTACCGTTGGAAAACGTGCAACACTGTGGTGCCAGGAATTTATTATGGATTTGGAAGACTTAGATTATGTATTAGGCAGCCTGAAACTTTTAGGTTCCAAGGGAACCACAGGAACACAGGCAAGCTTTCAGGAGCTTTTTGACGGAGATCAGGAAACCATCGATAAGATTGATCCGATGATTGCACAGAAAATGGGCTTCAAGGAGTGCTATGCAGTATCCGGACAGACCTATTCCAGAAAAGTAGATACCAGAGTTGCTAATATTTTAGCAGGCATCGCAGCAAGTGCACATAAGATGTCCAATGACATCCGTCTTCTGCAGCACCTGAAAGAAGTGGAAGAACCGTTTGAGAAGAGCCAGATCGGTTCCTCTGCAATGGCATATAAGAGAAATCCAATGCGTAGTGAACGTATTGCATCCCTTTCCCGCTATGTCATGATTGATGCATTAAACCCGGCAATTACATCTGCAACCCAGTGGTTTGAGAGAACTCTTGATGACTCTGCAAACAAGCGTCTTTCCATTCCGGAAGGTTTCCTTGCAATCGACGGAATCTTAGACCTTTGCTTAAATGTAGTAGACGGACTTGTTGTATATGAAAAAGTTATTTACAAACACATGATGAGCGAGCTTCCATTTATGGCAACCGAAAATATTATGATGGATGCTGTAAAAGCTGGTGGTGACCGTCAGGAATTACATGAGAAGATTCGTGTACTTTCCATGGAAGCAGGCAAAAATGTAAAACAGGAGGGTAAAGAGAATAACCTTCTTGAGCTGATTGCAGCAGAACCTGCATTCCATACAACCTTAGAAGAGCTGAAGCAGAATATGGACCCTGCAAAATATGTAGGAAGAGCACCAATTCAGGTAGATGCCTTCTTAAAGAATGTGGTACAGCCGATTTTGGATGACAACAAAGAGATTCTTGGTATGACAGCCGAGATTAACGTATAATCGAATTATTTCGAAAGAATAAAAAATCTTCTTTTGGAGATACTGAACTATTAATTCAGAATATTTTCAAAAGGAGATTTTTTTATGGCTGTAAAAATGACGATTACACGAATTCATGCAAGAGAAATATTAGATTCCAGAGGAAATCCCACAATAGAAACAGAAGTAACTGTGGAGACAGAGATAACCGGAAAGAAGTCGACTGCTCGGGCGGCAGCACCTTCCGGAGCCAGCACCGGAGAATTTGAAGCCATTGAATTAAGAGACGGCGGCGGGCGTTATGGTGGAAATGGTGTGCAGCAGGCGGTGGAAAATGTAAATACAAGAATTGCAAAAGCACTGATAGGCAGAAACGTATTGCGGCAGGAAAATCTAGATGCGCTGATGCTGGAACTGGATGGAACAGAAAACAAAGGAAGTCTTGGTGCTAATGCAATCTTAAGTGTGTCCTTAGCCTGTGCTAAAGCAGCGGCAAAAGCATTACAGATGCCGCTTTACCGCTATGTGGGCGGCGTAAATGCAGTGACGATTCCGGTGCCGATGATGAATATTTTAAATGGCGGCGCACATTCCGATAATAATCTGGATGTTCAGGAATTTATGATACTTCCAATTGGAGCCGACAGCATTACGGAAGGAATCCGCTGGTGTGCAGAAGTCTATCATCATTTGAAAAAATTATTAAAGAACCGTGGGTTGTCTGTGGCAGTGGGAGATGAAGGCGGTTTTGCTCCGAACATTGCAAATGAGGAAGAAGCTATTCAACTTATTATGGAAGCCATTACCAAAGCAGGGTACAGCTGCGGCAGAGGCAAGCAGTTTATGATTTCTCTGGATGCGGCTGCCAGCGAATGGAAAGGAAATGCACCGGGAGAATATTATCTGCCGAAATCCGGCAAGCTTTATACTACGGATGAACTGATTGTTCATTGGGAAAAGATGATTCGCCGTTTTCCGATTTATTCCATTGAAGACCCGCTGGACGAAGAGGATTGGGATGGCTGGAAACGTCTGACAGAAAAAGTGGGAGATAAAGTGATTCTGGTAGGCGATGATTTATTTGTCACGAATCCGGTGCGCCTGAATAAAGGAATTTCCATGGGATGCGGTAATGCGATTCTGATTAAGCCAAACCAGATTGGAACGCTCTCAGAAACTATGGAAGCCATCCGCATGGCAAAAGAACATGGTTATGAGACCATCATGTCCCACCGGAGCGGCGAGACCGAGGATACGACCATAGCGGATTTGTCAGTAGGGCTTGGCAGTGACCTGATTAAAACCGGAGCACCGTGCCGTGGCGAGCGGACGGCAAAATATAATCGTCTGATTCGGATCGAAGAATCGTAATAGATTTCAGCAAAATTTCAATACAAATGCGAAATAAGTGGTTGTAATTTGTCCGTGTGTATGATATACTGTCAAAGTTACGAGTATTATAAATCCACAGGAGGTGTCATTCGTGGCAGTTTTAAAAACGGTTTTAACAGTTGTATTTATTATTATATGTATCGCATTGACAGTAATTATTCTTCTTCAGGAAGGTAAGTCCGCAGGACTTGGAGCAATCAGCGGAGCAGCTGATACTTATTGGGGCAAGAATAAAGGTCGTTCTATGGAAGGAATGTTGGTAAAGGTAACCAGAGTACTGGTAATCTTATTCCTGTTAATTTCCATCGTACTGAATATTGGAAGTTTCTAAGAACCAAAGAGCTGTCGTGTGAACGACAGCTTTTTTTACTTTACAGGAATTGCTTTCCTGTAAAGTAAAAAAGCTCCGCGAGGATGCGCACTGCGGCGTATAAGGTAGATGTCGCAAGCGACCGCCGCAGGCGCGAGAATGTGACAAGGCACATTCTTTGTTTCATGAGCAGCGAGAAAAAATAGGAAAGAAAAGAATGGATAGAGAAGCACTGGAAAAAAGAAAGAAAATTGTATATGAGTTTATCTGTGATGACTTATATGTCCCGATGAAAGCCAAAGAGATTGCAATGATTCTGCAGGTATCCAAAGAGCAGCGGGAAGAGCTGCATGCGGTTTTGGATGCTTTGCTGGAAGAAGGCAAGGTAGAGCTGACCCAGAAGGGCAAATATGTAAAGGCTTCCGGAAGATTCTTAACCGGTGTTTATACCGGAAACAGCAGAGGCTTTGGCTTTGTGACGGTAGAGGGTGAAGAGGAAGATATCTATATCCCGGAGGAGAATACCAACGGAGCCATGCATATGGACACTGTATCTGTTGCAGTAAATCCGCAGAAGACTGGAAAACGCCGGGAAGGCAGAATTATAAAAATTATATCCAGAGGTCTGCATCAGATTGTCGGAACTTATCAGAGCAGTAAGAACTTCGGATTTGTGGTACCGGATAACCAGAAGCTGGCACAGGATATTTTTATTCCAATCGAACGCTCCAAAGGAGCAGTAGATGGACACAAAGTTGTCGTTGAGATTACTGATTATGGTAAAAACGGTAAGAAACCGGAAGGAAAAATTGTTGAAATACTTGGTCATATCAATGACCCGGGAACGGATATTTTATCCATTGTAAGAGGCTTTGACCTGCCGACAGAATTTGCACCGAAGATTATGAAACAGGTGGAAAATGTAGCCAAAGAAGTCAGTGAGGCTGATATGGCAGGCAGGGAAGATTTGCGGGACTGGCAGATGGTGACAATCGACGGAGAAGACTCCAAAGATTTGGATGATGCGGTATCCCTTACTATGGATGGAGAAAATTATATTCTGGGTGTGCATATTGCAGATGTGTCCAACTATGTGCAGGAGCACAGTGCACTGGATGTGGAGGCATTGAACCGCGGAACCAGTGTATATCTCGTTGACCGCGTGATTCCTATGCTGCCCCATGCATTGTCCAATGGAATCTGTTCCCTGAATGTAGGAGAGAACCGGCTGGCATTGAGCTGCATCATGACCATTAACCCGAAGGGCAAGGTCATTGACCATAAAATTGTAGAGTCTGTGGTAAAAATTGACCGCAGAATGACTTATACAGCGGTAAAAGAAATTTTAGAAGACCATAACGAAGAAACAATTGCAGCTTATCGGGAACTGGTTCCGATGTTTGAAAAAATGGGAGAGCTGGCAGCACTGCTTCGAGGGAATCGTATGAAACGCGGTTCGATTGATTTTGATTTTCCGGAAACGAAAATCCTTTTGGATAAAAATGGAAGACCATTGGAAATCAAGCCATACGACAGAAATACAGCTACGAAATTAATTGAAGATTTCATGCTGATTGCTAATGAGACGGTGGCACAGGAATTTTTCTGGCAGGAGATACCATTTCTCTATCGTACCCATGAGACACCGGACGAAGAAAAAATCCGAAAACTTGCAACGTTAATTGGAAATTTCGGATATACACTGCATATCAGCCAGGAGGAAATTCACCCGAAGGAATTGCAGAAGCTGTTAGGAAAAATCGAAGGAACACCGGAGGAAGCATTAATCAGCCGGCTGACCCTCCGTTCCATGAAACAGGCAAAATATACCACAGAAAACACCGGACATTTCGGACTGGCAGCAAGCTGTTATTGCCATTTTACTTCACCAATCCGTCGTTATCCGGATTTGCAGATACACCGCATTATCAAAGAAACCTTGCGGGGCAGGATGAATCATAAGCGAATGGTGCATTACGAAACGATTCTGCCGGAAGTAGCCAAACATTCCAGCGAAACAGAACGTCGGGCAGATGAGGCAGAGCGTGAGACTGAGAAGCTGAAAAAAGCACAGTATATGGCAGAGCATATCGGAGAAGTCTATGAAGGCGTTATTTCCGGTGTGGCATCCTATGGAATGTATGTAGAATTGCCAAATACCGTGGAAGGGCTTGTGCATGTAACCAGTCTTACCGATGATTATTATCAGTATTTTGAAGACACTTTTGAACTGGTTGGCGAAGTAACAAACCGCCATTACAAGCTGGGACAGAAAGTATATATCCGGGTAATCGGTGTAGATGAAATTGTAAGAACCATCGATTTTGAATTGGCAGAGGCAACAGGAACAGGAGAAATGAAGAATGGGAAAAGAATCGATTAAGATGATTGCCAATAATAAGAAGGCAAGACATGATTATTTCTTGGAAGAACTTTATGAGGCAGGAATCAGCCTGCATGGAACAGAAGTAAAATCACTCCGTATGGGAAAATGCAGTATCAAGGAGTCTTTCATACACATTGAACATGGGGAAGTCATCATATATGGTATGCATATCAGCCCATATGAAAAGGGAAACATTTTTAACCGTGATCCGCTTCGTCCGAAGAAGCTTCTGATGCATAAAAACGAGATTCGTAAATTAGAGCAGAAGATTAAGGAAAAAGGTTATACCATTGTTCCGGTGGAAGTATATTTCAAGGGAAGTCTGGTAAAAGTCCAGATTGCGCTTGCAAAAGGTAAGAAGCTTTATGATAAGCGGAATGATATTGCAAAGAAAGATATGCGGCGTGAGGCGGAGCGGGATTTCAAAGTAAGAAATCTTGGTTAATAGGCGGATAAAAATTGTCAGTTAATGGCAATACAAACAGTGGTTCTATCTTTGCCTCTTGCAGGAATAGCGGAGGCAGGTTATAATAGAATAAATATATAAGGGCTAGTAAAGGTTTCGACAGGGGTTATGAAGCTGGAGAAGCGAGCCGCAGGGTGATGCGTTAAATTCCAAACTTAAAATTAAACGCTAACGATAATAAATTAGCTTACGCTGCCTAATGGCAGCAGTCTGACCTAGAGCACTCACACTTTAGGACCCAGGCTTCGACTATGTGAGAAACGACACGGGCAAAGCTTTGAACCCGTGGGCGTATGATGAAGCTACTGAAACAGTTACGGTGTTCATACCGGAATTGCAGAGGGAATGTCAAATTATGAACTACGCTCGTAGAAGGACAGGGGATTGGTTTTTGGACACGGGTTCGACTCCCGTCTAGTCCACTAAACGTGAACGTAGGCGAACCCCATGTATGATACTATCATATATGAGAATATTGTTTGATGTATCACAAAAAGTGAAAAAACGGTACTGTGTATGAAGATGATATACGGTACCGTTTTTTAGGATGTAGTACAGATTGAAAATATGAAACTGGAAATTGTGGAGATAGAAAGGAAATTATAAATGTCAGAAAATAATGCTAACATTGGATTTGAAAAACAAATATGGGATGCGGCTTGTGTCTTGTGGGGGCACATTCCAGCAGCAGAATACCGAAAGGTGATAGTAGGCCTTATATTTCTTCGCTACATTTCGAGTGCTTTTATGAAACGATATGAAGAACTTGTTGAGGAAAGTGAAGGATTTGAGGATGATAGAGATGCTTATGTAGAAGAAAATATATTCTTTGTGCCGGAAGAAGCTCGTTGGGATAAAATAGCTTCTTCAGCACATAAGTCTGAAATTGGAATTGTTATAGATGAGGCAATGAGAGCTATCGAAAAAGAAAATACATCTCTTAAAAATGTATTGCCTAAGAATTATGCAAGTCCTGATTTGGATAAGAGAGTATTGGGTGATGTTGTTGATTTATTCACAAATATGGATATGGACAACACAAAGGAAAATAAGGATTTACTAGGAAAAACATATCAATATTGTATCAAAGAATTTGCGGCTTACGAAGGTGTTAAGGGTGGTGAATTCTATACTCCGGAAAGTATTGTTAAAACAATCGTAGCTATACTTAAACCTTACGATAACTGTCGTGTATACGATCCATGTTGTGGTTCTGGCGGTATGTTTGTACAATCAGCAGATTTTATTGAAGCGCACAGAGGAAACAGAGATTCTATTTCTGTATATGGTCAGGAGTCAAATGCTGATACTTGGAAAATGGCGAAGATGAATATGGCGATCCGTGGTATCGACGCCAACTTTGGCCCTTATCAGGCTGATACATTTTTTAATGATTTGCACCCTACCTTGAAAGCAGATTTCATTATGGCAAATCCACCGTTTAATCTTTCTAACTGGGGACAGGATAAATTAAAAGATGATAAGCGCTGGAAGTATGGAACACCACCAGCAGGAAATGCCAACTATGCGTGGATTCAGCATATGATTTATCATCTCGCACCAAATGGAAAAATTGGATTGGTACTTGCTAATGGTGCGTTATCTTCTCAGTCATCAGGCGAAGGTGAAATAAGAAAAAATATTATAGAGGATGACCTTGTAGAAGGTATTGTTGCATTACCTACTCAGTTGTTTTACAGCGTAACAATTCCTGTAACTCTTTGGTTTATCAGTAAGAATAAAAAGCAGAAAGGCAAAACACTTTTTATAGATGCCCGTAAGATGGGACATATGGTTGACCGCAAGCATAGAGATTTTACGGAAGGTATTCAAGAAGATGGCAGTCTTGGAGATATTGATAAATTAGCAAAAACATTTGAAGATTTTCATAATGGAACACTTGAAGAAGTAAAAGGTTTCTGTGCAATAGCAGATATTCAAGATATTGCAAAACAGGACTATATTCTTACACCAGGTAGGTATGTTGGCATTGAAGAAGTAGAGGATGATGGGGAACCTTTTGAACAAAAAATGAGTCGCCTGACATCTGAACTTTCTGATATGTTTGCTAAGTCTCACAAACTTGAGGAAGAGATTCGTAAGAAATTGGGGGCGATTGGGTATGAGGTATAAACTTTCAGAAATCATGGATTTAATTGGTGGCGGAACACCTAAAACATCTAATCCTGATTATTGGAATGGAGATATTCCGTGGTTATCTGTTAAAGATTTTGGTAATGATAACAGATACGTTTATGAAACTGAAAAACATATAACAAAACTTGGTCTAATGAATTCATCTACGAAATTGCTTGATAAAGGAGATATTATTATTTCAGCAAGGGGAACAGTAGGAGAAATAGCAACTATTCCTTATCCAATGGCTTTTAATCAGTCATGCTATGGTTTAAGAGCAAACAAAGAAATTGTTGATGAAGATTTTTTGTATTACTTGATAAAATACAACATAAGACTTTTGAAGAAAAACACGCATGGCTCTGTATTTGATACAATAACACGTAGTACATTTGATGAAATAGAGGTAGATGTACCAGATTTAGATGTTCAAAAGAAAATAGGCTATCTATTAAGTGAGTTGGATAAAAAATAGAACTTAACAATAAGATAAACAATAATTTAGAGCAGCAAGCAAAAGCGCTCTATAAAGACTGGTTCTTTGATTTTAGCCCGTTTTCATCTGACGGAAATCTTCCTAATGGTTGGCATTTTGGCACCGTTGGCGATATTATTCAGATTCACGACTCTAAGCGTGTTCCTCTTTCGGGTGCTGAAAGAGACAAAATGGCAAAGGTATTATCCTTATTATGGAGCTACATCACTTATGGATTATGTTGACAACTATCTGTTCGACGGCATTTATCTTTTACTTGGCGAAGATGGCACAGTCGTGGATAGTTTAGGCTTTCCAATCCTCCAATATGTCTATGGACAATTTTGGGTCCAACAATCACGCACACATATAACAGGCAAAGAAGGTTTTTCTGTTGAAGAACTGTATTTGTTTTTTAGCCTTACAAATATCAAATCAATTGTAACTGGAGCTGTTCAGCAAAAGGTTAGTATCAAAAAAATATGAAGAAATTTCCATTACCGACCAAAGAGAAACAGGCTTTGAGTCTTTTGATGAGATAATTCAACCGATTTTCGCTCAAATTACGCAATCTCAGAATGAAAATGCCGAAACTTATCTCAGCTTCGTGATATCTTTTACTCAAAGTTAATGTCCGGCGAACTTGATGTCTCCGACATCGACCTCTAAGCTGCTAAATTATTGTTTATATTAGGAGGTTGGTTATGAAATATATTGATAAAGAAATGTCAAAAATAGATTTTTATGGTATAAATATAGGAAAATAAAGGATGTAAATGATTACAGTTTACTTAAAAGTGAAATAGATCATTTGTTAAAGGAGGGGATAAAAAACAGTACTTAATTTCAGCAGAAAATAGTAAAATTAAAGCTGAATATGAGAAAGATAAAAGTATGAATATTAATTTGAGCTTGGCGCAGTCACTATTATTTTGTATATGTGGATATATATGTGGATATTTGGGTGGGGGTAAAACCTATGAAATTTTGGAATTTATAAAAGGTTTTATAATTTGTTTTGCTTTAGCTTTTTTTATAGTATGGTTGATAATTATGCGAGCACAGGTAGTTTTGAACGCAAAAAATAAAAAGATAATTTTTTATGATACAATCTGTAGAATTATAAAAAATGAATGTAAATAAAACTACATATTCAAAAAAGATTAAGTCTATTTAATTGAAGTGCTTTAGCTTGTAGTGCAAAGACAGACAGTGCAGGGGCAGGGTGCATTAGTTGCTATTTCATCGCTCATAGTTCTTTGGGTAGTGGATATTGTTAGAACGGAAGCTTGTGAGAGAGAAAATGACGCCATGGTTAATAAAGCAAGTAAATTTATTAATATAAGCTTGGATATTTTATATACTATGATTGGAAATATAGCAGGGGTGTACTGCTGGCTAAAGCACTTCAAAATATAAATGAAAATAAAACGTGTTAATTCGCATTTGGAAAGGAAAAATATGGCATTAGAAAACAAGCTTAATATTACAGATTCCACAGAACTTGCAAGAATGGAAGAAAAAATAAGTAAGAAAAAAGCAGTGGAGTTATTTGAAAATGGATATTTGGATAAATATAAAGCCGGCTCTTTTGAGATGCTTGCAGCAATTCACAAATATTTATTTAGTGAGATATATGATTTTGCAGGAAAAGTGCGAAATGTAAATATTGCAAAAGGCAACTTTCGATTTGCTCCGGTGATGTATTTGCAAGCCGCAATTGAGAATGTTGAGAAGATGCCACAATCAACATTTGATGAAATTGTTGAAAAATATGTTGAGATGAATATAGCGCATCCTTTTCGTGAAGGTAATGGGCGAAGCACAAGGATATGGTTTGATTTAATTCTGAAGAAGGAGTTGGATAAAGTTATTGATTGGAGCCTTGTGGATAAGGAAGATTATCTGTTGGCGATGGAAAGAAGCCCGATCAAAGATATTGAAATAAAATATATTTTGAAGCAGGCTTTGACGGATAAGGTTGATGATAGAGAAGTTTATATGAAGGGTATAGACCATAGCTATTATTATGAAGGTTACGTAATATATAAAGCTGAGGATTTGTAAATATACACTCCTACCAACGGCAGGAGTAATAAAAGAACTGCCGTTGCTAGTCGTTCTCTAAAAAATTTCAAAGGAGAATGACAATGAAACAAAATTTAATTACGGATATTATTCAGGGGATGTTGCCATATTTGAATAATGCACAGAGCAAGCGATTACAAGAGGTGCTTCAATCAGCGTTTGTAAATTATGAAATAACAGAAAATACGGGGAATATGAAAGAATCGGAACGTAATTATGTAGAGCTATTTTTGTCGGCTAAACGAATAGAAGGATGCTCAGAAAAATCACTTAGATATTACAAAGCAACGATAGAAGCGATGCTAGCAACACTAGATAAAAATGTGGAATATATAGTGACTGATGATATTAGAGAATATCTTACGCAATATCAACAAAAAAATGGATTGAGTAAGGTCACGATAGATAATATCAGGCGTATTCTTTCTAGTTTCTTTTCTTGGCTGGAAGATGAAGATTATATATTAAAAAATCCTGTAAGACGTATACATAAAGTTAAGACCGGGATAAACATTAAAGAGACATACTCGGATGAAGCACTGGAATTAATGCGAGATAATTGTCAGGAATTAAGAGATTTGGCAATGATTGACATGCTTGCATCAACTGGCATGCGTGTTGGCGAAATGGTATTGCTCAATAAAAATGATATAGATTTCAATGAAAGAGAATGTATTGTATTTGGTAAAGGAAGTAAAGAAAGAGTTGTTTATTTTGATGCAAGGACAAAGATACATTTGCAGAATTATCTAGATAGTAGAAATGATAATAATCCGGCATTGTTTGTATCACTTAAAGCACCATACGAAAGACTGCAGATTGGTGGGATAGAAACAAGGCTTAGAAAATTTGGAAAGCAATTAGGATTGCATAAGGTACACCCACACAAATTTAGGCGTACCCTTGCAACTATGGCGATAGATAAAGGAATGCCGATTGAGCAGCTACAACAGCTCTTGGGACATAGGAAGATAGACACAACCTTGCAGTATGCAATGGTAAAACAGAGCAATGTTAAAATTGCTCATCGAAAATATATTGGATAGAGAGGAAAACGTATATGACTGAATGGATTGAGTGTAAAATATCTGACATTGGAACTGTTGTCGGTGGGGCTACACCCTCAACAAAGAACCCCGAGAATTATGAGAGGGAATGATTGCTTGGATAACACCTAAAGATTTATCTACATTCAGTGGCCGCTATATTGAGCGTGGTGAAAGAAATATTACTGAAACAGGTTTGAAAAGCTGTTCAACGCAGTTACTACCTAAGAACACAGTATTATTTTCTTCGAGGGCACCAATCGGATATGTTGCTATTGCGGCAAATGAGGTATGTACCAATCAGGGCTTTAAGAGCGTTGTTCCAAATGATAATACTGATCCGCTTTTCTTATACTATTTGCTTAAATATAACAAGGATAAAATTGAAGGTATGGGAAGCGGAACAACATTCAAAGAGATATCAGGAAACACGATGAAGAATATTGTTGTTTCTGTTCCAATTGATAAAAAAATGCAAGAGAGAATATCTTCTGTACTCGGTTCTATTGATGATAAAATCGAAGAAAATGAGAGAATAAACAATAATTTAGCAGCTTAAAGGCTTATGTTCGAAACATCAAGCTCGCCACTCATAAGTCGAGAGTAAGCTATCGCGAAGACGAGTTAATCTATCGTTTTCGTTCAGATTACTTACAATAAACGAGAACATTGGAGCCGTAAGCTTTTCAAAAGATGCCATTTCATCTTTGCTCGGTAATGGAAATTCAAACTGCATAAAATCTTTTTGATATAAGTGCGGAAACACTACCTTCAGTTCGAGCTGTAATAAAATCAGTAAACAACCGAGATTTTAACAAAAAGTATATAAATGTTGTTGAAATGATTTCTGGTTGTATGTTACGGATAACAGAATATTCCGGAAGCAACTGTCGTTGGCGCTGATAGGGAATCTATATATCCTATTTTTCCGATAGTGCCATCCTTTGAAAGTAAAAGAATATCACCTTTTTTAAGCATTATTTCGGGGGATTCATCGTATCGAGATTGGGATATATATCCAGCAATCTTCGACAATCAATACCAGCTTTAGTAAGCGACTCACCGTTGATAATTCGGAAGTCTGAATGTTCAAGATATTCGTCAAGCGCTTTTTGCTGCTCTAAATTATTGTTTATCATACTTGAAGTGTTTTGGCTTGCAGTGCAGGGGTTGGTTGCAACACTTGCTATTTCATTGCTTGTAGTTTTATTTACTGTATCTGCAGTTAAGTCTGTGATAAAAGCGAATGGAGATGATGCCATGGAAAGTAAAATTAAAGAATTTGTAAGTGTAGTTTTTAGTATTTTATATACTATGAGTGCTAATCTAGCAGGAGGTGCACTACTAGCTAAAGCACTTCAAATGATAATCGCTTAGCTTGAAAAAGGAGTGAAGAAAGTGGCATACAAAGAAATTGATGAATCTGAAATAATATTAATCGACTCGGTTAGTTCTTTTATAGAAAACATAAAAAAAGTAAAAGAGAAGAAAGAATCGAAAGATGGAACTTCCACCGAACTATATTTTAGAGGACAGGAAACGGAGTTTTGGGATATTGAACCAAGTATATTTAGAGATGATATGTTGAGTATTGAACATAAATTGATGCAGATACCATTGCAGAAGTCACCAACAGAATTTAGGGACTTGAATTCAATGTTTGATATTATGACCAAGTATCAACATTATGGTATGTGTACACGTCTTTTGGATTTAACTACGAATCCCTTGGTTGCGTTATATTTTGCATGCAAAAAGCATGGTTTAGAAAAATATGTCACAAAAGATGATGGAGAAGTAGAGAAAGAGCCATATGGGGTGATTTATTATACAGATAAATATTATCCTTCGCAATCTACGGATCTTGAGATTCAAATCGTATCTGCGTTGGCAAGCTATGATTTGGAAAAAGAAAACACGTTATCTGATGTTCTAGAAAAATTATATCACGACCAGATTATAGATAAAGAAACAAAAGATAATTGGTTGGAAAATTATAAGGAATTTGTAGAAATAATACAAAATAATTATATGGTGATGCCAACTTACACAAACGAAAGATTGCGAAAGCAAAGTGGTGTATTTTTGCTGACAAGCTTGTTTTCGTTTAATAAAGAGATTGAAGTCGAGAAATCCATTATATCTAAAGCTAAGGGTAAACTAAAAGAGGAATTTAGTGATGAGTGTTTTTATATTTCAGGGGAAAACAAAGAAACAATTTTGAAGGAATTGGATTTATATAACATAAATGAAGCTACATTGTTTCCTGAATTAGAACATCAATTAAGTTACATAAAATATGCAAATCGTAATCAGGTTAATCCAGTTACGGATTTTACAAAATATGAAGAAGATTCTGTAAGTGCTATGCAGGATATAGGAACAAGACAACCTGAACTTGAACAATACATTATTGACAATTTTTCTGAAGAGTTCAAAGAAGTTGTTGGTATTGATGATGTTAAAGAAGTTTTAAATATAATAAGAATGCATTTTACAGCAGATTGGTATAAGCGTAAACGAGCACTCAGTAAAATAAAGATGACAATTACAGGATATTATTTTGATAAATGGCAGTCTAAGGATAATGCAAAGCAAAAGGCAGAACAGATTATGACCTTATTAAATCAAATGGTTGAAGATTTTATTATGAGTGCGAACGAAAGGGGTGATTAAATGTCCACTAATTATACAGAAGCTGATTATGAGAATTCTGTTATAGAATTGTTGAGAAATGACTTGGGCTACGAATATGTTTATGGTCCGGATGTTGAAAGGGATTTTCACAGTCCTTTATATGAGGAAGTGTTAGAGGATGCTCTGTATCGTTTGAATAGAGATTTACCTTCCGATGCCATTCAGGATGCTATATTTAAGTTGAAAAACTTTGAAAATGGTGAACTTGTGCAGAAGAATGCAGTTTTTATGGATTATCTGCAAAATGGTATTCCGGTAAGATTTTTGGTTAATGGAGAAGAACGTTCTTCTATTGTATATCTTGCAGACTATAAGAATCCAGATAACAATTCTTTTATTGTAGCTAATCAGTGGACATTTATTGAAAACAGTAATAAACGTGCGGATATAATTCTGTTTTTAAATGGATTGCCAGTTGTTTTAGTTGAACTAAAATCTCCATCACGTGAAGAAACAGATGCTTCCGAGGCTTACAGACAGCTTCGTAATTACATGTTGGAAATTCCATCTATGTTTATTTATAACGCTATTTGTGTTATGAGTGACCAGCTTACTTCTAAAGCAGGAACTATCACTTCTGGTGAAGACCGCTTTATGGAATGGAAAACTAAGGATGGAAACTATGAAAATACGCAATTTGCACAGTTTGATACGTTCTTTGAGGGAATGTTCCAGAAAGAAAGATTGCTTGATATTATAAAGAACTTTATCTGCTTTTCAAATGAGGGGATAAGCAGTTTTAAGATACTTGCAGGGTATCATCAATATTTTGCAGTCCGCAAAGCTATTGTATCAACACAGAAAGCCACAGTTACAGATGGTAAGGGTGGTGTATTCTGGCATACACAGGGTAGTGGAAAGTCGTTGTCTATGGTTTTCTATGCGCATTTATTACAAGATGCATTGGACAGCCCTACAATCGTTGTACTGACGGATAGAAATGATCTTGATGACCAGTTATATGGACAGTTTGTTAAATGTAAAGAGTTTTTAAGACAGGAACCGGTTCATGCTGAAAGCAGAGAACATTTAAAAAACTGGCTTGCGGGCAGACAGGCGAATGGAATTATATTTACAACCATGCAGAAGTTTGAGGAGTCTTTTGATGCACTTTCTGAAAGAAGAAATATTATTGTTATGGCGGATGAAGCGCATCGGGGACAATATGGACTTGCAGAGAAAATTAAGATAACGAAGAATGAAGATGGAGAAGAAGTTGCCAAAAGAGTTGTAGGTATAGCTCGTATTATCCGTAATAGTTTGCCTAATGCTACATATATAGGTTTTACAGGTACTCCTATATCATCAGCAGACCGCAGTACCCGTGAGGTTTTTGGAGATTATATTGATATATATGATATGACGCAGGCTGTTGAGGATGGAGCAACAAGACCTGTTTATTATGAGAGCCGGGTTATCAAATTAAATCTTGATGAAAATACATTGAGATTGATGGATGCAGAATATGATATAATGGCTGCTAATGCTGATGCAGAAGTCATTGAAAAGAGTAAGCATCAACTTGGACAGATGGAAGTAATTCTCGGTAATGACCAGACCATCAATTCGCTTGTGTGTGATATTCTTGACCACTATGAGAACAACCGTGAGAATCTGCTTACAGGTAAGGCAATGATTGTTGCATATTCCAGACCGATAGCAATGAAGATTTACAAAAGAATATTAGAACTTCGTCCTTCCTGGAAAGAAAAAGTCGGTGTTGTTATGACATCTGGCAATAATGATCCTGAAGAATGGCGGGAAATTATCGGTAACAAGCAGCATAAAGATGAGTTGGCAAAGAAATTTAAGGACAATAACAGTCCAATGAAAATAGCTATTGTCGTAGATATGTGGCTTACCGGATTTGATGTTCCTTCATTGGCTACGATGTATGTTTATAAACCAATGGCTGGACATAATCTTATGCAGGCTATTGCTCGTGTAAACCGGGTATTCAGGGATAAAGAAGGTGGACTTGTTGTTGATTATGTTGGTATAGCATCTGCTTTGAAGCAGGCGATGAATGATTATACAACTCGTGATAAAAAAAATTATGGAGATACAGATGTTGCCAAGGTGGCTTATCCCAAATTTCTTGAGAAACTTTCTATCTGTAAAGATTTATTCCATGAATATGATTATTCCAAGTTTACAACTGGTTCTGATCTCGATCGGGCAAAAACAATTAGCGGCGCGGTAAACTTTATAATAGCAAGAGATAAGGAAAAAGAAAAGACAGCTTTTATTAAAGAGTCACTCATGCTTCATCAGGCGCTTTCGCTCTGTTCCTCTCTTGTTGATGAAGAAATGAGATTTGAGGCAGCTTTTTTTGAATCTGTCAGAGTTCTGGTGGGTAGATGGATGAATGCTGGAACAGATAAGAAGATTTCATTACCTGAAATGAGTGCACGAATAAATGAACTTTTGAAGCAGAGCATAAAGAGTGATGGTGTAATAAACCTGTTCTCAGATATAAAAGAAGAATTTTCACTCTTTGATCCAAAGTTTCTTGAAGAAATCGCAAAGATGAAAGAGAAAAATCTCGCAGTGGAACTTCTTAAAAAGCTGATTGCTGAGCAGGTACATATTTATAAAAGAACTAATGTTGTTAAATCCGAAAAATTCAGTGAAATTATTCATGAAGCAATGAATCGTTATCTTAATGGTATGCTTACAAATGAACAGGTTATCGAAGAACTTCTCAATCTCGCAAAACAGATTGCTGCAGCACAAAAAGAAGGGGAACAGTTAGGACTTACAGCTGATGAATTAGCTTTCTATGATGCACTCACAAAGCCGCAGGCAATTAAAGATTTTTATGAAAATGAAGAACTGATTGCTATTACAAAAGAACTAGCTGAAACACTCAGAAAAAATAAAACCATTGATTGGCAGAAGAGAGAGTCGGCAAGAGCAAAAATGCGTATGCTTATAAAGAAACTGCTCAAGAAACATAAATATCCGCCGGAAGGCATGGAAGATGCGGTTCAAACGGTTATGACGCAATGTGAACTTTGGACAGATAATAATGATATGGGTGATGAAAAGGTTATTAACTTTCGCAGTGAATCAACATCATATGATGATTCAGATTATGCAGATTCCATGATGGTCGCTGAAAGTGCAACAACCTATGGAGCAAGAAAATAAAACCGATACAACTAAACTACGAAACCTTAAGATTTCGTTAAATTTATGGAACCGATTCTTAAGGTTGTCTGTGAGACATTGACCAACCAATTCCAGTAAGATATATTTGAATTAATGGGCTGTGGAAAAACAGTCCGGATTAAGGAGTATAAGTATATCAAAGTAAGGAGGAACTATGGGCATGGAAAAGCAGAAGGCGAAGACAGGTCCGAAAAGAAGGTTGGAAAAAAGCAGAGAAGAAAGAGAAAACTGATACTTTTTATTGTAGAAGTATTAGTGATACTCATTTTGCTGGTAGTATTTTATGTAATGAGTAAGCTGAATAAAATCAATAATACCGGTTCCTTAGATGCGAAGAAGCTGAATATTAATATAGACAGCGAGACCCAGGAAGTGTTAGATAATTATACCAATATAGCTATCTTTGGAATTGACAACCGGAGCAGTGGAAATTATGAAAGCGGAAACAGCGACTGTATCATGATTGCCAGTATCAATGATGATACCAAGGAAGTGAAGCTTGTATCCGTATACCGGGATTCCTTTCTGGCAGTAGATGATAAAGACAGCCTGCGGAAACTGAATGCAGCTTATGCCAAGGGAGGACCGACCGGTGCAGTAGCGGCGTTAAATAAGAATCTGGATTTGAATATTACCGAATATGTATCCGTAGACTTCAATGCGGTAATGGAAGTTGTGGATGCATTAGGTGGAATAGAGTTGGATATTACCAAGGAAGAAGCCAGCAATATGCACATCTGGATTGATGAAATGAATGAAGTCATGGGAACCCATGGCAAGCCGGTTTCCGGACCGGGCGTGCAGCAGGTCAATGGAATACAGGCACTTGCCTATTGCCGTGACCGAATGAGCGGTGGAGACGATTTCCGTCGGACCGAGCGCCAGCGTATTGTAGTAGGAAAGATTGTAGAAAAAGCAAAGCAGGCAGACATCCTTACTTTAAATGATTTGGTAGACAAGCTGTTTCCGGACATTTCTACCAGCCTTTCTACCACAGAAATATTGGGACTTGCAGCCCATGTCAAAGAGTATGAGCTTGCAGATACCCAGGGCTGGCCATTCCAGTTAGACACCAAGATGATGGAAAAATCCATCGGAGCAGTAGTTGTACCAACGGATTTGGAGACCAATGTAGATTTGCTGCACCGCTATTTATTTGATGTAGAGGATTATGAAACGACAGATAAGGTGAAAGAAATCAGCAAGGCAGTAAGCAACAGGACAGGAAAGACAGCGGCAGATACCACCCGGGATACGAATCCGCTGGTGCAGGATGCGGCTGCTGCTGAAACAACAAAGTAAGAGGAAAATATAACCAAATTTTATAAAAAATTCACAAAAAACAAGAAAAATCCAGTTACCTTTTGTATATTATTGTGTTATGATAAAAATATATCAGTAAACATACAATGATTATCAAGGAGGTATTACGAATGCAGAGATTTACATTACCAAGAGATTTATACCACGGCAAAGGTGCATTGGAGGCACTGAAGAACTTCGAAGGAAGGCGCGCAATGATCTGTGTTGGTGGAGGCTCCATGAAACGGTTTGGTTTCCTGGATAAAGCAGAGGCATATCTGAAAGAAGCAGGTATGGAAGTGGAACTGTTTGAAGGAATTGAACCGGATCCATCTGTTGAGACCGTGATGAAGGGTGCTGCCGCTATGGAGAAGTTCAAGCCGGACTGGATTGTAGCAATCGGTGGTGGTTCACCAATTGATGCTGCAAAAGCAATGTGGATTAAATATGAATATCCGGATATTACCTTTGAAGACATGTGTAAGGTATTTGGAATTCCGAAATTAAGAAAGAAAGCACATTTCTGTGCAATTTCTTCTACCTCAGGAACAGCAACAGAAGTAACTGCATTTTCTATTATTACGGATTATGAGAAGGGAATCAAATATCCGATTGCGGATTTTGAGATTACACCGGACGTAGCAATCGTTGACCCGGAACTGGCAGAGACCATGCCGCAGAAACTGGTAGCCCACACCGGAATGGATGCGATGACACATGCAATCGAAGCGTATGTTTCAACTGCAAACAGTGATTTTACAGACCCGCTGGCACTCCATGCCATTGAGATGATTCAGCATGATCTGATTGATTCCTATAACGGAGATATGGCAAAACGTGATGCCATGCACAATGCCCAGTGTCTGGCTGGAATGGCATTTTCCAATGCACTGCTTGGAATCGTACATTCTATGGCACATAAGACCGGTGCCGCATTTGCCGACTACGGTGCACATATTATTCATGGCGCAGCTAATGCCATGTATCTGCCGAAGGTTATTGCATTTAATGCAAAGGATGAGACTGCAAAGAAACGTTATGGCGTGATTGCAGACTTTATGAAGCTTGGTGGAGAGACACTGGACGAGAAAGTCGCACTTTTAATCCAGTACCTGCGTAAGATGAATGATGACTTGAATATTCCGCACTGTATTAAGAACTATGGACCGGACAGCTATCCGGCTGAGCAGGGCTTTGTACCGGAAGAAGTATTCTTGGAGAGACTGCCTGAGATTGCAGCCAATGCAATTTTGGATGCCTGCACCGGCTCCAACCCAAGACAGCCAAGTCAGGAAGAAATGGAAAAACTGCTGAAATGCTGTTACTATGACACAGAAGTAGATTTCTAAAAAATAGATTAAAAATGAAGTAAGCCCCGTTTCGATATCGCATTGATATTTGAGACGGGGTTTTTACAGTCTGAAAAATGGTTTTACAAAGGTAATACCCCCACAGCACTGCGGGGGTACAAAGGGGAGTTATGAAAATTTATGAAAAAAGTTTTATCAAATAGAGAGACAAGACATTGGGGGATGAACCTGTTCTCTATTGATATTTGTAGTATACCCGGATTTTGTGAAAAATAATTGTCCAGATTATGAAAAAAGCGTTAAATTCTAAAAAATTTTTTCTGAAAAAATTTCATGAATCTTGTATATTCCCCTTGCGTAAAACACAAGATATGGTATACTGTATATGCGTTGAAGAGATTCGACACAAAATCTAGTACAGTTTTGTGCCGATTTTATGCGAATAGACTATTTTTTTATGGGAGAGGATTTCAATGAAAATCATTAAAAGAAGCGGCGCAGAGGCTGTTTTTGACATTTCAAAAATTATTATTGCAATCAATAAAGCGAACCATGAGGTGGTGGAAGCGGAACGATTGACTGCAGACCAGATTAAGGAGATTGCACAATATATAGAGGATTCCTGTAAGGATGCCAACCATGCCCTGAATGTAGAAGATATTCAGGACTTAGTGGAGGATCAGTTAATGGACAAGAGGGCTTTTTCTGTTGCCCGGAAATACATTACTTACCGCTATAAACGTGCCCTGGTACGTAAATCCAACTCTACGGATGAACAGATTTTAAGTCTGATTGAATGTAATAATGAAGAAGTAAAACAGGAGAATTCCAATAAGGATTCAACCGTAAACAGCGTGCAGCGTGACTATATGGCTGGTGAGGTGAGTAAGGATATTACCAGAAGATTCCTTCTCCCGGAGGATATTGTAGCGGCACATGAACAGGGAATTATCCATTTCCATGATGCAGATTATTTTGCACAGCATATGCATAACTGTGATCTGGTAAATTTAGAGGATATGTTACAGAACGGAACCGTTATCAGCGGAACCAGAATTGACAAGCCACATTCTTTCTCTACAGCGTGTAATATTGCAACCCAGATTATTGCTCAGGTGGCAAGCTCCCAGTATGGCGGACAGAGTATTTCACTGGCACATTTAGTACCATTTGTCCAGATCAGCCGCGAGAAAATTCATGCAGAGCTGGTGCAGACATTAAAAGAGAGCGATGTGGAACTGAGCGAAGAGAAGATTAACAGCATTGTGGAAAGAAGACTTCATGCGGAAATCGAGCGGGGCGTACAGGTTATCCAGTATCAGGTAGTAACCCTGATGACTACCAACGGACAGTCCCCATTCGTAACCGTGTTCATGTATCTGAACGAAGCAAAGAATGAGCAGGAGAAAAAAGACCTTGCCATGATTATAGAGGAAGTTCTAGACCAGCGTTATCAGGGTGTTAAGAATGAGGATGGCGTATGGATTACACCGGCATTTCCAAAGTTGATTTATGTATTGGAAGAGGATAATATCCATGAGGATTCGGAATACTATTATCTGACCAAGAAAGCAGCAAAATGTACTGCAAAGCGTATGGTTCCGGATTATATTTCCGAGAAGAAAATGAAGGAATTAAAAGATGGCAACTGCTATACCTGTATGGGCTGCCGTTCCTTCCTTACCGTATATCATGATGAAGATGGCAAGCCAAAGTTCTACGGTCGTTTCAATCAAGGCGTGGTAACCTTGAATCTGGTAGATCTGGCATGCTCTTCCGGTGGAGATTTTGAAAAATTCTGGAAGCTATTTGATGAGCGTTTGGACCTTTGCTACCGTGCATTGATGGCGCGTCATAACCGCCTGAAGGGAACACCTTCTGATGTGGCACCGATTCTCTGGCAGTACGGAGCACTTGCCCGTCTGAAAAAAGGCGAGACCATAGACAAGCTTTTATATGGTGGATATTCTACTATTTCACTGGGTTATGCAGGACTTTGCGAATGTACCAGATATATGACTGGAAAACCACATACCGACCCGGCAGCAACACCATTTGCCTTAAAGGTAATGCAGCGGTTAAATGATGCCTGCAAGGAGTGGAAAGAGAAAGAAAATATTGATTTCTCCGTATATGGAACACCGCTTGAGTCTACCACCTATAAATTTGCAAAATGTTTACAGAAACGTTTCGGAGTTATTCCGGGTGTTACCGATAAGAATTACATTACCAACAGCTATCATGTGCATGTAACCGAAAATATCGATGCATTTACCAAACTGAAATTCGAATCCCAGTTCCAGGCGCTTTCTCCGGGCGGAGCAATCAGCTATGTGGAAGTTCCGAACATGCAGGATAATCTGGATGCTGTTTTATCTGTAATGAAATTCATCTATGAGAATATCATGTATGCAGAGTTAAATACCAAGAGCGATTATTGCCAGGTATGTGGCTATGATGGTGAGATTCAGATTGTAAAAGATGATGATGGAAAATTAGTATGGGAGTGCCCGCATTGCCACAATCGTGACCAGGATAAGATGAACGTGGCAAGACGTACCTGTGGTTATATTGGTTCCCAGTTCTGGAATCAGGGAAGAACCCAGGAAATCAAGGAGCGTGTACTTCACTTATAAAAAGAAAGTGAAAAGAAAATGCATTATTCAGCGATTAAATATAATGATATTGCGAACGGCACCGGTGTAAGAACGGTGCTGTTTGTATCCGGCTGCCGGAACCACTGTAAAGAGTGTTTTCAGCCGGAAACATGGGATTTTAAAAATGGAGAGGAATTTACAAAAGAAGTAGAAGATGAAATTCTTGCATCTTTGGAATCTCCCTATATCAAGGGACTGACTCTTTTGGGAGGAGACCCTTTTGAACCGGAAAACCAGCATGCACTGCTTCCGTTTATCAAGCGGGTGCGGACGGAACATCCGGAAAAAGACATATGGGCATATACCGGATATGTACTGGATAAGGATTTGGTACCGGAGGGAAGAAGATATACCGAGGATACGAAAGAATTATTATCCTTAATCGATGTGCTGGTGGATGGCCCTTATGTGGCAGAGCTATATGATATTACATTAAAATTCAAAGGTTCTTCCAATCAGCGTGTCATTGACTGCAGAAAATACAATGAAACAGGAGTCATTGAAGAACTGATGTAAACTGCGTGAAAGATAAAGTAGAATCCGGAAGGATTCTATTTTACTTTATAGCATTTTTATATTAAAATAGAAATAACGTGATTGTTTTAAGGAAAGATATAGGAGAAGAACATGGAAATTAGTAAAGAGCGTAAAGAAGAATTATTAGAGACCCATCTTTTGAATTATGAAATGCCGGATGAACAGGAGCTTGCAAAGCTTACTTTAGAGGAACTGGAATTTCTGATTCGTTCTGCAGAAGTACATCATAAGAAGAAAACCTTTGTGGCAGATAACTTTTTAAAGAAGATAGAAGTGTTTAACAAGATTCTGGCAGATAAAATAAAGGGATGCAAAGAGCTTTACTGCGCATGGGACAAGCATACCGGTTACCCGCGTGTTATGGGGGACGGAAGTGTATTAATCTTTTCAACGAAAGAATTTGCCCAAAGGGCAATAGAACATTATAAAGAGCAGAATGTAGAACTGGAATTAAAAGGAATCAGAGGAGACAAGCAGATGTTCTTCTGGGCAAACCTCCACTGGTGGGGTATGGAAGATCTGATACTGGATGTGGGAAGCTATTCCTGCAGATTAAAAAGAGATGATTTGCTTCCACCACCGGATTTTTCCGAGCTTTCCAAAGCACAGATTCCGGTTGTAAATCCGGCTCTGATTCTTGCAATGGCAAGACACAGACAGATTTTATTTGAAGAAAAGAAAGATGAACAGTGGAAACGTGCGGAGCAGTTCTTATGTGACCGTATGTTAAAAGAGGTAGTCCGCGGGGAATTCTTATGTCCGGTAAAAGTGGTAGAGGACCCGAAGGAAGAAAAGGATGCAGACGGAAAAAAGGGAACAGCCCTTCAGTTTGCATTGTTACAGGATAGCAATGGAGCACAGTGGATGCCGGTGTATACAGACTGGCAGAGTTTCCAGAAGATTTATAATGTAAAGGAATGGAAGGGACAGAAAGTCAGTTTTGACCAGCTGATGAAGATTGCAGGAGAGCGAGATTTTGTAATCAATCCGGGCAGTATGGAACTTCGGGTAGAAGAGAACCGGAAGAAAATTATTATAGGTTATTTCAAACGATATAATAGGCAGGAAGCTGAGATGGCATCTGGCAATCTTGTTGAAAAGAAAACGGGTGTATTTGTTGGTGAGCCAATTGCGGAGGCGGATGAACTGAAACAGATACTCAGTGAATATATGAAGAAACAGAAGAATATTAAGAAAGCATATCTGGTAACGAAGATTGAACGTAAGGATGACATTAGTTATTTGCTGGTTGTAGAGTTTAAGGGTGAGAGAAAGAGCGTCTTTGAAGGAATTGCTGAAGCTGTAAAGCCGTCCCTTGGCTATATGCGTCTTGATATGCATGAAGCAGACGAAAAGGCAATGGAGCTGATTGGTGAGGTTGCACCATTTTATAAAAAGACTTTTCTGGGATTGTAAATTGCAGGAGGAAATATGGAACAAAAAGAATTAGATGGCAAAGTCTGGGAAGTAAGTGGATTCGTATTTGAAAATGAAGATCAGGCAAAATTGGCAAAAAAGGAAGTGGAAGGAATCCAGTACATACATGATAATATGAATATGGATAATCCACAGATGGTACAGGAAATCTACCAGAGAATCATGGCTCAGGAATTGTTCCATACACCGATAGGATATGCCTATCTAAAAGAATTGCAGGATTATCTGAAAGGACTGCCCGGGGTGGATGCATCCGAAATACCAGGTATTCCGGTGAAAGATATGGGCTTAGACCTTGACCATGTAGCTGGCAAAGAAAAATCTGGTGAGCACCAGAATGAAAATGCTGATAAAAATTCAGAGGAAAAACAGGAAACGAAATTACAGAAGCGCTGCCGCATCTTACTTTCTGTGAATATTGTGCTGGTTATCATTATTATTGCCATGTTTGCCATCAGCCTTACCAGTGGCAGTACCACAATCTTAAATTATGAGACGAAAATCATTAATAAATATGAAGAGTGGGAACAGGAACTGGATGAAAGAGAAGCGGCACTGGATGCTTTGGAAAAGCAGAATTAAATCGCAGAAGAACACAAATTTGACATATTTATCCGTTAAACTATAGAAAAAAGAAGAGGGAAGCAAATATGGAAAAACGTAAAATTCTGGTGGTAGACGATGAAAGCCGTATGCGTAAGCTGGTGCGGGATTTCTGGTAAAACAGAACTTTGAAGTGTTAGAGGCAGGAGACGGAGAAGAAGCCTTAGACGTATTTTATAAAAATAAAGATATTGCATTGATTATTCTGGATGTTATGATGCCGAAGATGAACGGCTGGGATGTATGCCGGGAAATCAGGGAAAGTTCCAAGACACCGATTATCATGCTGACAGCCAAGAGTGAAGAAAGTGATGAGCTTTTGGGATTTGAACTTGGTGTGGATGAATATATCAGTAAACCATTCAGCCCGAAGATCCTGGTGGCAAGGGTAGAGGCAATTTTGCGGAGAACCGGCAATTATACGGAAGATGATGTGCTGGAAGTAGGTGGCATTGTAATGGACAAGGCTGCCCACATGGTAACAATTGACGGCAAAAATATTGATTTGAGCTATAAAGAATTTGAGCTTCTGGCATATTTCATGGAGAATAAGGGAATTGCTTTATCCCGTGAGAAAATTCTGAATCATGTATGGAATTATGATTATTTCGGAGATGCCCGCACCATCGATACGCATGTAAAAAAGCTGCGCAGCAAGATGGGCGAAAAAGGGGATTATATCAAGACAATCTGGGGTATGGGCTATAAGCTGGACATTGATGCACCGCAATAGAATGTGATAAGGTGGAAGATATATGGCAAAGAATAAGAAAAAACAGCATTCCATTACAACACAGATTACATTGACTATCGTTGGATTAGTGGCCGGCACGGTATTACTGTGCTGGCTTCTTAATGTTACCCTGCTGGAAGGCTATTATACCCGCTATAAACAGGAAGTGCTGGAAAATGGGTTTCAGCAGATTAATGCGGCCAGTGAACAGGGAATCTTAAATACATCAGATTATGATATAGATTTTGAAAAAATCTGTTCTAATGGTAACCTGACGATTTTAATTATTACATCCGATGGTACAGTAGTGCGTTCTTCTACCAATGGTGTGGAAAATCTCAGGATGCAGTTTATGGAAATTATCATGGCAAGTGTGCAGAATGATGATATGCATCTTAATATGAAAGTACTGAAAGCAACCGACAATTATGTCATGGGAGAAAAAGAGGATACCAGACTGGAATCGGATTATCTGATTCTCTGGGGAACCCTGGCAGATGGTAATCTTTTGCTGGCGAGAACTCCATTGGAAAGTATCAAGGAAAGTGCGCAGGTGTCTAATCGTCTGCTGATGGATGTAGGAGTTGTTGCGGTAATAGTGAGTGGTATTATCATTTTTTTTGTTACCCGCCGTATTACTAACCCAATTCTGCGGCTTACAGATATATCCAAGAAAATGGCAGAATTCGACTTTGATGCAAAGTATGAGGTCAAGGGAGATAATGAGATTGAACAGTTGGGCGAGCATATGAACCAGCTATCGGAAATCTTAGAGCGGACCATATCGGAATTAAAGAGTGCCAATAATGAATTGAAGATAGATATCGAAAAGAAGGAACAGATTGACGAGATGAGAAAAGATTTCCTGTCAAATGTTTCCCATGAGTTAAAGACACCGCTGGCACTGATTCAGGGTTATGCAGAAGGCTTACAGGAATGTGTGCAGGATGATCCGGAGAGCAGAAATTTCTATTGTGAGGTCATTACAGATGAAGCAGAGAAGATGAACCGCATGGTAAAGAAACTTCTTACTTTGAATCAGCTGGAATTTGGGAATGATGCTATTGTGATGGAACGGTTTGATATCACCGAACTGATACGTGGAGTAACTGCCAGTAACGCCATTATCTTAGAACAGAAGGGAGCTATTCTGGAATTTGACGAGCAGCCGCTTTTTGTATGGGCGGATGAATTTAAGATAGAAGAAGTTATAACCAATTATCTGAGCAATGCAATCAACCATTTGGAAGGTGAAAAACGGATTAAAATTTCTTATAAATGTAAGCAGGATGTAGTAAGAGTCAGCGTGTTTAATACCGGAAAGCCGATTCCGGAAGAAGACATTGATAATATCTGGATTAAATTCTATAAGGTAGATAAAGCAAGAACCAGAGCTTATGGAGGCAGCGGAATTGGTCTGTCCATTGTAAAAGCAATTATGGATTCCATGCATCAGCAGTGCGGAGTCATTAACCATGAGGATGGTGTGGAATTCTGGATAGAATTAGACACCAGCAATCGCGATGATAACGAGGAAGAATGTGAAATAACTATTGCCTGAAAGCCGGAAAAATGCTAACATGGGAATAGATTGATAAGTTAAGGAGCGCCTATGAGGGACAGAAAGATAAAAACAACGGCATGCGTGCTGTTGGCTGCGTTATTATTAGGCGGATGCGGAGAGCAGCCGATTGAATTAACGGAGCAGGAAGAACAGACAATTGTAGATTATGCAGCACATGTAGTATCAAAGTATAATATAAAGCAGCAGGATGGAATTGTAAGACTATCGAAGAGTGAAGAGACAACAGAGACTGCAGATACCGAGGCTGTGGAACAGCCGGATTCCACTGAGCAGATGCCATCAGAAGGTGGAGATGCAACAGGAACTCCGGAGAATGCGGCATCGGACAACAGTGTGTCCTTAAACGATGCAGTGGCAATACCGGGTATTGATACGCAGTACACCGGTGCGGAATTTGCAACAGTTTATCAGCAGAATTCATCCTATATGGTAGAGCCGGATGCCGGAAATAAATACCTGGTTTTACATTTTCATTTAGAGAATGCTGGAACGGAAGCAGTAGCTTGTGATATGTTAAGCCGCAAGGTGTCATTCCGCGTGACGTTAAATGACAGCGTGGAAGCTGTTGCACAGGTCACGATTCTGTTAAATGACTTTGGAACATATCAGGGAACTATTGAAGCAGGAAGTGGTACAGATACGGTTTTACTCTTTGAGGTGCCGGAAAGTACACCGGAAGATTTGAGTAAAATCTCTCTGGAAGTAGTCGAAAACACGGTACATAAGACCTGTAATCTATAAAATGGTAAAAATATCTAGAGAATTGTAAAAAAACGGTGCATTTTTATGTGATATTATGTTATAATTTGAAATAGAAATATTCTAAGAAATGACCTTGGGAGGAAAAAACATAAATGGAGACAAATATTCTGTTAGAAAATGGTACGAACGAACTGGAAGTGCTGGAGTTTACTTTAGGGGATAATCATTACGGAATTAACGTAGCGAAGATTCGTGAGATTTTATCCTATCAGCCGGTAACCCCGGTACCAAATGCACATCCGAGTGTGGAAGGAATCTTTATGCCACGAGATACCATGCTGACGGTAATCAGCCTGAGAAGATGCCTTGGTATGCAGGATGAAGAAGGAAAAGGTTTGTTTATTATCACAAACTTTAATAAATTAAATATTGCATTCCATGTAGATCAGGTTATTGGAATTCATCGTGTCTCCTGGTCAGAGATTATCAAACCGGATGCAACAATTAATGTCCAGGACAAGGGTGTATCAACCGGAGTCATTAAACTGGATGGACAGTTGATTGTTATTCTTGACTTTGAAAAAATTATTTCTGATATCAGCCCGGAAACAGGACTTAAGGTATCTGATGTAGAGCAACTGGAAAATCGTAACCGTAATGATTCCCCGATTATGATCGTAGAGGATTCCCCATTATTAAGTAAATTGATTACAGATTGTCTGAAGAAAGCTGGTTATACCAACCTGAATATCAATATGAACGGACAGGAAGCATGGGACAAGCTTTGTGCTTATGAGAAAGCCGGCAATGTAAAAGATAAAGTACATTGTATTATTACAGATATCGAGATGCCATTGATGGACGGACATCGGTTAACAAAACTGGTAAAAGAGAACGATAACATGCATGATATTCCGGTAATCATTTTCTCTTCCCTGGTAAATGATGAAATGAGAAGAAAAGGTGAATCACTCGGAGCAGACGCCCAATTGACTAAACCGGAGATTGGAAGTTTGGTACAGGCTATCGACAGACTGATTGACCAGACTGGAAAGTAAGGAAAGAACGCAGACAAAGGGGTGTGATGTTACATCACATCCCTTTCCTTTACGCTGTCCGGCATCTGCTGGGAGATGTTGTGGCAGACCCTGTAAGCAGATATACAGGCAACTTGGATACATGGAGGTATAAATTTGAGTAAGAGTGAAGATTATCTGGACGATTTGCTGAATTCAGTTTCAGATGCTAACAGAAGAAATAATAAGAAGGATATCGAGAATCTGATTCAATCAATGAATGAAGAAGCTGCAAAGCCAAGAGAACGGGAGAAAAAGCCGGTGGAAAAGAAGCACGAGGACTACTCCGGCACAGGATTCCAGCGTGAATTTGAACAGGAGCTGGCAACAGGAGCAGCAGATGATTTCCTGCAGGAATTCGAAATGGAATTAGACGAAGAGGCATCAAATCAGGCAGATATTGATGTCAATGAAGACAAGACATCCGATGTCGAGAAAGCTTCGGAGTCAATCTCATCAGGAACCACAGATATGGCAACAGATGGGTCTGCAGCATCAGATATGATGGAAGATGTGAATGATATCATGGATGCGGTCCGGAAGAAGGTTGGAGATTCCGGAGAGGAAGAACACCCGGATACGTCGAAAACACCGGAAGATGATGCTTCCGGGGAAGAAGAGACGCTGGGCTTCTTTGATACGCTGGATGAAGATTCGGCGGCGGAGATACCGGAAGCATCAAAGACAGAATCTGAGGAAGAGGAACCGCTTCTTTCAGAAGATGATGATGCCATTAATCTTATGGATATGTTATCCGGAGATGCTGACTTATCCGATATCGGCGATTTGCTGAAAGCAGATGAAAATGGAGAAGAATTAGAGCATTCAGAAGATGAGGACAGTGAGGTCCAGGATGAATTTGAACGCCTTGGAAGTATCGAAGAATTAAAGGATTTAAAGGAAGCAAAGGAAAAGAGAAAAAAACAGGGATTCTTCAGTAAAATTATGTCCGCTTTATTTGGACCGGATGAAGAAGAGGATGATACAAAGATTGCAGAAGATGACAGTCTTGGCAGCATTTCATCCGAAAATAGAGAAATCTTAAAAGAGATGGATGCAGACGAGGGAGCCGGTAAGAAGGGCAAGAAAGAGAAAAAAGAAAAGAAGGAAAAGGCGAAGAAGGAGAAGGCACCAAAGGTAAAGAAAGAGAAGCCTCCAAAAGAAATAGACCGTACGCCGCCTCTTCCAAAGAAGCCGGTTATTCTGATTTTTATTATGGCACTTTCCATTCTTATTTTGATTTTGCTGGGAAGCTCCAATTTACAGTATGGACAGGACATGCAGCAGGCAAAGGATGATTTTGCAAGCGGCTCCTATGTAACAGCATTCCAGACCATAGCTGGTTCTTCTGTAAAGGGAAAAGACGAGAATTTCTATAAGAAGGCACAGGTGCTGGCTTCCATACAGAGAGAATATCAGTCTTATGAGAGCTTAAGCGGAATCAATGAAAACGAGATGGCTTTAGACGCACTGATTCGTGGATATGGCAGATGCGTAGATGGCGCAGACCTGGCTCAGGAATATGAGATAACAGACGAAATGGCAGGACTGAAGAATCAGATTTTGCAGCAGTTATCAGACCATTTTGGTGTATCAGAGGAAAAGGCAGCAGAATTGCATGCGATGACAAAGAGAACAGATTATACAAAGGCAATTCAGGGGATACTTGCAGCAGCAGGACTGGAATAGGAGAACATTATGATAGCAATTATTGACTATGATGCAGGAAACTTAAAGAGTGTGGAAAAAGCATTAGCATATCTGGGTGAGGAAAGCGTAATTACAAGAGATTTTCATACCATTGAACAGGCAGATAAGGTGATTTTACCGGGCGTTGGTTCTTTTGGTGTGGCAATGGATAATCTGAAACGCTATGAACTGGACAAGGTCATCCATGAAGTCTGTGAAAGAAAAGTGCCATTCCTTGGAATCTGCCTCGGACTTCAGTTAATGTTTGAAGGAAGCGAAGAGTCAGAAGGAGTAGAGGGACTTGGGCTTTTAGAGGGAAAAATTGTGCGAATCCCGGATACTTATGGGCTGAAAATTCCGCATATCGGTTGGAATTCCCTGCATTTACAGAATAATGGAAGACTGTTTCAGAATGTGCCGATGGATGCCTATGTATATTTCGTGCATTCTTATTATTTACAGGCAAAGCATGAAGAAATTGTAAAAGCAACTACGGAATATGGAGTCACTATTCATGCATCTGTGGAGCAGGACAACATCTTTGCCTGCCAGTTCCACCCGGAGAAGAGCAGCTCCGTTGGACTGAAGATACTTAAGAACTTTGCGTCATTACAGGGAGGTGTGAAATAATGTTTACCAAGAGAATTATTCCATGTCTGGATGTCAATGATGGAAGAGTTGTAAAAGGTGTGAACTTTGTGAATTTAAGAGATGCCGGTGACCCGGTGGAAATTGCGGCAGCCTATGATAAAGCCGGAGCAGATGAAGTGGTATTTCTAGATATTACAGCATCTTCGGATAACCGTAATACAGTAGTAGATATGGTAAGACGTGTAGCGGAAAATGTATTTATTCCATTTACCGTAGGCGGAGGAATCCGCTGTGTAGAAGATTTTAAAGTGCTGCTTAGGGAAGGTGCAGACAAGATTTCCATTAATTCTTCTGCAATTAATACACCACAGTTAATCAGTGATGCGGCAGACAAATTCGGAAGTCAGTGTGTGGTTGTTGCCATTGATGCGAGAAGAAGAGAAGATGGCAGCGGCTGGAACATTTATAAAAATGGCGGAAGAATTGATGTAGGTATTGATGCGGTAGAATGGGCAATGAAAGTCGAGAAGCTTGGAGCCGGAGAAATTCTTTTGACCAGTATGGACTGTGATGGCACGAAAGCCGGTTACGATTTGGAACTGACCAGACAGATTGCAGAAAATGTATCTATCCCGGTCATTGCTTCCGGTGGAGCCGGAACGAAAGAGCATTTCTATGAAGCTTTGACAGAAGGTAAAGCAGATGCAGCACTGGCAGCATCATTATTCCATTATAAAGAACTTGAAATTATGGACCTTAAGAATTATCTTGCAGGTCGCGGGGTATCAGTAAGGAGATAAAACTATGGCAATGATTACCAATGACTGGCTGGACAGTGTATCTGCCGAGTTTAAAAAGCCATATTACAGAGATTTATATGATTTTGTAAAAAAAGAATACAGCACCCATGTGGTATATCCACCGGCAGATGATATCTTTAATGCCTTGCACCTGACACCGCTTTCAGAAGTAAAGGTGCTGATTTTGGGACAGGATCCATACCATAATGAACATCAGGCACATGGCCTTAGTTTTTCCGTACTGCCGGATCAGAAAGAGATTCCACCATCTTTACAGAACATCTATAAAGAACTACAGGATGACCTTGGCTGCTATATCCCTGACAATGGTTATCTGGAAAAATGGGCAAAGCAGGGTGTATTATTATTGAACACGGTTCTGACTGTCCGTGCACATCAGGCGAACTCCCATCAGGGCAAAGGATGGGAGCATTTTACGGATGCCATTATCCAGGCGGTCAATGCCCAGGATCGACCAGTTGTCTATATGCTGTGGGGCAGACCGGCACAGAGCAAAATTCCAATGCTTACCAATCCGAAGCATCTGATATTAAAAGCACCTCATCCAAGCCCGCTTTCGGCATACCGTGGTTTCTTCGGATGCAAACATTTCTCACAGGCGAATGCATTTTTAGAAGAGCATGGAGTAGCACCGATAGACTGGCAGATTGAGAATTTGTAGGATGGATTTTAATGTTGAATAACAAAGAATTGCAGGATTTAACAGGTTTCTATGTTAATTGGCATGGAATATCTGCAGTTCTTAGCACATATTTTTTCTTGATTACAAAATGTCTTTCCGTTGCTTTGACTGACTATCAGCACTGTCCGTCAAAGACGGATGTTACATAAAAGTTTATAAGGGGCACTAAGAATTTCGAAACATATTGTGTTTTGCCCGGCAACCGGTGCAAATTCACATCCATGTTCAGATTGCACCTCGCCGGCACATCCTGTGCCGGCGTTGCCGGTTGCTATACGAAATTCTAAGTGCCCCTAATAAATTTTGTCAAACATCCGTCCTTTTGACGAACCGTGCTGATAGTTTGTCAAACATTGGAAAGACACTTTATATTGTAAAAAGAAAAATATGTGTTCTAGAACTGCGGTATTTTATGCCTGACATAGAAACCTGTTAAATCCTGTAATTTATGTTATCAAATATATTGGTATCCAGCCAACATAAAAAATTATTCCTAAAATGAGGAGTGCCCCGACATCTTTCGGATGCCGAGGCTATTATGAAAAAATATATCTAAAAACATGAGTTTCTTTTGATGGTTCTATAGTATGCTATAAATATGACAAAACTATGAACAAACCATAAAAACTTTGTGAAAAGTTACAATAGATGAAAAAAATCACATAAAAAGTTGTGAATTTTACACAATATTGCAATCCTGTGCCTAAAATGCTATAATAGCATTAACAATAGGCAGACGTGGGACAAGGATGTTACACATCAGATATCAAAGGAGTGATTATATGATAGGCATTTCAAATTATGATTCGAATTCAATTCACACATTGTTTTCCGGATTATCAAATGGAAACAGAACTTCAAACAGCGGTTTGTTAGGAATTAATATTGCTGATTATTCTGCAATTCGTACCGGTTCCTATTTTAAACTGATGAAGGCATATTATGGTGGAAATGATTCTGCCAGCAAGATTGTAGAGACAAACAAGAAGACTTCAACGTCTACTGCAAAGGATGATACTAAGACATTAGCAAAAATTGAAGATGCTGCGGAAGAGTTGAAGGGTGCATCCGATGCTTTACTGGATAAGACCAGGAAGTCTGTATTTAACAAAGTAACAACAACCGATGCAAAGGGTAATACCACAGCAGATTATGATAAAGACGCAATTTATAAGAAAGTAAGTGCTTTCGTAGACAGCTACAATAACCTGCTGAAGAAATCAGAAGATTCCAATACCAATGGAATTCTCAATGCAGTTTCTTCCATGGTTCGGACTACGGATTCCAATGAAAAGTTACTTTCTAAGGTTGGAATTACCGTTGGTGTAGATAACAAACTCAGTATTGATGAGGATACCTTTAAGAAGGCAGATATGTCTTTGGTAAAATCTTTGTTCAATGGAAATGGTTCCTATGGATATCAGGTATCTGCAAAAGCATCTTTAGCAGATTATTATGCAGAACGGGAAGCATCCAAGGGCAATACATATGGTAATACAGGTACATATACCTACAATTATAATACCGGAGAGATTTATAATACGACAACCTAAGTGACCGGTTAATAATTATGATTCGCATAATGACGGTGTAAATGTCAGGTATAAATAATATATGTAAATAACAAGAAACGTGTGTTACAGGAAAGCAATTTTCGGTAAAGCAAAAAAGCAGGTGTTCCGATTGGAACACCTGCTTTCTATCTTAAAAGCTATTTTTAGTTATCATTCTCGTCTTCTTCGCTCATGGAGTAAACCTGACGTTTTCTTGCCATTTCATCACTTTCTAAGTATTCATCGTAAGTGGTAATCTTATCAATGAGTCCGCCATTTGGAAGAAGCTCCATAATGCGGTTGGCAGTGGTCTGTGTGAACTGGTGGTCACGGGAAGCGAAGAGTACAACACCCGGGAATTTAATCAGACCGTTGTTTAATGCGGTAATGGACTCCATGTCTAAGTGGTCGGTAGGCTCATCTAAGATTAAGACATTGGAAGCCTGAATCATCATACGGGAGAGCAGTACACGCACTTTTTCTCCTCCGGAAAGGACTCTCATTTTCTTCATGCCGTCTTCACCGGCGAAAAGCATTCTTCCTAAGAAACCACGTACATAAGTAGCATCTTTGATCTCGGAATACTGGGTCAGCCAGTCTGTGATAACAAGGTCAGTATCAAAGATTTCGGTATTGTCCTTCGGAAAATAAGACTGGGAAGTCGTAACACCCCATTTGTAAGTTCCTTCGTCCGGCTCCATTTCACCGGCAAGAATCTTAAAGAGGGTAGTCTTGGCAAGCTCGTTGCTTCCGACAAAAGCTACTTTATCATCATGTCCTAAGATAAAGGATACATTGTCTAATACTTTTACGCCATCGATAGTTTTGCTTAGCCCCTCTACGGTAAGAACCTCATTACCGATTTCACGCTGTGGGCGGAAATCAATGTAAGGATATTTACGGCTGGAAGGTTTGATTTCATCCAGCTCGATTTTTTCAAGGGCACGTTTTCTGGAAGTTGCCTGTTTGGATTTGGAAGCATTCGCAGAGAAACGGGAAATGAACTCCTGTAACTCTTTAATCTTTTCTTCCTTCTTTTTATTGGCTTCTTTCATCTGCTTAACAAGAAGCTGGCTGGACTCATACCAGAAATCGTAGTTACCGGCATATAACTGAATCTTGCCATAATCGATATCGGCAATATGAGTACATACCTTATTTAAGAAGTAACGGTCGTGGGATACGACGATTACAGTGTTGTTAAAGTTGATTAAGAATTCTTCCAGCCATGCAATGGCATCTAAGTCTAAGTGGTTGGTCGGCTCGTCTAAGAGCAGAATGTCTGGATTACCGAATAATGCCTGGGCTAAGAGCACCTTAACCTTGGTAGCACCCGGAAGGTCACGCATAGTGGTGTAGTGGTCTTCTGTCGGGATGCCAAGACCATTTAATAACATGGCAGCATCAGATTCTGCATTCCAGCCGTCCATTTCAGCAAATTCGCCTTCCAGTTCACTGGCACGGATACCATCTTCATCGGAAAAATCCTCTTTTGCATAGATAGCATCCTTCTCCTTCATGATATCATAGAGACGTTTGTTTCCCATGATAACGGTATCTAAAACGGAGTACTCATCATATTTGAAGTGGTCCTGCTGCAGGAAGGAAAGACGTTGTCCCGGTGTAATAACCACATCGCCGCTGGTGGAGTCTAATTGTCCGGATAAAATTTTTAAGAAAGTAGATTTACCGGCACCATTGGCACCAATCAGACCGTAGCAGTTGCCTTCCGTGAATTTAATATTTACATCTTCAAACAAGGCTTTCTTCCCGATTCGTAAAGTTACATTGTTTGCACTTATCATAATCAAATCTCCTGACTCTTTGAATTTACGGTGCTTTCATGCTTATGCACCAATTCGTATCATACTAGAAAAACAGTGGAAAAGCAACTAAAACTTCTTATAGAAGAAATTCGTGATTGTTCTTCATTTCGTACAGTACATAATCTTGATAATCGACAAATAAAATGCTAAAATGTGATTTAGGTCGATAAGACATAAGTTTTTTATTTAAATAAGGAGGAATAAATAATGTCCAGAGCAAAACAATCAATGGACGGTAATACAGCAGCAGCTCATGTAGCTTATGCATACACAGACGTTGCAGCTATTTATCCTATTACCCCGTCCAGTCCAATGGCTGACTCCGTAGACCAGTGGTCCGCAGCAGGTCAGGAGAATATCTTTGGAAATCAGGTTAAAGTCGTAGAAATGGAATCAGAGGCAGGAGCAGCAGGTGCCGTACATGGTTCTCTTGCAGCAGGTGCTTTAACCACTACATTTACCGCATCCCAGGGTCTTTTATTAATGATCCCTAATATGTACAAAATCGCTGGAGAGCAGCTTCCATGTGTATTTGATGTATCAGCACGTACCGTTGCAACCCAGTCCTTAAATATTTTCGGTGATCACAGTGACGTATATGCTTGTCGTCAGACAGGTTTTGCTATGTTATGTGAGACAAACCCACAGGAAGTTATGGACTTAAGCCCAGTTGCTCATCTTGCAACAATTGAAGGAAAAGTTCCATTCATCAACTTCTTTGATGGATTCCGTACATCTCATGAGATTCAGAAAATCGAGAAATGGGATTACGCAGATTTGAAAGAAATGTGCAACATGGACGCTGTAAAAGCATTCCGTGAGCATGCATTAAACCCAGAGCATCCAGCTATGCGTGGTTCTCATGAAAACGGAGACGTTTTCTTCCAGCATCGTGAAGCTTGTAATACAGCTTACAATGAGTTACCGGCTATCGTTGAGAAATACATGGGCAAAATCAATGAAAAACTTGGTACAGATTATGACTTATTCAACTACTATGGAGCAGCAGATGCAGACCGTGTTATCGTAGCAATGGGATCTATCTGTGACGTAGCAGAGGAAGTAATCGACTACTTAACAGCAGCAGGAGAGAAAGTCGGATTAATCAAAGTTCGTCTGTATCGTCCTTGGGTATCTGCTTCCTTATTAAAAGTTCTTCCAAAGACTGCAAAGAAAGTTGCTGTTCTTGACAGAACAAAAGAGCCAGGAGCATTAGGAGACCCATTATACTTAGACGTAGCTACAACATTACGTGAAGCAGGATTAAACGACGTTGTATTATGCGGCGGCCGTTACGGATTAGGATCTAAGGATACTCCTCCTTCATCTGTATTCGCTATCTACAAAGAACTGGAAAAAGATGCTCCAAAGAGCAGATTTACAGTAGGTATCGTAGATGACGTTACAAACTTAAGCTTACCAGAGGTTAAGCCAGCACCTATCACATCTGCAGAAGGAACTGTAGAGTGTAAGTTCTGGGGTCTTGGTGGAGACGGTACTGTAGGTGCTAACAAGAACTCTACTAAGATTATCGGTGACCACACAGATAAATACATCCAGGCATACTTCCAGTATGACTCTAAGAAGACCGGTGGTGTAACAATTTCCCACTTAAGATTCGGTGACAAGCCAATCAAGAGCCCATATTACATCAACCAGGCTGACTTCGTAGCATGCCACAACCCATCTTATGTAACCAAAGGATTCAAGATGGCCCAGGATGTTAAACCAGGCGGAGTATTCATGATTAACTGCCAGTGGTCAGACGAAGAGTTAGCTCATCATCTGAATGCTGAAGCAAAGAAATACATTGCTGATAACAACATTCAGTTATATACAATCAATGCAATTGACAAAGCAATTGAAATTGGTATGGGTAAACGTACCAACACAATTTTACAGTCTGCATTCTTCAAACTTGCAAACGTTATGCCTATCGACGATGCAGTAGAATTCATGAAAGCAGCAGCTAAGAAATCCTACGGTAAGAAGGGTGACGCTGTCGTAGAAATGAACTACAAAGCTATCGACGCTGGTGTAGACGCAGTACATAAGGTTGAAGTTCCAGCATCCTGGTCTAACCCAGAAGCAGATCCAACTCCGAAGGAATTAACCGGACGTCCTGAGACTGTTAAGATGGTAAGAGACTTAATGGAGCCAATCTCCAAGATGGACGGAGACAGCCTTCCGGTATCTGCATTTGCAAAGAATCCGGATGGACAGTTCGAACATGGTGCAGCAGCATATGAGAAACGTGGTACAGCCGTAACCGTTCCTACATGGGATGCTGAGAAATGTATTCAGTGTAACCAGTGTGCATTCGTATGTTCACATGCAACCATTCGTCCATTCATGTTAGACGAAGCAGAAGTAAAAGCTGCTCCAGAGCAGACAAAACTTGCTGATACAAAGCCAAAGGCTGGCGAGTACAAATATACAATGAGCGTATCCCCATTAGACTGTATGGGATGTGGCGAATGTATTACGGTATGTCCAGTAGGCGCAATCGAAATGGTTCCTCAGGAATCACAGGCAGATCAGCAGCCAGTATTCGATTACTTAGTAGCAAACGTTGGAAAGAAACCTGGTATGCCGGCAGACAATACCGTTAAAGGTTCCCAGTTCAATCAGCCATTGCTTGAGTTCTCAGGCTCTTGTGCAGGTTGTGCAGAGACATCTTACGCTCGTTTGATTACTCAGTTATTTGGTGAGCATATGTATATTTCCAATGCAACAGGATGTTCTTCTATCTGGGGCGGTCCTGCAGCAACATCACCATATACAGTAAACAAAGATTCCAAGAAAGGTCCGGCTTGGGCAAACTCCTTATTCGAGGATAACGCTGAGCATGGTTTTGGTATGGAAATCGGACAGAAAGTTCTTCGTGAGCAGGCAATTGCAAGCGCTAAGAAATGTGCTGAGTCTGATAAAGCAAGCGCAGAATTAAAGGCTGCATTTGACAAGTTCGAAGAGACTAAGAATGATACAAAAGCTAATACACCTGCAACAGAAGCATTAGTTGCTGAGTTAGAGAAAGCTGCAGCAGCAGGATGCCCGGATGCTAAGGATGCATTAGATAAGAAGAATTACCTTGCTAAGAAGTCTGTATGGATCTTCGGTGGTGATGGATGGGCTTACGATATCGGCTTCGGCGGATTAGACCATGTACTTGCTTCCGGTGAGAACGTAAACGTAATGGTATTCGATACAGAGATGTACTCTAATACAGGTGGACAGGCTTCTAAAGCTTCCAACATCGGTGAGGTTTGTCAGTTCGCTGCTTCTGGTAAAGAAGTTGGCAAGAAGAGCCTTGCAGAAATCGCTATGAGCTACGGCTATGTATATGTAGCACAGATCGCTCTTGGTGCAAATATGGCAAATGCTGTTAAGGTAATTGCTGAAGCAGAAGCATACAACGGACCTTCACTTATCATCGGATATGCTCCATGTGAGTTACACGGTGTGAAAGGTGGAATGAACCACTGCCAGGATGAGATGAAGAAAGCAGTAGCTGCTGGTTACTGGAACTTATTCTCCTTCAACCCAGCACTCAAAGCAGAAGGAAAGAACCCATTCACATTGACATCTAAGCCAGGTGATGGATCTTACCAGGAGTTCTTAAATAACGAGACACGTTACAGCAGATTAACAAGATCCTTCCCAGACAGAGCAGAAAAACTGTTCAAAGCATCTGAGGAAGCTGCAAAGGCTCGTTATGAACATCTGTTAAGATTAGTTGAACTTTACAAATAAGATTAGCTGAGTGGACAGAAGAATCTGACGATTAGGTAAAATAAAAGAGATGTAATTTACAGAAGTGTAAGTTACGTCTCTTTTTTTACTTTATAAGAACGATATCAGATTAAAAATCCTGAAAACGACACAATTTTTGAGAGATTTTGTGGTACTTTTGGTTCATTTTTGATAGAAAGTATTGACTCATTGAAAAAAAAGAAAATATAATATTCAAGACGAAAATTAGTCTGATTATTTCATTTGAAAAAATCAAATCTATATGCCAGAATATGACATAATTCTATACAAAAAATATATATACTTACATTCAACACAAAAGAAAAATCACATGCATGAAAAGACAGGGGAAGGTCATAATAAAGGCAGCAAAAGAATAACAGGGGGTGCAGTTTGTGGCAGATAAGGATTTCCGCAAGCTGAAACGCTGGGAGTTGATTGAAATTATAGAGGGACTCCAGAAGGATTTGCAGGAAACTACAGAAGAAAATGACGGGAATAAGGACAAGAAAATAGAATTAGATGCGGCACTTCAATGTATACAGGCGGAACAGGCCTGCAGAGAGAAGAAGAGACATCTTTTCAGTGCGATTGGAATACTGCTTGTGGTGGCAGCAATTTCAGTATTGATTGCAACAAGATTAGTACCGGTATTGCAGGTTTCTGGTAAGAGCATGGAACCGGCATTAGAGAATGGTGAACTGGTAGTAATAAAGAAAACCACAAAAATCAAACAGGGAGATATCATCGGCTTTTACTATCAGAGTAAGATTCTTGTAAAAAGGGTCATAGGAACTGCAGGTGATTACATAGATATAGACGAAGACGGCAATGTATATGTAAATGGTGAAAAATTAGATGAACCATATGCAATAAAGAAAGATTTAGGGGAATGTGATATTGATTTTCCTTATCAGGTGCCGGAAGGCAAATATTTTGTGATGGGAGACCATCGTTCAGTATCGGTTGACAGCCGGAGTTCAGCCATTGGGTGTGTGGCAGAAGAACAGATAATTGGAAAGGTGGCTTTTCGATTCTGGCCATTGAGTAAAATGGGATTCCTTAAATAGGGAGAGATAGGGATATGCAGGAAAATGTAAGAAAACATGTAAAGAAAGCAGAAGAAAAGAGAAAAATCCGCAGAAGAACAAAAATTTTACTGGGGATATGTTGCGTTCTTGTGGCGGTGGGTGTAGTCTGGGGACTGATTCTTCCGGGACTTGCAGCAACAGGAAATAAGGAAACAGAGCAGACGTCAGCCGGAGGCACGATTAGTGAGCGTATTAACTTGAGCGTTTCACAGAAGAGTCCGGATGATGGGAAAAATGGACAGATTCTGTATGCAACCGTTAGTGCAACCAACTCAAATCCGACAGATACAGAGCTGGTACCGGTTCGTATCCGGATTAGTGATTTGCCGGAAGGAGTTACATTGACCGGTTTTGAAGAAAGTGATGTTATGCAGGTTACCTATAAAGCGGTCAGTGAAACAACAGAAGAAACACTGGAAGTAAAACTGGTAGAAGAGGATGATGAGACTTACATAGAGTTTGAACCACCTGCAGGTTCAACCGTTTCCTTCGATTTGCAGTTTAATTCCTTAAATGGAATTATGGAAAAGGATTCCAAGGTAACATTGACACCGGAGATTCCGGATCAGAAAGACAATGATGTGATTTCTGAACCGGCAGAATTAATCTGGCATGGAACGAATCTCTGGCAGGATTTGAAAAAAACTGTCAGCAAGGAAATTATTCCGGTGAATGGAAAGATCAATAAGCTGGAAGGAACATTAGATTATAGAATCACTGCAAACAGTATGAATCCATGTGGAGTTGGTGATACTGGAGCAATCTGGACAGATCATGTAGAGTTGAGTGATGTATTGACATTACCGGATGGAATCAGCTTTCCGGAAGGAACCAAGGTCAGTGAAGATGGTGTTTCCATTGTGGATAGCAATGGAAATGTGATTTTCCGGTTTACTGATCTTCAGGGAGGAACCGTTACAAGCCTGACATTGGATGGAAAAACTGTTACATATAAGATTAGTGTGCCGAACCAGTATATGACAAATGGTGTGCCAACAAGAGAACAGGAGCATCTGAATGTAAGTGCAAGTCTGAATGTATCAAAATTAGTATTAACAGATAATTATATTACAGTAGCCGCAGAAAAAGTAAAAGAGGATGTAATTACAAATCATGTTGATTTTGAATCTGTTCCTTATAAAGAATATGATCACACAAAATTGTCTGCAGATGTAAAGTCAAGACCGGAAATAAAAGAGGACTTTAAAATTGTTAAGACGGCGGATAAGAAAGAAGTAATTGCCGGTGATACCATTAATTATACGATTACGGTAGAAAATACTGGAAACAATCCGATTAAAGGAGAAGCTTCAGATGGAAGCGTTTATAAGGTGACAGATAAACTGCCGGAGCATCTGGTGCTGACTGCGGAGCAGATACAGGCAATCCGGAATCAGGGCGCGGAATATGACGAAGAAACCCGCACAATAAGCTGGGCACCGGGTACATTGAAAGCCGGTGAGAAAGCAGAATTTACATTTGCGGTTAATGTGAAGAGCCAGGAGGAACTGGCAAAATATCCAAACAATACCTCCATTCACAACAAAGCGTCCTATAAAGGCAAAGATTCAACCATTACCGTTATTTATAAGAAACCGGAGCTTACCATTGACAAGAGCAGTGATAAGAAAAATGTAAAAAATGGCGATTTGGTTACTTATACTGTAACTATCGAAAATAAAGAAGACTATCAAACCATTGAACAGATTTTAGAGGATACGCTGCCAAAGGGACTGGTGTTCCAATATATCATAGATAAGAATGGAAATCAGGTAACCGAAAGTGCAACGGACTTCGTGGCAGAGTCATCCAATGCAGTAGGCGGCAGCCGCTATGTAGGACTTCAGGTGGATGGCAAGAAGCTGACATTTTCTTTGGGCAGACTGAATGCCAAAGAGAAAGTAACGATTAAATATGTATGTAAGGTAGACCTGAATGAATTGCCGGAAGCAGCGGATTATGACCTTGTAAATCATATCACCAGCAACTCATCCGGCGAAAGCACCGGAGAAACCATTGAAGTGGAAAATCCAATTACCGTAGATAAGAAGGTTAATGGCGGGGAAGGTGGAGAAACCTTTAAAGCAGAGGAATTATTTAAATACAGCATAACGATTACAAATGCTGATGGAGATGCCGCATATAAGAAAGGCGGACTGTCATTGACAGATGATATGCCATATCATGTCTTTCCTTCGGATGAATACAAGATTTATAAGGCAAAGCAGGCAGGAACGTTAAATTCCAGATATCCAAAGAATGATGAGGAACTGGTAGAGGCTGGTATCAGCTGGAAAGAGTATGTAGAAAATACATCTGACTGGGGAACTTATTATACAAAGATAAATGGTGAATATGTGCAGATAAAGAGATACTGGATTGGCAAGAGCAATGGAATAAATATCAGTGCACATAAAGGAATCCGTTTAATCTGGAAGATTGGCACCATGTCACCGGGTGAAGTGATTGAAAAAGAATTCAATGCTTACATTTATATGGATGATAAAGAGAATGAACAGACGGGAACCTTTACTTATACCAATAGTGCAACCGTAAACGGAATGAAGGATACAGTAACGGTAAAAGGGGAGCCGGAAGGAAAAAAGAAACTGGATCAGGCAGTGGATGTGCAGAAGAGTGTGTGGGCAATTCTGGATCAGTTCCATCAGTGGAAGACCAGCCAGTTAAAAGATAAGTCCATATTCTCTAAGAGTGTAAATGAAGGAAATTATCTCGGAAATTATGTGATTTACAATATTACAGTAACAAATACAGGAGAAGATCCGGTTCATATTGATACATTGGAAGATCATATGGCGGATGGTCTGGAATATGTTGGAATACGTCCGAGCCTGGGATATACGCTTCCGGTTCAGATTGAAAAGAGTTATAGTGAACCAATTAAGTCAAACGACTGGAACATGGCGCAGGTAACCAATATCGATGGCAGAAGTCTGGTAAGGGATGTTACCATTGCAATGACCAATGATGATAAGGAAAATCATATGGTTACCTTTACGATTGGAGCCGAGGGCAAAGGTTATGATTTGCCGGCAGGAAAGAATCTTTCATTCTTTGTGATGTGCAAGGTAAGTAAAGACGTGGAATTAGATGTTCCAATTACCAATACCGTGGATTTATTGGTAGATAAGGATGTGGAATATCGTGAGAATCCGAATGACATTACAATGAGAGGAACCAGGGATGATTCCAGACAGAATAACGGCACATCGGAAGATAAAGGAATTGTAGGAGAAAAGCGTGTTATTTCGTCATCTGTAATGATAACACCAAAGGATGTAATTGTTCCGGGAATTACCAAGAAAGCAGTGTCCTATATACCATCTGGTAAAAATGTGGAAGATGCTGTTGAATTGGAAGAGAAGGACAATATACAGCCGAATGTAACGACAAAGTGGCTGTTGGAGTTACGCAACGATGGAACCATTCCAATTTGCGATTATACAATGAAAGATTCTGTTCAGTCTCCGTTCCATATATTGTCGAAAGAAGAGGCAACTAATAAAACCCTTCACCTGGGACTTGACAAAAATGCTTTTGTACTGACCATTTATGATGAGGATGATAATGTACTTCATAAGTATGATTTGTCTGAAGAAGTATGGAAGCTGATACCGGATAATGCGACCCACGAGTTTTCACTGTATCTGGAGGGAAAAGAATATCAGATTCCTGCAGGTGGAAAAGCGGAGTTTACGGTATATACCAGAAATACAGTATATGAGAACAAGATTTATGAAAATACTGCATATCTCCTGCCGGATGATCCGTTTGATGATAACAGTGTAAAAACGGGAGAACTGGTGACGGATGACAGTGGAAAATATATTGGAGTAAAAGCTTCTGATTGCGTTTATGCATTGGGTGATTATGGTTCATTCTCATGGAAAACGGTAGAGGAAACCGGTAATTCAGATAACCGGGGAAGCGGCTATCTTGGACTGGAAGGAAAGAATTACATTTATCTGGATGAAGATGGAAAAGATGTGATTTACACCAACAATATTGAAAATGTCAGCAATAACTCCTTTACACAGATGGTTATTGTAGACAGTATGCCACATATAAATGATACCGGAGTACTGAACCAGAAAGAAAAACGAGGAAGTGAATTCTCTGTTGCATATGCCGAAGGACTGGAACTCTGGGTAACTGAGGAGAGCGGCACAAAACGGCAGCTGGAAGAAGGCGTGGATTATTTTGTGGAATTTTCAAATCTGGTAAGCTTTACTGAAGCTGATATGTCGGGTACTTCAACAGAACAGTGGCATTCCTTCTGGCAGTCAGATGATGTGTCCTTCCGTATAAAGATGGCAGATACCTTTGCATTAAAGAAGGGCTGTATTCTTACCGTGAAATATAATGGAGTAGTAGGAGAGAATGCAAACCCGGGTGAGACTGCATGGAACAGCTTCGCATACCAGTATACGGCAGAAGTAAACGGAAATGAAAAAACACTGCGGGCAGAGCCTCCGAAGGTCGGAGTAAAGATTTATAAGAAACCGGTAATTGAGAAAGACGTTCTGGATGCATATGGAAATGAACTTCCATATGATCAGATGAAAACCTTTACTTTTGTATTATATAAAGGTGACTCAACGGATGAAGCTGATTATATTACAGAATTTGCCGTATGCCAGGGTGGATCGGTTGCATTGAAGACCATTACAGACCAGAATGGTAATAAAGCGTTGGAAGATGGTCAGGTCTACACGGTGAAAGAAAAACTGGTAAATGGTTATGAGTTAGTTGGAATAGGTCAGAAGGGTACAGAATTAAGCAAAGAAAATAAATATACCTTTACCTATTATGATAATCTTGATAGTATTTCGATTCAGGTTAAGAATCAGGAATACGGTTATGAACTTCCGGCAACGGGAGGAACAGGTACTACTGTTTATACTATAGGTGGTGCAGCAATTATGCTTATGTCATCCCTGTTGTATGGATACCGGATGAGACGGAAAAGAGAAAGGGGTGCAGGCATATAAAGCCCCCTTTTGAGGAAATCCGTTTCAGGTATCAAATATATTAAAAGGTCAAAGAAGGAGAAAGAAGATGAAAAAATTGAAAAAACTTTTTGCAGCAATGGTTGCAATGGTTATGGCATTCGCAATGGGTGTTACTGTTTATGCAGCAGACATTACAATTACAAATGGCGCAGCAGGTTCTGAATATGCGGCATACAGATTACTGAATGCTACAGATGGTGGTGAAGGAAAATTTGCATACACATTAAATGATAAGTATGCAGCAGCATTGAAAGAAGTAACAGGAAAAACAGAAGATAAGGATGTAATTAATTACATTTCAGGATTAGATGCAGATGGTATTCGTGCATTTGCAGATGCAGTATTTGCAAAAATCAAGACATTAGAGCCGGAAACAAAAACATCCGATGATAAATTTAGCGGTGTTGATCAGGGTTATTACCTGATTGCAGAAACAAAAACAGGTGATGAAGGTGATACCTATTCCCTTGTTATGTTAGACACAGCTGGAAATGACAGCGTAACTGTAACAACAAAGGAAGACAGACCGGAACTTGAAAAGAAAGTAAAAGAGAAAAATGACTCTACCGGTGCAGAGAGTGACTGGCAGGATGCAGCAGATTATGATATCGGAGATAACGTACCATTCCAGTTAACCGGTACGGTAGATGCAAAATATGATAAATATGGAAGTTATTATTATGCATTCCATGATACCATGTCTGACGGACTTACTTTCAATGCAGATTCTGTAACTGTAACAGTGGACGGAACAGCAGTAACAACCGGCTATGAAGTAGTTACAGAAGATTTAGATGATGGCTGCACTTTTGAAGTTCGTTTTGCAGATTTAAAGAATATCAAAGCAGTAAAAGCTGGAAGTAAAGTAGTTGTAAATTACACCGCAAAACTGAATGAAAATGCAGTAATCGGTGAAGGTGGAAACACCAACGTATCCAAACTGGAATACAGCAACAATCCTTATGGGGATGGCACAGGTGTAACTCCAGAAGATAAAGTTATTGTATTTACATATAATTTAATTGCAAATAAGGTAGACGGTAACAATGCTCCTCTTGAGGGTGCAGGATTTACCCTTTACAAATTAGACAGCACTACAGGTGATTATGTTGCAGTTGGAAATGAGATTACAGGAGTAACAACCTTCTATTTCAAAGGTGTAGATGCAGGCCGGTATAAATTGGTTGAGACAACTGTTCCGGCAGGATATAATAAAGCAGATGATCTTGTATTTTCAGTAGAAGCAACCTATGATACAACATCAGATAATCCGGAATTAAAGACATTAGTAGTAAAAGATGCTTCTGGAAAGGTTGTTTCAGAAGGAACAGAAGCAATCTTTACAGCAACTTTAAGAACAGGTGCTGTATCCACGGATGTACAGAACTTAAGTGGAACTGAACTTCCTGCAACCGGTGGTATCGGTACTAAGATTTTCTATACCGTAGGTGCAATTATCATGATTGTAGCAGCTGTATTGTTAATCACAAGAAAACGTACTGCAAAAAACTAGAATTTTAAGATGAACGGCGGTAATTCACCGGGAATTCCCGGTGAACCGCCGATTTATACACGAACGAGACTGGAAGAAAATTCCCGCTCGCTGGGACTTTGACAGCATTAGGGAGAAATCTATGAAGAGGACATTAAAGAAATTATTTAAGAAAGATAAACTGAATGTAATGTTAGTGTTTGTTTTTATCATAGGTCTCTCCGTGATGCTGTATCCGCCAATTAGTTCTTACTGGAATTCAAAAGTCCAGTCAAGAGCCGTTGCGTCTTATAGTAATGCCGTAAAATCACTGACAGAAGAAGAAAAAGACACAATGTTAAAAAAAGCTGATACCTACAATGAAAAATTAAAGGATGTGAACCGGCCATTTCTGAATTATGCAGAGGCAGGCGATTATAACAGCATTCTTGATATTTCTGGCACCGGCATCATGGGTTATGTTACAATTGAAAAGTTAGGTGTGGAACTCCCGATTTATCATGGAACTTCGGAAGGAGTATTACAGGTTGCAGCAGGCCATTTAGAGGGCAGTAGTTTGCCGGTTGGAGGAGAAGGCACACATAGTGTTCTTTCTGCACACAGAGGACTTCCGTCTGCAAGACTTTTTACAAATCTGGATAAAATGGAAGCAGGAGATACCTTTACCGTTACCGTATTGGATCGCAAACTGACTTATCAGGTGGATCAGATTAAAATTGTAGAACCACAGGAAATTAATGATCTTACAATTGAAGAGGGAAAAGATTATTGTACATTAATGACCTGCACTCCATATGGAATCAATTCTCATCGGCTGCTGGTAAGGGGTGAGCGGATTTCACAGGAGGAAAGCGGTAACTTTGTGACGGCAGATGGATATCTTGTCAATACTTCTGCAGTTGCAATTGTAGTTGCGATTATATTACTGTTCTGGATTTTACTGGGACTTTTGATTTGGCAGCGGTTTAGCTGGAAGAGGAAAAAGGAGTAGGGAATGAAACAGAAATGGAAGCAGAAATTACCTGGAATTCTGCTTGGACTGGTTTTCCTGGTCGGACTGGGAATCTTTGCATATCCGACTGTGGCAGATCAATGGAATAAATACCATCAGAGCAGGGCAATTGCCAGTTATGAAGAAACTGTTGCAGATATGGATGAAGTAGACTATCAGAAGCTCTGGGAGATGGCAGAGGAATATAATTCCCAGATAGGTAATAATACCTTCGATGGGGATGCATTTTCACAGGAAGAACAGAATATGAGAGAAAGTAAATACTGGTCCGTATTAAATCCGGGAGATAATGGGATTATGGGATATATTTCCATCCCGAAAATAGAACAGAGACTTCCGATTTATCATGGAACTTCGGAGGCAGTATTACAGATTGGCGCAGGTCATATGTCCGGAACCAGTCTTCCGGTTGGTGGTAAGGGAAAACATAGTGTACTGGCAGCACACCGCGGACTGCCAAGTGCGAAACTTTTTACCGATATTGACCAGCTTGTAGAAGGTGATAAATTCTATGTGCATGTACTGGATAAGGTGCTTGCATATGAAGTGGATCAGATTCTGCCGATGGTAGAAAAGGATGATACGGATACTTTGACAGAGGCAATGAAGAATGTCGAAGGGGAAGATTATGTAACACTTTTCACCTGCACCCCATATGGTGTAAACAGCCATAGACTGCTGGTGCGTGGTCACAGTGTCCCGTATAATGGAGAGGATGATGAGAAGGCAATAGCCAATGAATCTATGCTTCAGACGGTGAAAGATTATTATATGTTATATGCAATACTGGCAGTTGCAGCAGCAATTCTGATTACAGTTTTGATAAAGATTATTCGAGATAGAAAAGTTTCAAGAGGTTCTAAGGAGGGTGGAAAATGAAAAAGTTAAAAATAAAGAAAGGGTATATTGCGGGATTACTGACGTTGTTTTTGGCAGCAGCAGGATTACATGTGGCATCTGCATATGCCACCAATGTAATAGATCCGGCAGAACCTTGTACTTTGACTTTATCTGTGCCGAAGGGCGAAGAATATACGGAAGAACTGAATGGGATGGAACTGCATGCTAAAATATATCAGGTAGCGACTGTGGATGCAGCAGGAGAGTACAGCGAAACATCAGAATTTAAATCCCTCTCTTTAAAAGATGCGGTAAATGGAGATGTTACATGGGAAGAGATGACAGCGAAGGCAGCGGAGCTCGCTTCGGATAAAACCCCGGATACAGAATGCACGATTACGGATGGAACAGGAGAGAAAGAACTGAATTCTGGGATATATCTTGTTGTGGTTGAAACTGCATCAACCGGTTTTTATGAGTATAATTTTAATCCAGGTCTGATTGCGTTGCCGGATAATCAGGCATTTCATTCTGCAGGCGCAGAAAACAAATGGATTTACGAGGTTACAGCAAATCTAAAACCGGAACGTTCTCCACGGTATGGAAGTCTTCTTATACAGAAAAATCTTGATAACTATAATGAGACAATGAAAGAGGTAACTTTTGTATTTTCGATAGAAGCAGTAGATGAAAATGGTAATACGGTATACAGTAATGTAGTATCGACCACACATTCATCGGCAGGAACGAAAGCGGCAATTGCAGATCATATTCCGGCAGGTGCAAAAGTTACTGTGACAGAGGTATATAGTGGGGCTGGTTATAGACTGGTAAGTGAGCCACAGCAGACAGCAGAAATCAGTGCGGATGAAATCGTAACAGTGGAGTTTGATAATACATATGACCACGGATTGAATCCGGGCTACGGAGTGACCAATCATTTCGATTATGATGAAGATGAGGGATGGCAGTGGACACAATTACCGGATAATAGTGTAAAGAAAGACTAAAGGAGGCTGGAATATAAGATGATGAAGAAAAAAACAAAAGTGTTCTGGCTGACTGCAGCAGCATTGGTATTCCTTACAGGGGCAGCAGTGCCACCGGCAATGGCGTATTTTACAACTTATGTGGAAGCGGAAGGAGGATATTCGATTACACTTGGTAATGAAACTACAATAGAAGAAAAAGTTGAAAATATGGAGAAGCATATCGTACTTACAAATACAGGAGAAAGTGATTGCTTTGTCAGAGTAAAGGTATTCGCAGGAAGTCAGATTACATTAACTATGTCCGGCTCGTCATGGAATCAGGGCGAAGATGGCTATTGGTATTATAGTGATATTGTTCCGGTAAGTGGCAATACAGAAGAACTTTTAGCCCAAATAGCAATACCGGAGGAATATAAAGAGAGTTTTAATGTAGTGGTCGTTCAGGAGTGTACACCGGTTCTCTATGAAGAGGATGGAACACCATATGCAGACTGGAACCGGATTGCAGATACCAGGACAGATATAGGAACTGCAGATGCAAGGGAGGCTGGTGAAGAATGAGCCGATTGAAAAAAGTAATGAAGGGAAGAAAAGGAACCTTTTTATTATTGGGTGCAGCAGTACTTCTTCTGGCAGGAAGTGCGGTTGGAAGTGCGAGAGCAGCACTTACTTACTATAGTGAGAATTATACCGCACAGATGGAAATGTATGATATCGGAGTGACTCTGGTGGAAGAATCTGCCAAGGGTTCTAAGGATATCAGCAGCCGTGATTATGCAGGAAGTGATGATGCCTGGAAGCAAAATCAGGGAGCACTTCTTACAGATATGCTGGATGAGACCGATGGAAAGCTGGTAGCCGGAAGAAATTATAAGGAAGCACTTTCCGTAAAAAACAGTGGCAATATTGATGAATATGTCCGTGTGAGAATTTATAAGAGCTGGAAGAATGAGGATGGAAGCAAGGAAACAACACTTGCTCCGAGTTTGATTGAATTAAACCTGACCCAGAATGGCTGGATTGTGGATGAAAATGCATCTACGGAGGAGAGAACTGTTCTTTACTGGCCATCGGTATTGAAGGTGGGTGAGAGTACACCGGCATTTTCTGATACTTTAAAGATTGATAATTCTATTACGTCAAAGGTAACGGAGCATACAACGGAGGAAAATGGACTTAAGACCACTACTACAACATTTAATTATGATGGGGTTTCCTTTCATGTAGAGGCAGAAGTGGATGCCGTACAGACACACAATGCGCAGGATGCGATTAAGAGTGCCTGGGGAGTTGATGTTTCTGTTGATTCCAATGGAAATCTGACATTACTGCAGTAAGGAGGAGACTGAGATGAAGAGAAAATGGATTGGTATCATGGCAGCTCTGGCTCTGGTTGCAGCAGCCCCTGTTCAGGTACAGGCAGAAGAGTTTTCCGGCGGTGATGACTGGAACGTAACGTTTGATGGAGAAAAATTAAACAGCACATTTAAAAATGCAGATATTGATGATGCGATATATCAGCTTCAGCCGGGAGATACGGTAAATATCAGACTGGAGTTAAAGAATACCTATGATGGGGATACGCAGTGGTATATGACAAATCAGGTATTACAGAGCCTTGAGGATTCACAGAGTGTGGCTTCCGGAGGAGCGTATTCGTACATACTTTCTTTTACGGCTCCGGATGGAAGTAACCGTATTTTATACAGCAGTGAAAATGTAGGTGGAGATACGGTAGGAGAAAGTGGTGAAGGTCTTCACCAGGCAACCAATGCAATGAAAGATTATTTCTATCTGGATGAGCTTGCGAAAGGTGAAAAAGCAGAGATTGCACTAACCGTAAAGCTGGAAGGTGAGACACAGGGAAATACCTATCAGGATACCCTGGCAAAATTGCAGATGAATTTTGCGGTAGAATTATTATCCAGTGGTTCAACACCATTGTCGAATCATGTCGTTATTAAAACGGGTGATAATAATCAGGTGCTTCTTTTTTCAGCACTTGCTCTGGCGGCAGGACTTGTTTTAGTCGTCCTTTTTGTTGTGAGAGTGAAGAGGACACGAAAAGAAGATGAGGCAGCTGAAAATCGGTTGGAAAAGGAGGAGTAAGGGATGAAGAATAAAATAAAAGAAAGAATGGAACGTATTCTTCACGGAAGTATTTTATTTACAACATTACTTACACTGGCATTTCCGGTACAGGCATGGGCAAAAGTTGGTGGAAATGAAACAGAATATACCTATACAGTAACGTTATGCGCTGGAAATCAGGGATATTTTTCAGATACGAATGGAATTACAGTAGACAATCATATAACAGGTTCTTCTTATCAGATTGAAAAGGAAAGCCAGGGAGAAAAAATAAAAATCAGTGGATTGAAATATGGTGACCGGGTTATGGTTCGGGCACAGTCCTGTATTCAGTTAAAGGAAGATGGAAAATATTATATTGGTGGAATCCGGGAGAGCGGAAGGGATAATAATACTGTTGGAAAATCTGCCTTTGTGGTAGAATCTGATCAGGAGTATGTAGCAGCATATGCAATTGCAGGAAATATGGTAGCATATACTGTGAATTATCAGGATGCCAATGGAAATGCACTTTCAGACAGTGAGACCTTCTATGGTGCAGTGGGTGACCAGCCGGTGGTGGCGTTTAAATATTTTGAAAATTATCGTCCGCAGGCATATAATCTGACGAAAACCTTAAACAGCAATGAAGCGGAAAACATTTTTACGTTTGTATACACGACGGATACACAGAGTGCGGCAAACAGTGCAAATGCCGGAAGTGATGCAAATGCGGCAAACAATGCAAATGCAGCAGACAATGCGAATGCAGCAAACAATGCAAATGCAGCAAACAATGCGAATGCAGCAGATGATGCCAATGCAGATAATAATCAAGGGGCAGATGGAAATGCAAATATTCCGGATGAAGAGACTCCGCAGGAACTGGTAAATCTTGATGATGAGGAAACTCCGTTAGCAGATATGCAGCAAAAGGATGAGAAGACCAAAAGACCGGCAGGAAATATGCCATTGCTGATTGGTGTAGCATCAGCGGCAGTTGCAGGACTTGTGGCTCTTACTGCTTTTGCATTACGAAGAAAGAAAATGAATGTCAGAGCAGAGGCATTAACGAATGGGAAAAACAAAAAGAAAAAAGAGGACAATAGCCAGAATCTGTAGTATGATAGGAGTATCTCTTCTGATATTGGTGATTCTGATTTGCATACCATTGACATTACCAAGGCTTACAGGGTTTGATATTTATACAGTTGTAACCGGAAGCATGGAACCGGCGATTCCGGTAGGAAGTCTTATTTATGTCAGGGAAGAAGCACCGGCAGAACTTATGGAAGGTGAAGTTGTGGCATATCGGAGCAATACAGATGCGGGAATTATCATTACCCATCGTGTGGTGAAGAATCAGGTGGTGTCCGGTCAGCTGATTACCAAAGGAGATGCAAATGAAGCGGAGGATATTTCCCCGGTTTCCTATGCACAGGTAATTGGAAAAGTAACCCTGACCATTCCGGTATTAGGAGGGATATTTGCAGCTATGGTAACCTTTTACGGTAAAATTGTAATCGTCTCAGTTGTATTACTGGCGGCAATTTTATTATATATAGGTACGGATAGCAGGAATATACAGGAAAAGGAATAGGTGTGTTGTCATGCAGAGGCAGAAGAGCCGGCACAGTAAGAAATATTACCTGATAATATGGATGACCGCAGGGATATTGCTGATGAGCGGTGCATTGGGAGGCTGTGGCGGAGAGAAGAATTCTCCGGAGCAAAGCAGCAATGATACCGCAAAGGGAAATCGCGATGCGACAGCAGAAGTATTACATCCGGAGGCTTCCGGAGAAGTGACTTATGGCACAGATCAGATTGCCATTGATGCATCGCATGCATCCGATGGTTATGTGATGCTTAATTATACCGGAACCAATGAAAAAGTGAAATTCCAGATAGAGACACCGGAAGGGGAAGCATATACCTATCTGGTGACAAAGAATGGAACGTATATTGTATATCCGCTGACACAGGGAAGCGGTACTTACCAGTTGACCTTATATGAAGCTGCATCAGTAGAAGAAAATTTGTATGCAACAGCATTTACCCAGAGTATTGATGTTACCATTACGGATGAATTTGTCCCATTTCTGGCACCTAACTGCTATGTGGATTTTGATGAGAATTCCAAGGCGGTAAAGAAAGGGGAAGAACTGGCAGCAGGCTGCGGCAGTGACCTTGATGTAGTAACCAACATTTATCATTATGTAATTGAAAACATTACATATGATGAAGAAAAAGCAGAGAATGTTGCATATGGATATGTGCCGGATGTAGATGAAACACTTTCGTCCGGAAAAGGAATCTGTTTTGATTATGCAGCATTGATGGCAGCGATGCTTCGTTCGCAGAGAATTCCAACCAAACTTCAGGTAGGATATGCGGGTGAGGCTTATCATGCGTGGATCAGCTGTTATGTGGATGAGATAGGCTGGGTAGATAATATGATATCTTTTGACGGAAAGGACTGGTCTCTTATGGACCCGACCCTGGCAGCCAATAATGATGATGATACCGTAAAAGATTATATTGGCGACGGAAGCCGTTATATTATAAAGTACACATATTAAGAGAGGAAGAAAAGTATGGGAAAAAGTAAAAAGCAGCAAAAGCTGTCAAATCTTGAATGTGCATCTTTTTGCAGCCAGATGACAATGGTTCTGCATGCAGGCTTTCCGGCAGTTGAGGGGGTGTCATTATTACTGGAAGATGCAAAGGATGTGCAGGAAAAGGCAATACTTCAGGTAATGTATGATGAAATGATAAATACAGGACTGTTATATCCGGCACTGGAAAAGACCAGTGTATTTCCGGATTATCTTCTTCAGATGGTTAAGATAGGAGAAGAAACAGGTACACTGGATGATGTTATGAATGGGCTGACTCACCATTACGAGCGTGAGGATGAGATCGAGAAGAGTATTAAAAGCGCACTTACATATCCTTTGATTATGGTTGCTATGATGATAGCTGTAATTGTGATACTTTTAACAAAAGTAATGCCGGTATTTGAACAGGTATTTCGCCAGTTAGGCAGACAGATGACCGGATTTTCCGGTGGCATGCTGGTATTGGGAAAAACAATTTCGAATTATGCAATTGTATTCATTGCAATAGCGGCGGTAATCGTTGGAGTATTTGTTTATTTTGTAAAGAGCAGAAGAGGACGAAGAGCGTTTGCTGGTTTTAGCAGAAAAATGCACTTGTTTCATGGCTTATATGATAAAATCGCAGCATGTCGTTTCGCAGACAGCCTGTATCTGACTTTAAAGAGTGGACAAAATCCGCAAAAAGGACTGGAATTTGCAGACGAATTGATTGCAGATAAGAATTTTTCAAAGAAGATTAAGAAATGCAGCCAGAAAATGGAAGAGGGCGAGGATTTTGCAGCAGCAGTAGGCGGTGCTGGAATATTTGAGGGCTTGTATGAGAGGATGCTGGTGATTTCCGGGAAAACCGGAGAGACCGATGAAACATTAGAGACGATAGCAAGACAGTATGAAAGAGAAATTGATCAGAGAATGTCTTCTTATATTGCAATATTAGAACCGACACTTGTAATTATTTTGTCTGTTATTGTCGGAATGATACTGTTATCCGTGATTCTTCCGTTGATGGGAATTATGGCAGGACTGTAAGAAGGAGATGCATATGGAAGGATTTCGTCGAAAGAGGCTTTTTTTTCATGAAAAAAGGCATTCTGTCTGGGCAAAGATATTATTTACGGTGGTCATTTCCAGTTGTATTATTTTATTGACCTGCCATGGATTGAACCGATTGATGGCGGATAGTAAAGAGGAGGAAAAACGTTCTTTAGAAGAGGCTTTGCAGAGAGAAATCGTGCAGTGTTATGTGCTGGAAGGACATTACCCGGACTGTCTTTCGTATCTGGAAGAACAGTATGGTTTTTCCTATGATAAGGAGCATTTTTTTGTGGACTACCAGCTGCTTGGAGCAAACATTATGCCGGATGTGACAGTAATTGAGCGCAAGAATTAGAGTGAAGAGGGATGAATATGGCAGAGAGTACCGCCAGAAAACATACAATTGATATATTATTTCCATGGGCATTGTTTGGGCTGCTGGCAATCTGCGGACTTCTGGTGCTTATCCTGGCAGCAGATATTTATCAGGATACGACGACTATGGCAGATGAAAATTATGAAAGCAGAACAGTATTGTCTTATCTTACGGAGAAGATTCATCAGAATGATAATGGGACAGTTACTATTGGTTCGGTGGATGGAACAGACAGTCTTATCATCCGTCAGGATTATGATGGAGAAGAATATTGCACCTATATTTTTGAAGAGGATGGCATGTTGAAAGAGCTTTTTGTCCGGTCCGGAACTGCTGTAAGTACAGCGGATGGAAAGGCAGTCATTCCGGTTGAAGATTTTAAGATGGAAGCTTTGGAAAATGGATTATTGCATTTTTCCTGTATGTCGGAAGATGGGAGAAAAATGGATACTGTGGTGGCTGTTGTCGGCAGTGGGCAGGAATAGAGGAAGGCATATGATAGAAGGGCAGGCAAGACGTTCCGGGGTATTTTTACTGGAACTTATGATATCGATTTTATTTTTCTGTATTGCTGCAGCGGTGGGATTGCAGCTATTTGTAAAATCCCATTGCATCAGTGAAGATGCAGGAAATATGAATATGGCAGTACATAAGGCTGCAGCGGCAGCAGAAGTATTCCGCTCCGGAACAGATATGGAAGATTATCTGAAAGAAGAGTATTCTTATTATGAGAAAGAGGATAATACATTTTTGGTATCCTTTGCTGCTGACTGGGAGAATTGTAAGACGAAAGATGCGGAATATACCCTGTGGATTACACTGGGTGAAGCGAAGCAGCGGATGGTCGGTCATTTTGCAGTAAAGCAGAAGGATGGGGAGAAAGATAAGATTATTTATGAAGTGGAACTAAAGAGAGTAATCAGTCAGAGAGAGGCGGCAGAAGATGAGTAAGAGTGCATTATACGAAGAAAAACGCAGACCGCGTATAGCCAGTCCTTTTGGATACTCTTTTTTGTTAGTGGTAGTATTGATTCTGACTTTTTTATTATTCGCAGTGTTGTCATTATCTTCGTCCCTGCGGGATTATAAATACAGTAAACGGGCGGCAGATAAGATGAGTGCCTATTATGAAGCATGTAACAAGGCAAATGATGTCTTAGCAGAGATAGATGCTATTCTGGAAGAATCCGAAAATAAAGAAATGGCGCTGCAGGAAATTTCAGGATTTCCGGAGGTGAAGGACGCAGCTGATACCATAAGCTTTTGTGTGCCGGAGACGGACACACAGGAGTTACGTGTAAAGCTTTCTATTACGGAAGAGACGGATGGAGAGACAGGAAAAATGCTGGAATGGAGCATATTAGAATGGAAAGAAACTGCTACTGATGTAAGACAGGAGGAAACAAGGCTTCCGTTGATGGAGCGGCAGAAATAAAGAGATTGGTGGGAAAATTATGGATGTAAAAGAAGTATTACGAAAAGCAGTAGAGGAACACGCATCAGATATATTTATTATAGCCGGACTTCCGATATCATATCGTTCGAATAATGTAATTATAAAAGAAGAGGGAGAGCGGTTGATGCCTCCTGAGACAGAAAATTATTTAGAGCAGATATATGAACTGGCGGACCATCGTGATATTGACCGGTTATTAAAGCATGGGGATGATGATTTCTCCTTTGCGGTGCAGGGACTGTCAAGATTCCGTGTCAGTGCTTATAAGCAAAGAGGCGCATTATCAGCAGTGGTTCGTGTGATTACCTTTGATTTGCCAAAGCCGGAGGACATTGGAATTCCACAGAATATCATTGACCTTGGTCTGCAGCCAAAGGGAATGGTATTAGTAACAGGACCGGCAGGAAGTGGTAAGTCTACCACGTTAGCCTGCATGGTAGATGCACTGAACCGCCGGTGTGCCAAGCATATTATTACGTTAGAGGATCCGATTGAATATCTGCACAGCCATCAGCATGGAATTATCAGCCAGCGTGAGATAAATGTAGATACTGAAAATTATGTAACGGCATTACGTGCATCCCTGCGGCAGAGTCCGGATGTGATTCTTCTTGGAGAAATGCGTGATTACGAGACGATTGGTGTTGCCATGACGGCAGCAGAGACAGGTCATCTTATTATATCCACCTTACATACCATAGGAGCAGCTAATACCATTGACCGTATCATTGATGTGTTCCCGGCAAATCAGCAGCGGCAGATTGCAGTACAGCTTTCTATGGTGCTGCAGGCGATTGTTTCCCAGCAGCTTGTGCCGGATGTGAATGGCAATGTGATCCCGGCATTTGAAATTATGACTGTGACACCGGCAATCCGCAATATGATTCGTGAGAATAAAGTGCCACAGATTGACGGCGTTGTATATTCCTCGAACCGGGAAGATATGATATCCATGGACAGCAGTCTTTTGAAATTGTATCAGGAAGGAAAGATTACAAAAGAGACAGCACTGGTTTATGCATCTAATCCGGAAATGTTACAGAAACGCTTATAAAAATAGCTTGACGAGGCATAGAGAACATGATACAATACAACAGTTGTGAATAGGCGATGGTCCTCTGTTGCAAATGAATGCATTAAGAACATCAAAATATACAGGAGGTCACAAAATGAACGCAAGTGAAATTATTAAGAACATTGAAGCAGAGCAGTTAAAGGCAGATGCACCAGAGTTTCGTGTAGGAGATACCGTTAAGGTTTATGCGAAAATTAAAGAGGGAAACCGTGAAAGAATTCAGGTTTTCGAAGGTGTTGTATTAAAGAAACAGGGCGGAAGCAACCGTGAGACATTTACCGTTCGTAAATTTTCTAATGGTGTTGGCGTAGAGAAGACCTGGCCATTACATTCTCCTAACGTAGAGAAGGTTGAAGTAGTAAGAGCTGGTAAAGTAAGAAGAGCTAAGCTGAATTACTTAAGAGGTCGTATCGGTAAGAAAGCAAAAGTAAAAGAGTTAGTAAAATAAGAATCTGTCAGAGGGACGTGCCAATGTGTATCGTCCCTCTTGTTGTATTTACGCGAGTAGCGAGAGAAATCGCATGCTTGCATGCAGATTTGGAGAGCACCGCGATAACTCGAGAAACTCGCAAAGCGTGTTTCTCGTAGTTACCACGTATTCATAAGAAGCTGCCGGTGGCAGTTTCTGCAGATATATCGAATGATATTCAGGTAAGAAGGAGAACATAAGATTATGCGTAGAGGCAGCGTTCGTGGTCTGAATTTTGGCAGACGTAGAAAGAAAATAAATGTACCACTGCTGAAGGAAATCGGCACCTGGGTCATTGAGATTGCAATTGTCCTGGTGATTTCATTTGTATTTGTATATTTTATCGGACTTCGGACCACTGTGGTAGGACAGTCCATGAACCCTACGATAGAGAACGGAGAAGAGATTCTGGTTAATCGTTTTGTTTATAAACTGAAGAAACCAAAAGCAAATGATGTTATTGTATTTCTTCCAAATGGAAATGAAAAGTCGCATTATTATGTAAAGCGTGTCATTGGGGTGCCGGGAGATAAGATACAGATAAAGAATGGAGCAGTCTATGTAAATGGAGAACTGTTTGATGAAAAAGCAGATACAGCTGCCATTGAAGATGCAGGACTGGCATCCGAAGAGATTACGGTAGGGGAAGATGAGTATTTTGTATTGGGAGACAATCGCAACAGCAGTGAGGACAGCCGTTATGCCAATATTGGAAATGTAAAACGGGAATATATTATAGGAAAAGCATGGTTCCGGATTTCTCCACTCCGGAAAATCGGTTTTATCAAATAGAAGGACAGTAAGGGAAGAGAGGAAAATAAGATGCAGTTTCAATGGTATCCGGGACATATGACGAAAGCAAAACGTCAGATGCAGGAAGATATAAAACTGGTAGATTTAGTAATAGAGCTGGTGGATGCAAGAATTCCGGTGAGCAGCAGAAATCCGGATATAGATACCCTGGGAAAAGGAAAAGCCCGTCTGATTTTGTTGAACAAATCTGACCTTGCAGATGAAAGAAAAAATGAAGGCTGGACAGAGTTTTTTAAGAAAAAGGGCTATTATGTAGTACGCATGGATGCCAGAAATAAAGGAAGCATGAAGCAGGTGTCTGCAATTATAGCAGAAGCCTGCAAGGAAAAGACGGAGCGTGATTTACGAAGAGGAATCAAGAACCGTCCGGTGCGGGCTATGGTAGTGGGAATCCCGAATGTGGGAAAATCCACCTTTATCAATACTTTTGCAGGAAAAGCCTGCGCCAAGACCGGAAATAAGCCGGGTGTAACCAAGGGCAAGCAGTGGATTCGCCTGAATAAGAATGTAGAACTTTTGGATACACCGGGTATTTTATGGCCAAAGTTTGAAGACCAGAGCGTTGGGTTAAGACTGGCACTGATAGGTTCTATCAAAGATGATATTTTAAATATTGATGAACTTTCACTGGAACTGATTCAGATTCTGCGGGAAGAGTATCCGGGTGTATTAAAGGAAAGATATGGAATGGAAGAAGAGGGAACACCGGCAGAGATGTTGGAGAAAATTGCCTTAAACCGTGGCTGTATCAAAAAAGGAAATGAAGTAGATTATGCCAAAGCCGCTGCACTGGTGCTGGATGAATTCCGTACTGGAAAGCTCGGTAAAATTTCACTTGAAAAACCGGAAGTGGAAGCATAAGATAAAAATAAGAATAGGAATCAAAAAGAGTTGGAGCAAGACGGAGATATGAAGGAAGAAGAACACGGCAAAAGAGGAAAGGCGGTAAGGGAAAGTGTCAGTTTCATACTATATCTCATTGTGATTGTGGTACTGACATTTTTGATGATACGTTATGTTGGACAGCGGACCAGAGTGGATGGTTCGTCCATGGAAAATACCCTTACCAATGGAGATAATCTGATTGTAGATAAGATATCCTATCGGTTTCATGAACCGGAACGTTTTGATATTATTGTATTTCCGTATCAGTATAAGGAAGACACTTATTTTATCAAACGGATTATCGGAATGCCGGGAGAAACGGTACAGATTACCGATAAGGGAGAGATATTGATTAACGGAGAAGAACTGGTGGAATCTTATGGAAGAGAGGTTATTAAAGACCCGGGACTTGCATCTGACCCGATTACATTAGGTGAGGATGAATATTTTGTGATGGGAGATAACCGTAATTACAGCAAGGACAGCAGGTTTCCGGATGTTGGAAATATCAAGCGGGCGGATATCATAGGAAAAGCATGGCTTAGAATCTATCCATTTGATAAAATTGGATTTATCCGGCACCAGTAATAAAATCGGAAGAGCAGTTAGAGGGTAAAGTAATTATGGCAGAAGAAAAGAAAATCGGAGCAATCAAAGAAGAGTTACAGGCAGCAGAAGACAGTATGCTGCCTGATTTTATAGCAAGATATGAAAAAGATGAACGAAGCGGCGTAAAGAGCCTTGTGGAAAAAGCAGGAAAGCGGATACAGAGGCTTGAGGCAGAGTATGCCCGGATTGAAAATCTGAAAAAGTATGAAAAAGAATATGCGGATGCCGGTTATATCTGCGGTATAGATGAAGTGGGAAGAGGTCCGCTGGCGGGGCCGGTTGTGGCAGGAGCTGTGATTCTGCCAAAGGATTGTGACATTTTATATATCAATGATTCCAAGAAACTCAGTGCATCCATGCGTGAAAAACTCTATGATGAAATTATGGAGAAGGCAGTGGCAACAGGAATTGGAATGGCAGGTCCGGGGCGGATTGATGAAATTAATATTTTGCAGGCTACTTATGAAGCTATGCGACAGGCTATAACGAATTTGAAAGTAAAACCCGATATATTATTAAATGATGCGGTGACAATACCGGGAGTAGATATCCGTCAGGTTCCGATTATCAAAGGAGATGCAAAGAGCATTTCCATTGGAGCAGCCAGTATCATTGCAAAGGTAACAAGGGATCGCATGATGGTTGAATATGCGAAAATTATGCCGGAATATGGATTTGCGGATAACAAGGGTTATGGCTCCGCAGCCCATATTGCAGCAATCAAAGAATATGGACCAACACCAATTCACCGGAGAACCTTTATTAAGAATTTTTACAGTGAATAATTCCAAAGAAATTGGCGATGCAGAGTGGAGTGATTGATATGCAGATTTCAGACATGTTAGCACAATACAACAGAAGTTCGGCTACCGGAGCTACAGCAACAGCCCCGCAGCAAGGGGTTCAGCAGCTGGTATCAGCCGTACGGGAAATGACGGTAGGAAATGTATTTGAAGGAACCGTAAATGATATCAAAAACGGAACGGTTACGCTTGGACTGGCAAATGGCCAGACTGTTCAGGCGAGAATAGCAGCAGGCGTACAGTTAGCCGTTGGTCAGGCGATGTTTTTCCAGGTGAAATCCAATGATGGAACTACCGTTGAAATTCGACCTTATACCAATGGAAATCTCAATAATCCGACGTTGTTAAAGGCACTGGATGCAGCAGGCATTCCGGCAGAACCAAGAATGATAGATATGGTCAATTCCATGATGGAAGAGCAGATGTCCATTGGCAGGGAAAGCCTTATGGATATGGCACGCAGTATTTCTGCATATCCGGATGCGGATATTAAGTCACTGGTATTGATGCATAAGCTTGATATTCCGATGTCAGAAGAATTTATCCGGCAGTTTGAAAATTATAAATCTGATCAGGCGGCAATCACTTCACAGTTTGATGATGTCTTGGAAAGCATCGGAAAATTATATCAGAACGAAAACCTTTCCGAGACAGAGGCATTGGAACTGGGAAGCCGAATCTATCAGGTGTTGAAGCAGGATGGTTCTTTGGATATGTCTGTAATTGTAAAAGAGGGAGTACAGAAAGGAAGCTGGAGTCCGGTGGAACTTCAGGAAGGAGCCATACTGGAAGGAGCGTCAGAATTTGCTGCCACAGAAATCACAGGAACGGAATTAGCAGAAACTGAAACGATAGCAGGATCCATAGAAGAAACATTAGATGGCGTGCAGTATTATGCCAGGGGCAGTGTCGGCGCATTGTTTACAGAGGGGCAGATGAAGGATTTTTCAAATCTTCTGAAAGAATTTCCACAGCTTGCAGGCAGTAAATTATTTACCGCAGAGGGGACTTTAAACGGAAATCTTTCTACAGGTGCATTTCTAAAAGAACTGCATCAGGCGCTGGATGAGATAATGGGTTTAACCGGAGGTTCTGCAAAGAAACTGTTTTCCAGTAAAGAGTATCAGAAAGTGCTGGAATATGAGGTAAAACAGCAGTGGACACTAAAACCGGAAGAAATCAAAGGGGATGCTGTTAAGCATCTTTATGAGAAGATGGAAAATCAGATGCAGAAGATGCAGGAGCTGGTGCAGGAATCCGGTCAGAGCAATACTTCCCTTGCGAAAGCAGTAAGTAATCTGCAGGGGAATATTGAATTTATGAATCAGATTAATAATGCCTATCATTATGTGCAGATTCCCCTTCGGATGTCAAATCAGAATACCCACGGAGATTTATTTGTCTATACTAATAAGAGTGGTGTGGACAGACCGGATGGCGAACTGAGTGCTTTTTTACATCTTGATATGGATAACCTTGGTGCAACGGATGTGTCTGTGCGGATGAAGGATAGAAAGGTGCATACGAATTTTTATCTGGAGGATGAGAAATCCTATGATTTAATCGAAGAACATATGGCTGAGCTGATGCAGCGGCTGCAGGAGAAAGGATATTCCTGTACGGTACAGGTGGAGAACCAGTCCAGAAAGAAAAATCTGGTTGAAGATTTTATGCAGCAGGAGCATCCGTCAGTCGGAATCCTGCATCGGTATTCCTTTGATATGAGGGCGTAATTTATGAAAAATGGAATCTGGCATCCGGCAGACTTTGATGGGAAAAATGCCGGAGAAGAGAAAACAAAAGAAAAAACAGCAGTTGCCATCGCATATGAGCCGGGAGAGAGGGCACCAAAGATACTGGCAACCGGCAAGGGGTATCTTGCGGATAAAATTATTGAGAAAGCCAAAGAGGAAGATGTTCCGCTGTATCAGGATAATCAGCTGGCAAATACCTTATCCAGGCTTGAAATTGGAGATATGATTCCGCCGGAATTATATGAAGTAGTGGCAGAGATACTTGTCTTTGTCGATGATATGGATAAGCTGCGCAGTAAATTGGAATAAAAATAGCTGTAACGGCAAACGGGATAGTGGAAACCAAATAGCAGGAATCCAAATAGCAGGAATCCAAATAGTGGAAATCCAAATAGCAGGAATAACAGAAAGGGGAGCAGGGATGGAAAATAAACGCAGCATGGGCAGTGAGTATGAAAAAAAGGCGGCAGAGTATTTAAAGGCATCCGGCTGCAGTATCTGTGAGATGAATTACCGCTGCAGGTTCGGAGAAATTGATATGATTGCAAGAGATGGAAAATATCTTGTTTTTGCAGAAGTAAAATACCGCAGTGATACCGGAAAGGGACTTCCACAGGAAGCGGTAGATTACCGTAAACAAAGGAAAATATCAAGAGTGGCAGATTATTACCTGATGTGTAAACATATGATGGGACTGCCCTGCAGGTTTGATGTGATTGCAATATTAGGAGAGGACATACAGTGGCTGAAGGATGCTTTCCCCTATATAGAGCCTTATTAGTGACAGATGAGACTTGATACAGGAAAAAGAATGCTGGAGAATTGAACCAGTTACAGCATGGAATCCGTTACAGCATGGAGTTGGAACTGGAAAAATAAGAACAGGAAAAGAAAAATGACAGAATTTCAGATAAAAGAGGATGGACGAACCATGATACCGTCCGTATTTTCCCATGCGGGGAAAAAAGAATTAGTGTTACTGCAGTATCCACAGTTGCAGGCACTTGATATGGTAAAACACTGCTTTACCACAAGAATGGGTGGAGTAAGTAAGAATGAATTTTCTTCGCTGGATTTAAGCTTTAACCGTGGAGATGACATAGAGGCAGTAAAGGAAAATTTCCGCAGGGTAGCTGAGGCAATGGAAGTTCCGGCAGGGCAGATTGTCTGCTCTGACCAGACCCATACCACCAATGTAAGAAAAGTAACAGCAGAGGATGCAGGAAGCGGACTGACAAAGGAACGGCCGTATCATGATGTGGATGGATTGATTACCGATGTGCCGGGGCTGATGCTTGCAACCTTTTATGCAGACTGTGTGCCGCTTTACTTTGTGGATACAAAGCATAGGGCAATCGGACTGAGCCATTCCGGCTGGAGGGGCACGGTTAACAGAATGGGAAGAGCCACGCTGAAAGCAATGGCAGAAGCATATGGAACAGTACCGAAGGATGTATGGTGTGCGATAGGCCCATCTATCTGCCAGGACTGTTATGAAGTAAGTGAAGATGTGGCACTGGAATTTGAACAGGAGTTTTCCGGTCATGGCAGTGAAATTATGTACCGGAAAGAAAATGGAAAGTATCAGTTAAATCTCTGGAAAGCCAATGAAAGAGTGCTTTTAGATGCGGGAATCCTGCCGGAAAAACTAATCTTGCCGAATGTGTGTACCTGCTGTAACAGTGAACTGTTGTTTTCGCACAGAGCAAGTCATGGAAGAAGAGGAAATCTTGGGGCATTTTTGTGCATTAAATAGAAAAATGTCAAAAAATGAAAAATTTTTTGTTCACAAAGCAAACATGTGATATAATTAGGATAAATAATTTAGGAGGGCAGAAATATGCAGTTGAATAAGATATTTAATGCAGAAGATATAGAGGTACTTTTTGCACAATGGGAAAACGTAACAGGAGTAAAACCATTACTTCTGGATTCTGATGGAAGTGTAGCAATCGGGGAAGGTGAAGCATCTGAATACAGAGATGTGATCAAAGCCGGAATTGAAATTGTTGGATATCTTTCTTATGCGAAGAAGGAAGACGCAGAGGATGAAAACGAAGCTAAAGCTAAGATAGCAGCTCTGACTATCGTTCTGACACAGCTTGCAGCATCTGAAGAGAAGAGAATGGATGAAGAGAAGAAGAATTCTGATATTCATGAGAATGTACAGAAGACCTCAGAATACATCCAGAAGATTAATGATATTACCAAACAGCTGGACAAGATTGAAAAGAACCAGAAGATTCTTGCATTAAACGCTTCTATTGAGGCTGCTCGTGCAGGAGAGGCTGGAAAAGGATTCGCAATTGTTGCAACCAATGTATCTGCACTGGCAACAGACTTTGGTAATAACAACCGCGAAATCAAAGATGAATTACAGAAGTTAAATGAAGTAATTGTAGCAATTGAAAAATGTGAATAATATTTCCTGATGAAAGGAAGACAGGGTAGTGTAAAGAGACGGAATCAGTGTAAACTGGTTCCGCTTTTTTACGCGAGCAGCATTAAGGAATTATTAATAAAATCATACAGATATTTTTCTTGTGTCTCATCTGCTGGGATGTTATAGTGTGCGTATCAATTGAAGTAATACGGATAATACACCTACGATATTCCAAAAGGAGGAAGCGAAGTGATACAGCTTAATTACAGGGATGCAAAGCCTATTTACGAACAGATTAAAGATGGAATGCGTCATCTTGTGATTTCCAATGCATTGACAGCGGATGAAAAACTGCCATCTGTGCGTGAACTGGCAGCAACACTGGCAATTAATCCGAATACCATCCAGCGGGCGTACCGTGATCTGGAGAAAGAAGGATATGTCTATACCATTTCCGGGAAAGGAACATTCGTGGCTGCCCAGAAGCATGTAAAGGATGCAAGAACAGTGGAATTAAAAGGACATTTTGATGAAATTGTATCAGAATTGCTGTATCTGGCAGTAGAGCCGGAGCAGTTGAAACATCGGATAACGGAACTGGAAGGAGAAGAAGATATTCATGATACGGGTAAATAATGTAGTGAAAACATTTGGGGATTTCCGGGCGTTAGACGGTGTAAACCTGCATGTAAGGGATGGAGCAATTTATGGACTGGTAGGACCGAACGGAGCCGGGAAATCTACGATAATAAGACATATTACCGGAATCTATAAGCCGGATGCCGGCAACATAGAAATAGCCGGGATGCCGGTGTATGAGAATCCTCAGGCAAAGGCCAGATTTGCATATATTCCGGATGATCTTTTCTATTTCCAGCAGGCAGATGTCATGGAAATGAAACGCTTTTATAAGGGAATCTATAAGACTTTTGATGAAGATTTGTTTTTCCGGATCCGGGATGCATTTTCCAACATTGATCCGAAGATGACCATTCGGAGAATGTCAAAGGGAATGCAGAAGCAGGCGGCTTTCTGGCTGGCAATCAGCTGCAGACCGGAGCTTATGATTTTAGATGAGCCGGTAGATGGACTAGACCCGGTAATGAGAAGGCAGATCTGGAGCATCATCATGTCTGATGTGGCAGAACATGGAACTACGGTGTTAGTATCTTCTCATAACTTAAGAGAGCTGGAGGATGTCTGCGACCATGTGGGCATTATGCATCATGGAAAAGTAATGCTAGAACGTTCCTTAAGCGAACTACAGGGAAGTGTCTGTAAGATTCAGGTGGCATATCAGGAAAGAATGCCGAAGCTTCCGGCTGATTTTGAAGTGTTACATATGTCCAGTACCGGAAGGGTATATACCATGATTGTAAAAGGCAATCCCAAAGAGGCAAAGCTGCGGTTAGAACAGACTTCGCCGATGCTGATTGATGTGCTGCCTCTGACATTGGAAGAAATTTTTATTTACGAATTAGGAGGTGCGGATTATGCGGTCAAAGACATCTTACTTTAATGAGACGGTATTTTGGAAAAATATTACGCATTTCTGGCCTGTCTGGCTGATTTATACGATATTGCTGCTATGTATGGTTCCTCTGCGGCTGTTAGTGAATTCCGGGATTTCTTATGAAGGTTATTCAGCACAGGAAATTAAAGAAATAAAAATGAATAATTTTATGCAGATCCTGTTTTCGGATGGAAGTGGTGCGCTTATAGCACTCCTTAGTCTGGCAATTGGAATTATAGTAGCAATGGCAGTATTTTATTATCTTTATAATAACAGAAGCTCACATCTGTTTCATTCACTGCCGTTGAAAAGAACGGAACTTTTTATCAGTAATTTCCTGTCAGGAATTTGCATGCTGGTGGTTCCTGTACTATTGGCGTTTATTCTTGGAACAGTATGCTGCATTATGCAGGGAATTACAAGTCTGCAGTATCTGCTGGCGTGGGCACTGATGCTGACGGGAGAGAGCTTTTTCTTCTACAGTATGGCAATTTTCGTTGGCATGTTTAGCGGTCAGTTATTGGCAATGCCGGTATTCACGATTATTCTGAACGTATTATATATAGGATGCCGCTATGTGATTACATGTATGATTAGTACAATTGGCTATGGTATGGCGAATTCTTATGCTGACCGTATGAATAGTATTTTATCACCGGTGATATATCTTTCAAATAAGGTGGGAGTAGAGTATGACTATTTAGAGGACAGGATAGAATACCATATGTTTGGCCTTTCGGTTGTAGGGATCTATGTGCTGGTGGGTGTGGTGCTGATAGTGATATCCTGTCTGCTTTATCAGAAACGTAAACTGGAAACCACGGGAGATGTGCTTACAATTCCGGCAACCCGCCCGGTGTTCCGCTGGGGAATGGCTTTTTGTGTGGCTTTTCTTACTGCAATTCTGCTGAGCGGACTGTTGGGCGTGCTGGTACATACATCACTGGGCAATTTCCTGATGGTTTTATTTACAACATTGATTGCAGGCTTTCTGGCATTTTTCGTTGCGGAAATGATTTTGACGAAGAAACTGCGTGTAGTGACCAAAAAGAGATTGTTAGAATGTGGCGTCATGTTAGGAATTTCCGTCGTATTTCTTCTTTGTATCAAATGGAATGCGTTCGGACTGGAAAATAAAATCCCGGATAAGAAAGAGATTGTCGCAGCAAATATTAACTGCTATTTTGAAATAGAAGAAAATTCAGAAAGCGGAATTGATGAAATTATGAGTATTCATCAGCAGATTATTGATTCGAAGAAGGAATTTCAGGCATATCAGGGCTCGTCTGATTTAGATAAGGCATTGCAGTGGGTAGAGATTGATTATCAGCTTGCAGACGGAAGCATTATGGTGAGAAGCTATGATGTACCGGCTGCTAAAAATTATTATGAAAATGCAGATTCGGTTGTTTCAAGAATCTATGCTATGTCTATGGATCCGGAGAATTATCTCAAGGGGAATCTGATGGTGAATTATGATGACCCGAATAATCATATTATTTCAATGGAGTTTGATACCTATGACCAGAATTTAGAATATGGCAGCATTAATATACCTGATGAGCGGGCGCAGGAAATATATGATGCTTATCTTAAGGACATCCGGGCAGGTCATATTTATCTGAATACAGTAAATGATAACTACTATAAACATACGTATATCAATGGACTGTATCTGCATGTCTATAACAGCCAGGGAATCCAGCTTACCAGAGGGGAACAACGGATGTGGGGAATGGAAAACAGTAAAGATTATTATTTCGATTTGAATTTGAATGATCGTTGTGTATACACGATTAACAAACTGCTGGAGTTACATATCATTGAGTCGGAGGATGAACTGATGACGTTACAGGAAATGGAAGACAGAAGCATGAGTATGGAGCAGGAATAAATGGAAGGGTGGAATAACTGTTGTTATTCTGCCCTTTTTATTGTAAACTAAAGAGGTATTATAATATAGAAAGATTGAGAAAATAATTTATGCATACAAAGAAACATGTCATCAGTGGAGTTAAACCGGACAGCATTGCCATGGAGCTTGAGCTGGAGCCGGGAGATGAGCTAATTTCCATTAATGGCAAAGAAATAGAAGATGTATTTGACTATCAGTTCCTGACAGAGGACGAGTATCTTCTGGTGGTAGTAAGAAAGAATAATGGCGAAGAGTGGGAACTGGAAATTGAAAAAGATTATGATGAAGACCTTGGAATCGAATTTGAAAACGGACTGATGGACGATTACAAATCCTGTTCCAATAAGTGTATGTTCTGTTTTATTGACCAGATGCCGCCGGGCATGCGTGAGACACTTTATTTTAAAGATGATGACTCCAGACTTTCCTTCTTACAGGGGAATTATGTAACGCTGACCAATATGAAGGATAAGGATATTGAACGTATCATATACTACAATCTTGGACCGATTAATGTGTCGGTGCATACCACGAATCCGAAGCTTCGCTGTACCATGTTGCACAACCGTTTCGCTGGAGAAGCCTTAAAGAAAATCAAACGCTTATCAGATGCCGGAATTGAAATGAATGGACAGGTTGTACTCTGCAAGGGCGTCAATGATGGCGAAGAGTTAGAGCGGACCATCCGTGATCTGACAGAATACATTCCAAATATGCAGAGCCTTTCTATTGTACCGGTCGGCCTGACAAAATACCGGGAGGGCTTATATCCTTTGGAAGCTTTTGAAAAAGAGGATGCAGGAAAAGTCTTAGAGCAGATTCACCGCTGGCAGGATTATTGCATGGAGCATTTCGGTACACACTTTGTGCATGGAGGAGACGAGTGGTATCTTCTGGCAGAGCAGCCTCTTCCGTCTGCAGAAAACTATGATGGGTATATCCAGCTGGAAAATGGCGTGGGAATGATTACACTGCTGCGGGATGAATTCCGGGAGGCACTTGCAGCAGAAAAAGGTGATGCCAATCTGAAAAGGACAGTTACGCTGGTAACCGGAAAGCTGGCAGGACCGATTTTGGAGGAACTGACAGGAGAAATGAAGGAGAAGTTTCCAAATGTAAAGATACGGGTCCGCGTGATCCGAAACGATTTCTTCGGAGAACGGATTACCGTTGCAGGACTTCTGACCGGACAGGATATTATCGCACAGCTTAAGGACGAAGATTTGGGAGATGAGATACTGCTGCCATGCAATGTATTGCGTATGGGAGAGGATGTTTTCTTAGATGACATCACATTGACGGAGCTGAAAAGAACTTTACAAGTACAGGCAGATATTGTAAAATCAAGCGGGCAGGATTTGCTGAATGCAGTCCTTGGAAGGAGACAGAATGAGTAAACCAGTAGTAGCTATTGTAGGCAGACCAAACGTAGGAAAATCAACACTTTTTAACGTGTTGGCAGGTGAAAGAATTTCTATCGTACAGGATACTCCGGGTGTAACCCGTGACCGTATATATGCCGAAGTATCCTGGCTTGACTATAACTTTACCTTAATTGATACCGGCGGTATTGAGCCGGACAGCGGAGATATTATTTTATCCCAGATGCGGGAGCAGGCACAGATAGCCATTGATACCGCAGATGTCATTATTTTTATTACGGATGTAAGACAGGGGCTTGTAGATGCAGACCAGAAAGTAGCTGACATGCTGCGCCGTTCCAAGAAGCCAATTATTCTTGCAGTAAATAAAGTAGATGATTTTAAAAAATATATGCCGGATGTTTATGAATTTTATAATCTTGGAATTGGTGACCCGGTTCCGGTATCTGCAGCATCCAGACTTGGAATCGGTGATTTGTTAGATGAAGTGGCAAAGCATTTTACCCAGGAAATGTTAGAAGAAGCAGAAGATGACAGACCGCGTATTGCCATTGTAGGTAAGCCGAACGTAGGTAAGTCATCACTGATTAACAGGCTGACCGGTGAAAACCGTGTGATTGTTTCTGATATTGCCGGAACTACAAGAGATGCCATTGATACCGATATAAAATATAATGGCAGAGAATATGTATTTATTGATACGGCAGGACTCCGGAGAAAGAATAAGATTAAAGAAGAATTAGAGCGTTACAGTATCATCCGGGCAGTAACAGCAGTGGAACGTGCAGATGTGGTCATTATTGTAATTGATGCTACAGAAGGCGTAACGGAGCAGGATGCCAAGATTGCTGGAATTGCCCATGAAAGAGGCAAAGGAATTATCATTGCAGTGAATAAATGGGATGCCATTGAAAAGGATGATAAGACCATTTACAAGCATACAGAGAAAATCCGTCAGATTTTAAGCTTCATGCCATATGCAGAGATTTTATTTATTTCAGCCAAGACCGGACAGCGTACCGGCAGGATTTTTGAGACCATTGATGTAGTGCTTGAAAATAACAGCATGCGTGTGGCAACCGGTGTATTAAATGAGATCATGACAGAGGCAGTTGCCATGCAGCAGCCACCAACGGATAAGGGAAAACGCTTAAAATTATATTATATTACACAGGCAGCGGTAAAACCGCCAACTTTTGTTATCTTTGTAAATGACAAGAACCTGATGCATTTTTCTTATACAAGATATCTGGAAAATAAGATTCGGGAAGCATTTGGCTTTAAGGGTACTTCCCTGAAATTCATTATAAGGGAAAGAAAGGAAGATTAATAAAATGTTATTCGGACGTGTAATATCAGTAGGAATCGGATATTTATGCGGTATGTTTTTATCCGGCTTCTTATATGGAAAGAAAGAAAATGTGGATTTACGTAAGGTGGGCAGTGGAAATGTAGGAACTACCAACACCATGCGTAACCTCGGCGTGAAGGCAGGCATTCTTACCTTGATCGGTGATGTGTGCAAGGTATTTATGGCAATGGTCATTGTATGGCTCATTTTCCGGAACCGTTATCCGGACAGTGTGAAGGTCTTAGAGCTTTATGCTGGTGTGGGCTGCATTTTAGGTCACGATTTTCCGGCTTATATGAAATTTAAAGGCGGAAAGGGAATTGCCTGTACTGGTGGTCTTCTGATTGGCTTCTGTCCGCTGGCAGTGCCAATAAGCCTTGGAATTTTTATTCTTGTGGTAGCAATCACACGGTATGTTTCCTTGGGTTCCATACTTGGTGTAATCAGTCTTGAAATACAGATTATCGTATTTGGCCAGATGGGACTGCTTTCCGTACCGGAGCAGTATCTGACGGAGGTGTATATTGTATTCGGTTTTGTGGCGGGACTGGCAATCATTTTACATCATGCCAACATCGGAAGACTTCTTAAGGGAACCGAGAACAAATTCAGTTTCCATTCAAAGAAACAGGAAGCATAGGAAAGGAAAAAACAAATGTCTGATATCAGTATCATTGGAGCCGGAAGCTGGGGAACTGCTTTATCGGTGGTATTACATAAAAACGGTCATAAGATTACAATCTGGTCTGCACTTGCACCGGAAATTGAAATGTTAAAGGAAAAGCATGAGCAGGCAGAAAAACTTCCGGGCGTTATTTTACCGGATGATATTATGTTCACAACAGATTTAAAAGAAGCAATCGAGGGAAAAGACATGCTCGTCTTAGCAGTGCCTTCTCCATTTACCAGAAGCACAGCAAAAGCAATGAGCCCGTTCGTAGCAGAGGGACAGCTTATTGTCAGCGTGGCAAAGGGAATTGAAGAGAATACGTTAATGACTTTATCTGAAATCATTATGGAAGAGATTCCACAATGTGAGGTGGCGGTTTTATGTGGACCAAGCCATGCGGAAGAAGTAGGAAAAGAAATTCCGACCAGTCTGGTAGCAGGAGCAAAGAAGCGTGCCACAGCAGAACTGGTCCAGAACACCTTTATGAGTGAAGTATTACGTGTTTATACCAGCCCGGATGTACTGGGGATGGAAATCGGAGCATCCTTAAAGAATGTCATTGCACTGGCAGCAGGTATGGCAGACGGACTTGGTTATGGAGATAATACCAAGGCAGCACTGATTACCCGTGGAATTTCAGAGATGGGAAGACTTGCCCTTGCCATGGGAGCGAAATATGAGACCTTAAGCGGACTGACCGGAATGGGTGATTTAATCGTAACCTGTGCCAGCAAGCACAGCAGAAACCGTCGTGCCGGATATCTGATGGGGCAGGGATATACCATGCAGCAGGCAATGGATGAAGTAAAGATGGTAGTTGAGGGTGTCTATTCTGCCAAAGCAGCAATTGCTTTAGCGAAGAAATATCATGTAGATATGCCGATTATTGAACAGGTCAATGAAGTATTATTTGAAAATAAACCTGCGAAAGATGCAGTAAAAGAACTGATGCTCAGAGATAAAAAGGTAGAGCATGACGACCTGGAATGGCAGTAGGAGAAAAGGAGTTTTTAGCAGAATGGAAAAGATTCGTATCAAATATTTTACAGATAAAATCGAAAAGCTTACATATATCGATGGCAAATCCGACTGGATTGATCTTCGTGCATCCGAAGAAGTCGAAATGAAAGCAGGAGAATTTAAACTGATTCCTCTTGGTGTGGCAATGGAGCTGCCAAAGGGATATGAAGCACACATTATGCCAAGAAGTTCTTCTTATAAGAATTTCGGAATTATTCAGGCAAACAGCTGCGGAATCGTAGACGGTTCCTACTGTGGAGACAATGATATGTGGAGACTGCCTGCAATTGCAATGCGTGATACCGTGATTCATGTTAATGACCGTATCGCACAGTTCCGTATTGTAGAGAATCAGCCGCAGATTCATTTTGAAGAAGTAGAAAGCCTGGGCAACCAGGACAGAGGTGGTTTCGGAAGTACCGGAATCCAGTAAATTATCAAACAGGGGGTAAATCAAATGGAAGAACGTATGGTCAAATTTTATTCAAAGGAAAACAACAATCTTGCATTACATGCAATACCGGGGCATTTTGCCACCAGTCATTCGCACATCAATTACTATATTGATGTAACCAGTATGAAAGCCCGCGTGAAAGAGGCAAAAGAAGCTGCAAAAGTGCTTTACCAGAAGACCGGTAATCCATCCTATGTAGATACCGTTGTATGTATGGACAGAACAGAAATGATTGGCGGATTTTTAGCAGAGCGTTTTGAACAGGGAGATTTTATGTCAACCAATCTGCATGAGACTATTTATGTTATTTCTCCGGAGATGAACAGCAGCGGTCAGATGATTTTCCGTGATAATACCAAAAATATGATTACCGGAAAACATATCGTGCTTTTGCTGGATACAACAACAACCGGTGAGACAATCAGAAGATGCTTAGAGTGCATCCGGTATTACGGTGGAATTATTGAAGATGTAGTAGCAATCTTCTCCACTGTTAAGGAAGTAGACGGTCACAGAGTAGAAAGTCTCTTTACCGAGAAAGATGTACCAGGCTATCAGGCATATGAGCAGCATGACTGTCCGTATTGTGCAAAAGGCATGAAGTTAGAGGCCATGGTAAATGGTTACGGATACTCTAAATTATAAAGAAAAGATAAACATTTTCTAAAGTGAAAACCCATTTCTTTCGTCGGATTGTACAAGAAAGAGATGGGTTTTCGTCACTCTGACGAAGAGATAAAAAAATGCACAGAATATCAGTCAGAACATACAAAAAAAAGAAAAATCTTTGTGGAATCCTCGCATAGCCAAAGTGCGCAATATCCTGTATGATAAGGACAGTTAAAAACGAACAAAACATTAGGAGGTTAAACCAATGGCAAGTTTATCATTAAAAAACATTTGTAAAGTATATCCAAACGGCTTTGAAGCTGTTAAGGATTTCAGCCTTGAAGTAGAAGATAAGGAATTCATCATCTTCGTAGGACCATCTGGATGTGGTAAATCTACTACACTTCGTATGATTGCAGGTCTTGAGGAGATTTCTTCCGGAGAATTATACATCGACGGAAAACTCGTTAACGACGTAGAGCCAAAAGACAGAGATATCGCAATGGTATTCCAGAACTACGCTCTGTATCCACATATGACCGTATTTGACAATATGGCATTCGGATTAAAATTAAGAAAAGTTCCGAAGGATGAAATCAAGAGAAAAGTTGAAGAAGCAGCTAAGATCCTTGACCTTGAGAAATTATTAGACCGTAAACCAAAGGCTCTTTCCGGTGGACAGAGACAGCGTGTTGCTATGGGTCGTGCAATCGTTCGTAATCCTAAGGTATTCCTTATGGACGAGCCTTTATCAAACCTGGATGCAAAATTAAGAGTACAGATGCGTTCCGAAATTTCCGCTCTGCATCATAGATTAGGCGCTACAATCATCTATGTAACACATGACCAGACAGAGGCTATGACATTAGGAACCAGAATCGTTGTATTAAAAGATGGTGTTATCATGCAGGTTGATTCTCCACAGAAATTATACAATGAGCCAGATAACTTATTCGTAGCTGGATTCATCGGATCACCACAGATGAACTTCGTAGATGCTAAATGTAATATTGAAGGTGAGAAGGTTTCCCTTACATTTGACAATACAACTGTTGTATTACCACCAGCAAAAGCTAAGAAATTAATCGAAGGCAACTACAACGGAAAGACAGTTGTTATGGGTGTCAGACCAGAAGATATCGATGATTCCCAGATTACAATCGAAACCTTCAAAGACAGCATCATTGAGACAGATGTAACCGGATATGAGTTACTTGGTTCTGAAGTATTATTATACTTCGAAGCTGCAGGAGTTCAGATGACAGCTAAGGTTGATTCCAGAACACCGGCTCGTTTAGGCGACCATATCAAACTTGCTATCGATCCTGAGAAGGTTCATGTATTCGACAAAGAGACTGAATTGACAATTACTAACTAATTCGGTACAATCGAACTGAATATAGTGCAAAAACCCGGGTGCTATATGCATCCGGGTGTTTTACTTTACAGGAAAGTAATTTCCTGTAAAGTAAAACACGCTCCGCGAGGATGCGCACTGCGGCGTATAAGGTAGATGTCGCAAGCGACCGCCGCAGGCGCGAGAATGTGCCAAGGCACATTCTTTGTTCTCAGTAAAAGTCTTTTCTCACATTATATATAAGTAAGGAGTACGCAGAATGCTTTCAAATCATAAGCTACAGACAACATTAGAAGAAATCAGTGATATATCCAAAATCGGACTTGCCCTTTATGACGAAAACGGAAAGCAGGTTGCAGCAACATTTCAGATTGAAACAGATATGCGTGCAGAGGTTGTGAATTTTGCAGCATCCATGGCAGAAAGCCAGATGTTGTCGGGCTTTCATTTCTTTAAAGTAATTGCAGAACAGGAAGTAGAATATATTCTTCTGGCGCGTTCCACTAATGATGAAGCATATATGGTGGGAAGACTTGCCGTATGCCAGATTCGGAATCTGATTGCCTCCAACCGGGAACAGTCGGATAAGAATAACTTTATGCAGAATATCCTTCTTGGAAATATGCTGGTTGTAGATATGTATAATAAGGCAAAGAAGCTGCATATTGAGCAGGCAAGGCGTCTGGTTTATGTCATAGAAGTGGATGGAAGAAAAGATTCTGTTATTGTAGAAATGGTGAAGAATCTTTTTGCAGACCGCAACCGGGATTTTGTAACAGAGTTAGACGAGCAGAACATTATCCTGATTAAGGATGCAACAGATTTGAAAACAGAAGAGGATGCATTGCATCTGGCGAAAACAATTGTAGACAATCTGCATGCAGAAGCAATGGTGCGTGTCCGTGTGGGTTATGGTAATACGGTAAATACCCTGCAGGATATTGCCAAATCTTATCAGGAAGCCAAGATGGCACTGGAAGTAGGAAGAATCTTTAATGTAGAAGAGGAAACCATTTCCTACGGAAAGCTTGGCATCGGCAGACTGATTTACCAGCTTCCGATGAGCCTTTGCGAAATGTTTATCAAAGAGATTTTTGGTGAGCGGAATATTGATTTAGATGATGAAACGATGGTGACAATCCAGAAATTTTTTGAAAACAGCCTGAATATTTCAGAAACAGCAAGGCAGCTATACATCCACCGGAATACGCTGGTATACCGGTTAGAACGTCTGGAAAAGATGATTGGACTTGATATCCGCAAATTCGAGGATGCCATGACTTTTAAGATTGCCATGATGGTCATTGCACATATGGACTACCAGAATTAGCTGCCAGGTTTTGCGGAACTATGAAAATTTAATTATGTAAATTATATGGGACAGTACCAATCGGTGCTGTCCTTTTTCGAAAAAATTATCATGCGGAAATTGTGTAAAATGAATTGTAAAAATGAGCTTCAAGACAGAAATTAGTTAAAATGCACAAAAAAGAATTTCTTTTTTAGTTTATTTGCGGATAGCGAAAAGTAAAAAAAATTAGAATATAATTAATTATCGAAAAACTGCGAAAACGTAATCGGAGGGAAAACGTAATCGCAGGGAAATATAAAATAAAACGATGAAAAGGAGAGGGAAAGATGAGAAAGTTAAAAGAACGCTTTCACAGGAAACATGGCATTGTAAGCCGTATCTTTAGTATGGTACTTGCACTTGCTATGATTGTGACCATGGTTCCGGCAATCGGTGGTGCAACCACTGCATATGCTGCGAGCCCGACAATCCGGTTGTACCTGGACAAACCAAGTACATGGAATACACCGGTTGTCAATGTCTGGGCTGCCGGTGCTACGGTAGATAACCATGACGCAGGAAATGCCGCCATTTCACAATGGGGGGATCAGGAAAAACCAAAGCTTGCATATGAGGAAAGTTCTGGACTCTATTATGTAGATGTACAGAGCAGTGAGTGGACAGGTTTTCAGTTTGTTGATGCAGGTTCTACTGAGAAGGCTGCACCGGAGATAAAGACAGAAGGAGCTGCAATTGAGCAGATTAAGACTTTTACTTCTGATACAAGCATTTATTGTTTATTGGATGATAATGGAAAATATCAGTGGTATAAGGATGCTTCAAAGAATGAAACATTGATTCCGGAGTCTGTACCAACAGAATGTGATCTGACTATTAATTATAAGAGCACATTAGGCAATGATGTTGCGGCATATGTATATAAGGAGACCAATAAGCCGGCAGGTAAATGGCCGGGAAAAACCATGACTGCAGCAGAAGGTCATGAAGGCTGGTATACAATGCATCTGACATTAGATAACAGTACAGATTATTCTCTTATATTAAATGATGATGGACATGGAAACCAGTTAAAAGACGTAACACTTTCTACAAAAGGAAAGGCAGAAGCAGAGTACTGGTTTGATGGTTCTTTGTCAGAGACAAAACCTGCTGATTGGAAATATGTAACAACCATTCATTATCTTGCTTCAGGAATGGGAAGTACTATTTACAATCATATGTGGGGAGCAGATGTCTCTGCAACAGGAGCAGGTGTTGGAAAAGAATGGCCGGGTGGACAGATTTCAGAAAATGCTGACCATTCTGGATGGTATGATGTAGTATATACACAGGATGTAAAACAGAATTTCAGCTGTATTTTTAATAATAACAATGGAGCACAGACGGATAATATTGATGTTTCTGTAACATCAACAAGTACTGAACTCTGGGTTACCGGAACCAAAGGTGGTGGTGATACAACCGTATATAAAACAGCACCGGACAGCTGGGAGGCACCGGTTCCAGACCATACATTTACAATGTATTATTACAATGAAGATTTATCAACAGACACAGACATGGGAAAAGTTGATATGTGGATGTGGAATGCCGGATTAAATGGATCATATGTTTTTGATGAAACAGAATATGATGCTGCAAATAATGTGACATGGTTTAAAAAGACCATTACAGTTGCCGGCAGTAATGTGGGAAAAACAGTAGGATTAAAGGCACGTTATGACATAACACAGGGATGGGATGGCGGCTCTGATACCGCAGACCGTTCTTTTACAATAAGCGGTGATGAGAATGAGGTATTATATTATGTGGATGGTTCAGATCCGGTTCATGAGAAACCGGTAATCGTACCAACGGAAAAGAGATACCTTGTATTGGATTATGAGAATCCAGGATTAAAAGAAAAAGGAATTACACCACAGTTCTATACATGGTCATCAGGATATGCTTCAGCATTAACCGATTTTACATACGTAGGTGGAGATAAATGGACAATAACAATTCCAGCAAAACCATCCTGCACAAAGGTTGATTTTTGTATCGCATTAGATTCAACAGTTGATCCGTGGATTAAAGATGGTGGAGACCATTCCGTTACATTCCCTTCTGACCAGAAGGTTATCTATGCCAGCATGAAAGCCGGCAGTGAGCCGGAAATTGCTATGCCATATAATACTGGCTATGAAGTAGATGCAGAAAATCAACAGGTATCATATTACTATCGTGATGATGCTGCATTTGTAGATGGCACCTTAAAGGATATGACAGTATCTGTTGATGTAGACGGAACAGAGTATCCAATGACATACAATGATACAACAAAGCGTTTTGAGTATGTAAAGAGCGGCTTGACAGATGGTAAAACACATTATCGTTACAAAGCAAATGGAACTTATGTTGTAGATGCATTCAATTCAAACAGTGAAGAGTACAAGAAAGCAGATTACTCATATTTTGAATACTATAAATTAAATGCAACAGTTACAGCAGAAGTTATGAATAAATCCTTTAACTACAATGAAAATGATGTTGTTAAGTTTAAGGTTGAACAGGATAGTTCAGATGCTAAAACATTAGAAGTAGCTAGCGCAAGTATCGATGTTTCTTCCCTTGGCGGAAGCAATGCAATGCCGATTGAACCGGAATTGCAGGCAGTTACCATTTCTGCTACAACAGATACAACATTAGGAATTAAGACATTACCAATTACTGTAACAGACCAGTACGGTAATAAATTCAGTACTACAGTGGATGTTGAAATTACAGACCGTGTGAAGGAAAACAAAAATGATTTCGACTGGGATGAATCTGTTGTCTACTTTATGGTGACAGACCGTTTCTTTGATGGTAATGAATCTAACAATACAGCAAGTGGTGCAGATACATACGGAGACAATCCGGGACTGTATCATGGTGGAGATTTTGCAGGTGTAACAACCAAGTTAGATTACTTACAGGATTTAGGTGTAAATACAATCTGGATTACACCAATTGTAGAGAATGTGAAAGGTGTAGCTGTAACAGATGAGGGTTCAGAAGATGTTCCTTATAATGCAGCATACCATGGATACTGGGCAAGTGATTTTACAAAATTGAATCCGACACTTGGTACAACAGAAGAATTTGAAACTATGATTAGCGAAGCACATAAACGTGGCATGCGTATTATGGTTGATATTGTTGTAAACCATGCTGGATATGGTACAGAATCAACATTTGCTGATATGCTTAGGGATAAGAGCGTCAGTGAAGGCGATATTAAATCATGGCAGTCTGGCTTGCCGGATTTTGCAACAGAAAATGCAGATGTCAGAGCAAAATTAGTAGAATGGCAGACATCATGGATGAAGGATTATGGTGTTGACTATTTCCGTGTAGATACAGTAAAGCATGTTGACAGTACAACATGGGCAGCACTTAAGAATTCTACAACAGAAGTAAATCCATCCTTCAAGATGATTGGAGAATATTATGGCGCAGGATATGCGTCAAATGGTAGTACCTTAGGTACCGGTCAGATGGATGCAGACCTTGATTTTGATTTTAATGACCAGGCAACAAGCTTTGTCAGTGGTAATATTTCTTCTGTAGAAAGCTTCCTTTCTTCCAGAAATACAGCACTTAATAACGCATACATGACAGGTCAGTTCTTAAGCAGTCATGATGAAGATGGATTTAAGGCGTCCTTAATGAACGGAAAAGGATATACCGAGGATGAGGCAACATCAGCAGCGTTAGTTGCAGCTACCTTACAGCTTACTGCAAAGGGTATTCCGGTGATCTATTATGGTGAAGAAGTTGGTTTAAGCGGATTAAATAATTATCCATACCAGACTAATAGATATGACATGGATTTCTCTCTGGCAACAGAGGACAATGTAACATATCAGCATTATAAGAATCTGCTGAGCATCCGTAATGCATACACAGATGTATTTGCAAGAGGAAGCAGAAAGGTTGTGGCAAGTTCTGATGAGGAAGGCTATGATGTAGTTTCAAGATCCTATGGAGGAACAACCTTATATGTTGGTATGAATATCAAGGATACCGCAAAAGAAGTAAAAGTTCCGGTTAATGCAAATGCAGGAAATACAGTTGTAAATCTTTATGATGGTAAAACATATACTGTTTCTTCTGATAAGACAGTAACAGTTACCATTCCGGCAGCAAAGGATGGCGGTACTGTAGTGCTGAGAGCAGATAAAAAGATTAATCTTGACATTACTGTTCCGGGTAAAGATTTCCAGGAAGTAATTGATACCATTGATGCTGTGGGAGATACAGCAAAGATTAATGTTACAATGCCAGATACCACAAAAGTTCCGGCAGAAGTATTCAATGGCATGATTGGAAAAGATATTACCATTACCTTCAAGCTGAGCGACAACGTAAGCTGGATTGTAAACGGAAAGAACATTGTAAGTAAATTAAAAGATGCAATAGACCTCGGTGTAACCGTAGGTAAGAGCAGCATTCCGGCTGATAAGATTAAAGCATTAGCTGGAGACAACAAGACCATTGAACTTTCACTGGCACATGACGGAGCATTTGGATTTGATGCTACACTTCGTGTCAACGTTGGTGCAGAGAACAGTGGAAAATATGCAAACCTTTACTATTACAATGAAAAGACCGGAGCATTAGAATATGTTCAGGCTGTAAAGGTAAATGCAGACGGAACCGTTGATTTCAAATTCTCACATGCATCTGAGTATGTTATTGTACTTAGCAATACAGATATGAAACCAGCAGCATCTACAACTCCGAATGCAACACCTGTTGTAACAGCAGAGAAGCAGGTTAAGACAGGAGATAATACTCCGATTGCATGCATGGTAGTATTGTTATTCGTTGCAGGAGCAGCGGTAGTTGTACTTTACAGAAGACGTAAAAGAGTCTAAGCAGAGCAAAACTGCAAACAGGAGAGTTTAGTTTTTATAATGTATATCGTCTGAAATAAGAGGATAGATGGAAAGGGCAGCGAAAGCTGCCCTTTCCCCTTTTAACCCTCTTGGATAAATAAAAGAATAAAAGGAATAAATCCAGGCAGAAGATTGACATACTATTCCTAAGGTGTTATTCTTAGTTCCGACTGAATTACTTGGAAATAGGACGAAAATAGCTGATAAAGCAAATTGATAAAGGAGGAAAACCGATGGAATTAATCTATCTGGACAATGCGGCAACAACAAGAACGGACGAGCGGGTAGTGGAGGCAATGCTCCCTTATTTTACCCGGTATTATGGAAATGCATCTACCATTTATGCATTAGGTGAGGAAAGCCGCAAGGCAGTAACAAGGGCCAGAGATATTATTGCAGCAGGAATCGGTGCGAAACCGGAAGAAATATATTTTACGGCAGGTGGAAGTGAATCTGATAACTGGGCACTGAAAGCAACAGCAGAAGCTTATAAAGAAAAAGGAAAACATATCATCACCAGTAAGATTGAGCATCATGCAATTCTTCATACCTGTGAATGGTTGGAAAGACAGGGCTTTGAGGTAACTTATCTTGATGTGGATGAGAATGGACGTATCAATCCGGCAGATGTAGAAGCTGCAATCCGTCCGGATACCATTCTGATTTCTATTATGTTTGCTAACAATGAAATCGGTACCATCGAGCCGATTGCAGAGATTGGTGCAATTGCCAAGGCACATGGAGTTTTATTCCATACTGATGCAGTACAGGCATTTGGTCAGGAGCCAATCCAGGTAGATGAAATGAATATTGATATGTTAAGCAGCAGTGGTCATAAATTAAACGGACCAAAGGGAATCGGTTTCCTCTATATCAGAAAAGGTGTAAAAATCCGCTCCTTTGTACATGGTGGTGCACAGGAGAGAAAGAGAAGAGCCGGAACGGAAAATGTACCGGGAATCGTAGGCTTCGGTAAAGCTGCAGAACTGGCATTTGCTTCCATGGAAGAGCGTACTGCAAGAGAAAGAGAATTGAGAGATTATATGATTTCCCGTTTTGAAAAGGAAATCCCATATGTGAAAATCAATGGAGACAGAGAGCATCGTCTTGCCAATAATGTCAATGCATGCTTCCGTTTTGTGGAGGGAGAATCCATGCTGATTATGTTAGATATGAAGGGGATTTGTGCATCCTCCGGTTCAGCATGTACTTCCGGTTCCTTAGATCCGTCTCATGTATTGCTGGCAATTGGTCTGCCACATGAGATTGCACATGGCTCACTCCGCCTGACTTTAGGCGCAGATACCACCAAAGAGCAGATTGACACCACGGTAGACGCAATCAAAGAGATTGTTGCACATTTACGCAGCATGTCACCGTTATACGAAGATTTTGTAAAGAACCAGCAGTAATAGAGAAGAAAAGGAGTAACGATTATGTATAGTGAAAAAGTTATGGATCATTTTCAGAATCCGAGAAATGTAGGGGAGATTGAAAATGCCAGCGGAGTAGGAACAGTAGGAAATGCAAAATGCGGTGATATCATGCGAATCTATCTAGATATTGATGATAATGGTGTGATTCAGGACTGTAAGTTTAAGACCTTTGGCTGTGGTGCTGCAGTTGCAACCAGCAGTATGGCAACAGAACTGGTAAAGGGAAAGACCGTACAGGAAGCATTACTTGTAACCAATAAAGCAGTAATGGAAGCATTAGACGGACTTCCACCGGTTAAAGTGCATTGTTCCCTTCTGGCAGAAGAAGGTATTCATGCTGCACTTTGGGATTATGCTGAGAAGAATGGCATTGTCATTGAAGGCTTAAAGAAGCCGAAGAACGACATCTCTGAGGGTGAAGAAGAGGAAGAATATTAAAAACAACATATCCCTATTGACGTAGTAGGAAAAAAGGAATATACTGTACCCATAGACAAATAGAAATGGAGGTACAGTATGAAGATTTCAACAAAGGGACGTTATGCTGTCCGACTTCTTCTTGATATAGCAATGAATGATGAAGTTGAACCGGTACGTCTTAAAGATGTTGCGGAACGTCAGGATATTTCCATGAAATACTTGGAACAGATTATTTCTACACTGGTACGGGCAGGGTTTGTTAAGAGCATCAGAGGCCCCAGGGAGGATATCGTTTATCAAAGACACCGAAGGAATATACGATAGGGATGATATTACGTCAGGTAGAAGGAAGTCTTGCACCGGTATCGTGTCTTGAGGATGAGGTGAACACCTGTGAGCGTCAGTCAGAATGTGTAACACTTCGTATCTGGAAAGAATTAAATGATGCGATTAAGAGTGTAGTAGACAGGTATACGTTAGAGGATTTGATGGAATGGCAGCAGGATATCAGCAGCGATTATGTCATTTAAATGGACGAGGTCGATGTGTACCAATGAAACAAAATATTTTAAATAATTTATTTGAAAAAAGTCTTGACAATTGGTACGCATCGTTTTATATTATACTTAATCCATATCAAACAGATAGGAAATATATGAATTTAGGGAAAAGGAGATTATTATCATGGCAAACATTTATAAAGGAACATTAGGACTGATTGGAAATACACCATTAATCGAGGCAATTAATTTAGAAAAGGCGTATAACTTAGAAGCAAAATTACTTTTCAAACTGGAATATTTCAATCCGGCAGGAAGCGTAAAGGACCGTATCGCAAAAGCAATGATTGAAGATGCAGAAGCAAAAGGACAGTTAAAAGAAGGTTCTGTTATTATCGAGCCGACATCCGGAAATACAGGAATTGGTCTTGCAGCACTTGCGGCAGCCAAGGGGTACCGTATCATTCTTACTATGCCGGAATCCATGAGTGTTGAACGTAGAAACATCTTAAAGGCTTACGGTGCAGAAATTGTTCTGACAGAAGCAAGCAAAGGAATGAAAGGTGCAATTGCAAAAGCGGATGAACTTGCAAAAGAGATTCCAAACAGCTTTATCCCTGGACAGTTTGTAAACCCTGCGAATCCAAAAGTACACAAAGAGACAACAGGACCGGAAATCTGGAAAGATACGGACGGAGCAGTAGACATCTTTGTAGCAGGAGTTGGTACAGGTGGAACCGTAACAGGAACCGGTGAATACTTAAAAGAGCAGAAAGCAGATGTTAAAGTTGTAGCAGTAGAGCCGGCATCTTCACCGGTATTATCCGAAGGTAAGAGTGGAGCACATAAGATTCAGGGTATCGGTGCAGGATTCGTACCGGATGTATTAAACACCAAAGTATATGATGAGGTATTTCCGGTAGAGAACGAAGATGCTTTCCATGTGGCAAAAGAAATTGCACACAAGGAGGGCGTATTAGTAGGAATTTCTTCCGGAGCAGCAGCTTATGCAGCAATTGAACTGGCAAAGAGACCTGAAAATAAAGGAAAAACAATTGTAGCTTTATTACCGGACAATGGAGACAGATATTATTCAACAGCTTTATTTACAGAGTAATTTGCAGTAGAATAGAAAAAATCTGATGTAACATCAGAGTGACAGAAATAAATAACAGAACGGAGAAAAAGAAGATGAGCACAAAGAAAAGCAGAGCAGAACGTAATTTAAAATTTGAAACTTTACAGTTACATGTAGGACAGGAAAATCCGGATCCGGTGACAGATGCAAGAGCAGTACCTATTTATCAGACATCATCCTATGTATTCCGCAACAGCGACCATGCGGAAGCAAGATTTGGCCTTGCAGATGCAGGAAATATTTATGGAAGACTTACGAATCCGACAGAAGATGTATTTGAGAAGAGAATTGCAGCATTAGAGGGTGGAGTTGCAGCGTTGGCAGTAGCATCCGGAGCAGCAGCAATTACTTATACGATTGAAAATCTTGCACAGAATGGTGACCATATTGTAGCTGCAAAGAATATCTATGGTGGTTCTTATAACCTGTTGGAGCATACACTTCCACAGTATGGCATTACAACAACCTTCGTTGAGCCGGAGCCGGAAGCATTTGAAGCAGCAATCAAAGACAATACAAAAGCATTATATATTGAGACATTAGGAAATCCTAACTCAGACGTAGCTGATATTGAAGCCATCGCAAAAGTAGCACATGCACACAAGATTCCATTAGTCGTAGATAACACTTTTGCAACACCTTATCTGGTTCGTCCGATTGAGTATGGCGCAGACATCGTGGTACATTCTGCAACAAAATTCATTGGTGGACACGGAACAACAATTGGTGGAGTTATCGTAGACAGCGGAAAATTTGACTGGGAGGCAAGTGGAAAATTTGCATCCTTAACTGAGCCAAACCCAAGTTATCATGGCATCAGCTTTACCAAGGCAGTAGGACCGGCAGCATTTGTAACCAAGATTCGTGCAATCTTACTCCGTGATACCGGAGCAACTTTATCTCCGTTCCATGCATTTATCTTCTTACAGGGATTAGAGACATTATCCTTAAGAGTAGAACGTCATGTACAGAATGCATTGAAGGTAGTAGAGTTCTTAAATAACCATCCACAGGTGGAGCGTGTAAATCATCCTGCAGTAAGTACAGATCCAAAGCAGCAGGAATTATATAAGAAATACTTCCCGAACGGTGGCGGTTCTATTTTTACCTTTGAAATCAAAGGTGATGACAGAAAGGCAAAAGATTTCATCGACAATCTGGAAATTTTCTCCTTACTGGCAAATGTTGCAGATGTAAAATCCCGGTGATTCATCCAGCATCAACCACGCATTCTCAGCTTAGTGCAGAAGAATTAGAAGAGCAGGGAATCAAACCGAATACCATCCGCCTTTCTATCGGAACAGAAAATATCGACGATATTATTGAAGACTTAGAGGAAGCATTCAAGGCAGTAGAGTAAATGACTGAAAGAACTAAAATGAAAAGCATGAGATAAAAGAAGTCTCATATACTTTAGAAAGAGTATATGAGGCTTTTTTTATGAAAAAATTGAAAAGGATACTGGCAGTGGCGGTAATGCTGGCATTGGTATTTTGCGCAGGCCGTGGGAGTGCAGTGCTGGTAAAAAGCTGGCAGAATGGCGGCTTACTGGGAGTAAATGCAGTGGCATCTACAACAGAGAACTGGGGACTTGGATTTGGTGAATCGGGGACACAGCCAACCGGAAATGCCACACCGGAAGAATTGCGGAAATATAATACATATTTTATTGGTAATGGCGATGATAAGGTGATTTACCTGACCTTTGACTGCGGCTATGAGAATGGAAATACGGAGAAGATACTGGAAGCATTGAAAAAGCATGATGTAAAGGCAACCTTCTTTGTAGTAGGGCATTTCTTAGAGACCAGCCCGGATCTGGTAAGGAAAATGGTGGAAGAAGGTCATACCGTAGGAAACCATACTTATCATCATCCGGATATGTCAGAAATTGCAGATGTATCGTCATTTCAAAAGGAAGTTGAAGATGTCAAGTTACTTTATGAAGAGATTACAGACAAGGAGATGGTTAAATTTTACCGGCCGCCTCAGGGGAAATACAGTGAATCAAATCTGAAAATGGCAAAAGAATTAGGTTATTATACTTTTTTCTGGAGTCTTGCCTATGTGGACTGGGATCCGGATAATCAGCCAACAAAAGAAGAGGCCTTTGAAAAACTCACCGGACGTATTCATCCGGGAGCTATAGTGCTTCTGCACAATACTTCAAAGACCAATGGTGAAATATTAGATGAACTACTTACAAAGTGGGAAGAGATGGGGTACCATTTTGGTACTCTGGATGAGTTAATCGCAGGTTCTAATTCTTAGAAAAATGCTCTTTATAGACAGCTTAAGTATTATTATATTTAAAAGAAAGGTGGTGAAGAGTATTTTCCACTGGTAACACTTTCTATTGCTATGATAAGTAATAGGAATTATACCTTTCGAAATATGAGTGAATTTTCGGGCGAACTGGTAAAAAAGAAAAAAGCGGCAAAGCATACAGAGGGAAACAGTATTCAGATTTTATAGAATTAGAAAATGAATAAAATTTTGAAAAATCATTAAATAAAACTTGTCTTTTTACTTCTTTTGTATTATACTCTTTGATTGGTAATACCAATCGGAGGACTTAGAAATGAAGTATTTTAGACAGTTTTTTTTAATTCTGGCAATTTCTTTTGCTGGAGAAATTCTGCATATGGTGCTGCCATTACCGGTTCCTGCAAGCATTTACGGACTGGTGTTAATGCTGCTTGCTCTGGTAACGGGTATCGTTAAGATAGAACAAGTGAAGGACACTGCGGTATTCTTAATTGAAATTATGCCGGTGATGTTTATTCCGGCAGCAGTAGGACTTCTGGACTCCTGGAGCGTTCTGCGTCCGACTATTGTGCCGGTGATTGTCATTACAGTACTTACGACGATTATTGTTATGGTCGTGACCGGAAGAGTGACACAGAATGTGATACGAAAGGGAAGGGAGAAAGAAGAAAATGAATAATTTTGCAGGAGATACCCTTTTCTTTGGTGTAGTTATCAGTCTCATTGGATATGAAATCGGAGCACTGTTAAAGCGTAAATTAAAGCTGGCGCTGTTTAATCCACTTTTGATTTCTATTATTTTTGTTATGGTTGTATTGAGTGTAGGCAGGATTGACTATGACAGTTATTATGAAGGAGCAAAGTATTTAAGCTATCTTTTAACCCCGGCAACGGTATGTCTTGCTGTTCCGTTGTATGAGCAGCTGGAATTGTTAAAGAAACATAAAAGTGCCATTGTAGCAGGAATTATATCCGGTGTCATTGCAAGTATGGGAAGTGTGCTTCTTTTTGCGGTGATATTCCATCTGAATCATGAGGAATATGTAACCCTTCTGCCAAAATCCATTACCACAGCAATTGGAATGGGAGTATCTGAAGAACTTGGAGGAATCGTAACGATTACGGTGGCAGTAATTATCATTACCGGAGTCTTGGGAAATATGATTGCAGAAGTGGTATGCCGTGTATTTCATATAGAAGAGCCGGTGGCAAAGGGACTGGCACTTGGTACTTCCGCCCATGCAATCGGAACCGCCCGTGCCATGGAAATGGGAGAAGTAGAAGGAGCAATGAGCAGCCTTGCCATTGCAGTAGCAGGACTTCTGACGGTAGCAGCAGCAACTGTATTTGCTAATTTTTATTGATGTATCTATGATGCAATAATTTTGCAAGGGATGAAAGGAGATTCAGATGAAGGACAGAGAGTATAAGAGGGTAATGGCATTCGTAAAGGATGGAATACGGAGCGGGGAGTTTCGGGTAGGCAGCAAGCTGCCAACAGAACGTGAAATGGCAGAAACACTTGGTATGTCACGTCCATCTATCCGGGAAGCATTAAAGAGTATGGAGAATATTGGATTGATTGAAAGCCAGCAGGGCTCCGGCAATTATATCTGCTGCAACATGGAAAAAAGCCTTTCAGAAGTAATTAATATGATGCTACTATTGCAGCAGATAGATAAGGATGAGCTTGCAGAGGCACGCTGCCTTTTAGAACATGCGATAGGTCTTCTGGCGGCTAAAAATATGGGTAAACAGGATTTTGCGGAGTTAAAAGCACTGGCAGAATCTATGCAGAATGCTGACCAGCAGAGAAGTTATGAGATTGACCGGGAGTTTCATCAGAAATTAATATTAGGTTCCGGCAACCGTTTCATGATTACGATTATGCAGGTATTTTCTGAAATTTATAAGGAAAGTATCCGAAAAGGCTGGGAAAATGCAGATGCCGAGAAATTTGAAAAAATGTGGAAGCTTCATGTAGAAATTGCAGAAGCAATCGAAACGGGAGACCAGAAAAAAATCGATGCTGCCATACAGGCACATTATGATATTATTCATAAGTAAAATGATGGTAAAAAAAGTCTGGCAGAAAAGAAGGAGCCAGGTTTGCTTGAGCGAACTTCTTTTTTGCGCAGACTTTGGCTAGCACCGCGATAACTGTGGAAACTTGCAAAGCATGTTTCCCATGGTTACGCGAGTAGCTTAGCGGGCAAGTACTTCTAAGATTTCACCTACATACATGGTGTGAAGGTTGCCATCGGCATACCAGCTGCTTTCGATAGAAGAATCAATAAACTGGTCCGGAGTCATCTTTGTAGCAGATAATTTACGGCAGATAAATATCAGATTTCCCTCGTCAATATAAGGTGTGTCCTTGTAGTAATCAAGATGCATTCTTGCATTTTCAATTTTATTTTCATCACGTCCGGAAACAGCCCCAAGATATTTTAAAGCTCCTTTATTGGACTCATCGAAAAAGGTCAGTGAGAATGTCTCTCCATTATCAATAAATTCTTTGGTATAGCGTGTATCTCTTACAAAGATGTAGACAACATTTTTGCCCCAGAGGACACCAACACCGCCCCAGCTTGCAGTCATTGTATTTGCTTTCTTCGCATCACCTGCTGTGATTAACATCCATTCTTTGCCGATTTTAGTAAATGGATTCATTTCCATAAGGTCAATTGGATATGGTTGAAATGTATGCATTATTTTTCCCTCCAGTAAATTCGTAATATGAATTTAGTATAGCATTGTATTTTCATAATTACTATGGATTTGTGGGAAAAAGAATTCCCGAAAAGGTTTAAGTTATGAAATTTATTGATATAATTCTGCAATTCTTGAAACAGCCACATAAATTTCGGAAATACGGTACCAGGTACGGAAATCTACAATTCCGGTAACAGGAAGCCCAAAGATGGACTGGAATTTTTCTACGGCAGCTTTGGTTGCAGAACCATAAATGCCATCCACGGCAATAGTCGGAAGCGCAGGGTAGTTACGTGCAATCCGGTTCAGCTGCTCCTGCAGCATCCGCACCTTATCCCCGGTAGAACCAACCTCAAGGTTGCTGCCCGGCCAGGAAGCAGGCACACCACTGATTTCATCCGCCGTGTTGATATACATACTGCTGCCGTAATAGTAGCGCAGAATCTCAATGGTGGAATATCCCTGGTCGGCTAAGTATTTCGAACCCCACTGAGTCATCCTTTTCCCATTTGCGTATGTAGTACGTCTAAAGCCTTATTTTATGCGGGTTTAGAGGGTGTCGGAGCAGTAGAGATAAATGCTTAATTCTTTCTTTTCACTGTCATAGACAATTTTATCTACAATGGATTTTAGCGCATTGCTTTTGGTGACGGTAGAGACATCCTCACTGGAAAGTATCTCATATACATTCTTAAGCCGGTTGCGCATGAGTTCCCTTGTATCTGTCTCAGATGGAACAGGAGCAGGGGTTAATTCTTCCAGCCGGCTTTCTATTTCTGCCCGTTCTTTGAAAAGAATGGCTTTATTGTCTCGGTATTCTTCTATGGTATCAATGCCATCCCGGTAAGCCTGCCGGATACGTTCTTCCTTTTTCTCAATGTCATGCAGTCTTTCGGTGAGTATCTCATGGGCGGACTGGGCGGTTGGTTCTTCTGACTTGATGATTTTAAACTGGAGCGGTCGCACACCTTCCATAATTTCTTTCAGACCTTCCAACACGGCAGGTTCTAGTTTCCGGGCGGAAATCTGATGGGACACGCTGCACTTCCCCTTTAAATATCCATAGCATTGAAAATTCGTGTATGTCCGTCCGTATCGTTTATCCTTATGAATGGAAGTGGAGAGGGAGCGTCCGCAGGTGTGGCACTTTACCATGCCGGATAACCAATGCCGGTGCAGTTCCGGCGGCTTGGCATATTTGGGTGCATATTCTGCTTTGACACGCTGCTGTGCCTTTTCATACTGTTCCACACTGATAATCGGCTCATGGCTGCCATCTCTTATAATCCATTCGGATTCATCCTTTAATGCTTTATTATCGTTAGAATGACGGTTCCAGACGGATTTCCCAATATAAGTAGGATTGCTTAAAATGTAGCCGATACTCCGCCGCTCAAATGGCTTCTTATGTGAGGTAAGATAGCCGAGGTTATTTAAGTGTTTTGCAGTTGCAAACATACTGGCACCATTCTCGGTATACATGTCGAATATCGTATGTATGATAAGAGCTTCTTCTGGCACAATAACGGGAGTTTCTTTGGCATGCGGTACTTTATAGCCTAAAGGCGGTCGAGCCTGATTTCGCCCTCTTAAAGCGTTCTCCGTCATACCTCGCACAACCTCACCGGACAGACGGATAGAATAATATTCATCCATCCATTCTATGATTCGCTCAATCAATGAACCAAAAGGACCATCCACCAGCGGCTCGGACACGGAAATGACTTCTACATGGTCTTTCCGGAGCATGGACTTATAGACAATGGATTCTTCCTGATTTCTGGCAAATCTCGAATACTTCCATACCAGAATTACATCAAAGGGATGTTCTTTTGATTTGGCATGGGCAATCATATCCTGGAACTGTGGACGTTTATCCGCTTTACGTCCGGATATGCCATCTTCTTCATAGATGTACTGATTGGAGATAATGATATTGTTCTTGGAAGCATAATCTAAGAGCAGCCGCTTTTGAGCGTCCGGGGATAGTTCTTCCTGCTTGCCGGTAGATACCCGGATGTAGAGGGCACCGGTACGCATGGAGGTGTTATTGGTCATGTTATCACTCCTTTGTTAAGTGTATGAAAAAATGGGTACAAAAATAACAGCCAGCGAGGAACGGGTGTTCCGCTTGCGTAGCTGCTTCCGGAATGATACAATATGCTTGCTTAGGGCTTTCGTATTATTCGGAAGCATACCGCCTTGCTTGAAAGAGTGGGGCGGTTTTTTATTTACAACAGCGTTTGCAGGGGATATATCCATTTTCTATAGCATAGGATAGTTCAACAGTAGATGAATCTTTAATACCACTGCAATTAGGGTTGGTATGATATTTTCTGCTATTAGCAGTTATATGAACAATGTTATGTACTTCAATATTAATATTTAGTAACTGACCTAAATAGGTAACATCCTGCGGAAAAATAGCGCAATGACGATTAATTTCTTGAGTTAATGTAAAATCCAAAGCGTTATATGGATTTCGGTACCGTAAAGCACTTAACAGATCAATTAAGTTAGGATATCGTGGGTTAAAATCAGGATAGTCAGGCCCCAATATTTGGCTGAAACGTATTGTATTCCGTGGAAGAAAATCATACATTCGTCCTCCATGTGCAGCATTGTTACGGTATTCCATGCAGACAAACAATATGTCCATCATTAACATACGTGCATTAGATTCAGACATATCCATATTTTCAAAATCAAAAAGAAGATGCATTAACTCTGTTTGTTGAGGAGATTTGAATTGGTCGATAAAGTTGACCATTGTACTAAAATAAACACTTTTAAAAAGTATCCACGGTGGTACGACTCCGTAGGTACTATAATAATAATTAATTGGGTCTTTGGGTGATTGCAATTGTGCTCTAAGAGAATCAAGAATAGGTCCCAATCTAAATTTTTCTAGTGATTTTCGTTTGTTTTGATAGTTTCTGAATTTTAAATAATCATCCTGATGCGTTCCAAACGAATGGGCAACGACATCTGCAGATAATTCCTTAAAATGCTCTTCTAAATCCTGCATAGCAGCCATAACAGAATTTCGTATGTTTTTATCGAGTTCATATATGGATGCAATTTGTTCAAAAGTAACTCCAGAGCGATATTTTGTTTTACCATTTTCATAAATAACATAGGGTGAGCGGTAACTTTTTATGAGATTCGAATACCCATAACATCTGAGTTGATATTTTGCAAAATCTTCATCAGAAATAATGAGACCTTGTGATTTTAATTTTTCCACTTGTTGTTCAATGGTTGAATATTCAATATCGTATAAATTCATAACATCCTCCTTGGTGAATAAAACAAAAAGAGCCTTGGAAAACCTTCCCAAGACTCAATCTGTAGCCGCCCAGCAGCTATTTCCTACTGGAACAATTATAGCATATGCAAAGGTCTTGTCAAGTATTCTTGTTAAAAAATTGTCAAAAATTTTATATCAATTTAAGTACGGCAATGGTAGGCTCAAAAATAACAGCATAGTTATCAACTGTAGTGCATATACCGTATTTACTGCGGTAGCAGCCTATAGTTTAGTCGAAAGGTAATTCTTCATCAATAATATCGTCCGGAATATTCATAAAGCCATCGGATAATTTCTTATATTCTTTGTAGTCCCATGCCTTTAAAAATTTTGCGTCAAAAAAAGTGCTGTTTCCTCCGCATATAGGACAGTATCTTGCGTTTGAAGGAAGTATCTCATTATTTTGACAGTTTATATTTGAGCATTTGTTAATAATATATTTGCCACAGATTTGACAGTAATCTCCTTCAATATTTGTTTCTTCGTTATGACAGTTTGGACATTCTTTTAATTTGCCGTTTTGATAAGTATCTAATAAAGGGTATTTCATATTATTACCATCTCCCCATTCTAAAGTATTTTTTTGCCCACATATAGGACAGTACTTTCCGTATCTTTGAATTAAGCTAGCATTGCAGTGCTTGCATTTGCGTTTGTAAATAAAATTATAATATAAATGAAAAATTCGTTTGTCATATTCATCTTGTGAACCAATATGAGATTTCCATTCAACAAATTCATAAAAACGTCGTTTGGCTGCTGGTTCAGATATTTTACACATAACCTTAATATAATTTGCATTTCTAATTTGAAATCCAAGTAGAGCAGCATGTGGAACTAAAATAAGTGAAGCAAAGTAATCAGCTTCCTCTTCAAGCTCGTCATATTCACTACAAGATAATTCATTTCGAAATATTCTCGTTTTCTCATGAGTAATGTGATGATCAAGCATTATGTGGCCAAGTTCATGAGCAATATTCCAACGATAGCGATTTGAGGTTGTAATATTTCTGTCTATGTCATTGTAATATATTATGAATAAATTGGCTTTGGCATAATAATCGGTACAAGCATCTTTAGTTCCGGCAAATTTTAGCATGCCATCATATGGCATATTCATTTTTTCATATGTTTACTATATGAAATCAAGCGGATATTAGTAAAACTTCGAGCTATTGCTTTTATTTTTACTGGAATAAAATAATTATCATAATGAGTAAGTGTTTTATACACCGCTTCTTTTATTTCTTTTCGACGTTCTAAAGAGATATTAGTCTGGGTCATCTGAACCATCATCCTTGAAATATTCTGAAAAAGAACGTTCCAACATATCCATCATAAATTTTTTATCTGCTTCTGGCATTTTTTGTCTAGCACGTTCGATACGTCTGACATCTGGGTCTAGGTGCTGTTGCGTATCATTTGATGAAATAGTCTCATCCCATCCCATTATGATAGCAGGTGATATATCAAGTGCTTTCGCTAGTTTTACGATTTTATCTCTTTTCATATTTGCAATATCTCCGCTTTCCCAACGTGAAATAGTCGCAGCAGATACACCTACTAAATGTCCAACATCATCAAGAGTAAGTTGCTTTTCAAGTCTTCTATTTTTCAAAATATCTTTTACATCCATAGGTTTTCACCCCTTTTTCTTTATGCCTTAATTATAATGTTACTATTGCAAAAAAGCAATACGAAAATGCAAAAAATATAAAAAATTGCAAAAACGTATTGCATTTGCGTAAAACGTGTGCTATATTAAATTTACGGAAACGTAAAACAAAGAAAAGGAGCGAATAGAAGTTGTTTAACAAATTGAAGTTTAAGGCAGCAGTAATTGAAAGTGGGAAAACAATCGCAGATGTGGCAGAATACCTTAATATTAATGAATCTACGCTATATCGAAAAATTAATGGGACAAGTGAATTTAGCAGGGATGAGATACAGAATATCTGTGTCTTTCTTAAGCTGGATTCTCCACTTGAAATTTTTTTTGCAAAATAACTTACGTAAACGTAAAAAAAGAAGGCGGATAAAATGAACATTCCAGGATATATGACACAACAGGAAAGAGAAGCGTATCGCATTGGATATGGACGTGGCAGACAGGAAGGACTTGCGAAAGCATCATTACTCATTCAGTTGGTAGCGTCAGACAGTAATGCTTTTAAAGAGAGTATTCTCCAGAACAGTAAAGAAGCTGTTGAGTTGAGAAAAATTTTTACAGAGAAAGGCGAATAATATGGACGAACTTATTGTAGTTAATTTTGATACGCATACAGTGTCTGCAAGAGAGTTGCATGAAAAATTGAATATTGAGAAAAGATTTAGTGCGTGGTTTGAAACCAATAGCAAGGGATTTATTGAGGGGGAGGATTTTACAAGCGTACTTTCGGGTACAGTTGTTAATAATGGAGCTCAACGAGAACTTCAGGACTATGCGATTTCAGTAGATATGGCAAAACATATCTGTCTTATGAGTAGAACCGAATCTGGAAAAAGGTGCAGACAGTATCTTATTGACTTAGAGAAGGCGTGGAACACACCAGAGCAGGTATTTGCCAGAGCATTAAAAATGGCAGACCAGACAATCAGTAGCTTAAAGGATAGATGCAGATTCCTTGGCGGGCAAGTTGTAGAACAGCAGAAAGTTATTGAAGAACTTCAGCCTAAAGCATCTTATTATGACATGATTCTTCAGTGTAAAGATTTAATCGTGACAACAGTTATAGCAAAAGATTATGGGATGTCTGCAAAGAAGTTCAATGCAATGCTTCATGATATGGGAATTCAGTACAAGCAGGGCGATACATGGGTGCTTTATTCAAAATATCAGGGGAATGGTTATTTGAAAATGAAAACACACAATTATTCCGATGCAAGTGGAATACAGCATTCTAAGGAACATGCGTATTGGACACAGAAGGGAAGATTATTTCTTTATGATTTTCTCAAACAGAAAAGCATTTTACCACTTATTGAACATGCGGTTTGATATACAAAATGAAGCAAAATTAAAAATTAAGTACAAGTACAGCAACATAATATGTACTGGAGGTGGTGAAGTGAAGACCAATGTTTATATCCGGTTTGGTGATGATACGAATTATAGAAATGTCAATACCTTAACGGATGAAGAAAAGAAACTTGCTGGGAATAAGTTAAATCAGCAGGCTGCAGAAAGAATTGTTTTAGTACCAAAGACCGCATAAGCGGCAGGAAGGACAAGCTATGAAGTATCTTGGAGACATAATTGCAGGAATAGGCTTTGTTGGAATGATATTAGGATTCAGTTCCTACGATACCAATCCAGTTATCTGTGGAGCAGTGGGAGTAATTGGAACATTGCTGATATGGATTGGTTATAACGTGGACAAGCAGACCTGCAAGGAGAGTAAAGATGATTGTTACATTAAAAAAGGATGATGCGTCAAAACTTTGGCGAGTTCGCATCATCCTTCGAAAAGGGGATATAAAATATCCATTTCGTGCATTGTAACACAAATTTAACGAGAAGTAAAGAAAGGTGGTCTTATGTATACCTGTAAGAAGTGTAAGGCAAATGTAGATGCTGGGGAACTGGTTGGCGGTGTGTGTGATGATTGCCGGGAAGAAACAGAGAAACAGGAAAGCTATTTTAAGCAGGCTTTACGAATTGATGTATCTGGCCAGTTTGTAATGGATTTCAGAAAGGAGTTATTAAATGCATAGTGTAAATATTAAAGAGAGGAATTTAAGTGTTATAGCTGATATGTCCTTTAATCCGGGAGGTGGAATGATTGGATGGCAATTATGTGAAATTAAGTCGTGGACTGTTGGAGTGGGAATGGTATTCAGATATTAACACCAGCCGGATGTTTATTCACATGCTACTTAAAGCAAATTGGAAAGATGGAAATTTTAAAGGAGTAATTGTTCCAAGGGGGTCATTTATTTCTTCAATTGGAAAATTAATTGATGAAACAGGACTTACAGAACGCGAAGTCAGAACTTCGATTGCTCACTTAAAAAAGACTGGCGAAGTGACAAGCAGAACAACAAACAGATATACCGTATTTACTGTGGTTAAGTATGATATGTACCAGACTACCGACAAGCAAAGTGACAAGCAAACGTCAGACAAACGTCAGGCAAACGACAATCTAACGACATGCAAACGACAATCTAACGACAAGCTAACGTCAACAATAGAAGAAGGAAAGAATATAAAGAATGAAAGAAGAGAAGAAGGAAAGAAGAATAAAAAAGAAGGTGCTAAAGCACCTAAGAAAAAAGCGGATGTTTATTATCCATACGATGAAAAATTAAATCAGGCATTTGCAGCATTTGTTGAGATGCGTGTAAAGATAAAAAAGCCAATGACAGAGAGAGCAATAAGCATGGCAATGGAGCGGTTAAAAAAAATATCCGGTGAAGATAATGAGCTGGCAATAAGAATTCTTGACCAATCTGTAATGAATTGTTGGCAGAACATTTATGAATTAAAGTCTGCTGGCAATAAGGAGAATGTCTTTGATGAATGGAGGGATGCTTAGTGACTAGAGAAGAGACGCAGGAGATATTGATGGCAGTACAAGCAGCATATCCAAATTATAAACCACCAAATAAGACGGTTACAGTGAATGTATGGTGTGAATTGTTGACAGAGTATAGTTATCAGGAAATCTCAGCAGCATTAAGGGCATACATAGTGTCTGACAGTAGCGGATTTGCTCCAAGTGTTGGACAGTTAATTGATAAATTACAATTGATAAACACTTCAAGAGAGTTGAATGAAATGGAAGCATGGTTGCTTGTAAGTAAAGCATTGAGAAATGGCTACTATGGTGCTGAGCAGGAATTTGATAAGTTACCACCCTTAGTACAGAAAGCTGTTGGAGCACCAGAGCAATTAAGAAATTGGAGCCAGACAGATATGGAAAGCATTGAAAACGTCGTACAATCAAATTTCATGAGAACGTATAGAACTGTAGTCGCAAGAGAAAAGCAGATATCCAAAATGCCCAAAGATATAAGGGTTTTAATTGATAAAACTAATAGGAATATGGATATGTTATTGGAAAAAAGAACAGACAGGGTAATTGAAGAAAAGATTGATCAGGAAGAGTGTGTTCCAATGTCAGTGGAAATGAAAGATAAGTTGCAAAAAATATTAGAAAAAGGTTAAGTATGAATAAAGTGGAGGTAATAATTTATGTATGAAGTAATTAGTGAAGAATTAGATATTAAGGCATGTGGACTGGCTGATTTAACGACAGAGCAGGTGAATCATTTTTTAGGATATTGGAAGGAAGGAACAAAAATTGGAAGTCTTACGGTATTTTTTGAAAGGGACACAGGAACATTGGTGTTAAATAAAGATCATGTAATGTATGATATGTGTCGTGAATTGGCAGAAGGGTATATGGGAGCATCATCGGAGGCTAGAAAGGAAATGTTAGGGCAATGTCCGGAAACACGGATTAAAGAAGCACTTCAAGTAATGGAGAATTGCTTGAGTGCCGGAAAATAAAAAAAGAATTGTTTAGAGCAACAAAAAATCATATTGATAATATGGAAGATCATGCAGTTTTTAAAGATATTTGGAATAAATACAATTTAGTAGATGCAGTAACTATTGCATATAGATATGGTGTCATGAATGGAAAACGTATAGAGCGGGTAAAAAAGAAGAGACAATATGTTAACGCATAAATAGCATATAGGATTACCAGAGAGAAAACAGAGACAAAACTGAAAGATAAGAATAGTACATTAATTTGGGAGAATAATATTCTTTTACAGAAAAACCAAGGAAAAACATTGGTGTAGATGGTCATATATGGGACTGGCTAAATATGGTGAACATGATAGAGATGATTATAGGTATGGGTATGAAAATATAGGATTTTATATAGGGACCGTTGCAAAAAGGAAAATACATCATGGATTATGTTAGGGGTATTTTGTAGATGAACGCTATCCATAGGAGGTTATTGGTAATAAATCTGGATAATCCGGAACTGTTAGAGGAAGGAGCAGCTATGACGGAGAATGAAGCAAAAGTATTTATTCAAAACGCTATGGAACAATCAAGGAATGCTTTGGCTGAATTGATGTTAATAATGCCAAAGGTATTTGCAGTAATGGAGAAAAACCTGGGTGAGTATTATAGCAATCTTGAGAACTGTAAAAAAGAGATTCAGGCATGTGAAGTAGCAATTAAAACACTAGAAGAAGTGCAGCAGTATCATGCAATCGGCACATTGGAAGAATGCCGGGTGGCTGTGGAGAAGCAGACAACAATGGAACCCATTCGAATGGATAAATGCACCTGTCCGTCCTGTGGGACACATAATGAAGTCTGGAAGGAACGCAGGAACACTTTAACTAGTGACATAGTGTATTGTTGGCATTGTGGACAGGCAGTAGAAATTAAGCGGAGTGATGAATAAAGAACTTTAATTTGTCGATAACACTCGACTTTTGCACATTGAAAATTGAATACTGGCGGTGAAGTGGTATAATCTTTTTATAACAAAAGATTGGAGGGTTTTACAATGGAATTGGAAGAAAGATTGGATTTTATTGAATTTAGAATGGATTTATTAAGGACTGGAAGCGAATTTTGTAAATATCTATATGATTGTGAAATAACTAGAAAACAGTTGTCTGCTTTGTATGATATTATGGATTATTTCAGGGAGAAGATAGATAGCGGGCAAAAAAGTAAGCAGTGCAGAATATGAAACAAAAGTATTGGATGTTGTTGATAGAAGAAAGCTGGATTATCATTTTTGCGAATTATTTGCGAAATTCCTTTGGGAAGAAGAAAGGTACGATGAAGTATTTCCGGCACTTTATGGGGAATCTCAAAAATTCAAACATTTGTTCAAGTAAATAAGCATATATACCAACCGCCAGTATTTGCTGGCGGTATTTTTATACCCAAAAACAGGAGGAATGAAATTGAACAAAGATATATTATTAGATTACATAGATGCATGTGAACTGGTAAAAGAAACCGAAGCAGATATAAAGAAACTGCGAAAAACAGAGATGGTACATGATAAAGTATCTGGCAGTAATCCGGATTTCCCATACCAGGCACAGAGTTTCAATATTAATGGACAGGTAGAGCATTACATGGAATCATCTGAGCTGGAAAAAGAAAAACAGTTGCTGCAGGATAGGATGGTAAAAGCGCGATACAAGAAGATTAAGGTAGAGAAGTGGATGGCAAATGCACCGGCACGGATCCAGAGACTTGTAAGGCTTAAGTATTTTGAAAGGTTATCATGGGAGCAGGTGGCGGAACGGATAGGTGGTAGCACTTCGGCGGATAGTGCAAGAATGGAATTAAAAAAATATTTAAAAAAATAAAAATAGTTTCGTTTTTTTCACACATTTCGTTTTTGGTGTAGTAATATGTTATTAAGCCGAAAAGGCAAAAGACCTTTCCGGAACTTCATAACTCATGGGCACTCGAAAGGGTGCCTACTCCCCAATAAAAGAAGATTAATAGGCACTGTGCATAAGCATGGTGCTTTTTTCGTGGAGAATAATAAGTAGAGAGGAAATAGGTTGAGTTACAAATCACAGAGAAATTATGAAAATGCACAGCGGATGCTATTTGATGGAATCGGGCAGTATGAGATACCAGAGATAGAACCTACACAATTTGAGAATGCAGAGTTTATTGGATTTAATTATGCTAAGAGTGCGAAGAATCCAGAGAGCAAGGCAGTACATTTCTTTCTGGACGATTACCAATTTACCAGAGTATGGACAGATCCGGATAGATATATTCCAATGCTACAACGGTTCAAGTATGTGTTGACACCGGATTTTAGTTTGTATACGGATTTCCCGAAGCCGTTGCAGATATATAACCACTATCGTAAACATTGGCTAGGAGCATATTGGCAAATGCATGGAATCAATGTCATTCCTACGATATGTTGGAGTGGCCGGGAATCGTTTGGGTGGTGCTTTGATGGAGAACCTACACATAGTGTTGTTGCAGTTTCTTCTGTTGGTACACAGAACAGTAAGGAAAGCAAACAGAGATTCTTTGCAGGATATATGGAAATGATGAAAAGGCTAGAGCCTACACAGATTATATTTTACGGGAATGTACCAGAGGAATGCAAAGGAAATATCGTACATATTAAGCAGTTTAGTGATAAGTTCAGAAAAGCGGAGGTAGCACAGTGGTGATAAAAATAAATTTACAGTTTTTCGGTGGACGTGGTAGTAAATCAGGATTAAGTAAGAAAACAAGTACCGATTCAAAGAGTGACATGAAATTAGAAGGCTTGGCAAAAAAATACAATTTAGAAATGGAAACTTATAAAAAGCAAATGGATGAAATAGCATCAAAGTCAGTACCAGGAAATGGAATGCCACAAAAATATTATGATGTGCAGAAAAAGATGAATAATTCCAGAAAAAAATACAATGAAGTAAAAAATGAAATGGCTAAAAGAAAAAAGCCGGATGAAAAGAAGCAGAAAACATTTGTGAATAGCTTCGGTGAAGCAACAACCAGAGAAATTACATCAGCATCATATACAAGGGCACAACGTCGTATGGAAAAAGATATTCTTCGTAATATGGGGTATTAGTAATGGGCGGCAGAGGAGCAAGTAGTGGGATAAGTAGAAACGATAAGCCGTATGGGAGTCAATATCATACAGTATATCAGGATGGAAATATAAAATTTGTAAAAAAGAACAACCGTGATTCGGAAACTCTCATGGAAACTATGACTAAAGGTCGTGTTTATGTAACTGTTGGTGGTGATGAGTTATTAAGTATTACCTATTTTGACAATAAAAATAAAAGAAGTAAGAGCATAAATTTAGATCACCTGCATCATGGTATGCAACCACATACACATCATGGTTATTTGCACAATGAGGATGATAGTAAGAAAGGCGCAGCAAAGCTTACTACCCAGGAGAAAAAGATGGTTGAAAGAGTATATAAATTATGGTATTCTCATCTTAACAAGTGATAGCTCAGGACGAGGAGAGCCCTTGATGGAGGAGACCCCGGTGCGAACCCGGGTGCTTGTTAAGAAGATACCATATCCCAAAAGGGTGCGGTATCTTTTTATGCAAAGTAGTTATAATAAATTGACTAAAACATGAAAATAAGTTATGATTAACTTAGAGCCAAGAGCCGAATATGTAGAGAAATCTATGTATCCGGCTCTTTTTTTATTGTGAATGAGGTGGAAGAGTGAATATCAATAGCAAGATGAAAAAGCTTCAGATGGCAATATTACAGAGCGGGTTGGCAATCAGTATTAACCGCAGCCAGTTTTATTCAGTAGAGCAGAACCGGTTCATTCCTATGGTATCTCTATCCACAAAGGTATTTCATTATTATGAAAGACTTGGAGAATGGAAAGACCAGACATTTGAAATCATACGGACATCATCACAGGCGGATGCCCTGATTTGTCTACTGGAGATATATAAGGCGGTGGGGAATGGTGACAATAGTAACATATAAGAAAGATACTAGGGAAGTAATATCGGTATGCCCTATAGAAGTAATATCGGACGAAGAAGTGGAACTGGAAGAGCAGGACGGCATTATTGCGGATGGATATGATTACATCATTTATAACGGTACGGAGCCATTATTTGAGGATATAGATGGAAAGATGTATTTAATGACGGATAGGCTATTATTACCGGCTGATTATTTAGAGGATGAAGGTGGTGAGTAAGTGCAGGATGAATTAACAATTAAACAAAAGGCATTTGCTGATTATTATATTGAGACAGGAAATGCGACCGAAGCTGCAAAGAGGGCAGGTTACTCACAGAGGACAGCTTATAGAACAGGTGCGGATAACCTCAAGAAACCTCACGTAGCGGCTTATATAGCGGAGAGACAGAAACAGATTGATGATGAGCGAATATGTAATATAGCAGAAATACAGAGAATCAGAACATCCATTGCTAGAGGGGAACGTAAGGATGATTTTGGATTTACACCGGAAAACGGAGATATCTTAAAAGCCTGTGCTGACTTGGAAAAGTCTCTAAAAATAAAGGAAGAGCAGGAAGAGATACAAAGGCAGAGAGAAGAAGCATTGAACCGTGGAATATATCATACTGATTTGGATACCATTGCAGATGTGTTTCATCCGGCAGTCAGAGATATGCGGAAGCATGGACATAGAGAATATGTTTTCCCCGGTGGACGTGGTTCCACAAAATCATCCTGTGGCATGGAAATTCCATATGAAATAATGATGAATAATCCACAAATGCATTGTCTGGTAGTTCGTAAAGTAGCAAATACACTGAGGGATTCTGTATATGCACAGATGGCATGGGGATGTGATAAGCAGGCAGAGAATCCCATGTTTGTAAGGGAAAATTGGGACTTTAAATTATCACCACTGGAAATTACATATAAACCAACCGGACAAAAGGTTTTCTTCCGAGGAGCAGATGATCCGGCAAAGATAAAGTCCATTAAGCCACCGTTTGGATTTATTGGAATATTAATCTTTGAAGAATTAGATCAGTTCAGCGGAGAAGAGGAAGTTCGTAAAATTGAGCAGTCTGCAATCCGTGGTGGCAGTGGTGCATACATAATTAAGATATTTAATCCGCCCAAAAGTGCGAATTGCTGGGTAAATCAGTATGTTGCAACACCTAAGGATTCCATGATGGTTATACGCAGCACATATCTGGATGTTCCACCGGAATGGTTAGGCGAAGATTTCATAGAAGAAGCGGAGCATTTGAAAGAAACCAATCCGGATGCCTATGAGAATGAATATATGGGTAAGGCAAATGGAAGCGGTGGTGCAGTCTTTGAATATCTGGAATTCAGAACAATTACAGATGAAGAAATAGCCACATTTGACAGAATATATCAAGGTGTTGACTGGGGATGGTATCCAGACCATTACGCATTTATAAGGTCTTACTATAACCGGAATGCAGAGACTATCTACCTGATTGCAGAAAATTATGTGAATAAGCAGAGCAACGAAAAGACTGGAAAGTGGATAAAGAACCATAAATATGATGATTATCCGATTATCTGCGATTCAGCAGAAAAGAAATCTGTAAATGATTATAAGGATATGGGGATTCCGGCAAGGGAAGCAATAAAAGGACCCGGTTCGATTGAATATGGAATGAAGTGGCTGCAGGTAAGGCACATTGTTATAGACCGGGCAAGAACACCGGCAGCCTATGAAGAATTATCAAAATATGAGTATGAGAGGGATAAGGATGGTAATCCGATATCTGGATATCCAGATGCTAATAACCATATCATAGATGCTTTGAGATACAGCTATGAACCAATATGGAGAAAGCGAGGTAGTACAGCATAATGGGATTTTTAAGTATGATAAAAGGATGGTGGAACAGGATGTTTAAGAGTGAAGCTAAGAGTGAATTTGGAACAACTGCAATTATTTCCGGAGCAATGGAAACCGCAATCCGGTATTGGATGGATATTTACAGTGGCAGACCGGATTGGGTAGACCCAGAGGACAATATAAAGACAATTAAGTTTGCAAAATCCATTTGCTCAGAAACAGCAAGACTTGTCACACTTGCAATAGGAGTAAGTTTTGATGGCAACCGTGGGGACTATATGGAGAACTGGAATAACAGTGCAGTAATGCCACATCTGAGAAAGTGGGTGGAATATGGCTGTGCATTTGGAACAATTGTATTAAAGCCAAATGGAAATGGAGTGGATATTGTTACACCGGCAAATTTTGAAGTTACAGAAGTTGATGGAATGGGAAAGATTACCGGAATGCGTTTTCAGGACAGATATAAGTCCGGTGACAATTGGTATACGAAATTAGAGCAGCATAGTTTCAGAACTGCAAAAGTCAGATATGAAGAGAGCGGAGAATATGAGGATGTTACATTTTATCTGATTCAGAATAGAGCCTATATATCAAATAATGAAGCGGAAATAGGAAAACAAATAGATTTGTCTATGACAAAATGGTCCATGCTGCAGCCGGATGTTACGCTGACAAAGAAAAACGGAGAAAACATTGATTCTATGTTATTTGGTGTGTTTGCAATGCCGAATGCTAATGATTTGGATTTAGACAGTCCTTATGGAATGTCTCTGTTTTCCGAAGCAGTGGAAGAATTAAAAGACCTTGATATTGCATATAGCAGATTTACCGGTGAGATAAAAGATAGCCAGGATATAGAATTGCTTGGCGAAACTATGTTACAGGAGCCGGGCAGAAAAATAAATGCACCATCTGACATAAAACTTCCGCATCATGTTAAGAGAGTACCGGGCACATCAGAGGATGATTTCTATCAGGCAATCGAAAGACCTCTTAGAAGTTCTGACCGGCAGGTTGGAATCAATCATTTGTTATCAGAGATTGGTTATAAGTGCGGCTATTCGAATGGATACTTTGTTTTAGACCAGAAAACCGGAATGGTAACTGCAACACAGGTAGAAGCAGATGATAGAAGAACAATACAGCTTATTAAGGATATTAGAGATGCCCTTAGAAAATGTTTGAATGACTTGTATTATGCACAATCTGTTTTTGCAGATTTATACAATTTTGCACCGGTAGGAAATTATGTGCCATCCTATGACTTTGGAGATATTACTTATAACGAAGAAGAGGATAGAAAGAGATGGTGGCAGTATGTAACCAATGGCAAGGTACCGTTCTGGATGTACTTAGTGAAATTTGAAGGTTATTCAGAAGAGGATGCCAAGGCTATTGGTGAAGAAATGAAGGCAGATAGTGAATCAAAATTATTTGGAGAAGAATAAGGCAGGGATGTAGTGTGCAATATGATAAAACGGTTGGAAATGTAAATATAAAGGTAAATACCACACGGCTTGACAGAAATACAATGGAAGCACAGAAACTATTGAATATACAGGTTGTCGAAGATTCCAATAATCTTATACCATTTCAACAGGGAGCCTTGAGGGGAAGCGTACGCTATCCTGAGGGACTTTACGGGGGTGTAATATCATGGGGTAAAAAGGATACTCCATATGCACACTATCAGTATGAAGGGGAATTGTATCTTACAAAGGATGGACGTTCATATGCTCAAAAGGGAGAACAGAAATATCCCACCGGTACACCTTTAATACAACATGCAGCAGGCACTACAGACCATTGGTTTGAACATGCAAAGGAGCAGAATCTTAAGCATTGGATTGATTTAGTTCGTAGGACAGTAGGAAAGGGATAGAATGTTAAAACCAGAGTATTTTAATGATAAAGCGGATAGAATGATAGAATTATACCGCCAGTTGGAAGATTATATATTTAAGGATATAGCATACCGGCTTTTGAAATCGCAATCTGTCTCTGGTACTGCCGATAGACTTATCTGGAAGTTGGAGCAGATGGGTGAGAGCCGGGCAGAGATAATGAATAAATTGTCTAAGCTGACCGGCTTAAGTAAAAGAGAACTGAAAGAACTATTGCAGGATGCCGTTATAACCTCATGGAATGATGATTTAAGTACATTTAATCAGATAGGGATAAATATAGTTAATCCACTGGAAAATCAAGCAGTTATGTCCGTTATGAATGCAGAATATCAGAAGTGCCAGGGAGAACTTAATAATCTGACCAGAACAACAATGAACCAGGCACAGGTAGACTTAACAAGGATGTTAGATGAAGCGGAAATGAGAGTAGCAAGTGGAGTGCAGAGTTATTCCAGTGCAGTATGTGAGATATTAGATAATTATGCTAAAAAAGGCATGGTTGTAGAATATCCGACAGGCACGCACCGTTCCTTAGAAGCGGCAGTTCGTTGTTGCGTGGTGACATCCATGAATCAGACCAGTGCACAAATTACGAATCAATACATATTAGAGGGTGGAATAGAGTATGTACTGGTATCTGCTCATTTAGGAGCCAGAATCCAGCAACCGGGGCAACCATATCTTGCCGGTCATGAGAATTGGCAGGGGAAAGTATATCGGATCCGGGGAAGTGAGCCGGGATATCCGAATCTTTTAGAAATGACCGGATATGATATTGGAGAGAATGGAGCAGGAAAAGTTGTTAATCCTTTAGGTTTACATGGCTATAATTGTAGACATTCGCATCAACCGTGGGACAAGGCTTTAAAGAATCCATATGTTGATGAAAATGGAAAGTCTACGATAGACACGGAAGAAAGCCGTAAGTTGTATCAGAATCAGCAGAAGCAGCGTGCTATGGAGCGGAGCATCAGAGCCACGAAAAGACGATTATTAATGAAACAGCAGGAAATAGATTTAGTTGCCGAAACAGATGTAAAGGAGATACTCCAAAATGATTATGATAAGCTGGCTTATAAATTAAGAGAGCAGAATAAGGCATATAATGAATTCTGCACTGAGAATGATTTACAGAAGCAGTCTGACCGGTTAAAGGTTGCAGGCTATAAGCGGGAGCAGGCTGCAAAGGCAAGAGGTAGAGCAAGAGCATTTGAAAATAGAAGTATAAAAAAACCGATGGAAAAAGCAAAAAATACAGGCTATACTAAAAGAACAAAGGAAGAGTTTGAACAGATTGCACAACAGATAAAAAAGGAAATAACACATTATTCGGATAGACCATCAAAGTGGAGCGGAAAGATTATTGTTAATAATTCATTGATAAATGATGATGCATTAGGAATAAAAGAGTGGTCCTGCAATATTTCGGTTGTAGATACTGTTGATGATGGAGTTATATGGCATGAAATGTTACATTCTTGTTCTGGTAGTTATTATAAGCCAGAAGTATACAGCACAAACGAGTATATCGAAGAGGCAACTGTTGAATGGCTAAAGCAGCAAATATGCAAGGAAAAGAATCTTATAAATGTATGTGCTTATGAAGATAAAACGATTGTTTTACAAGCGTTGAATAATAGATTCTCATTCGGAACAGATGCAGAATTTGCAAAGGAAATATTCAATATTCCACTTCCAGAACGGTACCAATGGCTGGAGAATAGAGTGGATGAATGTTTGAGACAAGCCGGGGCTTCATTTGAAGATTATAACGAGGTTATTGGATTTGTTGAGAGATTGAAAGGTGGTAGAAATGGTTGATATTGAAGGATTATTAAAAGATATAGCGGAATATAATGAAAAGTATACGATTACTGAGAAATCAAGTGAAGCGGATAAGCTGATTGCAAAAATGCATGAGAAAAAACATACAAAGGAAGAATTTTTTTTGATGGAAGAGGAAGTAAGCGCATTTTTAAAAAGTGATGCATCTGAAGCTGATAAGCAGAAAGTACTTGGATATACAGAATCATTATCTATGCTATGTGCTGCAATTAGAGAAGGCAGACTTAATATGGACGAGAAATAGTAACAGCCATAACTTGAAATTGATATTTATTGACTTTGCTATAACTAAATGATATAATACACTCAGGTGATGAAATGAAAATAACTTGGTATAGTTGTCCCAGATGTGGGAATCCTCATTTTATGAAATTGCGGGAAGATACTAAGCTAAGAAATTTCCCAGCATACTGTAAGAAGTGTAAAAATGAAATACTGATTACCATAGAGCCTTTGAGCCGCGTAATCAATTCTTAAAAGGAATTGGTTATTCGGCTCATTTTTTTATATGTGCACAGTGGAGCAGCCAGGTAGCTTACCGGAATGCTTTTTCGGTGGTCGCAGGTTCGAATCCTGCCTGTGCAATTGCCAGCTATGGAGTAAATAGCAACTCAATCGTGCCGGACTGACCGGAGCAACAACTTGGAAAGAATGAGGTAAGAATATGTTAAAAGTAATCACAGAACTTGAAAAACTTGGTCTGGAATTGACAGACGAAATGAAAGAATCCATCAAGAAGAACATCGGCGAGGAAGTATATTCCAAGTCAGAACTTGATAAGAAAGTAAAAAAAGTGGAGGAAGAACGTGACCAGTATAAGGGACGTGCAGAGACCGCAGAAGAGACTTTAAAGGGATTCGATGGAAAAGACCTTGAAACCATCACAAAAGAACGTGATGAGTGGAAAGAAAAAGCGGAAACAGCAGCAAATGAATATAAGCAGAAATTGGAAGAAAGGGATTATAAAGATGCAGTAGATGCAGCGGTAAAAGACCTTAAATTCAGTTCCAATAGTGCTAAGAAAGCATTTGTATCTGACCTTATGTCAGACAAGCTGAAAATGAAGAATGGAATGCTTGTGGGATTTAATGATTTTGTGGATGCTTACAAAAAGGAAGATGCGACGGCATTCGTTGATGAGCAGCAGAAACATGATGATGACAATTCCGCTCAGTTCACAGACCACATGACACACCAGCAGCAGGGCACAGAGCCAATTACTGGTGACCCGAACAAAATGGACTTTGCCACTTATAAGAAGTGGAGAGCACAGAACAAATAGGAAAGGATGATTAAATATGCCAAACACAATTTTAACACCGCAGATTATTGCGAATGAAGCATTGATGGTTTTACAGAGTAATCTTACGATGGCAAATCTTGTCCACAGAGATTATTCCGCAGATTTCGTCAAAGTAGGTGACACTATCACCGTTAGAAAACCGGCAACCTTTGTTGCTAAGAACTTCACCGGACAGACAGAAGCACAGGACATTGCAGAAGGTTCCGTACCAGTAACAATGGACAGATTCAGAGATATTACTGTTAATGTTGGTTCAAAAGAAATGACATTAAATATTAAAGACTTCTCTGAACAGGTTATTGCACCGGCTATGCAGGCAATGGCACAGCAGATTGATGCAGATTTGTTAGCAGTAGGTATTTCCAAAGCTAATAAGAAAGTAACTGTATCAGACACACCGGCTATTACGGATATTGCAGGTGTTGGCAAGGCCTTAGACATGGCAAAGGCTCCAAGAGCCAACAGAAGATTAGTATTGCCACCAACCATTCTGTATAAGTATAACACTCTGGATAACTTTGCAAAACAGTGTTACAAGGGTGACTCTGCAGCATTACAGGAATCTGAGATTGGAAAGGTATATAGCTGTGAGACTTTTATGTCCCAGAATTGCCCGGAAAATCAGAATGATACACCTGGTACAGTGAAATCTTACAAGGTTGCAGGAACTAAGGATGCAACACAGTTTACAGTATCTGATGGTACCACAGCAGCAAGTACTATTAAGAAAGGTGACCAGTTAATTGTAAATGGCTATCTGTATACTGTAACTGAGGATGTAACACTTGCATCCGGTGCAGGTACCGTGAAAGTAGATCAGAATATTCCGGATAATGTGGCAGCAACAGACGCATTTGTGGTAAACAAGGCTCATGCGCTCGGATTTCACAGAAATGGTCTTGCACTTGTTACTCGTAACCTTGAGTTACCAATGGGTAATAAGAATGCTTATATTGCATCTGCCGATGGTCTTGGAATCAGAGTTGTATTCGATTACGATTCTGATCACAAACAGGACAAAGTTTCTTTCGATATTATTTATGGTATCAAAGAACTGGATGCAGACTTACTGGTTGATTTTGCCTAAGAAGAAAGGGGGATTCCGATATGATAACCACATTTGAATTCTATCAGAAGACATATTATGGGGATTCTATAAAGGAATCCTCTGATTTCGATAAATGGGAATCAAGAGCAGAAGATAAGCTGAGATCTATTACACAGGACAATCTTACAGGTGAAGCATTGGAAAAATTCAACAAACCATTGCAGAAAGCAGCATGTGCAATAGCTGATTTACTTTATGAGATTGATAAGGCTACCAAGACAGCCACAGCAACAGATGAAACCAATGTAAAATCACGTTCAAGCGGTGGAGAATCCATCACTTACGGAGATAATAAAACTCTTGTTACCGCAGTATTGAGTGATAAGAGGGCACAGAACCGGCTTATTTATGATACGGCAGTTGAGTATTTAGCCGGAACTGGTCTGTTATATGCGGGGGTGTGAGATGGGAGATATCTTTTATAACAAAACTGTTACCGTATATAACAAAACATCTGATGATTTAATGGGTTCGGAAACCTGGTATGCAACTGTACTTAAGAATGTACGGTTAATTGTTACCAAAGGGGCGAATGTATCAAATAGCGGACTGGATTCAGCAGATTCCGCAAAGTTATATGTCAGATGGGATTTCCTGCCGGAAGACACAAAAAAATATCTGCCACCGAAAGCATGGCAGCAGTCTGCAGAAAAAGAAAGTAATTTCACATTCACCGGCGGAGCAGATTTCTTTGTAGAGGGTGATACCTCACAGGAAAATCCATGTGAGGATTTCTTTACCTATATGAAAGAAAAGTATGATAACTGCTTTAAGGTTACGAATGTTGATGATTATAACCTTATACCACATATTGAAGTAGGGGGCGCATAATGGCAGATACGAATAAGAAAGCACTTAGCATAACAGAGCAGGATAATATTGCAGAAGCGGTACTTCGTATCGTTGCGGCATATCCAGATGTTCCGGTAACACAGAATAAGATATGTTTGGATGACCTTAAGGAATCAGAGAGCATAGGAATATTTCCGTTATCCGGAGCAGTTATAACAAAGCAGTATGTTTCCGGCTCGTTTGAAGCACAGTTTCCTTTTTCAGTATGTTTTAAATGCAGTCCGACTACAAATAAGGCAGTAATTGTTAAGAGACGTAGTCTTGAGGGATTAGCGGAATGGTTAGAAAGTATGAAATATCCGCCACTTTCGGAAGGAAGAACTATCCGGAAGATAGAGAGAACAACGACAACTATCCTATCTGGAAAAGATGAAAGCGGTGCTTCCGTTTTCCAGTGCGGATTCAATTTATTATATTTCAAGAAAGGATGACAGAAAATGGCAGAAAGTAGAACAAATATGGTGTCACTTATCGACATTGGTTCTTGGCTTGGTGGAAAAACAGCGAATATTGTAGAGATGGGTGACGGATTTACAGAACTTACAGAAGATTGGGGCCCTGATGTAGAGAGTACACAGTATGTAAATATGAAAGCGAAAGCATCTACATTAAAGGGATATGAATTCTCCATGTCCCCAGAGAGGGAGTATCTGAATGATGACTTCCAGAAAGCTATTGATAATGGATTCAAAACATTCCCAACCGGAAAGGATTGTGAGACGTATTACTTCCGTTTCTACAAATCTGATATTACCGGTGGAAAAGGAGACTGTATCAGAATCCCAGTCATTATTGCACCATCATCCACTGGTGGAGAGGGTGGCGGAATCCTTACCTCTGCAATTCAGATTCAGGGTAATGGTGAAGTAGAATTAGGTGAAATCACTATTACAGAAAGTGGTTACACCTGGGCACCAAAAGCAAGTGAATAGAAAATATATGGGCAGTCTTTAGGGCTGCCCTTGTTGAAAGGATAATTATGGAGAGATTAGAAAGAGCAACAAACTTATTAGAGATTAGTGTGAATAAGCAGGATGATTTACTGGTATTGGACTGTAATGATATTACTGTTTTTTCTCGTTTCGCACATCTGTATGAGAATATCGATAAGATGTCAGAATCGGCAAAAAAAGAGATGGAAGAGGTAAAACAGAAGTTCAAGGATATTGAGGATGATGTTAATCCGGCTCAGTTAATGGCATATATCAATGTTCATGTAATGACTTCACAGAAAATTATGGAGGAACTGGATAAGGTATTCGGAGAAAACTTCTGCAGAAAGGTATTCAGGGAGAATTACGAACTGAATCCGGATTTTGTACCGGATGAAATTGCCCTTGCAGAACTGGTAGACAGCCTTGTGCCAATCATGGAAAAAGCATACGGAGAACGTATCAAAAGAACACAGAATAAGTATAATGCTGGAAAACGTGGAAAGCATACCAAGACGAAGGATGAATTGATTCAGGAGTTTAAGGAAAGTAGACATGAATAATGTGTTACTGGACCCGTTACCAACAGAATGGAACGGATATCCTATAAATTATTGGTTCCAGATTGGAATACAGATATATCTTGTCTTTGAAGATGATGAACTGGAAGATTTTGAGAAGGCAGATGTCATTGCAAATCTTCTTTTTCCGGGTGAAGTTCCACCGAAAGAGCAGGTGCAGGAATGTTTGGAATGGTTCCTGAATGGCTGGTGTCATGATAGAAGTCCTAAGGAACGTGATAAAAGGCGGCTGATGGATTTTAATAATGACCAGTGGAGAATATATGCTGACTTCCGGCAAATATATGGTATCAATTTGAATGAAGCAGATCTGCATTGGTGGGAATTTATGGGAATGCTTTGGAATATGCCGCAACGACAATCCTCATTTTTACAGGTTGTGGATATTCGCCGGAAGAAACTGAAAAGCAAGATGTCCAAGGAAGAGCGAGAATCTATCCGAAATGCCCAGTACATTTATGGATTGGAAGAGAAAAAAAAGAAAAGAAGCGTGTTTATACAGATGCAGAAAAGCAAAAGATTGATGAAGTCGATGCACTGCGAGAGAAAATGAAACGTAAAAAAGAGGAAACCGATGAAGCACTGGATTTCTTCCGAGAGGGGTGATGCTGAAGCAGTAATTACGATGGTGAAATCAGGATAAATACAAAAATTGATACAAAAGATGCTACAAGCCAGTTGATGTCTTTGCAGAATCGCATGAATAAGACAGCACAAAAGATTGATGCAATCACTCAGAAGATGAAGAGTATGGAAGCACCGACTATAAAAACAGATTCCTTTAAGGCATTAGAAGCTGAACTTGAGAAAGCACAGTCCGAAATGCAGATATTGATTGAGGACCTTAAAATATGGGAGTCTATTGGAATTACTTCTGGAGATACATGGCAGAATTTAAATGATAAGATTGGTGCTGTAGAAGAAAAATCAGTTGATATACAGAAAAAATGGAAGAAATGGTGAATTCCGGTGAAGCATTTACCAATTCAGTTAATACAGATGCTTATCAGAAATTACAGCAGGATCTTCAAAATGCTAATGCTGATATGGCTGTATTAAATAAAAAATCAGAGGAATTGGCTCTTAAGACAAAAGAAACAGGAAATGCGCCGGATGGACTGCTTGGAAAGTTAAAGCAGATGAAAGAAGTGCTTGGTGGTGTTGTTAGCAAAGTTAGTGATGGAGTAAAGAAAGGTGTAAATGGATTAAAGAAGATAAAGAATTCTATAGGCGGTGTACTTTCTAAATTAAAAAATTTACGTGCAGGAGCGAATAAAACTTCCAGTGGATTTTCTAATTTATTAAAAACCATGCGTCAGATGGTTCTTAGCATGGCCGTATTCCAGGCAATGTCAAAGGGTGTGGAATTCCTTAAGAGCGGGTTGCAGAATCTGGCGGTATATTCGAAAGAATACAATAAAAATATGTCTGCACTGGTATCTTCTACCGGAATGCTTAAGAACAGTCTGGCAGTAGCCTTTGCACCGATTATCAGTGCAGTTATTCCATATCTGGTAAAACTGATTGACTGGATAAGTGCGGCTGCTAATGCCGTATCAAGGTTCTTTGCAATCCTCGGTGGGAAAAAGACCTATACACAGGCAATTAAACAGAATAAGAATTATGCTGCATCTTTAAATAATGTAGGAAAATCTGCGGACAATGCAAAAGGAAGTCTTGCTGGGTTTGATGATTTGGATGTGTTACAGAAGAATGATGCATCTGGAAGTGGCGGCGGTTCTTCCTTCGGTGGAGCAGATGGAAGCGGATTTGAGCAGGCGGATGTTGGAGTAGTATCCGACTGGGCGGAGCAGTTCAAGAGTGCTGTTGATAGTGGTGACTGGTATGGTGTAGGTTCCCTTGTAGCACAGAAATTGAATGAAGCACTGTCAGCTATTGACTGGGGATTTATTCAGACACAGGCTGCTAATTTCGCAACTAACCTTGCAAATGGTCTGAATGGATTTGTATCTGGTCTGGACTGGAATCTTATTGGAACAACAATAGGTAATGGTCTTATGACAGCATTGTTATTTGTCTATACAGTCCTTACTACATTCAATTTTGAAGAGTTAGGTACTGGATTGGCAGATGGAATTAATGGTGCGTTTTCAGCAATATCATGGGATTTAATTGGGGACACTGTTATTGCCGGAATTCAGGGAATGTGTGATATGGTAGTAGCTTTTCTCGATGAGTTGGATATTTTCGACGGTGTTAATTTTGATGGCTTACGGGAAGCATTGGATGGCTTGGGAGAATCATTATCACCTTTTTCGGATACTGTCGGTAGCGGATTGCAGTGGTTCTTAGAGAATGTTTTAATACCGCTTGCCGCATGGACCATATCGGAAGTGTTACCTGGATTTTTAAATGCAGTTGCTGGAGCTGTAGATTTTGTTAATCAAGTAATATCAGATGCACAACCTATGCTGCAGTGGTTTTGGGATAATATATTGGCACCAATTGCTGAATTTACTGGTGGTGTGATAGTCAGTGTATTAGATGGAATCGGAGATGCATTAAGCTGGATAGCAGAAAATGAGGTGGCAATGGCAATTCTTGAGGGATTGGCAATAGCAATAGGTCTTGTAAGTGCTGCATTTACTATATTTACTGCTGTAAGTACTGCTGCTTCTGCAGCAGGGGGAGTTTTGGCAGGAGTTATTGCAGCAATAAACTGGCCACTTGTGTTAATTACTGCAGCTATTGCAGCAGTAATAGCAATAGGCATTTTGCTTTATAAAAACTGGGATACAGTAAAAGAAAAAGCTGTTGAAATCTGGGGGAAGATTAAAGAATTCATCAGCAATGCAATAGAAAAGGTCAAAGAAGTAATTTCCAATGTAATTAATAAAATAAAAGAAACATGGAGCAATATCTGGGGAAAAATCAAGGATACTGCATCAAAAGTGTGGGATGGAATTAAGAGTGCAATAACCGGTACCATTAATGGTATAAAGACAGGCATATCCAATACATTAAATGCAATTAAAAGTGTATGGGATAAGATTTGGGGTGGCTTAAAAACCACTGTAACAAATATCTTTGATGCTATCTGGGGTGCAATAAAAGGTGTTATTAATAGCATCCTTGGTGGTATTGAGGGAATGGCAAACGGTGTCATTGGTGGAATTAATACGGTAATCGGAGCATTGAATAATCTTTCCTTTGATGTCCCGGACTGGGTTCCGGTTTTGGGTGGTAAAACATTTGGATTTAATATTACGGAATTGAGCAAGGTAAGTTTGCCAAGACTGGCTAATGGCGGTATTACAACCGGTGCTACACTGGCAGAAATCGGAGAAGCCGGAAGAGAAGCAGTCTTACCATTGGAGAACAATACCGGCTGGATGGATGAACTGGCAGGAAAGCTGGCTTCCAGAATGCCAACATATAACACACCGACAACACTTGTGATGGAAGTAGATGGTAAAGCATTTGCAAAATGTGAATTACCTTATTTTAATGCCGAATCACAGAGAATCGGTGTCAGATTAGTAACAGGATAAGGGGGATAATCAGGTATGGCAGTATATACACAAGGTCTTGTGATTGATGGAATTATATATGATATCCCCTTTGTAAAAATATCCCGGACAATGGACTTCCTGGAAAAATATGCAGAGAGGACAGAAGATGGAGATATCAAAATAGAGACTATCGGTCTTTATAAGAATTATGAAATATCAATTGGTACGATTGAAGATGCAAGCCTGTATGACAGTCTGATAGAGCATATTTCAGACTGTTCCAATCGTTTCCACCATGTATCTTTACCGGATGCATCAAAGCAGTTTGATTTCTACGGCTACTTTTCTTCCATTAAGGATGAGGTGGAGAAGGTGCTTGGCACAGGCGCACAGTATAAAGGGTTGTCGTGGAAAATGACATCTAAGAAACCATATAAGACAGCATAAGGAGGGATTACATTGAGGACAGGCTGTAAAGCAGAAATGAAATTTACGGATGTATCAGCATTAGAAGATGCAACTCCTTCCAGTTCAGAGAATAAATCCTTTGGACAATTAAGTAATCTACAGGCAGAAAGAAAAGTACCGGAATACGGAACGTTGGAATTGAATCAGTTTGTACTTGATGGCAGCAGGCAGATTGTGGAATCCAATCCGGAGAACGTAGCTTTTTGGAGTGCCGATATGTCCGGGGCAGATTGCAGCTTTGCAACTGCTCCAACACTTACTATTGTTTTTGAAAAGGCACATTCATCATCCGGTCTGACATTGTATTTTGGAATGGACTATCCGGAAGAGGTTGAAATTGAGTGGTATACATTGGGCGGAACCAAGTTACTAAGTGAAGTGTTTTACCCGGATGCGCTTGTCTTTACCTGCAATTGTCCGGTGCAGAATTATGACAAGGTCATTATTAAAATAACTAAGACCAGGTATCCACAGTGTTATGCAAGGTTGCAGTACATTCTATATGGACTATACATAGCATGGAAGGATGACTTAATCCAGTCTGGGAAAGTTACAGAGGAAGTGGATTTTACATCGGCATCCTTATCCATTAATGAAGCAGAGTTAGAGATTGTGGATGTCAATAATGATTTTGATATTGGCAATGAAAATGGAGCATGGAAATCGGTGCAGAAAACACAGCAGATCACATTAACAGAAATAAAGGACGGTAAAGAAATTCCGGCAGGTACATTCCATATTGATGATTTTTCTTTTAAAAAGAATATCGTGAATTTTAAGATGATTGATAAAATCGGTTTGATGGATAAGTATACCTATTATGATGGTGAAATTTACAAGTCCAGAAAAGCCGGAATCATATTGGAGAGTATATTTGCCAGTGCCGGAATAACAAAGTATTCCATTGAGGAAGAAGTATATAACACCCTCTTAGATGGATATTTAGAGATACAGACCTGCAGAGAAGCGTTACAGATGGTTTGTTTTGCCTGTGGCGCATTGGCAAGTGACAGCAGGAGTGATTCGGTAAAGGTTTATAAGCCGGATAGATATGTAAAGTATACCGTGGGACCAGACCGGAAGTTCAATGGAAATACATCCGTTTCATTGGATGGCTATGTTTCCGGTGTTTCAATAGAAAGAAGCGTTTATACATTAGAAGATAAGGAAAGTGAGATTTACAATGATTATCTTCCAAAAGGATTAAACAGAATCACTTTTTCAGAACCGTATCAGACTGCTTCCATTGCAGTAACAGGTGGAACTGCAAAGACAGTAAGAACTAATTATATTGAAGTTCAAATGAACAAAGCAGGTACATGCACCATAACTGGAAAGAAATATGCTGATGCAAAAGTAACATATCAGGAAAATGTGGCTCACTTGGAAGCCGGAGAATCAGAATCTGTGAAATCATTTGGCACAATAACTTTATATAACCTTAAGAATCTTCCTGATATTGCAAAACGGTTATTAGATTACTATTCCCTGCGAAGAAAGATTGATATGAAGTTTCTTTTAGATTTGGAAGAGGTTGGAAACTGGATAAATGTAACAGATACATCTGGAAATACTTCTACAACACTAATTGAAAGTCAGACGATTGATTTGACTGGTGGCTTTATAGCAACTGCAAGTTGTCGTGGATATTCTGTAGTGGTCACAGAAAATTATTATGCAGGCACAGAACTTTATGCCGGAGGGGGTGGAATCATCTAATGAAATTAAATTTGCTTAATCCATATCAGATTATTAAATCTTTGCAGAAAGAAAATGAGCAGGTAAAGGCGGAGAATGAGCAGCTAAAGAAAGAAATAGCTGACTTAAAGGAAAAAGAGGTGACGGAGTATGCTGCTTTGGATAGAAGCCGTGACAGACCGGTCACAGAATGACGTTTACCGGGTTCTGGAATTACTGGAAAAGGGATGGAAGAATTTTACTGATTCAGAAAAAAGGGAATGGTCTTCTGGCATGAAAGGTTCTTTGAATACTTCAGATTTAACACGGATCCAGAATAACATTCAATTGTTGTCCGATGTGCTGGAACTGAATCTTACAGTAAGTGATGTGCCGGAGATTCCTACAGTCACCTTGTTTGATGAAATCAGAGAGAATACTGGAAAAATCAGAAGTGCTTATTGTATTCATTCCACTACACCAACAGTCCCGGAAGAACCGGTAAATACTTTTGAAAAGTGGAATGACATCGAAAAGATTTTAAGTGATGTTTATGAAATCCTGCTGAATAACTTCCATTATTATTGTGGAACAGAGATTTATGCAGGTGAATCCAGTGGATTACTTTTATAGGAGGTAGATTATGGCTTTTAATAAGAAAACATGGAAAGACCGGGTAGCGGAATTTATCAACCGCCGGTTATTAACAAAAGAGGACGGAAGCACAGATTTGGTTACTGTGGCACGAAGTGAGGGGACAATCTCCGTTGAAGGTGATGCCTTTAATGCGGAAACTATGAATGATTTGGAAGATAGAGTTGAAGCTGCATTTAATGAACTGAGCAAAAATAAGCAGGATGCATCAACGGCAATCACGACTGGGAATATTGGTCAGCAAAGTGTGAAATATGCATCAAGTGCAGGTACGGCAGCAAATGCTAGTAAAGTTCTTTGGAGTGGTGTGCAGGGCAAACCATCAACTTATCCACCTAGTTCGCATTCACACGATTATCTTCCAAACAATCCACCTTGTATAGAGATATTTGGGCAGGCAGGTGTACCATTTATTGATTTCCACTATGGTGGAAGTTCAGCAGATTATACAAGTCGTTTAATTGATGCAAGTTCAACTTTTAACTATTTAACAAACAGTGGAATCCATCAGTTTTGCAATGGAAGTGGTAGCCAAGTTGCAAGGATACAATCGAATGGAACATTTGGAGCATTAAGCGGTGGAACTGCAATAGTAGGAAGTGCAATTTATTGTCAAGCAAACTGGAGTGGAAGTTCTTATGCACCTGTTTATGGTACATCATTTACAAATCCTTCCTCTAAATTAGTAAAGGAAAACGTTGTAGATATGTCAGAAGAGGAAGCAAAGAAGATTCTTCAATTAAAACCGGTAGATTTTGATTACATTGAAGCATACGGTGGTGAAAAAAATCAGCATGGTTTAATTGCCGAAGATACATTAGGTATTATTCCTTCCTGCGTGACGGTACCGGAAGACTATTCAGAGAAAGAGTTTGATGCTGAGAAGGGAATTCGAAATAAGGTATTAGCAATTGATTATTCGAAATTGGTTCCATATCTTATTAAGATAGTGCAGATACAGCAGGAAGAAATTGAAAAATTGAAAGAAGCAATGAACAAAGAAGGAGGAAAAGAAAATGAATAACAACACAATCAAAGCAATCATTACAGCAGTAACGGGGTTCTTATCATCCCTGCTCGGTATACTTTATGTACCGGTATTACTTATGGTTGCCTGCAACATTATTGACTATGCGACAGGTATCTTCGCATCAAAGTATCGTAACCAGCCGGTGGATTCATACAAGGGATTCCGGGGAATTGCAAAGAAGATTTCCATGTGGCTTCTGGTGGTGGTTGGAGCAATTGTTGACCAGTTACTGAAATATGCAGCTGCTACAATTGGAATCACAATGCCGATTACATTTCTCATAGCGTGCGTGGTAGCCATATGGATTATATGCAATGAAATCATCAGTATTCTGGAGAATATCAAGGATATAGGTGCACCGGTTCCACCGTTTTTACTACCATTGTTGAAAAATCTGAAATCACAGGTGGAAGAGGTCGCAAAGACAGAAGAGAAGTAGGAAGAATAGAATGAATATAATAGAAACCAATTTACAGTTCAAAGGGAAAATGTTAGTAAGAAAGAGCACGGCCAGAATCATCCTACATCATGCTGCAGCATCTGAATGTGATGCAAAAACGATTCATACATGGCACCTTGGAAGGGGATTCAGTGGAATAGGTTATCATTTCCTTGTAAGAAAAAACGGAACCATTGAAAGAGGACGGGCAGAAAACCTTGTGGGAGCACATGCAGCAGGTAATAACAGTAATTCGATTGGAATCTGCTTTGAAGGTAATTTTGAAACAGAAACAATGGGAGAAGCACAGAAGAATGCCGGAAAGGAACTGATTGCTTATCTTTGTAATAAATATGGCATTGATGTAGTTATCCGGCATAAAGATGTGGCAGCAACCGCTTGTCCGGGAAAGAACTTTCCATATACAGAACTTCTGAATTACAAATCATCTGTTCAGACAACAGATGCTAAGCCACAGAAAAATACCGTTGCAGAAGATGGTATCTGGGGAACTGGTACAACTAAGAGAGCACAGGAAGTATTCGGTACTCCGGTTGACGGTATGATTTCCGGACAGCTTAAGTCATGTGCTAAGTATTTTCCGGGTATTATCTCGGTAAGTTATGGCAGAGGTGGTTCAGCCTTGGTCAGAGCAATGCAGAAGTGGCTTTGTATTCCAGAAGATGGTTATATTGGTCAGCAGTTTGTGCTGGCATTACAGCATAAGATGGGAACAGTCGCAGACGGAGTTTTAAGTAAACCATCAAGCTGTATTAAGGCTTTTCAGCATTGGCTGAATCAACAGTAAAATTATAGGTAATATTGCACAAAGATTAGTTTTTGTGCAATATTACTATTGAAAATAACAAACATACGTTCTAAAATTGCACTATCAGTTAAAAAAGTACACTCTTATCGACAAAATAGAAAAGGCTCTTATTGTAAAAATGTGTCGAAATGATACAATAAAATAAAAACGCAAGGGAGAGTAATGAAGTATGGAACAGAAACAAATGTACATTGGAGACCTTAATACTGTTTTTGGAAAAGAAGAGGAGCCTTTATTACGAAGACTGGATGATATCGTTGTTCCGGCACTAACGAGTAATATAATTATAACAAGCTCTGAAAAAACTAAGTATTTTTTTGATGATGTAGCAATTAGAAAAGTTGGAGAAGAATTAGCCTTAAGTGGATTGTTAATTAAGGATACTATTTTGGAGGTGAAGTCTGAATATTCTGAAGAAAAAGGACTAAAGAAAACAGACAAACATTTCCCGTCTTCTCAATATTCATTATTTATTGTTTTTTGAAAAATCATAGAATGCTTTTAGTGAAAAATCAAAATGGCAGTCCTGATTTGAGAAGTTTTTCTTTTGCATTTAGGCATACAATTGATGAATATGTAAAAAAATATAATACTGAGATGAGAAATAAAAAAATCAGTGAATATTTACCATTTCCGAGAGTTAATGTAACCGGAATTAAAAGTGCAAACAATGTAAGAGAGGCATTAAAAGATGTAGAAAAAATAACAGAATTATCAGTAAAGTTTTATCCGCTAAATTCAGAATGGGATTATGGAAATATATTCGGAGATATTGACAGAATAAGAAAAGAAATTGGGAGTAAAAAAGGAAAGATGGTATTTCCATCACCAGGAAATATAGATGGTGTAGCAGAAATGATAGAGAAAACGGATGGACTTGTTAAGACGGAGATGAAAGTAAGATATAAGGAAGGAACTAGAGGAAATCGTAAAAAAGGAAAAATAAAAGATAGTATGATATCTGATATATCTGATATATATTTGGTAAATGATTTAGATAAAGCATATGATGAAATAGGAGATTTGAAATCAGGTTTGGATGCTTTAAATGTTTCTACCAATAATGGTATTATTGAGTATAATAAGTATATAGAGTTAAAAAAGAAAAGGTGATAGGAATTGAGTAGTATACGAACAGAGAATATTTCTGCATTAATAGATAAACGAAAAAGAAATACAATAATAAAAGAAGCGATAGAAGAAATAAAAATTGTTCGGAATACAATTGCACAAACAATTTGTTGTATACTAATTGCGAGTATACTAAGTGTATTATTGGTATACAGCAATAGTGTGGTGGAAGTTTCCAGAACTTTATTTTCTACAGTTTTAGATATGGATGTGGCTTTTTTTGCAGTAATATTGGGTTCGTATGCAGTTTTTCAGGCATTAATGAACGATGACATTTTAAAACATCTTTTAAGTGTAGAAAGCAATATTCTGAAAGAGAGCAATAAAACTTTTTTGAATTTATCTATACTATATATTGTAGATGCTTTTATAAGTTTTATTGCAAAAATGCTTTCAGAAATTTTTACAAATGATGCATATATATATTCTGCAGTAGTGTCTAATATAATATATACCGTATTTTTGATTCCTTACATTACATTCTTTTTAATGTTAGTTTTAGAAAATATAAATTTTGTGATAAATTTATATAGAATGTTTAATGTATATACATTGTATAGATCTTTGGATATGTTAGAAGATGAGAATGAAATGAAAAAAGATAAATAGTTAAAAAAAGAGGCTATTCCATTAATATTTTGTGATAGTCTCTTTCTTTTATATATCCTAAAATTCCACTAAATTTTACTGCATACGCAAAACCAAAAAGGGCATCCAGTTCGGGCAGCTTACCCGCTGCCCGTCACAGTACTGGGTCAGAATCGGCTGGCGGACGTTCGGGCGGGAAAGGTAGCTGTTAAACATCTCATCGACGATATTGGAAATATTGGAAAAAATATTTCTGCCGTAGACAAATTTGTGGTCAAAGGCGGTGGAAGAAGTAATGGTAAAATCATAGCCCTGGTTCCGGTACCACTCCGTATAGACACGGTTCAAGGTAAACGACATAATCGCTAAAATATTTGCACGGAGAGCAGCATCCGGCCAGGTGGCATAGATTTCGCTGGAGGCAACATTTTTGATGTAATCCCGGTAACGGACATAGTAGTCGTTGGCGGAAGAATCACTTGGCGGTCCGTCATGGACAATGACATATTCGGGATGACAACACGGCTTAAGACAATCTCGCCGCTTTCAGTCATCGGCTTGATTTCATCCTCTGGGATTTTCGGCGGAAAATTCCCATAGAGAGTGTTGGCGGTTATAACAATATTTCGTTCCAGTGGATTTTCCACGGTGGCAGTTTCCATCCGGACATTTTGGATGGAAGTTTTATCCGGCAGAACGGAGATACCGGAAATATTGATGGGACGGTAGCCGGACGCATTTACCTGAATGGTATATTCCGAGTAAGGCTGGAATTCAGAAGGCTCCATACTATATTCTAAGGGGGGAGCCGGCAGTTCAACTGCTGCAGTCTGACCGGAAATGTCAGTTGATAGTTCTTCAATAATTTCAGTAGGATTTCCCGTATAGGAGAGACGGATGGAGGCATCTTTAATGGGGAAAAAGCCACGCTCTGTGGTGACATGAATCTGCAGTTGTCCTCTGTCCGTGGCTTTTTGCATATAAGAAAGGTTTGACATATGGAAACCTCATGATATTTATTCCATAAAGTATATGCCGGAAAGCGGGAAAACGTGTTATACTGTTGCAGAATGAATGGAGAGAAAACATGATAAATTATAAAATGATATTGCAATACGATGGCAGCAGATACAGCGGATGGCAGGTTCAGGGAAATACAGAGCAGACCATTCAGGGAAAGCTGCAGTCGGTATTGGAGAAAATGACAGGAGAAGAAATAGAGATACATGGCTCCGGAAGAACGGATGCGGGCGTGCATGCCATGGGACAGGTGGCAAATTTTAAACTTCAGAGTGCATATGAACCGGAAGAGATAAAGCGGTACTGTAACCAGTATCTGCCGGAGGATATTGTGGTATTAGAGGTATCCGAAGTACCGCTTCGGTTTCACAGCAGATTAAACGCAGTAAAAAAGACTTATTGCTACCGCATTTTCTTAGGGGAGAAGCCGGATGTATTCCGGAGAAAATATGTAACACCGGTGGCAGAAAACCTGAATATTAACAAAATGAAGGCAGCGGCGGAAGTGCTGCTTGGAACCCACGATTTTACTTCTTTTTGCGGCAACCGTCATTTCAAAAAATCGGCAGTACGGACGATTTATGAGATTCGGATAGAGGAGAAAAAGGATGAACTTGACATTTCTTTTACCGGAAATGGATTTTTACAGAACATGGTGCGAATCCTTACCGGAACACTGTTAGAAGTTGGAACAGGAAAGCGGGAAGTTCGTGAGATGAAAGAAATATTAGAGGGCAGAAACCGCAGTCTGGCAGGACCAGTGGCAGCAGCAAAGGGACTGGTGCTCATAAATGTGGAATATGAATAGATAAGGCAGAGAAAGCTTCATGGAGAAATGGATTGAAATCAGAAAAGGCGGCAATTTCATGGAAATGGCAAAGAAATATGGAATTGACCCACTGATTGCCCGGATTATAAGAAACCGGGATATAATGGATGAAAAAGAAATTACAGAATATTTGTATGGTGGAAAGGAGGCATTACATAATCCTCATTTATTAAAGGATGTGGATAAAGCTGCAGAAATTATTGCAGAGGGCATTGCAGAGAAAAAGGCCATGCGTATCATTGGTGATTATGATATTGATGGTGTCAATGCAACCTATATTTTATTAGATGGAATCCGCCGGTGCGGCGGCAATGTGGATGCTGCAATCCCGGACCGGATGAAAGATGGTTATGGAATCAATGAGCATTTAATCGAGCAGGCATTGTCCGATGGAAAAGAACTTTTGATTACCTGTGACAATGGAATTGCTGCAATCAACGAGATTAATTTTGCAAAGGAAAAAGGAATGACCGTTGTGGTAACAGACCACCATGAGATTCCTTATCGTAATACAGAACAAGGAAAGGAATTTCTACGGAGCAATGCGGATGCCATTGTAAATCCCAAGCAGGCGGATTGTCCGTATCCCTGCAAAGGAATCTGCGGAGCAGTAGTGGCGTGGAAGCTGGTGCAGGTGCTTTATGAGAGAATGGATATTCCGGTGGAGGAAGCGGATATTTTTATTGAAAATGCAGGCTTTGCAACGGTGGGGGATGTCATGGACTTAACCGGAGAGAACCGTATTTTGGTAAAGCTTGGGTTAAAAGCGTTAGAGCATACGAAGAATCCCGGAATGAAAGCGTTGATTGCAAAAAACAAGCTTTCTGACAAGCCGTTGAGTGCATATCATATCGGCTTTGTATTGGGACCATGTATCAATGCCAGCGGCAGACTGGATACGGCAAAACGTTCCCTGGAGCTGCTGCTTGAGCGGGATGAAGTAAAGGCTTCTGCACTGGCAGGCGAATTGGTGGAGCTTAACGAAAGCCGGAAATATATGACACAGCAGGAGACACAGAAGGCATTGGAACAGATTGAAAAGGAAGGCAGGGAAAAAGATAAAGTATTAGTGGTTTACCTGCCGGAATGCCATGAGAGTCTTGCGGGAATCATTGCCGGAAGAATCCGGGAAGCCTATCAGAGACCGGTATTTGTACTGACCAGAGGAGAAGAAGGAGTCAAAGGCTCCGGTCGTTCCATCGAAGCCTATTCCATGTTTGATAAAATGACGGAAGTGGCGGAGCTGTTTACAAAATACGGCGGACATCCTATGGCAGCAGGACTTTCCATGCGGGAAGAAGATATTGATAAATTGCGGGAACAGCTTAATCAGAAGGCAGAACTTTCTGAAGAAGATATGGCAGAGGTGGTAAGGCTGGATGCGGTGCTTCCAATGTCCTATTTTACGGTAGATACCATCCGGCAGTTAAGTGTGCTGGAGCCTTGCGGAAAGTCCAATACCAAACCGGTATTTGCAGACCGTAATATTAAGGTTACGAGAGCCAGTATAGTGGGCGTAAACCGGAATGTGTTAAAGCTTCATTTGTTGGATTCAAAGGGGAATCCGGTGGCAGGAGTCTATTTTGGAGAAGTGGAAAAATTTCTTACATTTCTCAGTGAAAAGTTTGGCAGTGAAGAAGTGGATGCAGCTATGCATGGAAAAGAAAACAGCATACAGTTTGCAGCCGTTTATGAGCCGGCAGTGGACACTTACAGTGGAAGAGAAAGTGTACAGGCAATAATACGGCGGTTTAGGTAAAACTTTAGGGATTTAAGAAAAATTTAATAGAGTATTATGGTTTTTGCAGGACGCTTCGGTTGTAAAAAGGGCAGAATCATTGTAAAATATAAGGGATTTATAACATACAGGGGGTATATTATATGACGAAAGAGGAAGTGTTTTCTTTCCCTTCCGCAGATGGGCGAACCACAGTTCATGCAGTACGATGGACTCCGGAAGATGGAAAGTATCGTGCAGTTTTACAGATAACACATGGTATGGTGGAATATATTGAGCGCTACCGGGCTTTTGCAGAATTTTTAAATGACAATGGTTTTCTGGTGGTAGGTCATGATCATATCGGACACGGCGAATCCGTTGTATCTAAGGATGAATGGGGATTTTTTGCAGAGCATCCCAGCGATACGGTGGTTGCCGATATGCATACACTCCGGGAGATAACACGGAAAGAGCATCCGGGTGTGCCTTATTTTATGTTAGGACACAGCATGGGTTCTTATATGCTTCGGAAATATCTGGCGATACATGGAGAGGGGCTTACCGGTGCTATAATTATGGGAACCGGCTGTATTCCGGACAATACCACAAAGCTTGCCATGCTTATTGCAAAGCTGCAGGCAGCATTTTTCGGCTGGCATCACAGAAGTAAATTATTACAGAAATTATCTTATGATAAATACTATCATCAGTTTGACCTGACAGGAAAAGATGCTTCCAATAGCTGGCTGACCAAGGATGAAGAAATAGTAAAAACCTATTATGCAGACCCGAAATGCACGTTTGTATTTACGGTAAATGCTTATATGGGACTGTTTGAGGCAGTTCTATTTGACAACCAGCAGGAAAATATTGAAGCAGTTCCAAAGAGTCTTCCGTTATTCTTTGTATCGGGAGCAATGGATCCGGTGGGAGGCTGCGGCAGCGGCGTAAAGAAGGTATATAATAAATTTGACGTAGCCGGCAAAGAGGATATTACCTGGAAATTATATGACAACGACCGTCACGAAATCTTAAATGAGACAGACCGTGATGTTGTATATCATGATATTCGGGCATGGATGAATGTTCACCTTGCCTGAAAAAGGAGGAAAAATGAAAAAACATATCAAAAAAATAATGGGAATGGGATTGGCATGTATGCTGTTTCTTGGAGTGCCATTTCAGGCATCCGCAGCAGAAGTGACCGGTACCTTATCGACAGAGACATCCGGGGAAGATGGTGCGGCAGACGGAGCGGATAACAGTTCCGATGCAGCAGCAAATCCGGACAGTGGAGCAGACAGCAGCACGCCGGATGCCGGAGCAGCTGCAGATAACCCGGCAGCAGCCAATGACAAAGCAGATGACAATGTTGTAATCAAGGAAAGCGACAAACCATATCTGGCATTGGGCGCAGACTTATCCGAAGACCAGAAGAACACTGTTTTAAGCCTGATGGGAATTGACCCGGCACAGCTTGGTAACTATGACGTAGTAACAGTAAGCAACTCTGAGGAGCATCAGTATCTGGACGCTTATATTCCATCTTCCCAGATTGGAAGCAAGTCCTGGTCCTCCGTTGTGATTGTAAAGAAGGAGAAAGGAAATGGAATCAACATTTCCACAAAGAATATTTCTTATTGTACCGTTGGTATGTATAAAAATGCACTGGTAACAGCAGGGATTGAAGATGCAGATATCATTGTAGCAGGACCGAAAAATATTTCCGGAACCGCTGCATTGGTTGGCGTATTTAAAGCATATCAGGAAATGACTGGTAAAGAGCTTCCACAGGAAAATGTGGATACCGCATTAAATGAGCTGGTATTAACCGGACAGCTTGAAAGCAGCACCGGAGCAGATGCTGAGTCGGTAGAAGGTCTGGTGGCATACTTAAAACAGCAGATTGCAGAGAATGGCCTCACCGATGATGACAGCATTCGCAAAGCCATTGATGAAGCTGCAGATAAATTTGATGTGACACTGACCGAAGACCAGAAAGCACAGTTATTAGAGCTTTTGAAGAAAATCGGTGATCTGGACCTTGATGTGGACAGTCTTGTAAATCAGGCAAAATCCATTTATGACAAGATTGAAAACCTTGGTGCAGATGGAATCTTTGATAAGATTGGAAGCTTCTTCTCAAATCTGTTTTCATCTATTGCAGATTTCTTTGAGAATCTGTTTAGTTAAGACGGAATCTGTCATTGGCAGTTCAAAACAACTACTGAGATATTCTTGGTAGTTGTTTTTTTTCGCAAGTAACAAGAAAACACATGTTTGCCAAAAAATCTCCATGTGTTATACTAGCCGCAGGGCTTCTTTTGAAGCAGTTTTTAGAAAGAAAGGAATGGAACAATGGCGAAACAGGAAACATATGATGCAAGCAGTATTTCCGTACTGGAAGGACTGGAAGCTGTCCGGAAGAGACCGGGAATGTATATTGGAAGCGTCTCAAGAAAAGGATTGAACCATTTAATATATGAAATCGTGGATAACTCGGTAGATGAGCATCTTGCTGGTGTATGTGATACCATCCGTGTTACATTAGAGGCAGATGGCTCCTGTACCGTAGAAGATAACGGACGGGGAATTCCGGTGGGAATGCATAAGAAGGGCGTATCGGCAGCCCGTGTGGTATTTTCTACTCTGCATGCCGGTGGAAAGTTTGATAATGCAGCATATAAGACCAGCGGTGGTCTTCATGGAGTAGGTTCCTCCGTTGTAAATGCACTTTCTACTTATATGGATGTAGAGATAAGCAGAGATGGTTATGTGCATCATGACCGCTATGAGCGTGGCGTACCAACGGTAGAGCTGGTAAACGGACTGCTGCCAACAATTGGAAAGACGAAAAAGACCGGAACAAAGATTAATTTCCTGCCGGACCCGGAAATCTTTGAAAAGACAAGATTTAAAGAGGATGAAGTAAAGAGCCGTCTCCATGAGACTGCATATTTAAATCCTGCTTTAACTATTATTTATGAAGATAGACGTGGGGAAGAAGTAGAACATATTGAATATCATGAGCCGGATGGAATCATTGGATTTGTAAAAGAGATGAATCAGAATAGTGAATGTCTCCATGATGTCATTTATTATAAAGGAGAATCTGAGGGCATTTCTGTTGAAGTGGCATTCCAGTATACAACAGAATTTCATGAGAATGTGCTGGGCTTCTGTAATAATATTTACAATGCAGAGGGCGGAACCCATCTGACCGGTTTTAAGACAACCTTTACCCAGGTGATTAATTCCTATGCAAGAGAGCTTGGCATCTTAAAAGAAAAGGATGCAAACTTTACCGGAACAGACGTAAGAAATGGAATGACTGCCGTTATTTCTGTGAAACATCCGGACCCAAGATTTGAGGGGCAGACGAAAACCAAGCTTGATAACCAGGATGCGGCAAGAGCCACCGGAAAAGTAACCAATGATGAAATTCAGATGTACTTTGACCGTAACCTGGATACTTTAAAGGCAATTATCGGATGTGCAGAAAAAGCAGCAAAAATCCGTAAGACAGAAGAGAAAGCGAAAACCAATCTTTTAACCAAGCAGAAATTTTCCTTTGATTCCAATGGAAAACTGGCCAACTGCGAAAGCCGTGATGCCTCCAAATGTGAAATCTTTATCGTTGAGGGAGATTCTGCGGGTGGTTCTGCTAAGACTGCAAGAAACCGGATGTTTCAGGCAATTCTTCCGATTCGTGGAAAGATATTAAATGTAGAGAAAGCAAGTATTGATAAAGTATTGGCTAATGCAGAGATAAAAACCATGATTTATGCATTTGGCTGCGGATTTTCCGAAGGATATGGAAATGACTTCGATATCAGCAAGCTTCGTTATGATAAGATAATTATCATGGCAGATGCGGATGTGGATGGAGCACATATTTCAACGCTGCTTCTGACTTTGTTTTACCGGTTTATGCCGGAACTGATTTACGAAGGACATGTCTATATTGCGATGCCGCCTTTGTATAAAGCGATGCCAACTAAGGGAGAAGAGGAATATCTTTATGATGATGCCGCCCTTGCCCGCTACCGTAAGACACACAAAGGCTCCTTTACACTGCAGCGTTACAAAGGTCTTGGAGAAATGGACGCACAGCAGCTTTGGGAGACAACCTTAAATCCGGAAACAAGGATGTTAAAACAGGTAGAAATCGAAGATGCCAGAATGGCATCGGATGTAACAGAGATGCTGATGGGAACGGATGTACCGCCGCGTCGTAAATTCATCTATGATAATGCAAAGGATGCAGAACTTGACATATAAATTTCTATGAATCCGTAAGGAATTGCTGACGGCATATTTTTATGGATGCACGGGAAATGATAGAAGCAGAAAATCAGGAAGGAATTGGATAGATTATGGAAACGAAAGAACAGATTATCCGCACCGAGTATTCGGAAGTAATGCAGAAATCTTATATCGATTATGCCATGAGCGTTATTATCGCAAGAGCATTGCCGGATGTCAGAGATGGTCTGAAGCCGGTACAGCGAAGAACACTCTATGATATGCACGAGCTTGGCATCCGTTATGATAAACCTTACCGTAAATGTGCCCGTATCGTGGGAGATACCATGGGTAAATATCATCCGCACGGTGACAGCTCCATTTATGATGCACTGGTGGTCATGGCACAGGAATTTAAGAAAGGACTGCCACTGGTAGATGGTCATGGTAACTTTGGTTCCATTGAGGGAGACGGCGCCGCTGCGATGCGATATACCGAGGCGCGTCTGCAGAAGATTACCCAGGAAGCGTATCTGGTAGATTTAGATAAAGATGTAGTAGATTTTGTGCCAAACTTTGACGAGACAGAAAAAGAACCGGAAGTACTTCCGGTAAAGGTGCCGAACCTTTTGGTAAACGGAGCAGAGGGTATTGCCGTTGGTATGGCAACCAGCATTCCACCGCATAATTTTGGCGAAGTCATTGATGGTGTCAAAGCATATATGAAGAATCCGGATATTACAACGGAAGAAATGATGAAATATATCAAGGGACCGGATTTCCCGACCGGTGGAATTGTGACCAACCAGGACGAACTGCTTTCCATTTATGAGACTGGAATCGGTAAGATTAAGGTTCGTGGAAAAGTAGAGATTGAAGCAGTAAAAGGCGGAAAAGAGCGCCTGATTATTACAGAGATTCCATATACCATGATTGGAGCCAATATTGGAAAATTCTTAAATGATGTCTACAGTCTGGTGGAGACCAAGAAGACAAATGATATTGTGGATATTTCCAATCAGTCATCCAAAGAGGGAATCCGCATTGTTATCGAACTTCGAAAAGGAGCAGATGCACAGAATCTTTGCAATCTCCTTTATAAGAAGACAAAATTAGAAGATACTTTTGGTGTCAATATGCTGGCAGTAGCAGACGGAAGACCGGAGACTCTGGGACTGGTTCCGATTATCCGCCACCATGTAAAGTTCCAGTATGAGCTTGCAACCAGAAAATATAAGACTTTACTGGCAAAGGAACTGGACAAGAAAGAGATTCAGGAAGGATTAATCCGTGCCTGTGATGTTATTGATTTAATTATTGAAATCTTAAGAGGAAGCCGTAATATCAAGGATGCGAAAAACTGCCTGATGAATGGTGTGACAGAGAATATTAAATTCAAAACGAAAGAATCCGAAAAGAAAGCTTCGAAGTTAAACTTTACAGAACGTCAGGCAACAGCAATTTTAGAGATGCGCCTCTATAAGCTGATTGGTCTGGAAGTGGAAGCATTGATGGATGAGCATAATACCACATTAAAGAATATCGCAGAATACGAAGATATTCTTACCAACCGCAGTACAATGGCGAAGGTAATTATGAAGGAATTGGATGGTCTTAAGAAAAACTATTCCAGAGAACGCCGTACCCGTATCGACAATGTGGAAGCTGCTGTTTATGAAGAAAAGAAGATGGAAGAGATGGAAGTGGTCTTCTTGATGGATCGTTTTGGCTATGCGAAAACCATTGATGTGGCGGCTTATGAGCGTAACAAAGAAGCAGCAGACAGTGAGAACCGTTATGTACTTCATTGTATGAATACTGGAAAAATCTGCATCTTTACCAATACCGGACAGATGCATCTGCTGAAGGTAGTCGATTTGCCGTTTGGAAAATTCCGTGACAAGGGACAGCCGATTGATAATGTAAGTAATTATGACAGCTCTAAAGAGCAGTTGATTTATATCACGGATCTGGCAGCACTGTGTACGCAGAAGCTTTTATTTGGAACTAAGACAGCCATGTTAAAACAGGTGGATGGAAAAGAATTTGATGTAGCAAAACGTACCACAGCTGCCACGAAGCTTGCAGATGATGATGCAGTTATATTCGTAGCACCGGTAGAAGAAAATATGACTATTGTTATGCAGTCGGCAAAGGACATGTTCCTTAGAATCGCAGCAGATACGATTCCGGAGAAGAAGAAGGGGGCGATCGGAGTCTGCGGAATGAAGCTTGCAGCAGGGGATGAACTGACCAACATCTATGCACTGGGTGAGGAAGAACCGCCAGTGGTTGTGGTAAAAAATAAAGAAATTGCATTGAACCGGCTTCATATTGGAAACCGTGCAACCAAAGGAGTAAAGAAATAAATTGACATATCAGCAGGCACTTGCATTTGTAGAAGAAACAAAAAAATATGGCAGTATATTAGGACTGGACAGTATCCGGGCACTGATGAAAGAATTGGGCGATGTGCAGGAAGACTTATCTACCATTCACATTGCAGGAACTAACGGAAAAGGTTCCGTTGGAGCAATGCTTCAGGCAGTATTGGAAGAAGCCGGCTTAAAGGTAGGCAGATATAGTTCCCCGGCAGTCTTTTCCTATCGGGAAATCTGGCAGATAAACGGAAAAGCAGTTTCCGAAGAAGCATACGCTGCCTTGATGGAAAAAGTAAAGACAGCCTGTCTTACACTGACAGAAAACGGACTTCCGCATCCGACTTCCTTTGAGGTAGAGACTGCCGCAGCGTTTTTATATTTTAAAGAAGAAGCCTGTGATGTGGTGTTATTGGAAACCGGCATGGGGGGAAGAGAGGATGCAACCAATCTGATTACCCATCCCATTTGCAGTGTCATTACTTCTATCAGCATGGATCATATGCAGTTCCTGGGAAATACGTTATCAGAGATTGCATTTGCAAAGGCTGGAATCATAAAAGAGAACTGCCCGGTGGTATCTGCCTGGCAGGAAGATGCTGTGAAAGAGGTTCTTGTCAAGGAGGCAGAGCGGCTTAAAGCACAGCTGTACCAGCCGAAGAAGGATGCCATAAGAAATCTTTTGTATGATATGAATGGAATGCAGTTTGATTATGTAAGAGAAGATAATTCACAGTGGAAGATAAGACTCCCGTTGACCGGTGCCTATCAGGCAGCCAATGCAGCCTGTGCGCTTAAAGTAATAGAAGTATTGAAAGAGAAAACATTTCCGCAGCTTACCTTATCTGTGATACAAAATGGCTTTCAGAAGGTCTGCTGGAATGGGCGTTTTGAACGTGTTTTAGAGGAACCATTATGCATTCTGGATGGTGCCCATAATGAGGGCGCAGCACTGCAACTTGCAAAAACGCTGGAAAACTGTTTTACAAATCGTAAGATAACCTATATAATAGGGGTGCTTGCTGATAAGGCACATGAGAAGATTTTAAAGATAATGCGTCCTTATTCGGAAACTGTATATGCGGTAACGCCGCATAATGGCAGGGCACTTCCGGCAGAGAAGCTGGCGGAGGAAGCGAAGGCAGCAGGCTATCAAACAGTAATAACAGAACCTTTGATTGAAGATGCGGTAAGACATGCAATTGCTGAGAACTCGGGAGAAGATGTGGTGCTGATATTTGGCTCCCTGTCATATCTTGCAGAGGCAAAACAGGCTGTCATACAGTATCGGGAAGGACAGAAGAATGATAGATAAAGAGAAAGTGGAAGCAGGTGTACGGCTGATATTAGAAGGCATTGGCGAAGATGTGAACCGGGAGGGCTTACTTGAGACTCCGGATCGTATTGCACGGATGTATGAAGAAATCTTTGGCGGAATGGACATGGATGCCGCAGAGCCTTTAAAGAAAAGATTTCATGCCAGCAATAATGAGATGGTAGTAGAAAAGGATATTACTTTTTATTCTACCTGTGAGCATCATATGCTTCCATTTTATGGAAAAGCCCACGTTGCTTATATTCCAAATGGAGAAGTAGTCGGCATCAGCAAGCTGGCAAGAACCGTGGAAATCTATGCAAGACGGCTTCAGATTCAGGAGCAGCTTACGGCACAGGTGGCAGATGCACTGATGGAGCAGTTAAAGCCGAAGGGTGTCATGGTCATGATGGAAGCAGAGCATATGTGTATGACGATGCGTGGTATTAAGAAGCCGGGCAGCAGGACGGTTACTTATGTGACCCGTGGTATCTTTAATGAGGATGAGCGTCTGGTAAATAAATTTTTCCAGATGGTGCGTTAGATATGGTGATGAAATGGAATATGTAGCGAGACTTTTGCATCAGGAGCAATACCGGAAAACCGTAAAGAAAATTGCCCGTCTGGAAGCGGACAGAATCTACTGCAGACATAATATGGAACACTTTATGGATGTGGCACGTCTGGCACAGATTCGCAATTTAAAGGAGCAGCTTGGTTTGGATGAAGAGATGATATATCTTTATGCCCTGCTTCATGATATCGGTCGTATGAAAGAATATGAACAGGGAATCTCTCATGCAGCGGCATCTGCCGAATTTGCAGGAGAGATTTTTGCGACTATAGGCTATCCGAAAGAAAAAGGAGATATCATCTGCCGGGCAATTCTGGCACATCGCAGGGAGACCTGCGAGGAGCTGCATGGGGAGAAATTATGGCAGACAGCATTTACACAACTTATGAAATGGGCAGACAAGGCATCCCGTATGTGCTTTGCCTGTGAAGCAGCAGACAGCTGCAAGTGGAGTGAAGAAGAGAAAAATAAACCGGAGACCTGGTTTTAAACTGTCAGGCATCCGTAAGAAACTGCAGGTAGCAGGTTCTACAGGCAGCATAAAAAGGAGAAGAAAAATGAGAATAGGCAATCGGACATTTGACACAGCAAATCATACTTATGTAATGGGAATCTTAAATGTAACACCGGATTCTTTTTCGGATGGGGGAAGTTATAACCGGTTAGACCTTGCATTAAAGCATGTAGAAGAAATGATGGCACAGGGGGCAGATATCATCGATGTGGGTGGAGAATCCACAAGACCGGGTTATACAAAGATTTCTGATGAAGAAGAAATTGAGCGTACTGTTCCGGTGGTAGAAGCAATTGTAAGCCGTTTTGATGTGCCGGTTTCCGTAGATACCTATAAAAGTAAGGTGGCAGAGGCTAACCTTGCGGCAGGAGCACATCTTTTAAATGACATCTGGGGACTGAAAGCAGATGATAAAATGGCTGGCGTGATTGCAAAATATGATGCCGCGTGCTGTCTGATGCACAACCGCAACGAAGCAGATTATAAGAACTTTATGGAAGATATGAAAAATGATTTACGGGAAACATTACGTCTTGCAAAGGAAGCGGGGATTCGTGAAGATGGTATTATGACAGACCCGGGTGTAGGATTTGGCAAGACTTATGAGAATAATTTAGAAGCTATCCGATGCGTGGGAGAACTGAATGAACTGGGCTATCCGGTGCTGCTTGGCACATCCCGGAAGTCGGTAATCGGTCTGACACTGGATGTTCCGGCAAAGGAACGTGATACAGCTACAGCAGTAACCAGTGCTTATGCCGTATGGGCACATTGCGGATTTGTCCGCGTACACAATGTGCGTGCCAATGCAGAGGCAATTAAGATGGCAGAAGCAATCAGGGATGGAGGATTACATGGATAAGATTATTATAGAAAATCTTGAGCTATTTGCAAATCATGGAGTGTTTCCGGAGGAGACAAAGCTTGGACAGAAGTTTCTAATCAATATGGAACTTTATTTACCAACCAGAAAAGCAGGATATTCGGATGATTTGACAGAATCGGTAAATTATGGAGAAGTCAGCCATTTTGTAACAGAATTTCTGACGACACATACCTATAAGCTGATTGAAGCTGCAGCAGAGCAGACAGCACGGGCAGTGTTATTGCATTTTCCGTTGGTTCAGAAATTAAAATTTTCCATACATAAGCCATGGGCACCGGTGGGACTGCCTTTATCAGATGTGGCAGTGGAAATAGAACGGGGCTGGCATAAGGTATATCTTGCCTTTGGTTCCAATATGGGCGACCGGAGAAAATATATTGAAGATGCCATTGAAGAACTGCGGAACTTAGAAGACTGCAAGGTAGGAAAGGTATCTGATATCCTCGAGACAGAACCTTATGGCGGTGTGGCAGAAGGCGCATTTTTTAATGGATGTCTGGAACTTCATACCTTGTATACGCCGGAAGAATTATTGGAGAAGCTTCATGTCATAGAAGCTCATGGCAACCGGGAGCGTAAGATGCGCTGGGGCTCAAGAACGATAGACCTTGATATTTTATTTTATGATGATGAAGTGATATCTACCCCGGAACTTACGATTCCGCATATTGATATGGCAAACCGCCTGTTTGTGTTAGAACCGCTGTGTGAAATCGCACCATATCTCTGGCATCCGGTGTTAAAAAAGACGGTGCTTCAGATGAAACAGGAACTGAAGGGCAGAAAAGACATTGTTTTATTTGATTTGGATGGAACCATTACCAATTCCAAGGAAGGAATAACAAAGTGTGCCCAGTATGCCCTAAAGGCATATGGTATTGACGAACCGGATGCAGATAAGCTTGAATTCTTTATCGGACCGCCACTTAAAAATACTTTTATGGAACATTATGGCATGGATGAAGAGACCGCAGTAGCGGCGGTAGCCAAGTACCGGGAACGCTATCATCCAACCGGTATCTTTGAATGCAGCCTTTTTGATGGCGTTGAGGATGCTTTGAAATCTCTCAAGCGAAAAGGCTATCGTATCGGACTGGCATCCAGCAAGCCGGAAGAATCCTGCCGGCGTATTTTGGAGCATTTCCACATCCTCTCCTATTTTGATGAAGTGGTGGGAGCCACAATGGATGGCAGAATAGACAGCAAATATGAGGTGCTGCAGGAAACGATAAAGCGGATGCATATTTATGATACCACCGAAGCAGTATTGATTGGAGATACCAGATTTGATGTGTCAGGAGCCAAAGAAGCACATATGGACTGCATCGGTATCACTTATGGATTCGGAACCAGAGAAGAGTTGCAGGAGGCTGGCGCAAACGCAATCTGTGACAGTATTGAGGAGGCGGCAGAATATATTGAAAGATTATAAGCTACTTCGCATCTGGGAAGTGATTTATCCCATTGGTATTTATTTTGTAGTAACCAACGTTGTGATGTTTGTGTTAAATATCATCCATGCAATGACCAATGAAAATTATATGATTTATCAGATTATTGCAACGGTGATAGCATTTCCCTTTATCTATGCTTTCTATCGGAAAGAAGATGGCGGGAAAATGGCAAATCTGCCACGAACCATTTTATTTGCAGCAGCCGCAGGCTTATTTGGCGTAGTGTTAAATAATCTTATCGGATATACCGGCTTAAAAGAAACATCACAGAGCTATCAGGAAGTAAGTGCTGCTTTTTACGGCAGTACTCTGGCATTAGAAATCCTTGGAACCTGTATTATAATTCCGTTCTTAGAGGAACTTCTTTACCGTGGCATCGTTTACCAGCGTTTGAAAGCATTTTTGGGAGTGAAGACGGCAATTGTATTATCGGCAGTAATATTTGGAGCCATGCATTTTAATCTGGTGCAGTTCCTTTATGCCACAGCGGTAGGACTCTTTCTGGCAGTCATCATGGAGCAGGAAGGGCTTGGCGCAGCCATGGCAGCCCATATGGTAACGAATCTGGTATCGGTACTTCGAAGCGAGACAAAGCTGTTTCATTTCATGGATGCATCCATGACGGGAAGCGTCATATGCACCGTGGTGGAGAGCGTGCTGATAGTGGTGTTACTGGTGCTGGCTTTCCGTGGTGGAAAAGAGAAGTAAAGAGCAGATACACTCAAAACCTTCCCAGGAAATCCCAGTACAACTGAGAAACAATTTAGACACAATTTAAAATAGCAGGCAAATTCAAAAGGCTTATGAAAAAATATTTTCAACAAAAAACACGTTGAATTGTTTTAGTAAGCCTTTTTTATATGCAAAAAACTGATAAATATAAACACAATAAAAGAATATAAAGTGAATTGTCTAATAATCAGACAATAGAAAGAAAAAAACTATTGCAAAGTATATTATGCCGGGTGTAAACTTAGTTCAGAAAATAAAAGCACTTTAAAGCAGCAGAGTGCAGGTAACAAAGTAAGACAGAAAATAAAGAGAAAGCAGAAAGGGAACGATTATGACAGAACAGTGGAATGAAAGTACAGCAGTAGCACAGGGTATGTATAATCCGAATTTTGAACATGATAACTGCGGTATCGGAGCTGTGGTAAACATCAAAGGTATCAAATCCCATGCGACGGTAGAAAATGCTTTAAAAATCGTAGAGAACTTAAAGCACAGAGCTGGTAAGGATGCGGAAGGAAAAACCGGTGACGGTGTTGGTATTCTGCTTCAGGTATCACACAAATTTTTCTCCAAGGTAGCAAAGGAATCAGATATTGAACTTGGTGGAGAAAGAGATTACGGTGTCGGAATGTTTTTCTTCCCGCAGGATGAGCTGAAACGGAATCAGGCAAAGAAAATGTTTGAGGTCATCGTGGAAAAGGAAGGAATGAAATTCTTAGGATGGAGAAAAGTTCCGACTGACCCGGATAAACTGGGACAGAAAGCAGTAGACTGTATGCCATATATCATGCAGGGATTTGTAAAACGTCCAGCTGAAGTAGCCAAGGGACTTGATTTTGACCGCCGGCTGTATGTGGCAAGACGGGTATTCGAGCAGTCCAATGATGACACTTATGTAGTATCCCTTTCCAGCCGAACCATCGTATATAAGGGAATGTTTTTAGTAGACCAGCTGCGTCAGTTCTTTGCAGACCTTCAGGATAAAGATTATGAATCTGCAATCGCAACCGTACACTCCAGATTCTCAACCAACACCAATCCAAGCTGGGAGAGAGCACATCCGAACCGTTTCATCGTACATAACGGAGAGATTAATACCATCAAAGGTAATGCAGATAAGATGCTTGCCCGTGAAGAGACCATGGAGTCCGAAGAACTGAAAGGGGAACTGCAGAAAGTCCTTCCGGTTATTAATTCCGAAGGTTCTGACTCAGCAATGTTAGATAATACCTTAGAGTTTCTGGTAATGAGTGGAATGGATTTACCACTGGCAGTTATGATTATGATTCCGGAGCCATGGGCAAATAACAATACCATGTCCCAGAAGAAGAAAGACTTCTATCAGTACTATGCAACCATGATGGAGCCGTGGGATGGACCAGCCTCCATTCTTTTCTCAGATGGAGATGTCATGGGAGCTGTTCTTGACCGTAATGGATTAAGACCTTCCAGATATTATATTACCGATGATGACCAGTTGATTCTTTCTTCCGAGGTCGGAGTACTTGATATTGATCCGACCAAGATTGTTGTAAAAGAAAGACTTCGTCCGGGTAAAATGCTCTTAGTAGATACCATCCAGGGAAGAGTCATCAATGATGATGAATTAAAAGAGTATTACGCAAGCAAACAGCCTTATGGTGAATGGCTTGACCGTAACCTGATTAAACTGGAGGATTTAAAGATTCCAAATCAGCGTGTTCCGGAATATACCAAAGAAGAGCGTCAGAGAATGCAGAAAGCATTCGGTTATACTTACGAATCACTGCGTGAAGCAATCCTTCCGATGGCATTAAACGGAGGAGAAGGAACTTCTGCAATGGGTATTGATACTCCGCTGGCAGCACTGGCAGGAGACCATCAGCCACTGTTTAATTATTTCAAACAGTTATTTGCACAGGTAACAAACCCGCCAATTGATTCCATCCGTGAGAAAGTGGTAACATCCACTACCGTATATATCGGAGAAGATGGTAATCTGCTGGAAGAAAAGGCAATTAACTGTCAGGTATTAAAGGTAGATAACCCGATTCTTACCAACACAGATTTGATGAAAATTAAAAATATGAAAGTAGAAGGATTCAAGGTTGTGGTTCTTCCTACTACATATTATAAGAATACAAGCCTGGAAAAAGCATTGGATCATCTGTTTGTAGAAGCAGACCGTGCATACCGTGACGGTGCAAATATCCTGATTCTTTCCGACCGTGGCATTGATGAGAACCATGTGGCAATCCCATCCCTTCTGGCAGTATCCGGTTTGCAGCAGCATCTGGTAAAGACCAAGAAGAGAACTGCAGTTGCCATGATTCTGGAATCCGGTGAACCAAGAGAAGTACATCATTTTGCAACATTGCTTGGTTATGGTGCCTGTGCAATCAACCCATATCTGGCACAGGATACCGTAAAGCAGTTAGTAGACGAGCATATGTTAGACAAGGATTACTATGCAGCAATCCATGATTACAATCAGGCAATTATCAGTGGTATCGTAAAAATTGCTTCCAAAATGGGTATTTCAACCATTCAGTCTTATCAGGGTTCTAAGATTTTTGAGGCAATTGGTATTGACTCCGCAGTAATTGATAAATATTTCACAAATACCGTAAGCCGTATCGGTGGAATTACACTGGAAGACATTGCAAAAGATGTAGATACTCTGCATTCTGCAGCCTATGATCCATTGGGATTAGAGACAGACCTTACTTTAGACAGCAAGGGACGTCACAAGATGAGAAGTGGCGCAGACAGCCATCTTTACAATCCGGCAACCATCCACCTTTTACAGGAATCAACCAAACGTGGAGATTACAACCTGTTCAAACAGTACACAGACCTTGTGAACAGTGAAGAGCGTGATGCAAATATTCGTGGACTGATGGATTTCAATTTCCCGAAAAAAGGTGTTCCGATTGAAGAAGTAGAAAGCGTAGATTCTATTGTAACAAGATTTAAAACAGGTGCGATGTCCTATGGTTCTATTTCCAAGGAAGCCCATGAGACACTGGCAATTGCCATGAACCATTTACATGGTAAATCCAATACCGGTGAGGGTGGAGAAGATCCGGACCGTATCGCAAGTAAACATACAAGCTTAGACAGATGTTCTGCAATCAAGCAGGTAGCGTCCGGCCGGTTTGGTGTAACCAGCCGTTACTTAGTCAGTGCAGAAGAGATTCAGATTAAGATGGCACAGGGAGCAAAACCTGGTGAAGGTGGACACCTTCCGGGCAGGAAAAGTATATCCTTGGATTGCAAAGACAAGACTTTCCACACCGGGTGTATCCTTGATTTCGCCGCCACCTCATCATGATATCTACTCCATTGAGGATTTGGAGCAGTTGATTTACGATTTGAAGAATGCCAACCGTGATGCAAGAATTTCCGTAAAACTGGTATCAGAAGCAGGTGTGGGTACAGTCGCAGCCGGTGTTGCCAAAGCAGGAGCACAGGTAGTATTGATTTCCGGATATGACGGTGGTACCGGTGCAGCACCAAGCAGTTCTATCCATAATGCAGGACTTCCTTGGGAACTTGGACTTGCAGAGACACACCAGACTCTGATTATGAACGGACTTCGTAATAAGGTAAGAATCGAGACAGACGGTAAGCTGATGAGCGGCCGTGATGTAGCAATTGCTGCATTGCTTGGAGCAGAAGAGTACGGATTTGCAACTGCACCGCTGGTAACCATGGGATGCGTGATGATGCGTGTATGTAATCTGGATACCTGCCCTGCCGGAATCGCAACACAGAATCCGGAGCTTCGGAAACGTTTCGCGGGAAAACCGGAATATGTAGAAAACTTCATGCGGTTTATTGCAGAAGAATTAAGAGAAATCATGGCGAAGTTAGGCTGCCGTACCATTGATGAAATGGTAGGAAGAAGTGACCTTCTCCGGGTAAGAGAGGATTTGACAGACCGGGAAAAAGAAATCGACCTTTCCAAGATTTTGAATAACCCGTTTGCAGGACCAAAGGAGAAAGTTACATTTGATCCAAAACATGTATACGATTTCGAACTGGAGAAGACCAAGGACGAAACTGTACTGTTAAAACAGCTTTCTTCTGCACTGGATAAGAAACAGAAGAGAAGCATTGATGTAGAAGTAAGCAATACAGACCGTTCCTTTGGTACCATCTTTGGTTCCGAGATTACAAAGAAATATGACGATACTTTAGAGGAAGATACCTTTATCGTAAAATGTACCGGTGCCGGCGGACAGAGCTTTGGCGCATTCATTCCAAAGGGACTTACCTTAGAACTGGTAGGAGATTCCAACGATTACTTCGGAAAAGGACTTTCCGGTGGAAAACTGGTTGTCTACGCTCCGGCAGGTGTGAAATATAAGAAGGATGAAAATATCATCATCGGTAACGTAGCACTTTACGGTGCAACCAGTGGTAAAGCATTTATCAGTGGTGTGGCAGGAGAACGTTTCTGCGTACGAAATTCCGGAGCTTCTGCAGTAGTAGAAGGTGTCGGTGACCATGGATGTGAATACATGACCGGTGGCCGTGTGGTTATCCTTGGTAAGACTGGTAAAAACTTTGCAGCCGGAATGAGCGGTGGTATCGCTTATGTATTAGATGAGGACAACGACCTTTATACCAGAATCAATAAGGAAATGGTATTCTCAGAAGAAGTCGGAAACAAATATGATGTTATGGAATTAAAAGATATGATTAAAGAACACGTAGCTTTGACCAATTCTGAAAAAGGAAAAGAAATCTTAGATAACTTCAGTGAGTATCTGCCGAAGTTCAAGAAAGTCATACCGTATGATTATAACCGTATGTTAATGGCGATTGTTCAGATGGAAGAAAAAGGATTGTCTTCCGAACAGGCACAGATTGAAGCATTTTATGCGAATACAAGAAATTAAGGAGGGGACGCAAAATGGGAAAACCAACAGGATTTATGGAATATGACAGAGAGAATGCAGCAGCGGTTGCTCCAAAGGAGCGTATCAAGAACTTTAACGAGTTCCATACCCCTCTCTCAAAAGAGAAACAAAGAGTACAGGCAGCACGTTGTATGAACTGCGGCGTGCCGTTCTGCCAGGCTGGTATGAATATCATGGGAATGACCAGCGGATGTCCGCTGCATAATCTGGTACCGGAGTGGAATGACCTTTTGTATACCAACAACTGGGAGCAGGCATATAACCGTCTGACCAAGACCAACAACTTCCCGGAATTTACCTCAAGAGTATGTCCGGCACTTTGTGAAGCAGCCTGTACCTGTGGACACTGGGAAGACCCGGTAACCTGTAAGGCAAATGAGCATGGAATCATTGAAAATGCCTATGAAAAAGGATATGCTGCAGCAAAACCTCCAAGAGTCCGTACCGGAAAGAAGGTTGCAATCATCGGTTCCGGTCCTGCCGGACTTGCAGCAGCAGACCAGTTGAATAAAAGAGGACATTCCGTTACCGTATTTGAAAGAGATGACCGTGTCGGTGGACTTTTGATGTATGGAATCCCGAATATGAAGCTGGAAAAATGGGTTATTGACCGTAAGATTAATATAATGAAAGAAGAGGGTGTCGAGTTTATTACCAATGCCAATGTTGGAAAAGACATCAAGCCGGCAAAACTCTTAAAAGAATATGACCGTGTCATCTTAGCCTGTGGAGCAAAGAATCCAAGAGACATCAAAGCTCCGGGCAGAGATGCAGAAGGCATTTACTTTGCAGTAGATTTCTTAAAGGCAACTACCAAGAGCCTTTTAGATTCCGAGCTTAAAGATAACAAATATATTTCTGCCAAGGGAAAGAAAGTAGTTATCATCGGTGGTGGAGATACCGGAAATGACTGTGTCGGAACTTCTATCCGTCACGGCGCAGCCAGTGTCATCCAGCTTGAAATGATGCCAAAAGCACCGGATGAGCGTGCAGAGAACAACCCATGGCCGGAGTGGCCAAGAGTCTGCAAGACAGACTACGGTCAGGAAGAAGCAATTGCCATGTTCGGTTCCGACCCTCGTATTTACCAGACAACCGTAAAAGAGTTCTTAAAAGACAAGAACGGTAAACTCTGCGGATTAAAAACCGTAAAATTAGAGGGCAAAAAGGATGAAAAGACCGGACGGATGCAGATGGTGGAAGTACCGGGCTCCGAAAGCAAGTTAGATTGTGATCTGGTTCTGATTGCAGCAGGCTTCCTTGGAACAGAAGATTACATTGCCAAAGCGTTCGGCGTAGACTTAAATGCCAGAACCAATGTGGCAACAGAAGCCGGTCATTACAAGACCAACGTGGAAAATGTCTTTACAGCAGGAGATATGCATCGTGGACAGTCCCTGGTTGTATGGGCAATCCGTGAAGGAAGAGAAGCAGCCCGTGAAGTAGACGAAAGTCTGATGGGATATTCTTATCTTTCCGTACAGTAATGAAAATTACAATATAATGATAGAAGAAAGTCGTCTGACTATGGTGCACCGGAGGGTGAGCTGTGGTAGGCGGCTTTTTCGTGGTTGACACATTCTGCTTTTGGGGCATAAAATAACCCTTGTGACAAAAAGAGCGAGAAGAAAACAGCGAAAGGACATAAAGAGAATGAGCAGGAAAGCAGTATTTTTTGATATTGATGGAACATTGTGGGACGAGCATTTTGTGATACCGGAGAGCACAAAGGAAGCAATCCGGAAGCTGCGGGAAAATGGATATCTGGCATTTCTCTGCAGCGGAAGAACCAGAGCATTTATTCAGGATGAAAGATTGCTGGCACTGGGATTCGACGGAATTGTGGCAGGCTGCGGTACCTGGATAGAGATGGATGGAAAAACACTTTTTTATAAAAAATTAGAACAGGAATTGATAGAGGATACCATACATATATTAAAAGAGTATGGAATTCCTACGGTATATGAGGGAAGCCGGAATTTGTATATGGATCTGGAAGAATTTGAAGAAGACCCTTATGGCTTGAGACTAAAAGAGACATTGGGAGAGGATTTGCTGCCGGTAACGGGAAATGAAGCAATTATGGAAATCAGTAAGTTTTCCTGTTCCACACCGGATGATGCTTATCTTAAGGTACTTTCCCATCTGGAAGAGAATTTCACACCGCTGGTGCATGATGCGGCATGCGCAGAGTTTGTTCCAAAAGGATTTTCCAAAGCGTCCGGCATCGAAAAAACCTGTGAGCTTCTTGGTATTGAGAAAGAAGATACCTATGCATTTGGAGACAGTATCAATGATGTGGAAATGTTAAAGCATGTGCAGCATGGAATTGCCATGGGAAATGGTACCAAAGCAGCAAAAGAAGCAGCGGATTATATCACAGCACCATTGCACGAAGACGGCATTTATAAGGGATTGGAGCATTTTGGACTGATTTCATAAACAAATCTAAAAAAAGTATTAAATCGTTACAAATTGCAGAAAGTGAGAAAACGAGAGAAAAACGAGATATTAAGAGTGAAAATAAAAACAGGCTTGAGAAAAAACAGAGATATCGGTTAGCACTCGAGTAAATATAAGGAAAGAAACAAAAGAGAAAAATAAAAATGGTCTATTATCAGAACTAGCTTGAACCAGTGCTATAAAAAAAAAGAAAGAAAACAAAGAGACCGAATCAAGGAGGCAATGAATCATGAAATTAGTACCATTATCATATTAAAACAGTTAAAAGCAGAGGAAAAAAACCTCCGGAATTATCTTAGCAAGTGCTGCTGGGAGAAACCACAGGAAGCAGAAGTAATCGCAGTCGGACCTGGCGGAGTGGTAGATGGCAAAGAAGTTACCATGCAGGTAAAAGAAGGACAGAAGGTTATTTATTCTAAATATGCCGGAACAGAAGTAAAACTGGATGGCGAAGAATATATCATCGTAAAAAGCAGAATGATATTCTTGCAGTAGTAGAATAATCGAATTGATAATTGGTAAATAAAACAAATAATAAAATAGGAAA